>Ga0194131_10000266_pt1 | contig 84943 bp, 64 predicted proteins | sample TA2KigO120mmetaG_FD_148631 | JGI IMG/M metagenome (GOLD analysis project Ga0194131, IMG submission 148631) | Freshwater microbial communities from Lake Tanganyika, Tanzania - TA2015053 Kigoma Offshore 120m | ecosystem: Environmental > Aquatic > Freshwater > Lake | place: Tanzania: Lake... | reverse complement strand
GACCAATTCCAGTTTGCGGGATTCAAGGCGGCAAGGTCCCCTTTTGGCACCGAGCACGCTCCTTGTCCTTGCGCGCACTGTCGTATCTGCGTCCGCATATTTGTGGAGAGATAATCTACCGCACCTTGATAGCTCCGCATCTCTGTTTCCGCAACTTTGAGTTTCGCAATAGATTGCTCCATGTTTGTCTTTTCGCTCGGGCTTTCGTAGTCTCCATCAGCGATTCTCTTCTCCAGCGCTTTCCACTGGTCCTGTATAGCTTCCGCTTTCTGGTCGATACTATTTACTCGCTTCAACGCGTCATCCAAAAATGCGCTATATGCCCCTTCCGGTGTTTGGTTTACAACCGTCAGTCCCCTTCCCGTCAGCGCCTTCGGCACCCGTTCAAACGCGAGCGAAAGGTCAAGGTCTCGCCCGAGCGAAGGACTGATTTGGTTCATAAGGATGTAGGACCCGTAGACAATCACCGCGCCTCCGAGCGCGCGAAGGATAATGGCCTTCCCCTCGCTGTGTCCCAAGATAGAGTCGGTGAAAAGCAGTGTAAATCCGCCCCGAACGATGGAAAAGACGACGAAAAAACCGGCGAGGGCGATACCGACATTATAAATAGTGCGGAGATATCTTGGGAAACACGTGGGAGCAACGCATTTGGAAAACTTATCGTTATATGTGCTTGATGTAAACTCCGACCCTCGTACGTCAATGGGGGCAAGGGGAACATACTCAACGCTCGCCGCCAGTACCGTCGGCGCTACTACCGGAATACACAAACCCGAGAAGGTAAGTATCAGTATACAGAGACTGTAGAGGATGAGTTTGGGCATCATGAAAAGCTTATAGCTTTTAGCTGATAGCTTATAGTTGGGAAGAGTTAAGAGTGTTGGAGTTTTTCTATCATAGCATTTAACATCCGCATCACTTCAGCAAGAAAAGAGTCGGCCATTTCATAGTGCAGACCAGATGTTTTTGGGAGCCGTTTTGAAATCTCAACCTGCGTTTCTAATTCCGCCCCTGAACCAAAGGCAATTCTCAAAAATTGGCAAAAGTCTTTTTTTGTCCCTCGGTATCGCCCCTCTGCGATATTTGAGGCTATGGATACGGAAGCCCTCCGCATTTGGGAGACAAGACCATATATTTCTTCTTTCGGGTACTTCTCGGTAATTGCGTAAATGTGTACTGACAGGGCAACAGCTTTTTGCCAGACAATAAGTTCTTTGTAGGATTGTATTTTCATACCATTGTTTTCTTTCTATAAGCTAAAAGCTATCAGCTATCAGCTATCAGCTATCAGCTATAAGCTTGGCTGTTCGGCTCCGGAATTAAAATCATTTTTCTCCGGAAACTGGATGGTCACCTTCTGCTCGGCGGCCTGAAACGATTTGTTTTCGTCTCTATTGTGCGCTTCCAAAAACACATCCGAGAAGCCCGCGTCTTTCGTTGACCTGCGGAGTGTTATCGCAGACGAACCCTGACTGGAAAGCGGAGCGTAGTTGAGTTGCCAATTGTACGAAACATCTTTATTCGAGCGGGAAGCTGTTTCAAAATAGTACGGTATCGCGCTCACACGCATTTCATCGCCGGAAAGCGGCACCGTTCCCGTAAGCGCCTTTCCGAACAGGAGCCCATAGAGAGGGTTCTCCTCATAAAAAAGGAGACGAGGGGCTACCGGAACAACGGTGATTGAAGCATCCGCAATCATAGTGTGGTCCGGACTCTCCACCGTTACTGAAATCGTCTTGAGGTCCACGGGAATTTCTCCTCGGAAGACAAACAAACTCTTCCCTTTCCCTGAAGAGTCTCCAACGACATTGTCCCCGTCTTTCCATGTGTAAATCAGCGAACTTGCCGGCATAACCGACGCGCCGTTTGCGAACGAAGGAACGGCGGCCACAAGAACGGTTCCTTGATACGGCATCAGCGCCTTCCCTTTGTAAAACGGGGGCGCATAACTCTCGGCCTGCCAGAGGAGGTTCACCTCGGCGGGGCGAAGCGAGAGGCTCGCGGAGTAGGTGTTTCCATTCTCTGCAACAGCCACAACACGGATGTCCATCCGCTCCCCTCCCTTTCCCGCGATAACGGTAATCCTTTTTTCCCCTACGCCGCGCTTTACCGTTTTGTCGTTCACAAACCAGGTAACCGTGGAGCGGTTGAGGTCAATGTTGTAACTCTCCACCGAGACGACTGTTTGGTCTCCCGGGCGAGGGTGTTCTGGGGCGAGCGCCATAGAAAGCTCGGTTCCGATTGTGCCGGTTTGCGCGAAGAGAGAAAGCGGGGCTCCAACGAAGAAGAGCGTTACCAAAGACGTTGCGATAAGCCATCGGTACATAGCCTCCAGTATAACAGAAAGTCCCCCCTCCGATATGCACATGTATACCTTGGCGTGGTAAGAGTCAGACTCTCGGCGGAGAGAGTCTGACTCTTAGTCCCCAGCGTACCGCATCAACCTTGAATAACGAAATGTTCCCTCTTTCGTCTTTGCGAGGCCGTACTCGGCCGAAGCAATCCAGATATAGAGCTGTATATCCTGAATTGCTTCGGGCTTCGCCCTCGCAATGACGATGCAACCGGAGTTTCATAGTTCACCGTCTATTTTGGCGATGATGATGGAGACGACCCCTTTGGCGAAGGCGAAGAAGATGGCCCCGACTGGCCGGATTCTCTCGCGGAGGGGTGAAATACCGGAGGGCCGCCGATATCTCCCGCAGGTTTTGTGTGTTGCGAGGAGCTTTTCCCACGCCCTGGGCTATCGCGATATGGGGACAGCTCGGTGGCCATGTCTTTTCCGCTCTGTCCCCCTTGCCCCTGCGGGGAAGGCGCTGTTCCGGCAGTTCCGCCCGCACCAACCTGCCCTTGACGTTGCTCGGAACCTTGCCCCAACGCCTGCATCGTATCCGCGTAATGCTGGCTTCCGAGCTGTTCTTCTCCTCCTTGTCCCAGCTCTCCCTTCTTCGCTTTGGCGACTTGCTCGCGCGCCTTTTTCGCCTCTTCTTCCACCTTTTTCGCCTTTTCTTCTATTTCCTTCGCTTTTTCCTTATTTGCGCCAAGCTTCCCCGCTACTTTTGCGGCTTTACCCACCACCTTAGCTCCCATTTCTGTTTTCGCGAGCAAATCTTCCGCGCGAGTATTAAGGAAAATAAAGATGACAGCGCCTGTCCACGCGGGCAGAGCTCCGAGAAACGGAATTAACTTGATGAAAAATGCTACAGGAAACGTGAGTAAGCGCTTAGGGCTTTTTATAAAACGGATGCCATGCTTGTGGAACCAAAACCAAAAGGTAAGATACGCGAAAATGGAAACGAGCGAGCCGACAAGCACATTCGCTGGAGTCGTTAAGAAATCCAGAAATGGAACAAAGTCCAGTAATTTTGGAGCGGCGGCGAGGGCATCGAAGAGAAGCGCCACCGCGACCATAAGCGCGAGCGTCGTGAACGTGATGGAGGGTTTTTGGGTTTCGGAAGCCATGAGGAAGCTTATAGCTGATAGCTTTTAGCTTATAGGGAAAAGGGCAAAAAGCACAAGCCTCTTAAGTCTGGTCTATAAGCTATCAGCTAAAAGCTATAAGCTGCTAGCTCCCTTCCGCGGCTTTCAGCTCCGCCTTCGCCGCTTTAATGGAGAGAAGCTGTGACGGGTCGCTCGTGATAATCTGGTCTTCCGTATAAGAAGCGATAATCTTAATAGCGACATGCTTCAGTCCCACGAAGAAGAGCCCCTCCCCCACGTCCGATTCAAGCAGAAGATACTTCTCTTCGTCGGTAAGGTTGAAAATAGTCTGGAGTTTATCCACGACCGTCGGCGACTGCTTAAGGAGCATCTGCATTGACGAGTTCGTCAGAACCGGGAGCCCGTACGGCGATTTCAAAAAGTCGTCTACGTCCTGCGTAATGGTGGACAGTCCCAGATAGTATTTACGTCCGCGTTTCGCGAGGCCGAGGAGAAACGAGGCCGTATCCTCCGACTTCATCATCCACCACGCTTCGTCAATGACCATAAGGCGCTTTTTGAGCTCCTTTCGGATGGAGTTCCAGATAAAATGCATCACGATGTACATTGCCGCGGATTTCAGCTCGTCCTCCATATCGCGGAGGGAAAAGACGATAAACCCGGCGTTAATATCCACGTTGGAGGGCTGGTTGATAAAGCCTGACCACGTACCGCGAGTGTACTTTGAGAGTCGCTGAACGAGGCTCTCCCCTCCCTGCATACCGGCAAGCACCAACTCAAAGTCGGAAAGGAGCGGCGGCTCTATTTTTGAGAAGTCGGAATCGGGAGTGATATCTTTCAGCGCATACGTTTCGGTAATCGCGCGGTCAATAATCGCATCTTCTTCTGCGGTGAGGCCCCCGAGGAGAATTCTGAAAAGGCCGACGAGGTTAATGATATTTGAGCGGAGCACATCGGCCGCCGATTCGTCTTCCCTGGGCGGCGCGAGCTCAAAGGGGTTGATATGGTGTTCGGAATTAAGCGAGATATTGAAGTACTTCCCTCCGGTTGCCTCGGCGAGGAATTCATATTCGCGCTCCGGGTCAATCACGATAACGTCGGCGCCAAACATAAGACTGCGGAGAATCTCCAGTTTCGTCATGTACGAGTTGTGCACGAACATACCGCCATAGCCAGCGAGAAAGACTTCATTGTCTACCGTGAGGTCATAGACAAACGATTCCGTTTCATTGTGGAAGGGTTCCACGGCGACAATCTCATCCCAAAATAGGTCGGCATTGGCGAGACGTTCCATACGAGTGAGTAGTTCTTCTATGCGAGGCAGATTCTTTATCAGCGTGTTGTAACGTGTCCCAATGAATGTGGCGGCTTCCTGAAGCATCGTGTAGGACGTATTTTCGTTTGGGTGAACGTGAAGGGCAAAACGCAAGGATGCGTTGTGGGCTCTTTCCGACTCGCGGAGGAACGCAAAACCTTCGGAAAGAACTACTTTAATCGCGGACATAGCTGGAACTGTTACCCCAATGCATTCAAGCGCACGAAGCGCATTTGCCGTTCGGGGCACTTTCCCGTTTTTAATCGTTGCCCAGCTTGAGCCGAGTTCCTCCCACAGGGCGGCATTGATGCGCGGACTCTGTTCTGCTACCCGGATAATGTCCATAACCGAAGGGAGTTTCGCTAATGTCTCAAACAGCCCTCTTTTCGACACAATACCCCGCAGTGTTTTGCGTATTTCTCCAATAACGGCTTCAAGTTGTGCGGGCGACGGGTTGTATACGCCGCGTCGCAACGGAGAGAGAAACGCATTTCGGCAAACCGCGCCTCCAAGAAGCAGGTCAATTTCTTCAAATAACGGTGCAAGACCCGGGATAACATCCACATTCGTATTCGCATTTCGCGACAACCCTGCAAGGAGTGCTCGTTTTCGTGTGGAAATAAAGTGTATAGTCTCGCGGAACCGTTCAAGATTGTGTTGCCCCGAAAGCGTCAAAAGGTGATATTCTCCCTCCGCCCCGCTCGGCGTGCGCTTCTTCCGGACGGCAATGCGGCCTATGATGCCGAAAGAATACAGAAGGTATGAAAGGTCAGAGATAAGAAAGCGAGATTTCGAAACTGCAGTAACGACAGGTCCGTCCACGCCCCCATCACCTTCAAAGTATGCGGAGAGAAAAGCCGTGAGCACTGCGCGTGGACTCTGGAACAGTATCGCAGGAACGCGCTTGCCCCCCGACTTTTCTTTCATCCCTATGGCCGTAAGGAACTTGATGAAGACAATATCAGAAAGCACGACGCTTTTCGGAGTGGTAAAGTGTTGTATGCCAAGCACACGAAGCGCCGAACACGCATCCGCGATAACGTCAGGGTCAAGGTTGCTGATAATCGCAACCTTCTCGCTGATTGTTCCTTCCGAGACCAAATAACCAAGAATCTTTCCGAGTTCGGGAGTTACTTCCATTCGTGACGGCAGAGAGCCTGTTCCGCTCGCAGAATTGATGCGGCAGTGCGCAAGGCTCACGTGCTCGTCATTCATCCCGAGACGCTCCAGTATTTTATAGAAGTACAGGATAGGAACACGTCTCCCTTTCGCGTATGTATAGAGATATCGGTCGTAGCGGCTGTCGAGTTCCCGCGCGCCGAGTATGCGCCGATGCGTAGTGATACAATCGGCAAAGCCGGTTACATATACCCCGCAGTCTTTCATAAGGGCTAGTATGTTCAATGAGTGAGGTAGAGTTCCCTCGTTCGAAACGGCGCGAGGGAGCGGTAGATATTCTCCGGCTACTATATCGGCGCTTTTTGTTGCCGTAATCTCTCCGTTTCGAAGCACCAGCATATTGTGGTCTCCTGTAGTTTCTACCACACGGCCGCTTCGCGTCTTAAAACGGAAAAACTCTGACGGGGCATCTTTGCGAGCTGCCACCGTAACCTTGCTCCACTCACCTTTCATGTGTTTGTCAAAGCTCCAGACCTCAAGTCCCGGGTCTATCACGCCCTCCAATTCGTGGTCAATCGGCATTGCCCCGCGTTCGCGGATACTTTCTTCCACCATGTCGCCAATAGGCCGGAGAATGACCTTACCGTTCTTCCGCGCCAACACCGGCTCGTGTCCTAAAAGTGACTTGCCGGAACCGGATTTCGCGAGTGTTATGGAGTTATAGTTTTCAAGACTGAAGCGGTCAAACAGGACAAGCGATGAATTATGCCGATTCACGCCGTAGAGAATGCCTTTGTTTGACGTGAGGTCAAAGGAAATGAACGGGAACACGCTTGAAAGAGGCGATGAATTAAGCTTGTTGTGCACCACGAGCTCATCGTTCCCCAGAGGCGACGTACTTCTGAATCCTTGCTCTTGCTGGAACAGCGCGGGCTTCACAATAACCAGCTTGCTTTCCAAGATGGATTTAATCTCGTTCTCCGTCTTGTCCAGCTCATCCTCGGTGGTCGCGTAAATAGTAAGGTAAATCCCGACGTCAAACAGCTTCTCCTGCGCCTGCAAGAGATCGTCACGAAGGCGCTCCAGGTCCTGATAGGCCGTCTCAAGCACCGGGTCGCGCACCAGCCCCTTTTTCTCGCGGTCAGCCATCTGGCTTTGTACCTCCGCGACTTTTTTCTGGAACTGTTTCAATATCTTCGCGGTATCCACCGGATGTATGAAAATGCTGATATCAAACACCTTATCCAAATTGATAATGGGCGCGAACCAGCCTTCGGTAAGATACCGAGGATAGGAAATGACGAAAAATGTCCTCGTCATTTTTCCGCTGACATTGAGGGATTTTGGACCAACTTTAAGCGCCGCCGGCGCGATAACGTCCTGCAATTCAAGCTGGCCGGACTGATAAATCTCCTGCGGCAGAAATTCCGCCACATCCGTATCCTTCTTTTTTGGTTTTAAGAAATCAAACAATCCCATAAAACTAATCTACAAAAACGTAAGCACGAAGCACGAATATCGAAAATTGTTTCGGATTTCGTGCTTCGGATTTAGGCGGTTTGAACCGCCTTTTCGGTTTCTCCCGGATTAAACAGCTGATAAAACATATCAACTACCTCCTCTGTTCCGAGCTGGGCGACTCGCACGCCGGTCCGGATGAGTCCTTGCTCAACCACGCTGACCCGCTGTTCAAGCTGTGTCCGATGTTCTTCAAATCCCTTCGGCGCGGCTTCTGGAGCAGCACTTTTGGCGCCAAACGTTTCTTTTATCCTCATCGTCACCCCCGCACTGCTTGCGGAAAGCTGTACGATGGCGGGAGAATACGGAACCACGATATAGAATGTTTTGTTCATAATATTTGTCCCTTCTGTGAACTTTTTGACGAAACCGATGTATTCGCGGGTCTGAAGTTTAAGCAACTCATTTTTCTGCCCCTTCTCGCGCTCCTCAAGAAGCGTGAGATATGGCCTGATGTCAAAGCGGCGGGATTGGACGATAATTTCAACCGAGAAATCAAGCGAGTTCAAGAAATTTTGGAACTGGGAAATAATCGCGGCCTGATTTTCCTCTGATTTCAAGGCGAAGTTTATGGACGAAGCCATAAGGACGGCGCGGAGCCCGCCATCTTTGAGAAGGACGAGGCCGTCTCGTATTTCCTTTATTTTGACGAAATCTTGGGAAGCTTTAGCATTGACTGCCATAATGCGAATGTTACGAATTAGTGCGCGAACCAGTATCCGAATAGTCCGAATGTTCCGAATCAGCGAATGGATACGAATAAGAAGATTATACCTTATTATTCTTGTTTTGTTGCAGCTTGTTCGTTAAACGCAGTATCCGTACCGGCTTAACGTAGCGGCAACGAAAGTTTACAAGCAGGCCAAGCTCTATTCCGCTCGCCTGTAAATAGTTCTGAACCTATCGATAATCCTCACCGATAACAGAACGCCTAGCTTTGAGTTCAACGGCGATTTGCCCCTCAACTAAGAAGTCTAGAATGTTTCCAGAATCTCCTATCCGCATCTCTCGTTTATAGTTTAGTCCAGCAACTTCTAACTTGTTTTCCTGACAGTCCCCATACTGTTTTTCTTTAGCATATGGTCCCAACTCGTTATGAACGTCAAAGCAAAGACCGGTGATAGTATAGGAAAGCTTTGGAAGCACAACGTGTGATTGTGTCTTATTCGGAGCCATTCGGATTATTCGGACATTCGTTAATTCGGATATTTTTGTTTGACGTTTCGCTCTCGTATATTTATCGCTTTTTCACATTCTGATTGATATCCAGCGCCCACGTCAGGTCCCTCAGCTTGCTTTCGGAAAGCGAGGGAACGGAATTTCCCTTATCCGCGACTCCCTTTACCGCCTCGCTCGGACTCATTTGCTTCGGCACTCGTTTCCAGAGGTACAACCGGTTTGAAAGCGCGTACGCGATCGCGGCCTGCAGCATGAAGATAAAGGGTTTTCCGTTCGGCTTGTAAAACGCGAGCGCGGCGGTGAGCGCGGCGACAGGCGCGATAATGAGAAGCGCGACATAGAAAGGCAGGAAATTATACGCGATATACCCCATACCGATTCCGCCCACGATATACACAAACTGCTTGATGCTAAACGGCCCAAGCAGCTTATCCTCTACATTGATGAATTGGGGGACTTGAAATCTCATAGGTGAACATCCGAATATACGAATTATACCAATCTACGAATAGCTACGAATGGAGAATGGCGCACCGTATTCGCAATCATTCGGATTATTCGGACATTCGTTAATTCGGATACTGATTCGTAGATTAGTACTTATTGTATCGGTTCGCGGTACGGGTCGCTCGTGTAACGCTTTTCCTCATTCGGAACCGACATTGGCGTCTGCAACTTTTGGTCAAGAAAATCCTCGTCCTCCTTCTTTTTTGGGGTTGGAGGCACGAATGGCGCCGCCGACTCGCTTTGCGGCCGTAGTTTCTGTCCCCCTTCCCCTGCTCGGCTCTGGAGAGGGGCTGGCCTGCCCGCCGAAACCCCAGCGGAGGCGGGAGGCGGAGCGGCGGGTGTTGCTGCTTCCAGTTTGTTCAATGGATATTTCGGAAGCGGCGCGGCTGAAGACGCGATGGTATTTGCGGAAGGCGTCCACCCCGTAGGCCCTACCGGGGAAGCTTTTGGCTGGTAGTTTTTAGCTGTTGGAGGAGAGCTTGGGAGAGGAGGCACGGCGATTTTGGGCACGGAAAGGATGCCTTTCGGATTTTCAATATCCTGAAGCATCTTTGCGCGGTCAAGCGGTTCGTCCCGCTCCGCCTGCCCCCTAAGAACGGGCAGACCCACTTGGTTTGCAAGAATATTTTCACGCGGCGGTTGTGCTTTCGCGTTCGTGCTCTCAACTCTCAACTTCGGACTTTGAACTTCTCCCGTATTCCATTTCGCTTGCGCGGAATATGGCGTGGAGAAAGCTTCCAGCTTGTAGCTTTCGGTGTGTGGCGGATTGGTTTGTCGTTCGGTATTCTTGTCTTTTTGAATACTGGATACTGGATATTGGATGTTCGCCTTCGGAGGCGTCACATTCGGCTTTTGCGCGGCAAAGGGTGTCTGCGCGGTAAGCCGCGGGCCGACTCCGACAGGAGGGGGCTGTACTACTTCCGCGTGCAGATTACGCAACGACTCTCTCACTTTTACGAGCACTTGCGCGCTCACATCTCTCGCGATTTCCCGCGCCTTCTCTTCAGGGACGCGAAGGCGCGAGGCCAGGTTTTTAATGAAATCAGCAGGGTGCGTTAGCCCAAGGAGCACGAGGCCGGTTTCACTCGCGAGCGCCGCCATCTGGTCTACGTGCAACAGGTACTTTTTGGCGATTTCTTGAATAGAGTTCGCGGTATCCACCGAGGAAATTGATTGGCGGAGGCCGAGCGGAAGGTCCTCAAACGCGTTGCGGAGTTCTTCCTCCGTGTGCGCCGTGCCCGCCGCGATTCGCAGCAGCGCGCGCATATTCTTCTCCTCTAAAGCAGGAGAAGGAGCGTTTAGCGTAGAGCGTTTAGCGTTTAGTTCGGTCGTTCCCGTTGTCGGTCGTCGGTCGTCGGTTGTCGGTACGGGCTGGGGGACCCTCCCCTCTTTCACGGGAAGTCCGGCCTGTTTCAAAATCGGAAGCACAACATCAAATACCTTTGTTTGGATGTCGTACGCAAGTTCGGGAAGCTTCGGACGGCTCATCTCGTCAATGTTCGGGTCCTTCTGCACGAACGCGAGGAATGCACTCGGTGAATCAACGCCCGTTACCACCCGCAAAACGCCTTCAAACAGCGCGCCTGTTTCGCGAATCATAAACTCGCGCGCCGACGCAAGCTCGCCCGTCAGAAGGCTCGGGTCGGCCTCCTTATCCCGAAGCGGAATAAACGCCTCGTCAGGGAGGTTGTCAACAAACAGATTCAGTTTTAATCGTGCTTCTTCCGGGTCCATATCTCTTATGCAAAACTACTTCTGGTAACCACGTTTCTTCCGCAAGTGAACGGAACCTATTTTTTCGTGTCCTTGGCAAACCCAATCGTGACACCAATGCGGGAGAACGGCGTATCATCCATCGTCCATTCCGGCAGCTCTTTTCCGGTTTTCTCCCCTTCCTTCCTTCGGTATTCATTGATTTTCTGTATCACCTTTGATTGATTGCCTCCGGAGTTTTGGTCCTGCAGGTATGGATAGATGGAGGGCTGTACGCGGGAGTCTTTCGGACGCCCAAGCAGCGCCTTGATAATTTCCCACCAATCTGTGAGGTCTTTATCGATATCTCTCCACGGAATGAAGTTCTGGCCGGCTTTGTTGACGAACCAGGTCATCAACTCCAGATTGCTTTTGGTTGCCTCCCGCACTCCAAGCACTTCGTCTCGGAACTGCCTAATGAAGAACTCCACCATCGGGATTTTTACATCAAGGTCTTTGTCGCGATAATGTTGGAGCTTGTTTTCGTCCATGTTCCGCATCGTGACGTAGAGGCCGCGGAGCGAACTCGGCATCAGCGCGAATTCGTTATCCGCCAAGTTTGGCGAAACGATGTTCCACGATGTCTGGCCCGCGTCATAGTAATCGGTCGCGCGCTCCCACGGGGTGGCCGTATCTGCAATCGGGCGTTCCGGGTTTGCCTTGTTGTATTCTTCTATGAGCTTTTGGTACTCTTCACCGATATTTCTTGTGCGGCCTCCCGACTCAAAATCCGTGTTAAAGAGGTCAAAATACGACTTGCCTTTTTTGCTATCTTTGCTGTCCGGCCCAAGCTTCATGAGTTGCTTATTGGCAAGTTTTCGGAGCTCATTGAGCGCGTGTTCATTAAACTCCGCGAGCCGCTTCGTAATGTTGGGGTGAAACCCGATGGTGAAGTCTCCGGCGTAGCGGACGTACTGGCGCTTTTTAACGCGCATTCGGTCCTTAAATAGCGAGTCAAACTGCGGACTTTTTCGTACCTCGCTCCAGACTCCCTGCATAATCGTTTCCGTAAGGAGTTCCAAGTCAAAGATTTCCGGTGTGTACTGGTACCACGCCTGAATCATATCCGCACTGCGCATATTGCGAAGGGCTGTCCGGTGTCCGGGAGTGTCAAACCCCGGCTGGTCGTTACCGGTCGGAGCTTTCGCGCGCTCCAGTTCGCCCGTTGCGTACCTCGCCTCCATCTTTTCTTCCACGGTTTTATCAATCTCGGCCAGCCGCTGTTCCTCTCTCGCTAGTTCTCGTTTCAAGCGTTCTATGCGCTGGTCCTCGGTTTCCGAGCTCGCCGGAGGTGTTTCAAACGTGATAACCATGGTGTTTTTTGCTAGCTAGTAATCTTTCGTATGCCTTTTCATACTAAGACATATTCGGCGACTATTCCTAATCTCTGGATGCATTCCGCTTCCTCTCTTCCGCGAGTTCAATCACCCGTTTCAACTCTTTGATGTGCTCCACCAATCCCGCACGATCAAACACTGCTTCTAGCTGTTTCATCACCCGCTCATTCTTGCCGAACGTCTTCTGGAATTTCAAAATCATCTCGTTGAACCGCTCGCTTCTCGCTTCACTTCGCTTCGCCTCCGTCACCATGCGATGGACGTAGTTATGCGTGGCGACTTCTTTCTCGTATTCAGTCAGGTGCTCGTCATCCTTAACCGCCATATAGTGCCCGGGCGGGTCGCACTCAAAGTCAAGATTCATTTTATCCTCTTTCGTGGCGTATTCAATAAATTCGGGCGAGGACATTTGCGCGTAGGCGCGCGAGCGTTTACCGACCAAGTCCGCTATCTTCTTCCCGTTCTTTTCCTTAAACTCATTGAGGTCTTTCGTGGCTCTCACGAGATTATCCGCGGCCTCCGCAAGTTTTTTGTATTCATCTGTAAGTTTCCCCTTCGCGGCGTCGGCCTTTTTCTTTAATCCATCGTCGTTCGGGTTCGCGTCCGAGGCCTCTTTCGCCTTCTGATACGCTTTCCAGTTCTCCCCTGCCTCCTTCTGCTCTTCGGTGGGACCCTTCGCGGTTTCAAGCTCCTGTTCGGCTTTAGTAAGTTCCGTTTGCGCCGCCGCGACATCGTTAGCTCGCTGTTCCTCGCGCTCGTTAAAGCCCCCCTGCGCCGCTTCAAGTTCACCCTCTGCCGTTTTTTGTTTGTTCTCTGCTGTTTTGAGCAGACCACTCGGGTCCTCCTTAGCCTTTTTGAGCTCATTCTCCAGTGTAAACGCGCTAGCCCTCTCAACCAAATCCTTTGATGCTTTTGCGGCCGCGAGCGCCTTCTCCATCGCTTCAATGTCTTTCTGCGCTTTTTCAAGCTCTTTCTGCGCTTTCTCCAGACCTGTTTTCGCGTTGTCAAGTTGCCTCTGGTCGGCCGGATTGGGTTTTTCTGCTTTCGCTGTTTCAAGTTTTTTCTTAGCGTTCGAAACGTTTGTTTCCGCCGCCGTGATTGCATCCTGCTGTTCTTGTTTAAGGCCGGCTGTCTTAGCCTTGTTCAACTCCTCCTCCGCCGCCTTGATTTTGGCGTCGTGTTCGGGCGTAATCACCTTTGCCTTCGTCAGCGCCTCGTTTTTCGCTTTAAGGTCTTCTTCCGCTTTCTTCTCTTTCTCTTGATTTTCGGCGGTGTCGTTTAGCTTGCGAGCCGCCTGCGCCTTCTGTAAGCGCCCCTCACTCTCCTCCACCTCCCCCTCCTTTTCTTTAACCTTCTGCTGGTACTCCGGCGTGCCGGCCTTTGCCTCGGCGAGAGCCTTCTCCTTTTCCCGCACCTTTTTTTGTTGCTCCGGCGTCAGTCCAAGCTTTGCGCCCTCCACAGCTTCTTCCGCGTCGTGAACGCCTTGTTTCGCCTTTTCCTCCTCGTCACGCTTGTGGTCCTGCTGGTGCCAGAGCGGGTCAAGTTCTCCTTTGGCTTTCCGCGCCTCGGTCGCGAGTCTAGCGTTATGGAGGGCGTTTTCCTGTTTCATCCCCCGCTGATGCGATTCTTCCAGAGACTCGTCTCCGATTTTCATATTGGCAACGGCGCCAGTGGTAACAGCGCGGAGAGCCTTTCCGAGCGACGTATTACCCCACCTGCTTTGCCCCGCGCGCTCCTCCCAGTAGCGGACATCTGTCGCCTTTGACCCCATACTGCCCACTTTGCTCGCAGTCTTGCCCCACGTCGACTCTTGCAAGCGCTTGCCTGTTCCCGCAAGCTTTTCTCCCCATATTTTTCCCCGCCCGCCGGTCACTCTATTATTAAGCAATTTTGTACTCGCCATCCATTTGCCGACGGTTGAAGCTGTTTGCCCGCTCGCGACCGCTCCGGCGCCCCGTATGGCGGCCGATGGCGCTTTAATTATACCGCGCGCGGCAGCGCCACTGACAGTCTTAACACCGCCGAGAGTCGTATCCTTTATCTTCTTCCACCCCGCCATCGCCATATCGCTTCCTTTCGCGCCGAGAGACTCCGCGACCACGAGGCATCCGACCATCAGGCCAATGAGGATGACGAAGTTAAAGATGACCGCGACGTTATCAAACGCCGTACCGGTAATCGCGGCGGCGAAACCTGTCGCCTTTCCAGACGCACTGCCAATGAGCCCCTGTTGGAACGCCTCCGCGTTGATGGTTCTCACGACCACATAGGCAAGCGCGAGATAGAGCGGAGCAAAAAATGATTGACTCCAGAGTTTGTGCCACCACTGATGCGCCATAGAAGACGCGCCGGGGAGAATAAGCCCGACGAACGCGAGCGGAGAGAGAATCATGAGCATGATGAGCGTAACCGCGCGGTAGATAAACATAATAGCCGCGGCGAAAAACACCCACGCCGTCACAATGATGAAGAGCGAGCCGAACGCGCCGATGAGGATGATGTTGGTGAATGAAAGGTCCTTGCCCCCGCCCGACTCATTTACGCTCTGAATCATATTGTGCGCTCCCAAATTCTCGTTGCTCCTGTCACTCGTGTTATACAGCGTGGAAAGCTTCAGCCCGTACAGGAATGATTCGGAGAGGCCGCTGTCATAATCGCCCTCCTTTCCCGGCTCTACAATCAGCGAATAGAAATGGAGCGCGGCGACGTTGGACACGTCAACCACCGCCTTGGTGATGACAAGCGAGAAGTTCATAAACAGCGCGACCAGCACCATCTGCGCGAGGAGTCCCCACGCCTTCTTGCCGTTGTCGCCGATGCCGAGCGTGATGGACAGTCCGCACCAAAGGGCGATGAAAATAAAGACGATATTCGCGAGGTCGCGCAGGACCTTCCAGCCGATGTCCACGACGGGGAGCCGCTCCAACAGAGTGTTGAGGTTCAGCGTATAGTTGATGGTCATATTGAGGAGCACACCGGCAATCCAAAGCGTGCGGGCAGAGAGCCACATAAAGAGGTTCATCACCTGCGCCACGCATCCGTTGAAGCTGAAAGAGAGGCCGGTCGCTCCGCCAAGACAGGTCATCTGAGCCGCCTTATCCGGCTTCACATTCCCCGCCGCGGCTTCCGCCGCCCCTTTTTGCTGCTCGGTCGGCGTCGGCTGGCTCCCCGGACTTCCGGGGGCGCCTCCCGGTGCGAGATAGCTCGCTGGGTCGTACTGCACATAGTTCGCGGGCGGCGGCTTCAGAAAATCGTCTGCCGTTCCGAACAAATTCGCTGTCGGGTCTGGCTGTGTCGGAGGAACAAATTTTCGTGGGGAAACAGTCGCGTTCAGAACGGCCGGCGACACCAGCATCCACGCCGTCCCGCCGATAAACGCGGAGAGGAACAGTGTCGCGATATGAAGTTTTTTGGTTCGGAGAAAGCGCATATTTAAAGTCCTATTCCTCCTTTGTTAAAGGAGGTGTCCAAGTCTGCTCGCCCGCGCAAGTTTTGCTTCGCAAAATTTGTTCGGGCGAGGACGGAGAATTTTGAAATCCCTCCTTTCACAGACTCAAGTACTCCCTTTAAAAAAGGGAGAATAAAGCCGCTACTCATCTGTGTTTTGTCTTTTTGTATGGGCATATCCTATTGTACCGTGAAGTCAGCCTTTACCGAGCCGACACTCGTCGCCTTTTGTGTACCCGCGTCCGTAAGCGCGTCAATGACAAGCCTAAACGGGACGCCGCTACAAGACACAGATTCACATCTTTGTGAACCCTCCAGCGTGATTTCTATCGGCCTTGTGTTGAGGAGCGACAGGTCTTTTACAAAGAAAATCGCATTTGCGCCATCGGGCACGTCCGCATCGGCTGTGTATTCGCCGCGTTCGTCAATCATATCTTTCCGTTTTGACTCACCGTCTATGCGGTACAGTAGGTTTAAGCTGTTGAGCCAGTTGGTAAGCGTTTCAGGCTCTCTCTTGTAGCCATCAATACAATTGGCCGCCGCCGTTTCCGGCGAACATTTGGCAAAGTATCGCGCCCGAAACGTGATGCCTCCCCGCTGCTGATTCGGGGTGAAAAAGAGAGGACCCCAGATAAATTGCGTCCCCGGCGCCCAGTCCGCCGGTTTTCTGAATGTTTGTTGCGCGGGAGACGCGGCGAAAGAGAACGGAACAACCGTTGGGGAACCTCCTGAACTGTCGCCCCTAGTCTGTTTGCCGATAACTTCCACTTCGGCAATTCCCAGCATTTTATCGTAGGAACCGTATATCTTTGTGTAGTCTTTCATTATGACCACGTATCTTCCCTTGGTGCCAGCAGGGAGTGTTATGGAAGGCACGAGACGGTCATTAAAATTTCCCGCAGAATCAAGATAATGCGACCCTTTATACACAACAGTAGCTGGATTAGACTCAAACTGGTCAATGGTGGATAAATAGTTAGGATTTTCTGTGCTTCTCGGGTCGGTAGTAGTTACATACACTTTGAAAGGAGCAGTGGCTCCGTAAAGGCTAAACCAGCCAAAGTATGGAGAAGTTGCCCCATAAATCTTTATTTCCCGTATTTCGTCAATAATAATTGGTCCGATCCCGCTGCTTTGTGCATAAAGCATATCTTCAGTCGCGAGGTCTACCATCCACCAGTCGTTACTTCCGCAAGAGGTGAGCGCTATGCCAGAATCAAGAGCCCCAACTTTATTGCCGTCAACGGCATGTTGTGGCCCAGGACTTGTTTGAAGAGCGTCCCAGCCACGGTAGCAACCTCCGTTGTAAATGGAGGATTGATACGCTTTTTTATTCGCTGCAATATTTCCGCTCACTGTTTGGGTCGTTGGCGGCGGAGGCTTCGTAGCTCCACTCACTCCATCCGTATCCGCCGAGTATACCCCGCGGCCTCTAGCCGCGGCGTCGTCAATGAGGCTGTTCCATTCGTTGTTGCATCCGGCTTTAATCTGGGCAAAATATGCCTCCCATGTTTGGTTGGCCGGCCGCATAATGGGCGCAAATGCTAAGTTTTTATTCCTCGCTTTTTTATATAAACCATTCTTTTCGTCATCGTTCATCAGGTCAAGTTCCGCCTGTGTTTCGTTGCCAAGCCTGTCTGTCCAGACCTGGCGACCAACACCTGCGGAGTCATTTGCGTCATTGGGAACATAAAATCCGCTTCCCGTAAATGTTTCTTTGGTCGCCGGATAGTAGCGCAAGCGGCAATCAATACCCGGGGGGGTTTTCGCGTTTGCATTCGCTACCACCTTTGTCGGGTCTGTGGCGAGCGCGTCCGTGGCGCTCCGTCCCCCACTCGTAATGCTTCCTTTACTGGCGCCGAGGAGCCCCCCGCCCGCCGTCATTACCTTGGTAAGGAGCTGGTTAATGAGCGCGCCGACCACTTCGTCAATTTCATTCGCGAGTTCCAGCTCACGGAACGTCGTGGCAAGCGCGCCAGTCGTTTGGCTTTCAATAACGCTTCCCGGGGTTTTGATGGGACCTTCTTTGATGCACGGACCGTTGCGCGTCACTCTTCCTTGAGCGTCTTTCACATTCGGCCCCCACTTCTCACAACTCCGCCACGATTTAAATCCTTTGCCCCAATCAAGCAGTTTAATCTGTTGGCCCGTCGCGGTCGTAATGCTCGCGCTCATAACACTGGTCGCGCCGATATACGCGCCGTACGGATTGTTTGACTGTGTTCCCGCGATATGCACCCACCGGCTTAAATTGCCGGAACCGACCGTCCCGGAGACGAAGCTGTCGTACGCGCCCTGTACGTTCTCAATCACGTCCGAAAGCCGACAGGTCACTGTTTCTTTGGTGCGAAGCCCTATGTTCAGCCCGAGCGCGAACTTGATATTTAATTTAAACGGAGCGCAGAGGAGTGGCGAAATATCCTGAATGACTTTGCCGATTGTCTGGTCGGCGACATCCGAGAGGAACCCCTCGGGATTGGTAATAAATGACGGTGAGCCCTCAAACCCCGTGTTAATCCAGTTGACGATTGACTGGGTGAAGGTGTGGAGGAGCGTCTTGGCGATAATTTTCGTCATGCTCTTCATAAAGCAGGACGCCCAGTCGGTTCCCGCGGCACCTTCCGCCGTCACTTGAGTTTGTGACGGATTTACAACCGAAACGCTGGTAACCAGCCCTGGAGCCACTTTTGCGAGGGCCGTTCCTGTCGCGACGCCTTTTGCCGCGAAACATTGCGCGAGCGAAACAAGCGCCTCCGCCTTCTGGGGGCGCGAGAAAAGGAGCGCGGGCATAACCAGCGTTACGCTCAAAATACCGAGGAGAAACTTGCCCAGCACTTTTCGTGAAAATAGCCTTGAGAAGATGTTTTTACCTTGCTTGTTCACACCAAAAACACGTAGAGCCTTTTCCCCTACGGTAAAAGTGCTGGGTTTTTGACTCGCCTCTCTCACTTCCCCTTTAGTATAGCAGAGGAATGGGGATAACAGGTGCAAAAGCAGGGGATAACGCGGGAAAAGCTTCTAGCTTTTAGCTGATAGCTTATAGAAAAAGATTTCCCTTGGCTTATTTCTGACTATAAGCTAAGAGCTATCAGCTATCAGCTATAAGCTATAAGCTATAAGCTAACAATTATTGGGTAAGAATATATCCCGCCTCATTTTTTGTAAAAGTTGCCTTTTTCATCGCGAGATAGTCCGCGATGTCCTCAAACGCGCGCGTGAGCTTTTCCACCGCGGCCGGATAGGAAGAAGCGAGGGAAAGCGTGTGTACCGGGTCCGTAAAAGCGAGCGCCATTCCCGCAGTGCCCGCGCGCAGCGCCTCAACGGCATTTAAAAGGTCTACGTGCATCGTAGCGACTCCTCTTGGCGCCGGAATCGTCAGCAATTCCGAAAGCATGGCTTCATAACGCTTTATTCTCCCCTGCAGATTCGCGAGGTCCGTCACGTCGTCGTTTTGGAGCGCCCGTTCAAAGATGGTGAGTTCGCTCTCCCCTCCCTCTTTGTGAGCAATAATCACGGTTCCCACGGCGTTTCCGTACGCCCTTAAAGCGGTTTCGGTGTCCTCTTCCGCGTAAGCGATATCGCTCTCCGTATAGAGCTTGCTCGGTTTCGCCTCCGGATACCGCTTTATAAAATCCTCAATAAGTTTCCGCTCCTCCTCCGCGGTGAATGTCTGCCCGGACTGCTTTATCGCCATATATTTGGCAAACAGTTCCCGGGAAAGCCGGTCTGTTTCGGTCCAATCGCCGCCGCCCGGGACGGTTTTTGCTTCCACCGTAGCTCTATCCAAACGGTCGTTGGGAGAGGTTCCTTCCGGAGCGGTATTCGCGACAAGCGGGTTCCTTCCCTCTTTGATTTCCCCCCCGTCAGAGGTTTTATCTCCGTCGGTATCTGGATTGAGCGCGTCCGTATGCCAGAGCTCTTCTTCCCAATCTTTAAGGTCGTCGTTATCCTGGTCGCGGGAAAGCACAGCCGCGGCTTTTGCGGCCTGTTCAGGAGTCACGCGGCTGAATTTGATTTCCGAACGGCCGCTGTACATAAACCAAACGCCGCCCCCGACAAACGCGAGGAGAACAACGCCAATGATGATCTTTGTCCGAGAGGTCATGGCGTAAGTATAACACCGACGCAAAGACACAAAACACAGGTACGTTAAGCTCACCAAAACACAATACCCAGTATCCAAACAAAGCACAGTATCTAAACACCCAAGCAAAACACAAACTATTCAAGACACACATTCTCTCCTAATTTGTTTGGTTTTTGGGTATTGTGTTTTGCCCCCTCTTTCGTTTGTTTGGTTTTTGTGCACTGTGCTTTGTGTTTTTTCTTTTTATCGCGGGAACATAAAGATACTCCCCGGCTCGTTTGGGCCAAAACGCACTCCCTCGGTGTAGAAGAAATCGGAAACGCCGACAAAGGCGCGCGCAAGCGTGAGGGCGGTTTCTCCGTACTCGGTCATGTCGGAACCGGAAAGATACTCACCTACCTTCGCGTTGGCGATGGCGCGAATGGCTTTTGCGTAATTTTGATAGGCCTTGGCAAGCGCGGAGTGCGTTTCTTCCGCTTTTGAAGGGGGAATCACGGACGCAACTTCCGCAGCCAGACGGTCGTACTTTTCCGCAAGTTTCGCAAACCCTTGCAGTAGCTCTTCCGTCATCTTTTTGTTTCCCGCGGCGCTGTTCCAAAACGCAAGTTCGGCGTCAACATCCCTCGCGGCGTTTTGTATGCTTATCCCGAGCGCGTTTCCGAAATTATGAAGCGATCGGTCGGTTTCTTCAGGCGTTTTCGTTTCTGCCGCGGGTTCCGGCGCCGCCTCGGGTGAAGAAGCCTGTATCATCGCAGGTTCTCCCGATACGCGCCTCTCCGGTTCCCGGGGGGTAACCATAAGCGGAGCTTCAAGAGAATCATTCGGCCCGGCCTTTTTCGGATTTCTACGGGCCGCTACTTCCGCCCCATCCGGTATCCCGTCATTATCGGTATCGGGGTTGTGCTGGTCTGTGCCCCAGAGCGCTTCTTCCCAGTCGGGGAGTCCGTCTTTGTCAGCGTCAAACGGCGGGAAAACGGGCTTTGTTTCCGCGGGGGTTCGTGTTCGCGACGCCACCGGCGGTACGGGGGGTGTTTCCGTTTTTCGTGACAACAGCCGGAGGCCGAGCGCGGCAAGAAAGAAGAGCCCCAAGAGAAAGACGGTCTTTGCAATGAGAATACCTACTGATGTTTTCATCCCGTTAGAAGTAGGACGCGGACACATCTAGTCCCGCTTCCTTCCATGTGTTATCCAATAAACTACTCTTCCTGAGATTAAATTCTAGCACCAGCGTCCGCGACTTCTAACAGGACCATATGCTACCATTGTAGGGTACATGCATCTATCTTTCAAAAGTATATGCGCCGCGTGCGTGGTCTCCGCTCTGCTTGTCGCGCCCCTCTCCGCGCGGGCAGTTTTTGACTTTGGCGGCTGGGTACTCAACACGCCGGGTACGCACGGCGGCATTATGTTCGCGGCTTCATCTCCCGTGTTCCCTCCGCCTGGGGTAAACACATTTTGGGATTCTGGGCAGGGCAGGTGTCTTAACGGCGTCCAGGAAGTTGACCAGCGGCAGGCCTTGGGGGTCCCACAGCCGCCTATTTTGCTCCAGTTTGTCGGGCAGTACACCTTTGCCAAAGGACCGGCGACGCATCCCGGACAACAAATCCTCGGCAAATATTTCCCCGCAATGGTGTGCATGATGTCGTACGTCTTTTGGGTAACCTGCGGACCTAAACTCTGCCCGGTCACCATTCCCCTCCCGTTCTTTTTCGCCCCGCTTATCATTTTCAACGGGTCGTCAATATAGGGACAGCTTCTAGGTTCTAGCTACTAGCTTCTAGCACGAACCCCTCTTTCCTAGAGGCTAGCACCTAACAGCTAGAAGCTATTTCGCGCGAGGTGGCGCCACTGCTCGGGAGTCAGGTTTTCTGCGCGGGCTGTTTGTGCGATACCGCACGCGAGAAGAACGGATGCCGGAATGCCTAGATTGCTGGAAAGAAGCTTACGTGGGTGCGCGAACCCTTTCTTGAGAAGTTCAAAAAAGCATTTCTCGGCTCGTCGTATGTCATTCCCGCGAAAGCGGGAATCCAGTACCTTTTGTTCTTTTTCTGGATTCCCATCTCCATGGGAATGACAGAAAGAGGCAAAGAATTCTTTTGAAATATTTTCAATCGCCAAAATTGCCGAATCAACTTTGGGCGGGGGAAGAAACGCGCCTGCTTTCACCGTGGCAACGTATCGCGGTACTCCATAGGCTTTCACGCTTATTGAAAGAATGCTCTCCCTTTTGTCACTCGCGACAATTCTCTTCGCCACTTCTTTTTGCAATAACAGCACCATCGTTTCGGGCGAACACTCTGTCTCTTGCAGAAATTTCCGCAAGAATTGTCCCGTGATGTAATACGGCAGATTCGCCACAATTTTATAGGCCTTTTTTGGAAATTGAAAATTGAAAATTGAAAATTTGAGTACGTCAGCATGTATCAGTGTTAACTTTCCTTCCGCAATTTCGTTTCGGAACCTATGCTCTAAAATCGGCACCAATCGGTCGTCTTTTTCAACCGCGATGACTTTTCCGGCTTTTTGGAGCAGCCGCTCCGTCAGCACCCCCTCCCCCGGCCCTACCTCAAGCACGGTATCTTCGGGAGAAAGCCGCGCCGCTTCAACTATTTTTTGCAGCGCGCTTTCGGAGCGGAGAAAATGTTGACCCAGAGACTTTTTATGAAGCATAAAAAGAATTTCTAATTCATCTAATTACCTAATTTCTAATGAAATTTCAAATTCCTAATTTGGTGTTAAGTATTTTGTTAGGTAAATTAGAAATTAGAAAATTAGAAATTATCTTTTTTGACTTCTTAGTCAAAAAAGATTATCTTCCCTCCTCCTTCCACGTAGTTTTCAGCCTGCAGGAACTCTTCGTCAATGTCAAAGATGAATTCCGACGGCACGGTTACCTGTCGCGAACCGAAAATGGTACGAACACCGGCATAGGTGAGAAACACTTTCTTTTTCGCTCTCGTCACCGCCACGTAAAATAGGCGCCGTTCTTCTTCAGCCGCGCCTTCGTCAAGGGTTTCTCCTGTGCGTTCGTGGGGAAACAGCCCTTCTTCAAGGCCGGAAATGAAGACATACGTGAACTCAAGCCCCTTTGACGCGTGCACGGTCATAAGGCGCACCGCGGGCTTCTCCTCCTTCAGTTCGTCTTGGTCGCTCTGTAGCGCGACATCGGAGAGAAATGTATCCACTTTCTCCATCCGGGCCTCGGCGGAAGGTTCTCCGTGGAGCACGTCGTATCGTGTGGCAAAGGTTACGAGCTCTTTGATGTTTTCCAGACGCTCTTCATCTTCGGAGCCACCCCTTTTTAGTTCCGCCTCAAGCCCGCTCGCCTCCACAATCCATTTAAGAGCCTCCGAAAGAGGCACGGCGGACAATGTGTGCCGGAATTTCGACAACAGTCTTTTGAAAGAGGTTAACTTCTCCCGCATGGCAGGCGGAAGTTCTCCTTCCTTTCCCGCGAATATTTTAAGCAAGGTTATCTTGCCAATGCCGCGCGGCGGGACGTTGATAATACGCCTTAAATCTCCGATGCTGTCGGGATTAAGAGCGGCGCGGACATATGACAGTACATCCTTTACCTCTTTGCGCTCGAAGAACCGTACTCCCAGCACCTGATACGGCACCTCTTCCCGCAAAAAGGCTTCTTCCAGCGCGCGGCTTTGAAAATTTGCCCGAAAGAGGACGGCGATATCGGCGGGCGAGGTGCCTTCGGAGATGATCTGCTTTGAACGCTGCGCGATAAACGAGGCCTCCTGCGTCTCATCATAGGCGGTAAAGAGTCCTACTTTCTCGCCGCCCCCGTTCTTAGTAAACAGCGTCTTTTCTCTCCGCATTTTATTTTTCTCAATAATGCGGTTTGCCACCGTGAGGATGGTCTGCGTGGAGCGGTAATTCTCTTCCAGCAAGACGATCTTCGCATTCGGGTAATCCTTCTCAAAGTTCAGGATGTTTTTGATGCTGGCCCCGCGCCAGCTGTAAATATTTTGGTCGATATCCCCCACAACCGCGATATTAGTATGTCCTTTTGAGAGTTCTTTCGCGATGACATACTGCACATGGTTCGTGTCCTGATACTCATCGATATGAATGTAGCGCCACAGGTTCTGATAGTGGGACCGGACCTGTTCGTTTTCCCGAAGTAAAAGCGCGGTTTTGAGAAGCAGATCGTCGAAATCGAGAGCTTTTTCGCGCCTGAGCGCCGCTTCGTACTTTTCCCACACCTCTGCAACGATGCCGGCAAAGTATTCTCCCTCGGCACGCACCTTGAATTCCTCCATCGTGACCATATTTCCCTTCTCACGACTGATCGCACCCAAAATCTTGCCCGGCTCGAATTGTTTCGGGTCCAAATCGGTTTCGCGTATCGCTTCTTTGACAGCGCTTATGGAATCGCCGCGGTCAAAGATGGTGAATCGCTTGGACAATCCTAACCGCTGACTGTTTTCTCGCAAAATATGCACGCCAAGCGCGTGAAAAGTCCCCAGCCACGGATAGCTTCTAGCTTCTAGCTGCCAGCTTCTAGGTTGTTCGCTTCTTCCTGAAACCTGAAAGCTAGAACCTAGCAACCGTCCCACGCGCTCGCGCATTTCCTTCGCCGCTTTATTCGTGAATGTGATGGCGAGAATTGATTCAGGAGCTACTCCCTGTGTAATGAGATGGAGAATGCGGTGCGTAATTACCCGCGTTTTTCCGGCCCCGGCCCCCGCAACGATGAGAAGCGGCCCATCAATATGCTCCACCGCTTCCCGTTGGCGCGCATTGAGTCCGTGAAGATAATTCATAAGCGTGAACACTATAGCATAAAAGAAATATCGAATATTTAATCTCGAATTTCGAAAAACAAAGAAATGCAATACCAAAATTAAAAAGCGTAATCTTAAGTTTCTTCTTTCTTATTACGTATTTGGTATTTTTAGATATTTGATATTCGAAATTGACCGTGGGCGTATCTGCAAACACAAGATTTCTACTTACTTTCACTATCCACATCCCCCCTCTTTTCCTTTGACATAGTGCCCTCGTTCGCCTATAGTATAAGGGTCCTGGAGGACCGGGCGATTGGAGAGAATGGCCTTATGAGGCCGTTTTTAACGGGAGGTACGGAAGGAATGACCACCGAGAGCGGAACTTTTAAGCAATCTGGTTTGTGCGCACATCATATATTCGGAGACCCATGTAACAGCTCGTCGGGTTTTTGGATTTTTGATAGCACGGTCGGTTTCTCAAGAGTTCTCCTTTCGGCCTTTCTTGTATAGCGACACTTCTCCACAATTCAGTATCCCACGCCAATGTTTCTTCTCTGGTTTGGTGCGCCACGGCTCATTATGTACGCCCTGTAGTAGCGTGGCTTTTTGTCTGCGTCGTCGCTGCGGCACCCCTTTCGGCGCATGCTGGCATATTTTCGTTTGTTGAAAGTCTTTTCGCGAAAGAGGCTGAAACCGGGGTCACTTCTTCTCCTGTGAATTCTCAAAATGTTGGATTACTCGCTCCCGCGCTTAATCCCGACCCGAATCCCGCCAAAGGAGGCGGAGATATAACGGTCGTTGGAGGCGTCGCGCTTCTTTCGGAAACCGGACCGGAGGGAACTCTCGCCGACATTGAAGAAAATCAGAGCAGTACCATCAGTTTGTATGTAGTCCGTGAAGGAGACACGCTTGGCGCGATTGCGAAGATGTTCGGTGTCACTACGAATACGATTGCGTGGGCTAACGATATATCAAGGGGCGTCATTCGACCAGGAGAGACGCTTATTATTTTGCCGATTTCCGGTGTCCGGCATACGGTAGTGAAGGGAGACACACTGCAGAGTATCGCCAAGAAGTATAAGGCCGACCTCACTGAAATAGCCCGGTACAATCACTTGAGTGAAAATGCCAAGCTCGCGGTTGGCAACCTCGTAATTGTGCCCGATGGCGAAATCGCTTCGCCTCCGTCAAACGCGGCGGGACGCTCGGCAATGCTTCGTGGTGCCGGAGGCCCGAGTTACGAAGGATACTATCTCCGTCCTATCATCAGCGGCCGCAAGACTCAAGGTCTTCATGGCTACAACGGTGTTGATCTCGCGAGCTATTTGGGTGCCCCGATTCTTGCCGCAGCGGCTGGCGATGTGATTATCGCGAGAACGTCCGGCTGGAACGGCGGGTACGGGAATTATATTGTCATCAATCATGGAAACGGCACGCAGACGCTCTACGGCCACCTTTCAAGTCTTGCGGTTACGGTTGGCAAGACGGTTACCCGAGGCGAAATCATCGGCTATATGGGTTCCACAGGACGTTCTACCGGTGCGCATCTCCATTTTGAAATTCGCGGAGCGAAGAATCCGTTTTAAGGCAGAAGGTAGCAAGTAGAAGGTAGAAGATAGACAAGAAAAGCCGCGCACTGCATCCTGCCGAAGCCTTGGCGAAGGGGGGAGAGCGCGGTTTTTGTATGTGTTGACTCAGCGGGACTTGTGTGGCAGTCTGGTGGCAATTCACCTTGATCTTTTTTAAAAATATGGAAACACCACCCTATCTTAAGGAGTTCATCACACTCGTCACACTGCACGGCTTGGTACTCATAAGCCCGGGATCCAACTTCGCCCTGGTAGCGAAGAATAGTCTTACCCAGCCTCGAAAATACGGTCTTCTCACGGCGTTCGGTATCGCCTTGGGAACGGCAGTGTACGTGGGGCTCGCCCTCTTTTTCTTCAGCTCACTTTTAGCCCTCACTAAGTCCCGATATCTGTTCCTTGGGCTAAAGTATGCGGGAGCTCTCTACCTCGTATACCTCGGGGTCAAGTCTTTGTTCGCGTCTCGACCAGTTGGGGACTTGAAAACCGCCAGCACTATTAGCACGAGTGAGGCGGTGCGCAACGGGTTGTTCAATCAGCTCGGTAACTACAAGGCCACGCTGTTCTTCATGAGTTTGTTCACCCAGGTCGTGGACTTCCACACGCCGTTATTCATTAAGCTTGGGTACGGAGTGTGGATGTTCTTCGCAACATTTGCCTGGTTCGGCTTGGTAACGTACCTGCTCTCAAAAACAGGTATACGGGAGCGGCTCCGAGAGTATCTGCATTGGATAAATCGGGCATTCGGTCTGCTTCTCGTGCTACTCGGTGTTGCACTCGTCCTATAAAAACGATTCTCACGTCCAAAGCCGCAGCGGCACCCCCGCTGCGGCCTTTCTTTTTAACTATAAGCCAAAAGCAATCAGCTATAAACTGCTTCCCAGTTGCTTTGGTCGATACTGGAGTGCTTCCATCAGGTCGCCCACCATGACGTCATCGTGGTTCTCAAGGTCGGCGACGGTACGCGCGAGTTTTATGAGACGGTGATACGAGCGTGCGGAAAGGTCGTACTTTTTCGCGGCGAGGTTCAGCGCCTGCTTTACTTCATCGGAGAGCGGAATTGCGACGGCGATATCGCGCGCGCCGACTTCGCTGTTTGTCTTGAACGGGAGCTTTAGTTTTCTGTAACGTGTCTGTGCTTTCTCGCGCGCAATCGCAACTTTCTTGCGCACATTCTCGCTTGCCACCTCGCTTCCCCACCCTTCCGTGAGTTTTTCGTGCTCCACCACCGACACCTCCGTCCACAAATCAATACGGTCTACAATCGGACCGGAGATTTTTCGCTTATATCTGTCAATCTGATGCTGCGCGCACGAACAGTTCTTTCCCCTCACGCCGTTATTTCCGCACGGGCAAGGATTCATCGCGGTAATCAGCGTGAAGTGAGCGGGAAACTGCGCGGAGCCTTTTACGCGAGCGACAGAAACCACGCGGTCTTCAAGCGGCTGGCGGAGCGCGTCAATAACTCTGCGTTCAAACTCCGGGAATTCATCAAGAAAGAGCACGCCTCGGTGCGCAAGCGTGATTTCTCCCGGTTTAGGAGTTGAACCACCGCCAACGAGCGCGATGTACGAAGCAGTATGGTGCGGCGCGCGAAGCGGCGGATAGGTAATGAGAGGTTCCTTGAGTACGCCTGCGACCGAATGAATCCCTGTAACTTCCAATGCTTCCTCAATATCCAAAGGCGGCAATATGGAGATAAAAGCCTTCGCAAGAAGTGTCTTTCCTGTACCAGGCGGTCCCCACATGGCGATGTTGTGTCCGCCCGCTGCGGCAATTTCTAATCCACGCTTTGCGGCGCGTTGGCCTTTCACGTCAGCAAAGTCCGTCATATATTCGCGCGTTCCCGACTCAAAAGGTGTTTGCGGAGTCGGTTTCATCTTGCGCAACTTGATGAACGGCCTTTCATCATCCGGCATAATATCCTTCTCCGCCAAATGCGCGCAGAGGTCCCAGAGATTCTTCACGCCGTACACGTCAATGCCAGTTATAAGCGCGGCTTCTTTTGCGTTGGCGAACGGCACATAGACTTCTTTGAATCCTGTGCGTTTCGCTTCACGCGCGATGGGGAGCACCCCGTCGACAGGCTGCACCATTCCATCAAGCGAGAGTTCGCCAACAAACAATTTTCCCTTCACGGCGGCGGGCAAGCATTTGGACGCGATAAGGTACCCGATCGCCATCGGAAGGTCAAAGCTCGGCCCTTCTTTTCTTACATCGGCGGGTGCGAGCGAGATGACGATTTTGTGGTTTTTCTGCTTCGGCGATTTGAAGCCGGTGTTCTTGATAGCTGCCGCGATGCGGTCTTTCGCTTCCTCCACCGCCTTGTCGGGGAGACCTACTATGGAAAACGCGTTGAGGCCCTTCGAGAGGTCGACCTCAACGCGGACGAGAGAAGTTTTGAGGAGATGGACTTGGGCGGAGGAAACAGTAGCGAAACTCATAGTAAGTACTAATCAATCAGTTACTAATACTACCAATGCTTACTAATCCGATTCTCATTCGTAAGCATTAGCAGATTCGTTTCATTCGTAGATTGGTACTTATTACTTCATATGTGCTTTGCACGTCGTCGCGGCTGGATTTGCCCCGAGCCGGTCTGCTTCTATTTCTTTCTCGCATACGGCACAGTGCCCATAACTGCCGTTCTCAAGCCTTTCAAACGCGTCCTGTATCTCGCCGAGGCGCGACTCAAGCTGGCGCACTATCGCCGTATTTTCTTCAAATGTTTCTATTTTTTCCGTCGCTTCATCGCGGTCAGGCGGCATTCCGTTCTGGTCGGACGCAACCGGTTCCCAATCTCCGGCAAGCGCGGGATTCCTGCGTCCCACGGTCTGGAGTTCCTTCTCCACAAGATCCTTCTCTGTCAACAACTTCTTTTTAAAGACGGCAGTGTCTGTGGTCATGACGTAAGTATAACACATCACTGAATAACTCATAACTGAATAACAAGAGAAGCCTTTTGTTATTCAGTCATTCAGTTATGGGTTTTATGTTATTCAGTTTGAATTCATTTCAAACCCCAGTTCTCGAGCCGAGAGATAAGGATTTTGTAACGCGAAGCGAGACCGAGACCACGTTTCGTAGCCCAGACATTTATTTCGCAGGCAGGGAAGGGTTTTGAAATGAGTTCTAGCGAAGTCTCCCTCCCCCCGCTTTAACAATAAGTGTCTTGAGTGTTTCTTCGTTTGTTGTGAGCACAAGCGTCTGCTTATCGATGAACGCGTACAGGAAGACAATCGTTCCTTGCGGGCCGAACGCGGCGCGCACGTCTTTGTTTCTGATAATGACATCCTTGAACACAATGCGATTTTGAATGGCATCCGCTGTCGTGTCTCCCACCTTCGCGAGGAGTTCGCGCGTGTGCACCCCGAACAAAGGGCCGATATCGTCCAGCACTGTTTCTTCAAAAGAAAGCATCGCGGGGAACGCATTGTCGTACGATGACACGCTCCAGAGCAGAAATGGCTGCCCACCCTTAAATCCATGTAGTCCAAGCGCAGGCGCGGTTCCCAGCGAGCGAGCGAGCGATGATGGCGTTGACGCTTGAAGTAGGGTAAAGAATGTTTGTGTCGTGAGCGCGCGTTCGCCGACCGTAACGGGGATGACACGCAGCTCGTTTTGCGGCACCGAAAGGGCCGCTATGTTTTTCTGCAAAAGAGCGATTGTTCCCGCACGTGTTTCTTTGCCCTGAAGCGCAACTGTGTGCGCCGCCTTCGGTTTTTCCTGCGCGGCAGGCGTTGTCGTGGCAGGCGGCGGCGTTCTCAAAAAGAAATAGGCCCCAACACCAATGCCGACGACTATGACCACGGCAACCCCGGAAACAAGCACGGTAAGCCGAGAGTTCCATCCGGCCTTAATCGGAAACGCGCTTCCGGCACCAAATACCTTTTCCCGTGGTGCCGCTTCGCCCGCTTCCTGCCTGCTCCGTTCATCTTCCGCGAGGGCGATAGTGGCCTTAGATACGTGCTGACGCTGCATCATTTCCTCAACATCGCTCTGGTACGTTCGAATGCGGGGAAGCTCGCCTGAGGCGCTTTGCTGCGGCTCTGGTTCTTTGCCCGCGCCCGGCATATGCTGACGAAATTGTTCTGGAGGCATACCTGCTATTCTAGCAGAAATTCAAATAACCAATATCCAATAACCAGAAATCCTGTCATTCCCGTGCAGGCGGGAATCCAGTTGGCACGGGTAAGCTGTTCCAGCCGAGAAAAAACATCGCGCGCTGAATCTCCGCAAGCTCACTGCTTTCTACAACGAAAGCGATTTTGTTTTCTGTGAGCGAGAACATTGCCACTTTATCGTTCCAAATGTACGTGACACTTGAATACTTGTAGCCTTCGGGAGCCAGTCGGACCTCTCGAAGTCGCGCCGGTCCGGATTTTTGGCGTTCACGGGCGAGCGGTGAGTCTCGCAGTATCACTTTGAGCGGGATGCCCCGCCTGACCCGCTCATCACTGAAGCGTTTCGTAAAGTCCGGAACGGCTTCATGGATGTCGTCTATCGAGCCAAAACTCTGCAGTTCTTTCGCCTCATCCAAAATCTCTTCAAGCACGGTTCGGATACTCGCTTCCCCCTCATATATCCGCGCGGTCGGTAGGGTCCCTCCTTAATAGTAAAGAGCGCCGAATTGCGGCAGGGCCTCCTCAAGGAGCTTTGCTTTCTCCTTCGCCATACTTACGACTCGTCGCGGCTCTTCAGGGCTGAAGTGTCGTGTATTCCTTTTGCGATGTGAGGTGACGAACCCCCTTTCTTGGAGAGATTTGAGTACCGCTTCACACGTTGAACGCGCAAAGCCCGATTTGAGGGCTATTTTTTGTATGGAAGCCGAGCCAAGTTCCAAACACGCCAGGTATATCTTGGCGTGCCGTTCCTTCAAACCGTAGTGCTCTAGAGTAGTTTTTAATTGCATATCTGTGAAAATGCCGAAAATATCGGCGGCATTTATGCTAGAGAATATAGCCCAAGATAAAGATAATCTCAAATACAGTCGGGATTTCGCCGATTTTGTGGACTCAAATTGACGGATGCGGTACCTTGTTTTCTAGAAATCATTGCTATCGACCTGCTGCACAACGCAAGCAAAGGTCTTTGAAAACGGACTGGCTCTGAAAGGAAGCCCCGGTGTTCCGAAACAATACACCGAAACAGTTGATGATGAGTTCTAAAATGTTCCTAAGGAATCTAAAACATTCGCTTATTGGCGAACTAATTGTATGCAGATACGCCGCTCCCCCCAACGAGGTGTACGTTGCTCGTGTCTCCGATGTGATGCAACCCTCTCCGGAATCATTGTCCCTTGTCGTGACAGGCGCGCCGTTTCATGCAGTCGTTTCTACGTTTGGGCTAGACGGTGTCACTCACTGGGCTCAAAAAAACGAATCTGATATTGAAGGTCTGCCTTTGTTACATCCCGAAGTAGCTGGAAGGTATCTATGTGAGGTAATAACAGGAACAGGGCCGAAACACTATCTTGGAGGAATCACTCCAGCCTATGTTGACCAGTATTTTCTGCATCCGCGGGCGGACCTACTATTCAAGCCGAGGGTGGGAGCGGATGAAGGTTGGATTGAGGTCGACTCCACGAAAGTTGCGAAGATGTTACACGAGCATGAATACGCCCTCTCCCTGCGTGGGCTTATTGTGAAAGGGGACCTTAAGATTAAGGACTTACACGGCGAGGCGCTTGACCTCGACTTTGGTAACATGGAGTTCGAGGGGGATCTTAACATCGAGAATGTCACCGTTCGTAACGTAAACCTGTACAATTCGCTCTTACACGGATTGTGTTTGCGAAACGTCATTGTAGAGAGAAATATGATTGTCCCTCCAGACACCATGAATGACCTCATTAAAGGTCACCGCTGCGAGTTCGGGAACGTCCACATCAAAGGGAGCCTCATCTTTGCCGAGACAGAATAAAGGGGGGGAAGAGTGAAGCCGCACAACAGATGTGGTGTATCAACCCTTGCCGTAAATAAAGCTCTCAATTGCCTCTAAACAAAAGCCGCTACACTTTACTTAGTAGAGTGTAGCGGATTTTCTTTTCTCTATTCCTTATTCTGTATTCCATTCTATATCTTCGGCGCCGGAGGAGCCGGTCTCTTGATGAAGTTCGGGTCTGCGTCTTTGATGGAGAGCTTGATGCGGCCACGCTCAGCGTCTATCTCTTTCACGACGACCGGTACTTGCTGGCCGACTTTCAGCACCGATTCAACGCGGTCAATTCTAAACGGCGCGATTTCGGACACATGCACCATGCCGTCGGTCGTGGCATTCAGTTCAACGAACGCGCCGAACTCCGCGATCTTTACCACCGTGCCGGTAAGGCGCTCCCCCGGTTTGAACTCATGCGTGAGCTCTTCTATCATTTTTGCGGCTTTGTCGGCGCTGCCTTCTCTTCCGGAGATGAATATCGTGCCGTCTTCCTCGATATCGATGGCGTCTACTCCCGTCTTTTCCTTAATGCCGTTAATGGTCTTGCCGCCACCGCCGATAACGAGACCGATTTGGTCTTTCTTCACCTTTATGGTCACTATCTTGGGGGCGAGCGGAGAAATATCAGGGCGCGGCGCCGGAATCTCCTTTTCAATCACATCAAGAATTCGATAGCGGGCGCTCTTTGCCTTCTCAAACGCCTCCGTGAGAATCGGTACCGGAATACCCTCTACTTTTACATCCATTTGCACAGCGGTGACCCCTTCGCGCGTGCCCGCCACTTTGAAGTCCATATCGCCGTGGTGGTCTTCGGGTCCCTGAATGTCTGTCAGTATCTTATATTCGGGCAGTTTGGGATTTGGTGCTTGGTGCTTGGGATTTCTCATCATAAGGCCAGAGGCTATCCCTGCTACTGGCCTGATGATAGGTACACCGCCGTCCATAAGTGCGAGGGTGGAACCGCACACACTTCCCATTGACGTGGAGCCGTTCGAAGCGAAGGCTTCAGAGACGAGGCGGATGGTATAGGGAAACTTCTCCATCGGCGGGATGACCGGCAAGAGCGCTTTTTCCGCGAGCGCTCCGTGGCCTATCATGCGCCGGTTGGTGGAACCGATGCGGCCGGTCTCCCCTGTCGAGAACGGCGGGAAGTTGTAGTGGTGGAGGAACCGCTTTTTGCTCTCCTGAATTTCCATGTTGTCTATAATCTGCGCGTCACCCGGTCCGCCGAGGGTAAGCACGGAGAGAATGTGCGTCTGCCCGCGGTAGAACATTCCTGAGCCGTGAAGGATTTTAGAGACACCGCCAGCTTTCGCGAACAGCGTCCGCACCTCATCCATTCCGCGTCCGTCAGGCCGGCGATTGTTATCAATCGCTTCGTTGTGAATCAAGTCATTTATCGCTTCTTCGTAGATATGGTCAAAAAGTCCGGGCCTATCGCTCGGGAACCGTTCCTTGGCAATTGCCATCCACTCGCCCTTGAGCTCATAGATGCGCGCGTTGCCCGCTTGCCCCTTGAAGTTCTGCGAAGCAGAAGTTCCGGGGGCTTGACCGAACACGTACTGCTGCATTCTCGGTCCAATCTTTTCCGCGAAGAGCGCTTTCAGTGCCTCGGGGGTTTCCGGAAGCGCTACCATCTGCTTCTTCTTCCCAATTTCCGCAATGATGCTCTTCTGCCATGCTTGCAGTTTCTCGATTTCTTTTGACGCCTCTTCGAGACCGGCCACGATGACGCCTTCCTGCACTTCTTTGCCGCCGACCTCTATCATGTTGATGAGGCCGTCCTTGCCGCAGGCGACGAGGTCCATTTCAAATTCGTGATTTTCGGAACGGTCTTTGTAGATTGGGTTTATGATGAGATGATTCGTATCTTTGAGCTTGCCGATGCGCACGGCAGATACGGGTCCGCCGAACGGAATGTCGGAAACGCCGAGCGCGAGACTGGCGCCGATGACGGCGAGCACATCCGGATCGTCTTCGTCTATTGAAAGAATAGTGACAACGACCTGCACGTCGCGGCGCATGCGCTGGTCAAAAAGCGGTCTAATGGTACGGTCCACGATACGTCCCGAGAGTACCGCCTCATCGGTCGGGCGGCCTTCGCGGCGTATAAAGCGTGAGCCTAAGATTTCTCCCGCGGCATAAAAACGTTCTTCGTAATCAACCGTGAGCGGGAAGAAATCCGTATCTTTCTCGCCCTTTGACATCGTTGCGGTCACGAGTGCAGTCGTGTTGCCGTACTTCATAATCACCGAGCCGTTTGCCTGTTCGGCGAGGTCGGTAAACTCAGCGGTGAGCGTCTTGCCCCCGAGCTCAATAGAGAAGTCCTTCTTTGTCATACAAAGAAGTAAATCCGAAGCACGAAGCACGAAGCACGAGACAAATTCTAAACACTAAAATTCAATGTCTAAACAATTGAGATTTCGAATGTAAGTATTGTTTCGAATTTCGATATTCGGATTTCGAATTTACTCATGGTTGACCTACAGATTGAAGACTTGAACGCATGTTCAGGCCTCGTTATCCATAGGCCAACCGTTACTGATAATTGCGCTAGTGTAGCAGAACATACCACTTTTTTCACTTTTGACTTTCTCCCCCTGGAGTGCTTTATTGTAGAAGGAGAATTTCGTAGAAGTCCGAAAGGATGCTTCGCTTGCGCGAAGTAAGGAATGCCGGAATGGCCGAACTCAGGCCAGGGTTGTTCTCTCTCAGCAAAGGCGGCGCAAGCCGCGGCTCGTCGAATGGACAGGGGCCTTGGAAGGCGGTATCGGCGCTTTTTCCCCCGAATGTACATCGGATAAGTCAGTTTGGTTCATTGATGTAGAGATGTGCAGGCCGAATTCCCGTCCGGGGGTCTGGCTGAGCTACGGAATCTCTGTGAGCAGCGCCGCTACCGCTGCTCCGCTCTTTTTTCAATAAGTGGTCATTTTTCCTCCGGTCGGTGTCTTTCTCAAGACCCCGGCCGTTTCGTTTGACAAGTGGAGAAACTCCCCTTTATTTGTTCCTTAATCGCTTCATAAAGCCATTACATCACAAAATTCTTCCCCTCCCGCGGCATAAAAACGTTCTTCGTAATCAACCGTGAGCGGGAAGAAATCCGTATCTTTCTCGCCCTTTGACATCGTTGCGGTCACGAGTGCAGTCGTGTTGCCGTACTTCATAATCACCGAGCCGTTTGCCTGTTCGGCGAGGTCGGTAAACTCAGCGGTGAGCGTCTTGCCCCCGAGCTCAATAGAGAAGTCCTTCTTTGTCATACAAAGAAGTAAATCCGAAGCACGAAGCACGAAGCACGAGACAAATTCTAAACACTAAAATTCAATGTCTAAACAATTGAGATTTCGAATGTAAGTATTGTTTCGAATTTCGATATTCGGATTTCGAATTTACTCATGGTTGACCTACAGATTGAAGACTTGAACGCATGTTCAGGCCTCGTTATCCATAGGCCAACCGTTACTGATAATTACACGTAGTATAGCAATATTTTCTCTTTCCTTGTATCTGACAGTCGCTTATTTGGGCCGTACTATTTTTTCAGCTGTTCATGAAGTTCAGCCAAACCGATGGAGGAAATAATGAAAGAACCCCAACCCCCAATTTTTTGGGAAGCGGTCCTCTTTGCCGGCATAATAGTCGGAACTTTGTAGCTTGCTAGCAAAGTAGCCGAGCAAGAAAGAGCAGGGGCAGGAGAAGGACCGAAACCGCCCTACAGGCCGCCACCTACGCCACCGCCGGATACGCCACCGGAAAAGAGTGGGCGCAAGCAAGAAAGTGACGACGGGTGGACTATGGAGGAAATGGAACACATCCTGGATGACTGATGAGTCCGTAACCGCAACCGCAGGCGAAGGCTTCTCCCTTCGCCCTTTTTATAAACTAAAAGCTATCAGCTATTGGCTTTTTATCTCCGCTCTCCCCCCAGCAAGTATTTCCTTGGATTTTCGTCCAAATCGAGGAAGTCATCGCAGACTTCAAGCAGTCTACCCGATGTTGATTTGCCGAACGCGGCGACCTCCACCTGACATCCCTGCATTTTGAGATATTCCACGAGCGGAACGAAATCGCCATCTCCGGCGACGATAATGACCACATCAAGCTTGGGCGCCAATTTTATCGCGTCAATTGCGAGGCCTACATCCCAATCGGCCTTTTTTGCTCCACTCCCGAAGATTTGGAGGGGTTTTGATTTCGTTTCAATGCCAACCTTCTCCAAGGCTCCAAAGAATCCTTTTTCTTCGCCACTTTCGGTGGTGATGAGGTACGCGATGGCACGGACAAGAATACGGTTTCCCACGACGTCTTTCAGAACCTGACCGAAATTGACGTTCGCGTGATAGAGATTTTTCGCGCTGTGATATAAGTTTTGCGTGTCAATAAAGACACCCACTCGCTGTTCTACATGTTTGATTACTGCCATAACTGATTTTCTTAACGAGCAGAGCGAGTCTTAGAAAATCGCCATCCCACACTATTCAGCATAGTGCAGAGCGTAAAAGAGTCGTCCCACCTCGTCAAATTATTAAAATATTAAAATGCCCCCCGACAAAAATAGTGCTGGATCATGTTTCGCAACCGTACTTTGCTTCGCAAAGCTACGGGCGAAGCCATTACTTCTTTAGCTCCATCTTCTTCACTATCGCATTATAGCGCCGAGTGTTCTTTTTTTGAAGATAACGAAGATGCGATTGTCTATCCGCGACCATAGAAAGAAGACCACGCCGCGAGTGCGTGTCTTTTTTATGCTCTTTTAGATGTTTTGAGAGTTCGTCAATGCGCTTCGTCAACACGGCGATCTGAACTTCCGGTGACCCCGTATCTTTATCGTGGATAGCCACTTCTTTTATGATTTTCTGTTTCCGAGTTTTCGTTAACATGATGACGCAAGCATAGCATAAAAGGCTTTACATTGCAAGTGTTTTCGTCCCTACAGCGGAGTAAACAAGGCCTCTGCTATATCTAACCAGGCCTCTCCTCTAAGGTACTTCTATAAAGGACAGATATGGAGCTACATATCTTCGCATGGCAGTTGCAGGCACTTTCAAGGCCACAAATATGCCCATCCTTTAGGAGTTATACCGCGAGCGCGCAGGCTGTCTCCAGTTATCCACATGCTGTCCTTTACGATGTCCTTTATGAGGCGATATACTAATGGAGGTCGAGGGAATGTGTAGATTGCATTGTCTCGAGCGATGGTTCTTTGAAAGAGGATTCAACTCTCTCTTTTGTCGGAAGAAAATCCTTCAAGTCGGATGTTGAGGAATGTTTTCGCACTTTTTGTTTCAGTTCAGCACGGACTGTCGCTTTCGCCTCCGGCGAATGCGGTATCCGAGTAATGACGAAACAGGGGCTCCTACCCTTTCTTTTCGGAAATTATTTTCTCTCGTCGACTTTTGACCGTCTTTCTTTCCGACACTCCTAGACCGTCCGCCTCTGGCGGATTAGGTCATTACCAGTCTTACATCGTAAGACTCGGTATAAGCCGCCCACAAGGGTTCAACCTTCTTTCAAAAAACTGAAGAAGGCCGCCCTATTCGGGCGGCTTTCTTTTTTACTTACAACTCTTAACTTCAGCTTGAAACTATTACGACACCCAATGCCTCTTCCGTATCTCCTTCAACGTCTTTTCCTCCTCTCTTTCTTTTGTTTGTTTCGCTTTTTCCCCTATAGCGGCCAGCTCCTTTTCCGGCAAGGCGGCGAGGTCAGCTACCCTCTTTTCCAAGTATTCCTCGGTGTTTCTCATGGGGTCATCCAACACTTCTTCCAGTAACGCATGGAGAATATTGCCTATCTTCGGCCCCGGAGCCAATTTTGTCAGTTCAATAATCTTTCCCCCGTTGATTTTGAGCATTCCGACCGAAAGCGGGTCCCGCATGACCTCATCTATCATCGAATGGTATTTGCGCAAGCGGTATGGGCTCTCTTTGGGCCTTCCGGTGCCTATCCTATCGCACATACGGACATCCATAAGATGCCAAATGTTCTCGGTGCCCACCCGCGCGACTATTCGTCGTACCGCAGAATTTGTAATTTGCTCCGTATCGGAAAAGAACATATGCCAGCGGACCATTTTGGTGACATTCTCGATGGTTTTCTTGGGGAATGCGAGCCTAGCCATGATTTTGGCGGCCATTTTGGCTCCCACAACATCGTGTCCATAGAAGGTCCAGTCCTTTTTTTCATCCGACCAGCGTCGCGTTGCCGGCTTACCGATATCGTGGAACAAAGCAGCAAGGCGTGTTTCAAGTGAGAAGCCCTTTTTTGCCGAATGTTCAACGGTCCGGAGCGCGTGCTCGAATACATCAAAAGAATGTGCCTTGTTCTGTGCAACTCCGATTCCCTCCTCAAGTTCCGGCATTATGTATTGCAAAAGACCCAATTTGTGGCTCAGAATGAGGCCTATTTGAGGTTTTGGAGACATGACGATTCGTATAAATTCATCGCGGATTCGCTCCGCTGCCATCATTTTTAGGTGTTTTGCGTTTACCGCGATAGCATTTTGAGTTGCGGGGTCAATGGTGAAATCAAGTTCTACGGCTATTCGCACCGCCCGAAGCATTCGGAGTGCATCTTCATTAAATCTCGCCTTCGACTCCCCCACTGTCCGTATCGTTTTCTTTTTGAGGTCGGTTTGCCCGTCAGAGAGGTCCACAATCTTCCCCGAAAGCGTCAAAGCAATAGCGTTAATCGTAAAATCCCGCCGCTTAAGATCGTCTTCAAGTCTTGAGCTCCACTCCACCTTATCCGGCCGTCGCTTGTCCGAATATACTCCTTCGACACGATACGGGGTCACCTCGATAACCTTCAGCGTCTCATCATCGGTGTTTTCAGTCACGACCCCCACCGTTCCGTACTCATTCTCATAAAAAGTGTTAGGAAACAAGGCTGTTATTTCCTCCGGCTTGGCATTGGTGGTAATGTCCCAATCCTTCGGTTTGCGGTCTAGCAACAGGTCACGGACACACCCTCCGATGAGATACGCCTCAAAGCCCTTGCTTTCAAGCGTATCTGCGGCCTTTTTCACCTCAGGCGGAATCCGCAATTGTTGTTTATTTTCAGGCTTTTTCACAGCGATATTGTAGTATCTCTTTTGAAAAACGCCTAATTTGTCGTATGATTCATCTCATTGCGCCCGTAGCTCAAAGGATAGAGTACTTGGCTTCGAACCAAGGGGTTGCAGGTCCGCCCAGCACTTTCACGTGCCCTTGTGGTGAAATGGATATCACAACGGTCTTCGGAACCGTTATTGCAGGTTCGAATCCTGCCAAGGGCAAATGAAAGTGCTGGGTGAAAGCCCTGCCGGGCGCATTTTGATAGCAGGATGATTTCTGCTATCGTTGTAAGTTGTAGGTGGTTGGTTGAAAATGCGGGTATGGTTTAGTGGTAGAACGCGTCCTTGCCAAGGACGAGATTCGGGTTCGATTCCCGGTACCCGCAACGCTAGAAGCTAGAGACTGAATGCTGGAAACTAAAAAGACTCAACCCCCCATTCCAGCATCCAGCTATCCAGAGTTGTGGATAAGACAGTGGATATGTGTATAAAGGACAAATTCACGGTTCACATGAAATGGACACATAAGGCCTAACAGAGCCATATTTACAAAAGGACAGCCCAGTACAAGTCTCTTACTGTTTCACGTGAAACACATTAGATTTTGAAATAGAAAATGGATAAGTCAATACTCTTACAGGTTGGAGTTAAGGTCTTTCTAAAGAATAAATTTGGCAAATATTTGTTGTTGAGAAGGTCTCCTGTACGCTATCCAAACATAAAAAATTCCTAGAACATTCCCGGAGGAAGGATAGTTCCTGGGACAACAATTTTCGAAAATGTAAGACGTGAAGTTTTTGAAGATACGAGACTTACTGTTAAAGGTGAATTAAAACTGATTGGAGTTCAGGACATTATTCGTTTTCCCGAGAAACACATCGTCCGTCTGACGTCTTCCACAACAACTTCCGGAGAGCCTGTCCTCAATGAGAACATTTCGAATTCGGGTGGCTAGCGCTTGAGGAAAAAAGCAGAAAGGAGCTTGATGAATTTACGCGTGAAATCTTGGAAAAGTATGTTATTGAATAAAAGATATTTGTTTTAGCTAAGGCAAGTATTTTTTGTTTTACAAAAGTGGGGAAGACGCAAAAAGTTGGTTCACTCGGTGAGGAACTTGTCGTAAAGTTTCTTATAAAACGAGGGTACACAATTCTTGACCGGAACTATCGCCGACCTTGGGGTGAGCTCGATGTAGTAGCAGAGAAAAAGGGGAGGATTCATTTTGTTGAAGTAAAAGCATTCTCACAAAGTGTTGTTTCAGATGAAACACAGGAAGCTGTTTCAAGCATGGATGTTTCAGATGAAACCGTTAGAAGAAGACTGGCGTTGAAGTATGTGCGATCAGGAACTAAGAAGGATCGTTTCAGACCAGAGGATAATGTGAACCACGGAAAGATCAAGCGTTTGAGCCGTATAATTCAGACCTATCTGGGCGCGGAACATGTTTCATCTGAAACAAAATGGCAGTTTGATGTAGCGACGGCTTATATAGACCACGATAAAAGAAAGGTAAAGATAAATCTTATAGAGGACCTCATCTTATGAATTCATGAAGGACATATCAAATATGCTATGTCCTTTATGATGTCCTTTATCCAGCACTAACTTTCTATTCTGAAAAGTGCCAGATTCTTTTCGTTTTGTTTCTTGCACATGATGTTGGGTTGATTTTTCCCGCGAGCATAAGTTAGTGCTGGATTTAGAAAACAGAAGTGATGTGTTACTATCGGTCAGCGAACGGGGAGTAGTATAGTGGTAGTATACACGCTTTGGGAGCGTGAGGTCCGAGTCCGATTCTCGGCTCCCCGAAAGAAGATTTGCGCGGATGTGCAATCTGAAATCCAGGGGTTATAAGTTTTTAATTTTTCATGGATATAGCGAGCGTAAAAAATTCAAAGCTAGAGTTTTGCAGTAAGGAACTGCGAGTACTTCTCAAAAGGTTAGTTGCTGGTAACTATCACGTTACCGCGGAATTTATATATGACCATATTGCAAATTCCGGAGTTGAAATGAAAATAAATCCGTCCCTCGTCGGTAAGCAGTCAATGGAAGCATTTCTGAAAGCAGAGTAACTGGCATGAAGGAGCGGATAAAAAAACTCGTGGTTGCGGTTTTGACCGCAGAGGCGAAAAAGACGCTCAATCGACGCAGGCCCCGCATTGTCGCTATTACAGGAACGGTGGGGAAGACCACCACTAAAGATGCCATAGCCGCCACTCTCGCGCTTTTTTTCTCCGTGCGAAAGAGCGAGAAAAGTTTCAATAGCGACTTTGGAGTCCCTCTTACGATACTCGGCCTCAAAACGGGAGGCGGCAATCCGCTTCTTTGGCTCAAGAATATGCTCATTGGGGCTTTTCGCGCCTTTTTCTCCTTTGGCGAGTATCCGGAATGGCTTGTGCTTGAGGTTGGGGCGGGAGAGCCGGGGGATATACCGCGTTTCGGCAATCTACTTTCACCTGACGTTGCCGTTATCACGCATTTTTCCGATGTGCCGGTGCATGTGGAATACTTCGCCTCTCCCGAGGCGATAGTGGAAGAGAAAACGGCCCTCGCACTCGCGGTTCGCGAGGGCGGAATCGTGGTGTTGGGCGTAGATGACGCTCAAGCGGCCAACATAAAGGCGCGCGTGCCGCGGCGCCACGTCGTTACATATGGGGTGGGCGAGGGAAAAGAGGTTCGCGGTCTCCACTATGCCGTACAGTATGAAAAGGATGGTACGTCGCCCAGACTTCCATCTGGTTTCTCCTTTTCGGTACAGGTCGGCGGAGTAGCGTTTCCGATTTCGGTGAAGCATCTCCTCGGGGAGCACTTTATGGAGCCTTTTTTGGCCGCGTTTGCAGTCGCATCTGCCCTCCGACTCAACCTGTTGGAGTTACCGCGAGCCTTTCGCGATCTCGGTTCTTCTCGTGGGCGGATGCACCTAGTTGCCGGCATGAATCATTCTCTTCTTATAGACGATTCATACAATGCATCGCCTGTTGCAGTCGCGGCCGCGCTCAAAACACTCCACGCCTTAGAAACAAATGGTCGGAAGATAGCCATTCTAGGAGACATGGCGGAACTCGGCACTTTTTCCGCAAAAGCGCACCGTGACATTGGTGCGCACGCCGCACGTTCCTCTCATACTCTTCTCCTTGTAGGAGCGCTGGCGCAAGGCATACGGGAAGGAGCGCTCGCCGCCGGTATGAAAAGAGAGCAGATTCGCTCATTTGGAACCAGTGTTGAAGCGGGAAACGCATTTCGCTCTGAAGCGCGCGCGGGCGATATCATACTCATAAAAGGCTCGCAGTCAGTCCGTATGGAGCGTGCGGTGAAGGCGCTTATGGCCGAGCCGGCGCGAGCCGGCGAACTTCTTGTCCGCCAGGAGGCAGATTGGCTTCAGAAGTGATTCCCGTTTTTGTAATTTTTCGCCTTATTTCGTAGTTCGCATTGTAAAGTCTCCAATTCGTGTGCACTATTGGTCAAGTGTATCTACTATGAAACGAAGAATTCGCGTCGGTATTATCTTTGGTGGCAAATCAACCGAACATGAGGTGTCTTTGCAGTCCGCGAAGAATGTCATTGCGGCGCTTGATACGAAGAAATACGAGCCAGTGCTCATCGGTATAGACAAGGCGGGTAAGTGGCACCGCTCGTCCGGCGCGAACTATCTTCTCCGGAGCGACAATCCGAAGCTCATTGCGCTGAACGTCCGTGCGGCGAGGGAAGTGGTCCTGCCGACGGGAGAGCGGGGCATCGTGGCGGCTGATAGCGGCGAAAGACAGGGACTTGATGTCGTCTTTCCGGTTCTGCACGGCCCGCTTGGCGAAGATGGCACGGTGCAAGGACTTCTCAAACTCATGGACATCCCGTTTGTCGGCCCTTCGGTGCTCGGCTCCGCCATCGGCATGGACAAAGATGTGCAGAAGCGCCTCTTGCGCGATGCCGGTATCCCGACCGCAAGATTCATCACCATTCGCAGGTCTTCTTCAGGATTCGACCTTGAATCGGGAAAAAGGTCGAACCTTAGCCCCCTGACCTTTGCTGAGGCGAAAAGACAGCTCGGCCTCCCAATGTTCGTAAAACCCGCGAATGCCGGCTCGTCGGTGGGGGTGAGTAAGGTAAAAAAAGAGTCTGCATTTAAGCCCGCCCTTGAAGAAGCGTTTAAGTACGACAGCAAAGTTCTAATTGAAGAGGCGATAGCGGGCCGCGAAATAGAGTGCGCGGTGCTCGGCAATGAAAATCCGATTGCTTCTGTTGCTGGCGAGGTGAAGCCCACTCACGAGTTTTATTCCTACGATGCGAAATATATAGATGAAAATGGCGCGACGGTGGAGATTCCGGCTAAGCTTCCGAAAGGAATCGCTACAAGGGTGCAGGAGACGTCCATTGCGGCATTCAAAACACTTGAATGTGAGGGTATGTCGCGCGTTGACTGTTTTGTTACGAAAGACGGGCGCGTGCTCGTTAACGAGATAAACACCATTCCGGGCTTCACCAAAATCAGCATGTACCCAAAGCTCTGGGCCGCCTCCGGCATTTCGTATAGCGAGCTCATCACGCGTCTCATCGAACTTGCTCTCGAGCGCCACGAGCGGGAGGAGAAGCTGCGGACGAATTTCTAATCATCCGAGCTCGTGACCAAACTCGTGAGCTTCGCCGAAGAGCGATTTGCGGAGACACAAAAACTCACCCACACGTTTTCTTCGGGCATTCTATCCAAGGTCGGAGGACCTAAAGCGCAATAGCCTGCTACCCCCTCACGTTCTTCGGCTTCAGTTTATTTCAGTAAAGTGGGGCAACTTAATTGGAGAAATGAATTAACTCTGTGACTTTTTGCGGATTTCGGCGTCTAGACGTTTCTCTTCCACTCGCGATGTCTGCGTCTTGTGCTACGCTACTTCCTATGAATTTCTTTGTTGACCGGAAGAAGGCAATCAAACAACTAAAGGAACTGGAGCGTCTCGGCAGCGTGAAGAAGATGCGGCTTGCTGCAGAAGGGTGGGACGCGGAGTGGAAGACGCTTATCTCCATCGCGCTTTCGGCGCGGACGCGCGATGAGGTGACTGTTATCGTGGGAGAGAAATTATTTGCACGGTATAAAACTCCCACAGAACTTGCAAAAGCTAACCCCAATGAAGTAGCCTCCATCATCGGGCCGGTAAACTTTTTTCAAAACAAAACGAAAAATATCATCGCGTGCGCGAAAGTGCTCGTCGCAGAGTATGGCGGCACGCCGCCGCATGATTTGAGTAAACTGGTCGAGCTACCGGCTGTCGGCCGCAAGACGGCAAATGTCTTTCTCTCCGAATACGGTGCCGATGCTATCGGCGTAGATACGCACGTCTCCTACATTTCACAAAGATTGAGGTGGACTGGCTACAGCGACCCATACAAAATAGAACAGGACCTTCAGAATCTGTTTCCCAAAAACTACTGGAGCCGCGTCAACGGTACCTGCGTCCGGTTCGGCAAGACCTACATGAGCCGTGTTAAAAAGAGCGAGATTCTGGAGAGAATCTCAAATCCTTAATCTCTCATCCGTAATGTCTGGATTTCCGCTTGCGAGGGAATGACAGTTTATAGGGTTTATGGTAGAACAGCAGTATGGTGGTTTCAATGGCAGAGGCGATCGCTCTGGCGCGCAAAAACCCGCGCGGATTCGGGCGGCTCTCGCTTGTCCCGACCCGAGCGGACATCCTGAAACTCTCGGCGGTGTTTGCGCTGATTTACTTTTTCTCACCGAACGGCCTCTCGTCGCTTCCCGGACTTACGATAAGTTTTCTTCTCAAAGACGTTCTCCGGATGACGGCGGAGCAGGCCGCGTACTTTGGCGCGATTACCATTGTCGGCTGGGCCATCAAGCCCGTCTGGGGGGTTATCTCGGACGCGTTTCCGCTCTTTGGGTTCCGGCGCATCTCCTATCTTGTCGGGACGACGATTGGCGCGGCGGCGGTTTGGACCGTGCTCGGGTTTCTAAATGACTATTCTATCGCGCAACTCCTCATCCTCTTTTCACTCTCGTCCATTTTTTACTCCTTCATGGACGTGCTCTGCGACGCGCTCATGGTGGAGACGGGGCAACCGTACCGCCTCACGGGGCGGTTCCAGTCGGTGCAGTGGACGGCCGTCTATGTGGCCTCCATCATCACAGGACTCGCGGGTGGCTACGTCGCGGCGCACTGGGAGCCGCAATCGGTCTTTATCGTCAACGCCGCGTTTCCGCTTATCATCCTTGCGGCGGTGCTTTTGTGGGTGAGAGAGAGGAAAATCAGAAAGGGGGAAAGGGGAGACCCCGCACCAGAGCAAGCTCGGTACGGGGCAAGAAAGGGGGAAATGCGAGAGCAGCTCGAGGTGGTGAAGGAAAAGTTCAGGGAAAAGGGGATGTGGCTCCTGGCGTTTTTTATCTTCTTCGTCGCCTTCTCCCCCTCTTTCGGCGCACCCTTTTTCTATTATTCGGTGGATACCTTAAAGTTCACGCCGCAATTCTTGGGCGTCGTCGGGGCGCTCGCGGCCGCCGCCTCGGCGCTCGGCGCGCTGTTTTTTGGAAAAGTGTCCGCACGATTTTCAACGCGGCAGATTATGAAAGCGCTTCTTATCTTTTTCACCGCTGCGACACTTCTTGACCTTGTATACTTCCTCCCGTACGTGACGACCCATCTCTCCTTCGCGCGGTATCTCTACGGCTTTACGGGCGCGCTCAACGGTTTTCTTGGTGCCATCGTCTTTCTTGCGATACTCAATTCTGCCGCGCTTGCCGTGCCGAAGGGAGCCGAGGGAACGACCTTCGCAACCCTCACCGCTTTTTGGAACATCGGAACGATGGGTGCCGCGGCGCTTGGCGGATATCTGTTCTCGCTCGTCGGCCTTCAGCCGCTCATCATTGTCTCGGCGGTCTTTACCGGACTCGCGCTCTTTCTCCTGCCGAAGTTGACGTTTGCGGACGATATCGGGGCCTTGCAAAAATCCTCGAGATATGCTTAACTAGAGTATTGGAGCCACTCTTCCCCATCGAAAATCTTCGGATTTTCTATAGGGGAGAAAGGCGATTCGTCGACTCCTTCTCTCGCCCCTGTAATTACCATTTGGCACACGCCGATGGCCTTACTTCGCGCGATTGGACTCGGGGTCGCCATCATCGTCCTTCGACTTTTGGCCCCGCCCCTTTGGAACGCCGTGGAAAATGTCCTTCTCTCGTTTCTCTCCCTTGGCGGCGACATGATTCGATATGTCGCTTCTGCCATCGCGAGCTTTCCTCCGCCCGCGTTCTGATTTATGGAGCCGGAGATTTTTATCTCCGGCTTCTCTTTTGGCTTCGCTGCTATATAATAGAGCGTATCTTATTTGTCTCTTTTTTATATGGAATATCTCATCTTTTCTCCGCTTTCGTGGTTTGTGGCTCTTATCATTTGGCTGGTCTTCCTTACGGCACGGATTAATCGGCTCGGAGACCGGCTCGAGAAGCTTGCCGGCAAAGATATTCAAAGGACTCCTTCACCCGCCCCATCGGCCCCACCGACGGTTTCCACCCCCGCCTCATTTTTCGGCGGTACCTCACCGGTTACTTCCGCTCCGCAAGCACCCGCGGGTGCCGGAACACCTTCCGTTTTGCCTGCCTCCGCGTCTTCGCCGAGAGAGAAAACAAGCACCGAAGAAACCAGCGGCCGGTGGCTCGGGAAAATCGGCGTACTCGCTATCGTGCTCGGCGTTTCCTTCTTCCTCAAATGGGCGTTTGATAGCAATCTTATCGGCCCCATGGGCCGCATTATTTTGGGCCTCATCGGCGGCGGCGCGCTTGTCGGCGTCGGTCAGTTTTTGCGCCGGAAGTACCTCGTCTATTCGGATATCGTAACGGGCGGCGGTATCGCCATTCTCTACCTCACCATCTTTGCGGCGTATGCCTTCTATCACTTTGTCGGGATGCCGGTGGCGCTTATTCTCATGTTTGCCGTGACCGCGCTCTCGGTAACGCTCTCGGTTCTCGGAGGGACGGCGCACCTCGCGACTCTCGGGGTCTTGGGCGGCCTTCTCACCCCGCTCCTTATCCGCGGCTTCGGAGCGAACTATGGGGCACTCTTTAGCTATCTTGCGCTACTCGACATCGGCATCCTCGGTGTCGCCCTGTTTAGAAAATGGAACGGCCTCAATGTGCTCGGGTTCGCTGGTACCGCGCTCCATGTGAGTGGGTGGATTGGCTCGTACTACCGCGATGATTTGCTCGGGCCGGTATTCGCCTTTCTTACGCTCTTTTTCTTCATCTACCTTGCCGCGGGCATCGTTCACAATGTCTTGTACCGGAGAAATTCCACCGGCGTTGAGCTCGCCCTCGTGACCTTGAATGCCCTCGGCTACGGCGCGATGTCATACGCGCTTCTTAAAGATTCGTACGCATCCATCATGGGGTTTTTCATGCTTGTCCTCGCCCTCCTTTACTTCGCCGTTTCCTACGTCGCGTACCGCATGAATCAAAGCGACAAAGCGCTCAATATCTACCTCCCCGGCCTTGCCGTAATTTTCCTCTCGGTCGCCATGCCGCTTCAGTTCTCCGGAGCGTGGATCACGCTTGCCTGGCTTCTTGAAGCCGCCGTTCTTGTTGCCGCGGGCTCTCTCACGCGCCGACACAGCATGAATATCTTCGCTGTTATCGTCTATGCGGTCGGGCTCGTTCGTTACTTCTCATTCGATGCGCGCGTCGGGAACGTGCTCGAGCACACCCCCGTTTTTAATTCACAGGTCTTTCTTTCGCTCGTTGCCATTGCCGTCGCGTATCTTCTCGGATACATGTTCGTTCGGCACATGGGAGAAGAAGACGCCGCCGGCCGCCGGCAGGCCGCCGTGGTGTTCTTCGTCCTCGCGAATATTCTGACCCTCTACATCCTTACGTCCGAAATCAACGTTTCGTACGCGAAAACGCTCGAGCGGCAACGGAGCGGTTTTTCGGTCATGAGCACGGATTATTATGAGTTTGGCGTCGAGCGGAGCGAGCGGAAACAGGCGGAGTTCCGCGCAAAGGAGCAGTCATACTATGATGCGGAGCGAGGAACACGAAATCGTCGCAACACCGTTGTATCTATCGTTTGGGCTCTCTACGCCGCGGCGCTGACCGGTATCGGTTTCGGGGCCAAGCGGCGCGTCGTGCGCATACTCGGGCTCGTTCTCTTCTTCGTCACGGCATTTAAAGTGCTCGTGGACGTCTGGCAGCTCGGACAGCTGTACCGCATTATTTCTTCCATCACCTTCGGTGTCATTGCGCTTCTGGTCTCGTTCGCGTATGCGAAGTGGAAGGACCGGCTTAAAGATGTTTTGTAGATACTAATCACCCTATGATACGAATCTGCGAATACTTACAAATAGGGACACTCTGTCCGCGCCGGCGGATGCGGGGTCTTGGTGTGACCAGGTACAGGTCTCAAACTCTGCGTTATTACTCTTAACCTTCACAACTGAACCTATGAAGAAAAGAATCCTCATCGCAATGTGTTTGTTCATTCCTGCCGCGTTCGCTCATGCGGACTTTGCCAAGGAAAGCTGGGCGAAGGTGCGTGATATTGCTCTGCCCGCTATGAGCTCGGCCGAGTATGTGCGTGTGCCGCTCGATGCCGCCGCGGCCTCCGGCGGAAACGCGTTCCGTGACATCCGCATTCTTTCCGGCGGCAGGGAAGTGCCGTATCAACTTGTTACCGAAGACGCGGCGGTAATTGCTGCGTACGCACCGTCACGCACTCTTGATGTCGTGACCGACCCCGCGGGACGTCTCATGTTCATTCTCGACCTTGGGGCAGAGGGGACTCTCCACAGCCGGCTTCATATTGAAACGGCATCGAAAAATTACCGCCGCCAAGTTTCGGTGTACGCCGCTTCGTCGCTGGTCTCGCACGAAAGCTCGTCATGGAATCTTCTGACGGACAGGGGGTATATATATAAATTTACCGACGAGCGCGCGCGGGCGGTTGCCGCCGGAGGCGATATCGATTATCCGGAAAGTAGCACGCGGTATATCCGCGTCGTCGTGGAGGGAGGTCCGGAGGGAGCGCTCACCTTCGGCTCTGCCGGGGTCTACCGCTACGCGGTGGCATCTGCAAAAGAAGTGACGAAGACCATCGCCGCCGAGGTGAATTCTCTCCCTGAAGAGCAGGCGACGGAGGTCATTGCTGACCTTGGCGCGGGAGGTATCCCAACGCGCGGCATAATGCTTTCCGTCAGAAGCACCGGGAACTTCAGCCGTTCCGCAACGTTATATGGAGGGAATGACGGGAAAACGTGGGTCTACATCGGCAATGGATACCTTTCCCGCATCGAGACAACGAAGTTCGCGGGCTCAAATCTCTCTATCGCGTATGGCGAGTCGTCCTATCGCTATTATCGCGTGCTCATTTCCAACTTTGACGACGCACCGCTTCTTGTCGAGCCATCTGTTCGTGTGACCGGCGTACTCCGCACCACGGTCTTTGAGGCCAAGCCGGGCGCGCCCTACGCGCTCTACTACGGAAACAAAGAAGCGTACGCGCCGCGCTATGACCTCTCGCGCTTCTTTAACTACCTTGACACGACGGCGCTTCGTGAAGGCACGCTCGGTGCAGAACGCGAGAACGGTGATTATGTTCCGCCTAAGCCGCCCGTTGTGCCATTCACCGAGCGGAATAAAGTATTGCTTAACGTCACGCTCGCGCTTCTTGTTGTCATTATTGCCGGACTCGTCTTCTTCTACATCTGGCGGCATACGCGCGGCACCTCGCTCGTTCCTCCCCCCGGTATGCCTGGCGCAAGCGAACCGCCTCCTTCTGTTTCAAATTTGACACCTCCGGCGGAAACAAATCGTCCGCCAGAACAGACGAGCTGATATTCCAAAGAAAGCACCCTCGGCTGTTTAAGGGGCGCGTGTTGCATCCGAGGCGCGTCCATCGGCTTCCGCGCGCCGGATGCGTTTGGTAGCATGGTTTCATGAGACTGAATAAAAAAACAATAAGTAATTTTCAACAGGCTGTATTAACCTATTACCGCACCCATGGCCGGGTGTTTCCGTGGCGGCCCGTTAGAGGCGGAGGCACGCTGCGGGCCCCCGCGGCCTCTAACGGGGCAGACCCCTACGGCGTGCTTGTTTCTGAAATCATGCTCCAGCAGACGCAGGTGGAACGAGTGATACCGAAATACCGAGAGTGGATGAGAAAATTTCCCGACCTAGAAACGCTCGCGCGGGCGAGCACCGGCGACGTGTTGCGGCACTGGCAAGGTCTCGGGTACAACCGCCGCGCGCTCAATCTCAAGCGTGCGGCCGAGACCATCGTACGCGAACACGACGGGGAAGTGCCGCATGATATTGAGCTCATCGATGCACTTCCGGGTGTCGGCCCGTACACGGCTGGCGCCATCGCCGCGTTTGCGTTTGGGACACCGTCGGCGTTTGTTGAAACAAATATCCGGACCGTGTATCTGCACTTCTTTTTCAAAAATAAAGAGAATGTGCGGGACGCGGAGATTTTGGAGGTGGTGGAAAAGACGCTGCCGAACAAGGTTAAACCTTGTTCGGTGCGGGAGTGGTACAACGCGCTCATGGATTATGGCGCGATGCTCAAAGCAACGGTAGGCAATCCAAATATTCACAGCGCGCACTATATGAGACAATCGACCTTCAAAGGTTCGCGGAGGCAGCTTCGTGGCGCGATACTGCGCAAAGCTGCCAAAAGCAAAACAATTTCACCTCACACGTTCACGTCAGCCGAATATTCAATCACTGATGTCTTTTCGGAATTAGTGAAAGAGGGGTTTTTGAAGAAAGAAGAAAAGGGATTCAGCTTAGTTTAATTTTCAATTTACAATTTTCAATTATCAAACAAAGCCCGAAAATACGGGAATGAGAGTTGGCTGAGTTTCTTGAAAATTGATAATTGAGACTTGATAATTTGATGTACCATGGGTTTCACTAGAAAAAAAGAAGATTTTGTGTGTGACCACTGCGGTACCCGTGTAACGGGGAACGGCTACACAAACCATTGTCCTGTGTGCCTGTGGAGTAAGCATGTTGACGAAAGTCCGGGCGACCGCGCTTCCCTTTGCGGAGGCGCAATGGAGCCGCAGCGTGTTGGCGTTTTCTCTGGTATCTACAGAATCACACACAAATGCACAACGTGCGGTTTCATCCGTGAGCAGGGTGTGGCGAGAAATGACGATATGGAACGCGTCATCGCGCTCTCCACTCACCCTTTCTCTTGAAGCTCGAATAGCTATTCTCCCGCAAGCGCGTCTTCCAGCAGTTTTTTAAGGACGGGCGCGACTTTCTCGTCAAAACTATCCGCGCTCGCGCGGATGTCTCCCGCCCTGAAAAGAGAGGAAAGGTCATCCCCCGTATGTGCTTTGAAACTGGCATTGAGATGGCTTGTCGTGAGCGCGTTCAGGTCGCGCTCACCCGTCATGGAGCCGAAAGTCGCAGTCACAATGAGGCCGATAAGTTCGCCGTCCGTATTCACCACAGCTCCGCCGCTTGAGCCTTGTTGCGCGACGACTGAACTGCCGATGGAAAAGATATCCGCCGTTCCTTCGTCAAAACTATACACCGTGCCTGTGCGCGCTACCGCCGAACTTGGGTAGAGGTCTTTCTGGATGTTAATGCCCCCAAGCAGTCCCGCGGGGTATGCGGCGACGAGAACGTCCGCTGGCTTTTGCAGGGCGGAACTATTCATACGCATAGGTATGTACGGAAACGCGGTGGGCAAGGACAGGCTCGCGAGCGTCGTGTCTGTGACGAGAAGCAACGCGAAGTCATTTTCGCCGGTCCCCGTAGGCTCGGACAGACTAATCTTTTTCGCGTTCGCCGTGACCCACGCAGGAGAAATATAAAGAAGACGGGCCTTGTAGCGGTTCCGCGCCGGCTCGCCGGTGCGGATAACGCACTCCAGAAAATCGGGAATCAGATAATCTTTGAGCAAAAAATATTCAGCGACGTGCGCATTCGTGAGAATAACGCCGCGCGGGTCTACGAAAATGCCGCTCCCCGATATTGGATTGAATGAGCCCCCGCGCTTTGACGTGCAGAGAATATTGACCAATGCCTCGCGAGTCTTTTGATTCAGCTCGTCAAATGAAAGTTTAGGAATCGCGGAGGGTTCGGGAACGGAGGCGGGCGGGGTGTTTATTTTGGGTAAAGCTGGAAGCGGTGCGGCTTTCGCTACCGGCGTTGGCGCGACTTTTTGTGGAAGAATCTTTTCGATTTCTTTTTTAGGAGCCGGTGTTGCTTCGGTTGCCGGTGTTTTAGGCGGCGCTGCAATCGCGGGCGAAGACGTCGGGACTTCCATTTTCCCAACCTCGGCCGGTTCATTCGGCGCTTCACGCGGCGGGGGCGGAGTTGCGATTGCCCAAAGGAGAGCGATACCACCGAGCGCATAGATGAATATCCGAGCAAAAAACAGCATAGAATTGGATTATACTGGAACTCATCTCAAAATAAAACGCTCTACAGTCATCGCGAGATGACGAGCAAGAAAAATTGCGACCACTGATTTTTTTTGCTAGTCTGTGACAGCGAATCCTGTTTTGCATAAGCTGTCGCAGGACAAGCGCGGGATTAGTTTAATGGTAGAATAGGAGTTTTCCAAACTCCGGGCGGGAGTTCGATTCTCCCATCCCGCACATCTTGAAAAAGCAGGAGCATAGGCTCCGCTTTTTCTTGTGTGCGGAATAGAAGATGCGTGGCATCTTCGTGGGAGAATCGAAAAGGTTCTTCCATATTTTCGAGACATGCTTATGGTGAGAAAATGGAAAACCTGCACTGCTCCTGTAAGGAGAGATTCTCCCATCCCGCATAAAAACAAATTTTCATTCTCCGCGCATTCAAGATCAGATGAATAATTATCCCGTTATTGTGCAAAATAACGGGATAAGAGCACAGAGGTCATGTGCGGAGCTTTTGGTCCAGTCGTTTGGCTTCCGCCCACGCGAGCTCGTAGATTTTTTTCATCGCGTCCGCGATCTCGGCGGACTCAATAATCACACCCAGTTTCTCGAGCCATGAGGCAATCATGACTTTGTTGTCGTAGATGTTTATCTCGGGAGAGAAATAATATTCTTCCGCAGGCACGAATGCCGTTTCGCGTTTTTCCTCCGCGTCGAACGCTCCACGCGCGGAACCGATAGGGGTTTTCGGCACAATGGCGCGGATTTTTATTCCTTTCTCCGCGCGATGCCTGTAGTAGTCGGGGAAGTAGTTCGGGAGCCCTTTGTGCATGTCGTCCACGTTCGCATACGCGCGAATCGGCTCGGTTGAAGTAAGCGTATCTTCGTACACTTGTTTCAATCCTTCAGTTCCCTCATAAAATTTTATCTTCGGACGGTTCTGCTCGCGCTGGACCGAACGGAGCTGGGGAAGAAGCTCTCCCGCTTTCGCAATGCGCGCTTTCGCGGTCTCGGCCTCGCGTTTTAGATATTCAATTACGGCTTCCGGCGGTTCGGACGCGTATTCCTGCTTCGGTTCCTTGCCTGTCACATTGACGATGCCTTTGGCAGAAAGGGAATCGAGAATGTCATAGCCGGTGGTGCGGTTTATACCCGCTTTTCTGGATATTTCCGACACAGTCGCCCGCCCCAATTCCAAAAGAGCCACATACACGATGGCTTCTTTTTTGCTGAACCCGAGAGCTTCAAGCGTGAGAGTCAGGTCCTGTGGGCTTTCTTGCATCCTTGAATTATTTCACACTAGGTGATTGTGTCAATCTATTTCCACAATTAGAAACCCATATCTGGCCATTATATTGAAAAATAAGGCTATTTCGCTCGTTTCTATTGACGAACTGCTTTGACAGGACGTGCCATTACGATATAATTTTCGCAGAAAGTCAACGGTTCGACAGGCTTACCTTGAGTTACTCGGAAGCTCTTTGAAACACTTGCGAGAATCATAGAAGAGTCAATCTTCGACAGATGAACAGTGGGTGTGTTCGAAAGCACTCGCTTCTCATCTGTCGAGTGAGGCATATCGCCGTCCCATGGGATTGAAAGGCACAACCGCCTTTCAGCACGAATACAGATGAACCAACTTATGGAACTTCTTCCGCTACCCACTGACGAAACTTCAATCCGAAACTATGCGCTACAAGCGATAGCAAGTAGACGCCCAGAACTTGAAAAAGTCGCTTTGGAAAATGCTCACGGCGACGTTCCGAAGCTTATGGGCAATTTTGTCAAAACGTATATCAGAAACTTCCAGTGCCTCTCTTTCTTCAAGGAGCGATATGGCACTGCGGCCGTAGACAACCTTCGAGGTGAATTCGAGTCGATGCCATTCGGCATGAAGATGCATTACATGGGTGTAAAAATTGTCCAAGTTCCTGGTATAGGGTTAAGGAAGGCCAGCAACTTCCTTCTTATTCAGGGCGATAACATTTGGGATAGCGTACTTGGTGTGCCAAGAAATGCCCAAATATTGGATTGGGTAGAGGCGCTTGCTGCCTGTGAGTTCGGGGGAAGCATGCTCGCAGCAGCGTACAATCGAGGTACCTGCTTGGATGTCGCACTGACTGGAGAGTTAAATGCCATTTTACTTGAGGACAGCGATGGATGGTCCTCAAAAGTCCATGAAATGTTGTGGATACGGGATGAGGTTGTTAAAAGTGGGTTTCCGAAGCTACCCTGCTTCTCTCATGGACCTTATTCTAACTCGATCGGTTCACCAACGCCGTATCTGCGCAAATTTGCAGATAAGCATTGGCCCGAGAAACAGCGGCAGTAGGTCTGCCAAACGCTCTGGAGAATAGCGCATTGTAAACTCCAGCCTCGCAGCGATGCGGGGTTTTTTTATGCACAAAACCCGCCGAGAGGCGGGTTTTGTGGACTTTCTACTTTACACTTTCAACTTTTGACTACTTCACCGCGTCCTTGAGGGCCTTTGCTGCGCGGAATTTCGGGACCTTCATGGCCGCGACCTGCACCATCTCGCCGGTGCGGGGGTTGCGTGCCTGACGGGCGGCGCGCTGTTTGACCGAGAAAATGCCGAGGCCCGCGATAGAAACCTCCTCACCGCGCTTGAGCGTGGAGACGATTGACTCAAGAATCTTGTCTACCGCCTGTTCCGCCTGCACCTTCGTGCCGCCGAGGACGGCGTGTACCGCTTCTACGATTCCTTGCTTATTCATGATGTAAGATACCAATATACGAATGGTACGAATGAAACGAATAAATACTAATTCGACCCACTAATTAATGATAAAGTACACTTCCAATTATATAGCAGGCCATTTTTTAGTAAATAAGTACCAATCTGCGAATGAAACTAACTGCGAATGCCTACGAATTGGGAAAAAACTCAGAGATTATCTACGGCTCAACTGGGCCAGCTTTGAGAATGTATTGACAGTACGGCCAAGGATGTAGCGAAAAATGGATTGCTCGCCTAGTACATGGCCGGCAATGACGGGAATTGAGAGAAGGGTTCTGGATTTTCGCCTGCGCGGGAATGACAGATTACGTTATTCAGTCATTCAGTTATGAGTTATTTGTTATTCAGCTCTACCTCGCGTACTCAATCGTCCGAAGTTCCCGAATGACGTTTACCTTGATTTCACCAGGGTATTTAAGCTCTTTTTCAACACGGTCGGCTATGTTTCTAGCGAGGTTTTTCGCCCCCAGGTCTCCGAGCTCTTCCGGTTTGACGAAAATGCGGATTTCACGGCCCGCCTGCAGGGCATACGCCTTCTCGACACCGCTAAATGAGGTCGCTATCGCTTCAAGCTCCGCAAGACGTTTAAGGTAGTTCTCTACCGTATCGCGCCGAGCACCCGGACGGGCGCCGGAGATAGCATCCGCGGTCTGCACGATATAGGATTCAAGAGTTTCATACGGATATTCGCCGTGATGCGCTTCCATTGCCTTAATCACCAGCGGGTCAACGCCGAATTTTTGCATAATTCTCCGTCCGATTTCAACGTGCGTCCCCTGCACTTCGTGGTCCACCGCTTTTCCGAGGTCGTGGAGGAGCGCTCCCGCCTTCGCAATCGCCACGTTCGCCTTGAGCTCCTCCGCGATCATTCCGGCAATATGGGACATCTCAATGGAGTGCTGAAGCACGTTCTGGCCGTAGCTCGTGCGGAAGTGCAGGCGCCCCAGAATCGCAATCACTTGAGAGGGAAGGTTAATAACCCCGCATTCATATGCGGCTTGCTGACCTTTCTCTTTGATGATTTTGTTAATATCCTGCTGCGCCTTCTCTACAATGCCCTCAATTTTCGCCGGCTGAATACGGCCGTCAAGAATAAGGTTCTCAAGCGCGATGCGCGCGATTTGCCGCCTGATAGGGTCAAATGATGAGATGGTAATGGTTCCCGGCGTGTCATCCACGATGACTTCAACACCCGTGACACGCTCAAACGCTTTGATGTTGCGGCCCTCCTTGCCGATAATCTTGCCTTTGATTTCGTCGTTCGGAATATTGACGGTTGTGGTGAGAATATCGGGTGAGACGCTGTTTCCGAGACGTTGGATGGCGGTCGTGAGGATTTCCTGCGCGCGCTTCTCCAAACGTTCCTCGCCGGAACGCTCCAACTTCTGCATACGCATGAGGAGGTCCTCCTCATATTTCTTTTCCAGCGTCGCGTACAGCTCCCGTTTCGCTTCTTCTTCGGTAAGGCGCGCGATTTTTTCCAGTTCAGAGCGCTTGCCCTGTTCCATCGCGTCCACCTTCTCCTTCACTCTCTTTATTTCCGCGATTTTCTGCTTGATGTGCTCTACTTCTTTATCAATATCTTGCTGTCGCCTGTCCAGCAAATCTTCTTTTTTGATAAGGCGTTCCTCCGTCTTCTTGATTTTATCCTCTTTTTCCTTGAGTTCGCCGCGTGCCTCGTGAAGCAGTTTGGCCGCCTCTTCCTGCGCGTGGAGCGTAATTTTCTTCGCTCCCTCCGTCGCCCGAAGTTCCATCGATTTGATCTGAAGCTCCATTGAGCCTCGCTTGCCAAGCGAAATGATCAACCGAAGGTAGTAGCCGAGTGCGATTCCGATGATGCCCGCGGCGCTCGCTAAGAGCACCACGAGTTTGACTGACATAATTTTAAAAGACCTCGCTTTTTAGGCGTTTTTTGTTCCTATAGATATGAGTCTTTGAATCCACATAACTTAAAAACGTTCAGCTAAAACGGAAATTGTCGCTCAAAAAACGAAATCCACTAACCATTTTTGTTAATGGAATAACTATACCCCGAGAGCCACTTTTTTGCAAAATTGATGAGGGCACAAACTGGATTCCCGCTTTCGCGGGGATGATTCAAGTCATTTGAACTTCTTAGTTCAAAGGACTTGAATCACTTTATCCACAATGCCGTACTTCTTCGCTTCCTCCGCGGTCATAAAGAAATCGCGTTCCACGTCCTTTTCAATCTGTGCAAGCGACTTACCTGTGTTTACGGCAAGCATCTTATTCAGCTTCTCTTTAGTCTGGAGGATATGTTTCGCGGTAATGGCGATATCTGTTGCCTGTCCCTCGACGCCCCCCAGTGGCTGGTGGATCATAACTTCGGCGTTCGGCAGGATGTAACGCTTGCCCTTTTTGCCGGCCGAGAGCACCATCGCGGCGCCGGAGGCGGCAATGCCGACGCAGGTCGTCGCCACATCGTTCTTGACGTGATTCATCGTGTCAATAATCGCGAGCGTGGAGGTGACCGAACCACCCGGAGAGTTCACGTAAATATTTATTTCTTTTTTCGGGTCCTCTGCCTGCAGGAAGAGAAGCTGGGCGATGACGATATTGGCGACATGGTCATCAATCGGGCCGCCGAGGAAGATGATGTTTTCCTTAAGCAGACGCGAATAAATATCGTAGGCGCGTTCGCCGTACGTGGTCTTCTCTATGACGGTGGGAATGAGAATACTCATAGTTGAAGGTTACGAGTTTATAAAGTTTATAAAGTTATAAAGTAATAACAAAGAGGAGTATACAAAGAAAAGAGCAAATTGACAAAATGCGAGCCACGGGGACAAATGCAGAGGGTTGTGCTAGGTTTGTCGAAGAGGCACACAGTTATGAATGCTTTTTATATTTATCGTGGTGGTATTGAAATGCTGTATTGGAGGGGTGAATGGCACATCGGGATGGATTCGATACCAGATCATCTGGACATCAATACTATTTGTTTCTGTCTTGAGTGCAAGCACGATCTGACATTCCGATGGCATTTCATGCGGCGGTGGCAGGTCGCTTCATGTCCTGCATGCAAGACTCCCGGAGTACTCTGGTACTGGATATGTCAGGATGGTCATACCAAGGCGATTAAGCTGCTTATGGGGGCGTGCAAATTGTTCGACATTGCAGATGAGAACCAGCGGAAGGAGCAAGCCCGTCGGTTGGGAGGGTCGAAGAGACCAAAGGATAGATTTGTTAAGGAATGCTCCGGCGAACCGTCTTCGTCTTCAGTGGCCGAAAGGAGCCCCGACGATGACTATCCAGGACAAGGATCAGGTCGGTTCGATGACAGCGATGATTGAATTTTAAACACAGGGTCAGCAACAGGCGCTGACCTCTTTTATACTACCCTCCGATCTCAAATTTGATGGTTGCTGAAGTGAAGATAAAAACCTCCCCGATCCGCAGTGCGGTTCGGGGAGGTCAGTTCTCTGTTAGAGTGAAAGATTAAGGACTTGTAACCCTTACTCCACAATCACGACGCCGACGATATTTGGATTATGCAGGTTCTTGTACCCCCAAATACCCGGCCGGGAAAGGGAAGCACCAAACGATTCGTCCTTTCCGATGGATTTTGTCGCCGCGAAGCCCAAGTTTGGGCTGGAGCCGTCTTTCGGGTCAGTAATCGGAGCAATGCGAAGCGCTGTCTTGCTAATGTTCAAAAACTCTATAGATCCTCCGCGGACAATTTTCGCAACTTGTGGGGAGAAACTGTTTCCGTTAAAGATGACGACTACCGGCGCCAACGCGCTTCCTTCCTTCGCGGCGCCAACCGCGGCGAGGTCTGTATCGGTTGACGCAATTTCGGGCGGACGGGTAAGCGCGACACCGCCGACCAGCACGGCCGCGACCAAAAGCCCGACCGCAAGTTGTGATTTATTCATCCCATTAGAGACAGGGCGCGGTCACGAGTGACCGCAACACTGCCATAGTATTACTTAGCTTATAATAAACACGGAATCTTATTTCCCCTCCCGTATAGCGACCGCGGTCTCTAACGGGATTCATATACGTTTAATACAGGAAATAATAATGCCTCCATTTTACGTCCTTTTCAGGCTCTCTGCACAGGAAGTTATCAACATATTACGAACTACGAAAAAGATACGAATACATACGGCCTGCCGGCCTTGAGTATTTCATCGCTCTTGCTCCTCACATACGAAAGACGGAACGGTGCTATAATGGGAGGGATTCGTATAGGTAGCTTCGTATTTCGTAAGAATTTCTTATTTCGTGTTGTATGAGATTGCACCGTTTTTTTGTTGAGGGGAAAGTAGCCTTAAGCGACCACGGGAGAAACAGGCTCGCAATTACGGACGGAAGACTACTCCACCAGTGGCGCAACGTCCTGCGGCTGAAAGCGGGGGACGACGTTATCCTCTTTGACGGGTTCGGCTTTGACCATCGTTGCGAGCTTGCCTCGCTTGATAGAAAGGAGGCGGTCTGTGTCGTGCGGGAATCGGTCGCAAACACTGTCATTTTGCCGCGGGAGTTCTTTTTATTCGCGTCGCTCATCAGGCGGGACCGATTCGAGTGGTTGCTTGAGAAAACCACCGAGCTCGGAGTGTCCCAAATCCGCCCGGTCATCGCTGACCGCTCCGAAGTGAAGCAATTTAATCTGGAACGAGCGAAGGATATCTTTAAAGAAGCCGCGGAGCAGTCTGGGCGAAGCTCGCTTCCCGCTATCTACCAACCGATGGAGCTTCAGAACGTGTTAAAGGAATATATCTACTTACCGTCAATGGCGTTTGATCCGCATGGAGAGGCGTTCAAGAAGAGCGATTGGAAAAAGGCGGAGAAAATCGGAGCGTTTATCGGACCCGAGGGCGGATGGAGCGCTCGGGAGCTTGAATTGTTCCGGCACAAAAAAGTGCCCGTCTGCTCACTCGGACTCTCCACGCTCCGCGCCGAAACCGCGGCAGTAGCAGTAACGGCCCTTTTACTCCTTTCGTCATAAAAGGGAATACCGAATATCTAATTTCGAGTATCGAGAAATAGAATTAAATCAAGAATCTTCTTGTTTCTCATTCTGTATTTTTAGATATTTGGTATTTGAGATTTGATATTTATTTTATGTACACCGTTTTAATATTCGTGAATTCGCGCAGACCGAAACCGGACAGCTCCCTCCCGTAGCCCGGTTGTTTGACGCCTCCGAAGGGAAGGCGGGGGTCTGATTTCACCATCTCGTTCACAAACACCGACCCCGATTCAATGCGCGGAATCATCCGCTTTGCGTTCGCGGTATTGTTGGTCCAGAGCGAAGCTCCAAGGCCATACGCGTATCGTTTGCAACCCGAATCGCTTCTTCCTCATCCTTCACTGCGATAATCGCGACAACCGGCCCGAACACCTCTTCATCATAGACCGGCATACCTTTTTGCGCGCGAAGGAGTATTTGATATTCGAGATTCGGTATTTATTTTTGGTCTTCCAAAAATGAAATAACGTTCCGGTTCGTGAGCAGTGTTTCCACGTAGCTCCGCGCGTTCTCCGGCGATGCGTTCTTGTACTGCTCCAAAAGACGCTTTGCTTCCTCCTCGATCTCTTTTTCAGGCGCATTCAGCTTTTCCGCGCGGGCGATGAGGAACAAAGTGAGCTGCAGCCGGGCGCGCCGCTCCGCGTCTTTCCGCCATTCTTGCTGAAGCGCGTTCGCATCTTTCTTAATTTCCTTTAGGTACGCGTCAAACGAGCCGCCTACCCGCTCAATCTCGGAGCGGAGTTCGCTTTCCATGCGGGAAAGCTCGCTTAGAATCATCACCTCGGGGATGTCGCCTTCGGCTTTTCCCGTAAGCGCGTCCAGAAGTTCGGCGCGTCGCTTCTCTTTTTGCTGCGCGTCTTTGTGCGACAGAAGGCCCTCTTTCACCTTTGCCCTGAAGTCCGTGATGGTGTTGAACGCCCCAAACGCTTTTACCGATTCGTCCGTGACCGTGAACCCTTTCGTTCCCGTGGCAGCCTCATGCTGTTTTTTGATTTCGGAAATGACGGTATCTATGTCTTTCTCCCCCACAAGAACCGGCTCCTTCTTCTTCGCGTTCTGCTGCGCGGCTATTTTTTTGTATTCGGGAAGAGTAAGCTCCGGATAGAGCGAGAGCGTTACCCTAAACTCTGCGGGATTTTCCGGCGCGAGCTTTCGCGTTTCCACGCGCGGACGGCCGATAACATCCAGTTTCTCGGCGTGGAAGATTTCGGCGAGCGCACCTCCCAGCGCGTCCGTCGCGGCTTCTTCCCAGAGAGCAAGCTCGCCCATTCGCTCACGGATAATTTTCTCTGGAACAAATCCTTTCCGGAAGCCGGGGAACTCCATATCTTTTCTGAGGCGCGAAAGCACCTCCGCGCGGCAGTGCGCGATTTCCTCCGCCGGAATTTCAAGCGCGAGCAAGTATTCGGATTTGGGAAGCGGTTTTTTTTCTTTCAGGGTATATCGCATAGAAACCTAATCTAGCGAGAAGGAGGGAGTTTGGCAAGTTCAGCGCGCTCATCACTCGTTAATTTGGAATACCAACTACCGAGAAATAGTGAACAAGCAACAAGAAATATCAGAAACTATTCTGATTGCATATTTAGATATTCTTGTAGATTCGAAATTAGATATTCAAAATTCTATTCCGGAATCATTGCGCCGCCGCGGAGTCAGTTTCAGGCATGAAACCGTCGGTAGTGAGCGGCAGCGTTACCGTGTCAGTGGAGGTTTTCAAAGGAGCCGCGCTTTTTTTCGCCGGTGTCACGGGTCCTGCCGTTTCTTCAGTCCCGTTCGCCGCGTCCACCAAAGGAGCCGCCGTATCGCCGGCCGGTTCCTCAGGTACATCCGCGGTCGGAGGCGTTTTTGGATTGAGCCGCGTCGCATCTTCTTGCGCGAGCTTGGCGCCCCATACATAGAGAGCGCCCACGATTAAGATGGCGATGATAATCACGATGCCGATAATCTCGCCCCACGGAGTTTTTTGTTGGTGTGCGGGAGGAGGGGGAGTCAGCAGTTTTTCCGGCAGCGGTAAACCTCCCGGCGGTTTCGGCAGGCTGACACTAGGAGGAAGAGGCGCGACAAGAGGCTGTTTAGGAAGCGCGGGTTCCGGTTGAGGCGGAGGCGGCGCCATTTTCGGGGCGGGTGGAGGAGATACCGGTTGGGGCATAGGCGCCGGTTCAACGCTCGGGGGAGGCGGAGCAACCGCTATGGATGCCTTGTCAGATGCGGACAGTTCCGCGCGTAGCTTCGCGATGTCGCGGAGGACCGCTTCCGTCGAGGGTTCTGAAAGAGGTTCCGCGGGGGTACTGCTCTGTGTCGCTTGATTCGGGTCCATACCAATTTGGGAAATCCAAACTCTAAATCATAAACTCTAAACAAATTTTAGATTTCAAAGATTGAATCTCAAAGAAATTTGGTTTGTGATTTGTTTAGAGTTTGACGTCCCAATTATAGCAAGAACGAAATTGAAAGTAACGCAATTATGTCAAGGATTTTGATCACCCTAAGAAGTAGTCCGCCCGAGGCGGACACTATGGGTCAAGTTGGGTTGCTAGAGCGGGAAGGGAATTAATAATAGTGCCGCGATATTCAGTATCTTTATCATCGGGTTAATAGCCGGACCTGCCGTATCTTTATACTGATCAAAATGCACCGGCGAAAGCCGGCGCATTTTCTGAGGACTCCTCCGTCCTAGCGTTTCTCGAAGACTCGAAGCCTGCTCTCCGCCACGGGGAACGTCCCATGTTTCTTACAGAAACTGTACACCTTTCGCATCCTCTGCGCGGACGCTCAAGGTCTTGCAGAAGCTCCAGGCATTCGCTTCCCCACCCCTCCCCCTCCCCACGACCGTACAAAGATACGGCAGTGTTTATAGGAGAAATGGAATGAGAAGAAGTGCGACGATGTTGAGAATTTTTATCATCGGATTGATCGCCGGACCTGCCGTATCTTTGTACGGATCTCCCACCGTGTCTCCCGTGACCGCCGCTTTGTGCGCATCCGATCCTTTGCCGCCGTAGTTCCCCTTTTCGATGTATTTCTTTGCGTTATCCCACGCGCCGCCTCCCGAAGTCATTGAGATTGCGACGAAGAGTCCGGTGATTATCGAGCCGACGAGCATGCCGCCGAGCGCTACGGGACCGAAGAGGAATCCGACGATGAGCGGGGCGAGCACAGGGATGAGCGCCGGAACGATCATCTCGCGGATGGCAGCCTTGGTGACTATGTCGACTGCGCGACTGTAGTCGGGTTTCGCGGTTCCCTCCATGATGCCTTTGATTTCGCGGAACTGGCGGCGCACTTCTTCCACGACGCCTCCGGCTGCTTTGCCGACTGACTCCATCGAGATTGCGGCGAAGTAATAGGGGAGGAGGCCGCCGATGAAGAGACCGACGATGATGAGCGGATCTTCAAGGCTGAAGGTCAGCGCATTGCCACGGTCAGCGAATTCCTGCGTGTACGAAGCGAACAGGACCAGTGCCGCAAGACCGGCCGAGCCGATAGCGTAGCCTTTGGTCACTGCTTTGGTGGTGTTTCCGACCGCATCGAGTGCGTCGGTGACCTCACGGACGTTCGCCGGGAGATTGCTCATCTCGGCGATGCCGCCCGCGTTGTCGGTGATGGGACCGTACGCATCGATGGCGACGATGATGCCCGCCATCGAGAGCATGGACATCGCGGCTATGGCGATACCGTAGAGACCCGCAAAGTAGTGTGCCGCGAGAATACCACCGACGATAACAAGAAGCGGAAGCGCGGTGGATTTCATCGAGATAGCAAGACCTTGGATGATGTTCGTGCCGTGGCCGGAGCGGCTGGCTGCTGCGATGGAGCGGACCGGAGCATGGCTGGTGCCGGTGTAGTACTCGGTAATCCAGACGAGAAGACCGGTAACGGCGAGTCCGATGAGGGTAGCAAAGAAGAGCGACATAATCTCAAAGGTGCCATTTCCTGCCATGAGGCGCTCCGTCAGCGGGTAGAAGGCGACAGCTGCAAGAATACCCGAGGCGATGAGCCCTTTGTAGAGCGCGCCCATAATGTTTCCTTTCTTTCCGAGCCGCACGAAGAATGTGCCGATGATTGAAGCAACGATAGAGACCGCTCCAATGGCGAGCGGGTAGAGCACCGCGCCGCTAAAGTCAGGGAAGAGTATCGTGCCGAGGAGCATCGCAGCGATGGCAGTCACGGCATAGGTCTCGAAGAGGTCGGCTGCCATGCCTGCGCAGTCGCCGACGTTGTCGCCGACGTTGTCTGCAATGACGGCGGGGTTGCGCGGATCATCCTCCGGAATGCCCGCTTCCACTTTACCGACGAGGTCGGCGCCAACGTCAGCCGCTTTGGTGAAGATACCGCCGCCGAGGCGAGCGAACACAGATATAAGCGAGGCGCCGAAGGAGAGGCCGATAAGCGCTTTCACATCGCCGGTCGCGGCGAAGAAACCTGCGACGCCGAGGAGCGCGAGCCCAACGACGAGAAGGCCGGTGATGGCTCCACCCTGAAAAGCAAGAGCGAGCGCTTGTTTCATACCGAGAGTTGCCGCCTGCGCGACGCGCGAGTTGGCGCGCACCGAGACATTCATGCCGATGTAGCCTGCCGCGGCCGAAAGCGCAGCTCCTACAAGGAATCCTGATGCGCTTTTTAGGCCGAGCGCAAAATAAAGAGCTACCGTCAAAATGACCGCTACGATGGCGACGGTCTTGTACTGCCGATTAAGGTACGCCTTGGCGCCCTGCATGATGGCGGAAGAGATCTCCTGCATGCGGGCGTTGCCGCCGTCTTTCTTAATGATGCGGAGCGCTGAAACGATGCCATAGATAATGGCAAGTACCGCGGAACCGAGCGAAAACAAAATGACGGAGGACATACGATATACATTAATAACTAATTTCTAATTCCTAAACAAATTACACTATCCAAAGTCCAAATTTTAAACAAGAGTCTTGTTTGAGATTTTTGAAAGTGGAGTTTAGAAGTTACTTAGAGCTTAGGGTTTCGCATTTAGGATTTTGATTCCACTGTTGGTTGTGGGTTGTCAGTCGTCGGTCCTTCAGCGGGTTCTGCCTCAGCCTGTGCGAGCGCTTCGCCCTTCGTTGAACGGATGTCTATCTTCCAGCCGGTGAGCTTCGCGGCGAGGCGCACGTTCTGTCCGCCCTTGCCTATAGCAAGCGATTGTTCCTCTTCGGTAACCTCGACGACCGCCTTGTTCTCCGCTTCGTCTATCGTCACCGAAAGCACTTCAGCGGGGGAAAGCGACGCCTCGACGAACTTTGCAGGTTCGGGTGACCACTCGATGATGTCTATCTTCTCGCCGCCGAGCTCCGACATAACCGTAGAGACGCGCACGCCCCTCTGGCCGACAAGCGAACCCACTGGGTCAATGTGCTGGTCATTGCTCGCGACCGCGATTTTGGAGCGGCTTCCCGGCTCGCGCGCGATGGCCTTGATTTCCACTGCACCGCTCGCGACTTCAGGCGCTTCCTGCTTGAAGAGTTCGTAGATAAGTTTCGGGTGCGAACGGGAGAGCTTGAGGAAAATGCCCTTCGGCGTTTCTTCCACGCGGTAGAGATACGCGCGGACGCGCTCGCCCTGTCGATAGCGTTCGCCGGGGATTTGCTCTTCGTAGGGTAGGATACCGGTCGCGCGACCCATATCAATAAAGAGGTTCCCGCGTTCAACCCGCTGGACGGTGCCGCTCACCACTTCGCCCTGCCGTGCGCCGTACTCGGTCATGACGGAAGTCTTCTCGGCCTCGCGTATCTTCTGGATGATGACCTGCTTCGCCGTCTGGGCTGCGATGCGGCCGTAGTCGCCTTTCGCTTCGAGAGGGAAGACGATCTCGTCGTCGAGCACCGCGTCTTTTTTTATTTTCTTTGCGTCCTCGAGCATGATGTGATGCTCGGGATTGTAGTAGATGCGCTCGTCATTCGGGTCGCGTTCGCGCTCCTCCGCTTTCATTTTCTCTATCTCCTCTTCGGGAATGACGCGCGTGTCGTCGGCGACGACCTTTACTTGCGTGAATGTCGTGTCGCCGCTCGATACGTCGAACTTAGCGCGGACGATTTGGCCTTTTTTGCCGTACTCTTTCTTATACGCAGTCGCCAAAGCTGCTTCAATGGCTTCAAGCACTTTCTCGCGGGGAATGCCGCGCTCTTCCTCGAGCTGGTCGAGGACCGAATTGATTACTTTGAGGTCAAATAGCATTTGATTAATATCTAATTTCCAATTTCTAATTTCAAATAAGTGAACACCCGCCTGTCTTCATTTGGGATTTGTTATTGGATTTTTGGTAATTCTTTTCTTTACCTTCGGTAAAAAAAGATGTCCGCCCTCGAAGGCGAACACTGAATACCTGACAGGATAGCAAGGAGGTAGAAAGAAGTCAATGGTCTTCTTCTGCCAGAGGTACAGGGTGCGCTTTTTTACCCCGAACGCTTCTTCCACGGCTTCCGTACCGTACCTCTCCCAAAAGGCGAGTATCTTTACCCGCCGCTTTGCTTCTCCGGTGACCATATACCGGAAGCGTAACACTCTTTCCCATGTTGTGATGAAGCCCTTTGTACCTCTGAACTTGTTGAAAATCCTCACTGCTTTGGAGAGACCAAAGAGTGCAATATGTATCTGGCCTTATGCAAGCTGTGCATAAGTGTATAGCGGTAAGCATCCCTGCTTGATATACTACAAGCAACTTATTACTAAACACACTACTATAGTACCATGGAAGGTGAAAAAAAGAATGTTGTCTATGCGGTTATTGCGCTCGTCGTGATTGGACTCCTTGGGTGGTGGCTGATGTCGTCTAAGGGTTCTGGTGTAAGCGGTAGCGGTGGACAGGGACCAACCGGCGTGGACAAAGGGCCCGGGTCCAAGCTCTCCCCCGCGCTCCAGCTTACCGAGCAGGAGAAAAAAGGTGACGTGAGCGACAAAAAAGCACAGCTACTTTCACGCGTCCGCTCAACTAAGACGTTAACTCCGGAAGAGCGGGCTGACATCGGCGGTATTATGCTCACGAAGGCGAATATCTACAACTTCACCGAGGAGGAGCGGCAGGCAATTTTTGAAGCGTTGAGTAAGTAGGTTTGGGTTGAAGTTCCGAAAGCGGTGGAGCGGCGGTTAAAGAGGGTAGTGAATAACGATGAGACAAATCCTAAGAAGAAGTCTCTTTGCGCTGCTCGTTTTTGCGGGAGCGGCATCTTTCTTTTTGCTTTCTGCTCCGGTGGCTCATGCGGTAAGTAACTCTGTTTCGATTTCTCCTTCAGGTCCAAAATACTACAATGACTCGTACAGCGTGGGCGTGACGGTTTCCAACGACCGCAGTACGTCTATCAGTGTCACGAACGACTGGTGGTACAGCGTCAACGGTGGAGGTTGGATTTACTGGACTAGCGCCAGCGGGTCAGTAGGCCCAAACTCATCAAGTTCATGGACGCAATCCAGCAGTGCTCCCGGAGCGGGTACGACCGTTTCCTTTGCGATTAACTCCTTTTGGGGCGGATGTCCGGAGGCGGACGGCACTTGGAACTGCCAGCAATCTACCGCCAGCTTTACGGCGCAGGAGAGACCGACCGCGTCGGCGAGTATCTCTCTTTCTTCGCCGAGCGCTCCTATACCGTATAACTCCGCGGCGTATCTTAGCGTCAGCTCTTCCAACGCGAATAACTGTTCAGTGTCGGGTGGAGGTTCGTGGTATTACCATGATCCCTACTACTCGAGCGGCACGTGGTATACAGGAAGCCTCACCTCTGATAGCACATTTACGGTAAGCTGTAGCGGTGCATCCGGAGCGACCAATAGCCCGAGTAGCAGCGTAACAGTAAGCGTGCAGCCGCAGCCTCCTTCCCTTTCTGTCTCGGCTTCGGTAAGCAACAGTACGCCACCCCCTAACACGGCAAATTCCTACACGTTGTCGGGCACCATAACTAACACAGGAGGCTCCTATAGCGGAACGAACTGCTGGGAGTATGGCGTGGATGGCGGAGGGCGCACGAACTATTGTTGGCAGAATGCAGGGTCAGGGACCTCGGTGACTTCATACACGGGACCTACCGGCGCAGCGGCGAGCACGGTCTATAACTTCTACCTTTGCGCAAACGGCAACTCGACGTGCTCTTCCGCGGGTAATGTCACCGTAACCAAGGTAAATCCCGTCATCACGTGGTCAAATTTCTCCATGCCGTACGGCGGGTCCATCACTGCTGCTACGGCGAATGTGGCAGGAACATTCACCTACGCGACTGCAAGCTACAACGTAGGGACGCGCGACATCACCGCCACATTTACGCCAACGGATACGGCCTACTACAATACCGTCTCGAGAACCGTCTCAATGACGGTCACGAAGGCAACTCCTGTTATCACCTGGGGAACTCCCGCAGCGATTACCTACGGCACCGCCCTTAGTTCAACCCAGCTCAATGCGACGGCGAATGTCGCCGGAACATTCACCTACAATCCGGCTTCCGGCACGGTGCTTAATGCGAACGAAACTGATTCACAAGCGCTCGCTGTTTCTTTCGTTCCCACTGACACCACCAATTACAACAATGCCAGCAGAACGGTTTATATTTGGGTAAATAAAGCGAGTCAGAGCATCAGCTTCAGCGCGCTTGGAAACAAAACTCTAGGCGGTGCCGCATTCACGGTCTCCGCCTCGGCGTCGTCAGGTCTGGGGGTGACGTTCAGCAGCCAGACCACCGGTGTCTGCGCTGTTTCGGGAAACACAGTCACTCTGGTAAGTACGGGAACGTGTACCATTCGCGCGTCGCAGGCGGGGAACGGAAACTACAACGCGGCGGCGAATGTTGGCCAGACTTTTACCGTAACGCAGGCATCGCAAAATCTTACGACAACCGTTAATTCCGGTTCCGGCTCATTCGATTGCAGTACCAACGGAGGTGTGTCTTACGGCGCTTGCGCCGCTTCTTATACTGCCGGAACAACTGTCAAGGTACGCGCGCTTCCCGCGACCAACTACGGGTTTTCAAATTGGCAGATCTGCGCAAGCGCGGCGGGGAATACATGTACCGTGACTATGGACTCGGCGCGGAGCGTGAGTGCCAATTTTACGGCCTTAATGGAACTTACTCTGAATAAGACTGGAAGCGGCACTGTAACTTCAACAAACATAAATTGTGGAACGGGATGCAGCACATCCAGTTATTCATACCCGTCAGGCAGTTCAGTCTCACTCTATGCCACCCCGGCATCTGGATGGTCCGTACCCGCGACTTCTCCATACGGTTGGGCCGGATGCAACACCGTGTCCACCAACCAGGGTGGACAAGCGATTTGTACGGTGACCATGTCTGCCGCCAAGACTGTTTCAGTACAATTTAACCAAATTATCGCTTCCGCCAGTTTTATCAATCCAGCGAACAACTCGGCAATCAGTTATGGCGGCGGAATGTATTTTCAGTGGGCATCTACTGGAACTACCGGGTGTTCAATCAGCGCTTCTCCTACCCGTTCCGGCTTTCCAATGACCGGCCTGCCGTCATCTTATACTGGCCTTCTATATTATTCCGGTGATTTTACGGGTGATACCACTTTTACTCTAAACTGTACCTTGGCTTCAGGGGCGGGTGGTACCGGTTCGGCGACAAGTGTTATGAGAGTAAATCCTCAATCAGGAAGCGGGGGTTCGGCTGGGGGAAGTTATTTCAACGGTTCTTTTTCCGGAACCAGTTATATAAATGGCAACTGCGGAATAGACCCTACAACTACCATTCACAGCGGCAGTATTTCCGGAAATATCACGACACCGTCGGTTCCGCTTCAAACGTCCCCGACGTATAGAAATTGTCACCCCTGGAATCAGAATTGTCCAAGTGATTGGGTCGCTAACAGAGACGGGACCTTTGACAATAACTATCGGAGAACCTTGGTGTTTCAACTCGGAGCGAACTTTTCCAACGCCTTTGTTTCCGCCGTTGACTTAGGAGTAAGGTCTCAAAATATTGAGGGTACTGACGGTGGTGAATGCGGTTTTGACCAATACAACGGCAACGTTCTTGCGTGGATGTGGGCAGGGGGTCTTGGCTCGGGTTCTTTCGGTCATTTAAACGCCGGAAGTTCTGGCAACTTTGACGGTTGTGCGCCCGGTCTTGCCTGTCCAAGCGGGACAAATGATTGGATGTTCGCCAGAACTTGGGGACTTTTTGACGGATTTAGATCGCAATTTAGTTCAAAAGGGCCGAATCCCCACACGATGGCATTTGCCGGCAATCCACAAGGTTTCAGTTTCACTAAAAATTCCCCCGCGGGTAGCGGAACGACCAACTTAACGCAAACACCCCTTTACCCTGTTGCCATGCTTGTTGCCGGCAGTGACAAAATACCGGCTGTGGCGGAATGCGGCCAGACATCCACATATAGAACTGTTGACCCCAGCGTATCCGTTCTGGAGTCCACTTCAGAAGCATCTACAGTTCACACGATACGTAAGGCTGTAGTTGAGCCAAGATATGTCGAGCAAACATTTAACGATGCCGATTCGTCCAGCACTTCTTTTGCCAATTATATTTCTTCGCGCACAGTGCGTTTTTATAACATTCCACAGGAGGCGATTAATGCCGGAATATGCAGGCCGTTAGAAAGTTGGGAGCTTGAAATGTACGGGCCGGGTCACAGTTCTGCCGTTACCGAATATTCTTGCGCCTTGGGGTCTGGACCAGTAGACCCCAACGGGAATAGGGAGTTAAAGAATCAATACACCAACGTTGCGGGGGCGAAAATAGTTTCGTTCAACATGGTTGAAACCACTCTGCCACCTTTTGAGTGGGAACATTCAGGACCACCGGGCATATTCGGCGGTTCTTTTATCGACAGAGTTGTTGACTACGCCTCGCAAGTGCCGGCTACATTGGTAAAGGCGTGTGAAGTTGCCGTTACTCCGCCGCCGGTGATGCCGTCCACGAATCCACTATTGGTCGGTCCCGGAGTTTGCGGGGCGAATGTCAATGTTTCGTGGACTCCGGTGACCGGAGCGACTAGCTACAAACTTCATCGTTCTACCACGGGGACATCGGGGTCTTTCAGTCAGCTTCCTTTTGGCAGTCCGACAAACCTTACAAGTCCTTATGTCGATTCCAGATTAACATCAACGGTGAAGCTTTCTCCGAATACCACTTATTATTACCAACTTGAGGCGGTGAATGTTGGCGGAAGCGCGTTTTCACCCGTCGTATCGGGTAACTCTTCGAACAACTGCTATACATTAAATGTGGACAGTAATCTTGATGGCGCGTCAAGTCCTGGAGTGACTATTAGCCAACACTCGGTTACCTCGGGTGTTTTGCCAATAGGGGGGGCGAGGGTTCGACCGACAACCGAGTCGCTTCCGAATACGACCTTTGGCGGTCCGACCGACTATTACAAAATTGCCGATAGGGAATTTACTCTGACTTTGGAGGCTCCGGCTGAACGAGCTTCTCCTTTTGGTGTTTTCTCCGGCTGGCGGCTGGCGGCTTCGGGTGATTTGAACGGTTGTGACAGTACTACCGCGGTGGCGGGTGACCCGGCGGGTATGCCAAATCGGCGTTGCACCATGAGTTTTTCACCAACGGCTGTTTTGACTCGCACAATGAACGCAAATTACAGCGGCTCGCTTGCGGCACCGACCGCGCTTACCTATACGCCCTCATGCGTTGTGGGAGCGGGGAAGGTGCAGGTATGGATGCCGAACGCGACGGCTAGTGCTACAGGCTACCGGCTCTATCGCGCGTCTGCTTCCGCAACTTCATTTCCAACCGACAGTACGACACTGGTGAAGGATTTCACTCCGGGTACGCCTGCCCCGATAGCTTCTCCCGACACTCCCTCCGGAACTCCGCCGTCCAATGCGTACACCGACTCCGGCCCTCTCGCCAATAGCCCGAGCGAAACACTCACCGGGGGAGTGAGTTATCAGTACAAGTGGGTGGCGTATAACAACTCAATAGCCAGCCCCGCGTCATCAGCGGCTCCGGCCGGCGCGTCGGTGCTGTGCCCCGACCTCGTGGTGGATTCCATTAAGCCGAAGGTAGGAGGCGTAGTTCCGACGACGTACTACAAGGACGACCTCATTACTTTCTTTGCGGATGTGCGGAACGCGGGTGGACCGACTGGAAATGTGAGTTTCCCGAATGCTTTTGCAATTTACAATGAGGTGGGAAGCAAACTCTCTCCTTCATTACCGGATTTCACAATTACCGGAGGTATGAATGCATTTGTGGGGGAGATTAAGACAGCGCAATCAGATTCATGGATGGGCGTAGTTGGGAATAACACCGTGAAGGTATGTGCCGATACGATAAATAGCGAAATTGGGCTTGGTCGTCGGCGAAACATTGGAGAGGACAATTATGAAATTCCGAACACTGGCGAAACCAACAACTGCCGAACGCTTCCAATCTCGGTCGTAGACCGTCCGCTTCCCACGCTCCAGCTCTACGCGAAGCCAGCGGGGAGCGGGACGTACGGCATCTATCCAACTGTCAGTAACGCGCTAAAAATCCCGTACAACACCGGCGTTGACCTCAAGTGGGATGGGACGCTTCTCAAAAACTGCGTTGCGTCAACCGCGCGGTCTGTCACCTCGGCAACCGATGGGAACTGGGCAGGGTCAAAAGTGGCGCCTCCGCCGGAACAATTCCAACCGGTGAGCGGACTCACCACCTATCGGCACACCTACACGATTACCTGCGACACGCTCGCGCCCGCGGCGGCGGGGACCATTTCAAGCAGTGCCGTCGTGTATACCCAGCCCGACCTCGTCATCGCTTCAGGCCCATCGGTGAAAAACAGTCCCGCCGTGATTCGTCCCGGAGACGCGCTTGAATTTACCGCTGTCGCCCAAAACAATGGAGCGTATGCCAGTCCTTTCTATACGAGATTCTTGGTGCTGAATGCCGCCGGCGTTCCGCTCAACACGCCGATACACGCCGCGTCGCTCTCCGGCCTCGGGGAGCCGGGTTCAACTGCCATGCCCCTTAGCACAGAAACCGTTACAGGAGGAGCATCGTGGACGGTTCCCAGTGGCGCGGCGACCTACACATTGCAGGCGTGCGCCGACATCTACGGCCCACCTCCCGCAGGAGGCCCGATTACCTCCGGCAGTACCGCCGGCTCCACAAACATAATTGCGGAATCAAACGAAGGGAACAACTGTCGGACGTCTACATTCAGCGTTATAGAGCTTCCGAACCTGCAGGCGAATACGCCCACGATTGAATGCGTGAAGGTCGGCACCGCGTGCGCCGCCAAACAACCCGTGACGCTTCGCGGCTCCATCAAAAATGTCGGACCGGGGACAACCGTTAACACCAATAACCCCGCTTTTGGAAATAATTTTTATGCCTCCTTTGATGCGAACACCGCCTCACCCACATGGATCTTTCTTGATACGCGCGGACTGGAAACCCCCGCGCTTATGTCTGGGAACGGCGCTGCCCATACCGTGAGGTCATTTGTATGGGGACAAAACGGAGAGATCGCTGCGGGAAGCAAAGTATGGTTTAAGTTGTGCGCGGATGAGCCGCCGCTTCCGAGAGGTAAGGAAGAAGAGACAAGCGACGGTCCCGGAGACAACTGTGCTCAATATCCCATCACTGGCTCTGATCCCACAGAGTTCGCTAACCAAAAACCGCCAATTGTTGACCTCAAATTCAACGGCTTGCTTTCGGGGAAAGGCGGGCAGACGCTTGTCGAGTGGGACGCGGGCGGATACTTTACCTGGGGAACCACCGATATTACATCCGGAACCTGTGTTGCTTCCGCGCTTCCCGCGCACGGGAGTTGGACGGGAAGCAAACCCGATGTCATTTTGGATACAAACACCACCGCGCACACTATCACCCAACTCAAGAACAATTACGACTTCAAACTCACCTGCAACGGCCTGACCGGTTCAGACCCAGCAACCGATTCGGACACGGTGCGGGTTATTCCGCTTTCGGTTTCCTGCTCCGCCAACAAAGCCGCCGCGGCGATAGGAGAAACAATTACATGGACGGCGGTCGTGCAGTCCGTTTCTCAACCCACCCTTTTGTGGAGCATTCCCGACAGTCAGCTCGTTTCAGGGATTTCCGGTAATAGCGACACTGCGAATCCGGTATACGTCAATTACTCCACCGCCGGACAAAAACAAAGCGCGACCGTTACCGCGACAACCAACGGAATGTCACGAACGGCAAAATGTACCATGCCTGGCTGTACCGGCAGCAATTGTCCCCCAGTCATTTCCCAACCTCCCACGCTCATCGTCAAATCAACCAGAAATGGCGGGGAGACGAGCACAAGTCCTCTGCTTAACGGCGGCGGAGTCGCCGTGAGCGGAAACCAGCCGGGAACCAGCGGTACTACCCTCTACTCTGTCGCCAAAACGGACGGGACGACCGTCGCGACAAATCTTACACCGCCTTTGCTTGACCTTGATGGAGCCAAATTTAAATCGTGGACAGGGTGCGACAGTCCAAGTCCATCCGCGATAGCGGGCGACCCATCAGGGATGCTACGGCTTTGTAACGTGACTGTCGCGCTCGGCGAAAGCCAGACAGTCACGGCAAACTATTTCCACCCCGACCTCACCGCGAGCGGACCTACTCCTTCGGGACTTGTTTCTGTTGTAGGTGGGTATCGCAACGGCGCCATTACGCTTTCTGGAAAGGCGAACAACGCGAGTGCTGAAGTACCCGCAGCAGGGACCTTTAAGAGCACCTATTCGTACAGTACGAATTACAATCCCGCGACTGGAGAGGGCGCGTGGACGACGATAGGAGCCGCGCAGTCGCTCGCTTCAGCCGCGGATATTCCGCCAGGAACTTCGGGCAGGGATGTGCTTCCTTCGGCGGTATGGACGGCGCCAGCGTTCGGGAACTACTATTTCAGACTCTGTGTGGACCAATCCCCCGTCGCGTCCGAGAACAATACGATAAAGGAAACAAACAATAGCAATAACTGCTCCTACTCTTCCCCCTATGCATTTGTCGGTGAGCCGGATCTTACGGCGAACATGCCTACCGTGAGCGGCGCCAACACCGGTACGCCTGATGAATATTGGGCGGGGACTCCACTTACGCTCAGCGGTTCAATCAACAATATAGGAACCGCCGCGACGCCAAATGGTACCTTCAACAACGCCTACGAATTTTCCGATAACGCCGAGTCGCCCCAACCTGTGTGGGTGCACTTTGCGAAAACGACTCTCGCGGTTACTTCTTTGCCCGTAGGGGCCGGAGAAAATAATCGCGCGCTGTACCCGTTTCCTCCCCCGGGACAGACCTATCCGGTGCCACGCTCGTCAACCGGGTTTTGGTATTATCGGACATGCGCCGATAAACCTGCAAATCAAGTCGCCGAGGGGCCAAGCGCGTCCGCGGAAAGCGACGCAAGCAACTGTTCGGGATTCAAGAAAATAAAGGTTGTGTACGCCCCTGACCTCACGCCGGTGAACTTTGCCGCGACGCCGAGCAACTCTCTCGTGGGTGCTACGGTTGCCTTTACCGCAAGCGTGCTGAACAAACCATCCGCGAATGCCGACGTAACACCACTCACCTTTGACAACCGTTTTGAAGTGATGCTCCCCGGTGCCACGACCTGGACACTCGCCGACACGAAGAAGCTAGACAATCAAACCGGCACCTTTGCCGTTGGTCAAACCCGCACCATTGTCCCGGGCTCATACACCATTCCAGCGGCAACTGCCGGAGAGTATAAATTCCGCATTTGCGTGGACACGCCAATGCCGAACGGAGTCGTGGCTGAAAAGATAGAAGGTGAAGCGGACAACTGCACTGCCCCCACTGTTCCACTTACGTTCTCTCTTGTCCCCGAACTTATCCTCAAAGTGCGAAAGAACGGCACCGGCACCTTCGGCGCTTCCGTCACTCTGAATTACAACGAGTACGCCGAACTCCAGTGGACAGGCCAAAATCTCGGCGCCTGCACCGCGAAGACCGACACCACTCCCGCTCCTGTCGGCACCGCGAACTGGACAGGGCCAAAGACCACCCCGCCTCCCACACAGACGGAAGGGAACATCGGGCCGATGATTAATGCCTCCTACACCTACACCCTGAGCTGTCTCCCCGGCGCGCACACCGGAGTCACCGAACCGCTCGTCAGAAGCGTCACCGTCACCGTGAATCCTCCAGGGGATCCCACTTGCGCCGCTTCTCCCAACACCCCGACCGAACCCTTCATCAACACCGAGGTCATCTGGACGGCATCGGGCACCCTTTCAAATGACGTCCTCTCATGGACAGGCACCGACAGCCTCACCGGCAACACCTCCACGGTGAAGAAGACCTACACCAACGTCACCATCAATCCCAAGCTCGCCACCCTCACCGCCACCGCTCCGGGAAACCGCGTGCGTACCGCGAACTGCTCCGTCACGGTGAAGACCGGACCGGACCTCACCGCCACCGTTACCGCCACCCCCGCAACCGTCACGCTCAATTCCTCTGTTTCTCTCTCCGGCACCATAACGAACGCGGGCACCGCTCCCGCGACCATCGGTACAAACTACCGCAACATGTATGCGTTTCAATACCGAGCTCCCACGACCGTCGCCAATCCGAACCCGACCTGGGGCCCGCTCCTGTGGGGCGATATTTCTCCCGCCCAAAACTTCTCTCCCGCCATTTCCACACTCGCGGTGACTGGTTCGCAAGCGGCGCAGAACGGCACCATGACGCTTACCGTTCCCGGCGATTACCGATTCCGTTTGTGCGCCGACCAAACCACGGATGGCGCGGACGGATACCTTTCTTCCAACGGCACCATCGCCGAACGAAAACTTGTCGGAGACGCGGAAAGCGCGGACAGCAACTGTTCCGCGGCAAGCGCGACGGTCACCGTCCCATATCTCATCCCAGCCCTTGACCTCAAAGTGCGAAAGAACGGCACCGGCACCTTCGGCGCTTCCGTCACTCTGAATTACAACGAGTACGCCGAACTCCAGTGGACAGGCCAAAATCTCGGCGCCTGCACCGCGAAGACCGACACCACTCCCGCTCCTGTCGGCACCGCGAACTGGACAGGGCCAAAGACCACCCCGCCTCCCACACAGACGGAAGGGAACATCGGGCCGATGATTAATGCCTCCTACACCTACACCCTGAGCTGTCTCCCCGGCGCGCACACCGGAGTCACCGAACCGCTCGTCAGAAGCGTCACCGTCACCGTGAATCCTCCAGGGGATCCCACTTGCGCCGCTTCTCCCAACACCCCGACCGAACCCTTCATCAACACCGAGGTCATCTGGACGGCATCGGGCACCCTTTCAAATGACGTCCTCTCATGGACAGGCACCGACAGCCTCACCGGCAACACCTCCACGGTGAAGAAGACCTACACCAACGTCACCATCAATCCCAAGCTCGCCACCCTCACCGCCACCGCTCCGGGAAACCGCGTGCGTACCGCGAACTGCTCCGTCACGGTGAAGACCGGACCAGATCTTATTTCTAGCCTTACCCTTTCAGGAACGAAGCCAATTGCCGGAGGAGCCGACACGTATTACGACGACGGGACCATTACGCTCGGAGGGACGCTCACCAATATCGGTACGGCGCCCACCGCAAACGGAGGGTTCTACAATCTCTACCAATACAGGATTGGAAGCGGACCGTGGGTAGACCTTGACGCTGTCGGGCTCGCTACGGGCGGCGCGGTGCAAACCGGTACGGAAGGAACGCGACCGTTAAATCCTTCTTCCGTTTTGTCCCCTTCTAGTACCAGTGCCGGTATTTCCTATACGTATCGCATCTGCGCCGACCAAGACACGCACTCGGGGCCTGACAAGAATTATGTTGCCTCCTCCGTAGTTCCCGAAGATAACATCGCTCATACCGCCGAGACGGAGGCGAGCAACTGTGCGCAAAAGACAATTATTCTTAAATCGTTCCCCGATCTCGTCATTTCCCGCGACCCCGCCCCCGTGCAAGCCGGCAGACTGACCGATGGACAGACGTACACATTCAACGGCGAGGTAAAAAACGCCGGAAGCTATCTCATACCGAGCACTCCGAGTTTCTTCAACCGTTTCCAGATTGTCAAAAGCGCCGATGCCGGCGGCGGGACAGTAACACTTCCAAATAGCCCGACGATATCCGGACTTTCCGTAAATGCAGTGCAGACAGTTACGTCGGGAAGCTGGACAGGCATCGTGGGCAGGCACGCGCTCACCCTCTGCACCGACCGGTCTGATACGTTGGCCGACAATAACAAGATTGCTGAGTCGGATGAAACAAATAACTGCTCTCCCGCGACAGTTACCATTGACGTATATCCGGCGACCCCCGGAGTTACAGCGTCCAAAGGTAGCTGTCCCGTGAACGGAAAGATAAACTTGACGTACGCGCCCGCAAGCGGAGCCACAACCTACGAGCTCTACCGCGGAGAGGGCTCGGTAACTCCCACTTTTGTTGAAGCGGCTCCGACAGTTTCCGGCCTCCGGCAATCGGACAGCGGCCTCACTCCGGGAGGCACCTACTCTTATTATGTGAAGGCAATCGGTGCCGACGGACTTTCCACGCAGTCTCCAACCTCCAGCGCACAGTCGTCGTCCGGCTGTACGAGTACCAGGCCCGATTTGGTAGCGATGAGCATTATTCCGAACGGCACGCTCACGGTCGGTTCCACGATAACCTTTACCGGCGTCGTGAAGAACGGCGGCGGGGAGGATGTCGAAGCGGGAACAACATTCCAGAACAGCTTCACGCTTACGGGACCTGGGACGCCGCCGACGTTCCCTGCCGTCCAGACGACAGGGCTCGCCATACAGGAGAGTAAATCGGTTACGTCCGCCGCGTGGACCGCGGTGGCAGGCACGTACACCATTAAATTCTGCGCGGACTCAACAAACGTCATTGCGGAAACCGCGGGGGCGGACAATGACGCGAGTAACTGCAAGGACACCGTCTTCACGGTAACGAGCGGGACAACGACGCATACGCTCACCGTGAATGTGGTCGGCAACGGCACGGTTACCGGCTCCGGTATTACGGACTGCACGGCCGCCGTCTCTCCCTGCACGAGCACCATTGCCGACGGAACGTCGCTCACGCTTACTGAAGTTCCCGGCACCGCCACCTTCTCGGGATGGAGCGGTAGTACCTGCTCCGGCACCGCCACGACATGTGTGTTCACCATGAGTACAGACCGCAGTGTGACGGCGACCTTCACCGGCGGAACACCACCGGGAAGAAGAACCGGAACCAACCCAACGGTTACCTGTTCCGCCTCACCGAGCACAAACATTACGCAGACTGTCACCAGCGTCAGCTGGAACGCTTATCCCAGGGGCGGTTCAGGCCTGTATCGCCAGTTCAGGTATGAGTTTGATAACGACAATCTCCCGAGCGGAAATCTGGATTACGAAAAGCATTTTGACACCGCGGTGCGGGGAACGCCGAGTTCCGAAGGATACAGCTATGAAGAGACCTACCCGACAACCGGCACCAAGCGCGCTCGGGTGAAGGTTATAGACAGCGATATGCGCGAGTCGGCGTTTGCGGACTGCTCAACCATCGTGGTGAATGAGCTCTGTCCCGCGTCCGAATCCAATTTCACGCTCTCGGCAACCAAGTCGGTACTGCGGATGGCGTGGGACGGAAGCAGTTCGGATTCGGCGCTCCTCACCCTCACCACAGCCGGTAACTGCCCGACATTCTCTTCAACGGTCAATCTCACTTCACGAGCGGCTCATACCGGAAGAACAGACGGTGATTGGCTTGAATTTGTACCACAGTACCTCGGACAGATTAATAGCAGAAGGCAGGCGAATTATCATAGTAAAGCACCAAACTCTTCAGCAAGGCGCAACTCACTCGATCCCTCTACCTATTCAGAGGGTGCGGATATTTCATTCACTCGGCGCGGGTCAAATGAGAACTCCATAGAACCCAATTCTGTGAATACGACTCCCGAACGCACGTATTCGTTCCAAGTTTGTGGTGTTGCCAGCGGGCGGCCCGAATCCTGTACTTCTTTGCAACTTCAGGTTGGAGGAACACCGTCGAGTGCGCCCCCTTCTTCCGGCGGCGGCACGAAGCCGATTCCTCAGTTTGAGGAGTTTTAGCAATACGAACTACGAAAAAGACGTGCCGAAAGCAAGTATTAGGAAAGATATTCTCCATCCTGAATTAAGTTACGAAATTATCGGAGCTTTATTCGATATGTTCAGGGAGTTAAGCTTTGGGCACAAGGAGAAGTATTACGAACACGCTGTGGCCGAAGCGCTTGAAAAGCGAGGGTTACGCTGTCAAAGGCAAAAACGCGTCTCACTTTTTTTGCGGGAAAGAAATCGGTTATTACTTTCTCGACTTCTTAGTTGAAGACACGGTTGTGTTAGAATTAAAACCAGGTAATTCTTTTTCCAACAAGAATATTGACTAAGTACATTCTTATCTGGGAACACTCAACCTTAAATTGGGTATTATCGCTCAGTTTACATCTGAGGAGGTGAAGTACAAACGCATTGTTAATCTCTCTTAGGTCTTTTATTTTCGTATATTCGTCTTTAGTTCGTAAGTTCGTATTGTATGTACATAGAAGAAAACCAACTTCGGGATTTCATCAAAGACTCTGGGCTCGTGAATCGGGCCGATTTCACCGCGGCGGAAAACGAAGCTAACGCGAGCAGGCAGAGTATCGGAGTGGTGCTCACGCAGAAGGGAAAGGTGAGTGATGACGATTTGCGTAAAATGCAGGCGTACCTCCTCGGCATCCCGTTCGTTGATTTAAAGCAACAGAAAATAGAGTTTGAGACGCTTTCCCTCATTCCCGAGCCCGTCGCGCGGACTCATAATATCGTTTCGTTCAAAAAGAACATGGATCTGTCTGGCGCGACAGGCGCGTCGCAGGCAGGCACGCTTGAGGTCGCGATGCTTGATACCGACGACCTCGCCGCCATTGATTTTATCAAGAAAAAGACGCAGCTTAAGATTCTTCCCCGCCTCTCCGACACCGCGTCAATCAAGGCGGCCCTGCTTCAGTATCAGAAATCGCTGAAGGCGGAATTTGGCGACCTGATTAAAGAAGAAACCGACGCGCTCCGGCAGATTCCGGAACGGGAAGGGGAAGAGGTAATAAGCGCGACCGACCTCAAGAAGCAGGCCGAGGATCTGCCCGTTATCCGCATTGTGGATACGCTCCTCAAGCACGCGGTCATCCAAAAGGCATCCGACATCCATATTGAAGCGCAGGAAAAGGAGCTCGTGGTGCGGTACCGCATAGACGGGCTTCTCCACGACGCGATGATTTTGCCCAAGCACGTTGCCCCCTCCATCGTGGCCCGCATCAAGGTGCTTGCGAGCCTCAAACTTGACGAGAAACGTCTTCCGCAGGACGGCAGATTCAAAATTGAAATCAGCGGGGAGAGAGTATCGCTCCGTGTTTCCATTCTACCGACTTATTTCGGCGAAAAGATCGTGATGCGCCTCCTTCGGGAGGGCGCATCCGGCTTCACGCTCGAAGCGCTCGGTTTTCACGGTGAGGGAATAGAGCGCATTCATGAAGCGCTGAAACAGAGCACCGGTATGATACTCAACACTGGTCCCACGGGAAGCGGTAAAACCACGACGCTCTACACAATGCTCGACCTCCTCAATACGCCAAGCGTCAATATCTCAACGGTTGAAGACCCGATTGAATATCAGATGCCGCGGATAAATCAAACGCAGGTCAAACCGGAAATCGGATTCACGTTCTCCAACGGGCTACGCGCGCTCGTCCGGCAGGACCCCGATATCATTATGGTCGGTGAAATTCGGGACAATGAAACAGCCAGTCTCGCCGTCAATGCCGCGCTCACCGGACACCTCGTGCTCTCTACCTTGCACACGAATTCGGCCGCCGGAGCAATTCCGAGGCTCATTGATATGAAGGTTGAGCCGTTCCTCATCGTGTCCACGGTGAACGTCATTATCGCCCAGCGTCTCGTGCGCAAGCTCTGCGACAGTAAAGAAAGGTATTTTCTGAACAAAGCGGGTCTTGCAACGCTCGGGAAATCGGTTGACCTTGATCGCGTATTCCACGCGCTCAAAGAGGAAAAGATTATTTCCCCCTCCGATACGTGGGAGAAGGTTCCGTTCTACCGCCCGCGTCCCGCGGAAGACGCTCCAGACGGTTTTGAAAGCCGAATCGGCATCAGCGAAGTGTTGAAAGTGACCGCGACCATCCGCGACATTATCATCAAGGGCGGCACCAACGCCGACATTGAAGCTCAGGCAAGAAGAGAAGGAATGCTCACAATGCTGGAAGACGGGATTTTCAAGTGCGTGCAGGGAATGACCACAATTGAGGAGGTACTGCGGGTGGTATCCGAGTAACCTATTACCGACAACCCACAACCAACCACGAAGAAAACTGCTATACTTTCTCTTGTAGTAGGTAGTAAGTTGTTGGTATGAGATTTAAATACAAAGCACAACGAAAAGACGGAACGCTGTACGAAGACGAGCGCGACGCGCCGGATAAATTCGCGCTCTCTCGTCAGCTTCGTGAAGAAGGTGAAACGCTCATCAGTGCCGCTCCTACTCCCGCTTCGCGGCCGTTTTCCACGCAGGACGTCCTTGCGTATATTCCCCTGCTTGGACGCGTCTCCACCCGTGACAGAATTATTTTTACGAGGAATCTCGCCGGTATGCTCGCGGCGGGACTCACCGTGTCACGCGCGCTCGGAGTGCTCCTCCGGCAGGCACATTCCCAGAAATTCAAGACGATTATTTCCGGACTCATCAGCAGAATCAGCACCGGAGAGAGTTTAAGTCAAGCTTTCGGTGCGTTTCCCGACGCGTTTCCGCCACTTATCGTTTCCATGATAAAGGTGGGAGAGGAAGGGGGGAATCTTTCGTCCTCGCTCCTTTCCGTTTCCGAACATCTTGACCGGACCTACCTGTTGCAGCGGAGAATACGAGGCGCGCTTATGTACCCCGCTGTCGTCGTTACTGTGATGATAGGCGTGGGCATCATTCTGTTCCTAAAGGTTGTCCCGCCGATGGTAGCCTCCTTCAAGGATTTCAACGTAGCACTCCCGCTTTCCACGAAAATCATCATTGCCATCAGCGACTTTATGCAGGCACACTACGCGCTTTGCCTCCTGCTCGCCACGGCCGTTATCCTCGCCTTCTTTTTCACGGTTAAGAGTACGCGGGGAAAACGGCTCGTTGACATACTCCTCTTGCGCATTCCGGTCATCGCGCCGATTATCAGAGAGGCGAACGCCGCGCGAGTCGGGCAAACCTTGTCCTCCCTCCTTTCCTCCGGCGTTGAAGTCGTGCAGGCGCTCGGCATTACGGCGGATGTCCTGTCCAACCACCTGTTTCGCGAGGTGCTTCTCTCGGCACGAGTGGCAATAGAGAAAGGAGAGCCGATGTCGGGTATTTTTCGGGGACACGAGGATATTTTTCCCCCGTTTCTTTCCGAAATGGTCGCGGTAGGGGAAGAAACAGGGAAGCTCGCGCCGATGCTCAAAGAAACAGGTTTGTTTTTTGATGGGGAAGTTGAACAGAAGACAAAAAATGTCTCCGTCCTTATTGAGCCCGTGCTCATGGTCATTGTCGGCATCGTCGTCGGCTTTTTCGCCGTCGCCGCGATTTCCCCGGCATATTCAATAATGGACACTATCTAGCTTATGAATACTAATCAGTCTAAGATACGAATCTACGAATATCTACGAATGGGAACACCCTGCGCTCCTGCGCAAGGTCATTCGGCGCGGCCCGCAGGGCCTGACGCCCTGCGGTGCGACTCTTCGTCTTTATAGCGGTTAGCTGATAGCTTATAGACAGACCAATGCCTACGACCCATTTTTTGCTAAAAGCTGAGAGCTATAAGCTAAAAGCTTTTTCTGGGTTTACTGCGATTGAATTACTTCTCGTCCTCGCCATTGTTGGAGTTATTTCCGCCATAAGCCTCGTCTCCCTTTCTTCGATTAATACGGAAAGGGCCCTTATCGCCGAAACGGAAAGAGTTCTCTCCCTTGTCGTCAAGGCGCGGTCGCTGACACTCGCCGCAAAAGACGGAGCGGCGTACGGCATCCACTTTGAAGCGCGCGCGGCAACCATCTTCAAGGGGCCGACGTATAGCGCTGGCGCGGCAGGCAACGAGACCCAAGCGGTGCATAATGAAGTAAACATATCTGCCATCGCGCTTATCGACGGCGGGTCGGATGTTCTTTTCAAGAAACTTTCCGGAGCGACGGCGCAAAGCGGCACCGTAACGCTTGCGGCGATTAGGGACGCGAGTAAGACCAAAGTCATTACGATTACCGCGACGGGGAATGCGTACTCAAACTAGCTTTCAGCTTCTAGGTGTTAGGTTCTAGTATGAAATTCAAAGCAACAACTCGCTTTGCCCCTTTCCTAGAAGCTAGAAGCTTGAAGCTTGAAGCTGGAATTAGTTTGGTGGAGGTTGTCATCGGCACGGCGCTCATTCTGCTTTCTCTCGTCGGTCTCGCGTCCGCGTACTCTTTTTACCTGAAGGCAGGTCTCAAAAACACGGCCAATCTAAAGGCAGCGTTTCTCCTGCAGGAGGGAGTGGAAGCGGTGACACTCCTTCGGGATACGAGCTGGAGCTCGTTTTCCGCGCTTACGGCCGGTGCGGCATATTACCTATATTGGAATGGCAGCGCGTGGGTAGCAACCACGACTCCCGCTCTCGTTGACGCCATTTTTACGCGGACATTTACGCTTGATACCGTGTATCGCCGCACGGCCGATAAGGATATCGTCGCAAGCTCCTCGCCCGACGCAAAGAGCGAGGATGCGGGCACCAGACTGCTCACGGTCCGCGTTACGGCAAGCTCCTCGCCCGCACTCAATAAGCAGGTACAGACATATCTC
>Ga0194131_10000265_pt1 | contig 84987 bp, 63 predicted proteins | sample TA2KigO120mmetaG_FD_148631 | JGI IMG/M metagenome (GOLD analysis project Ga0194131, IMG submission 148631) | Freshwater microbial communities from Lake Tanganyika, Tanzania - TA2015053 Kigoma Offshore 120m | ecosystem: Environmental > Aquatic > Freshwater > Lake | place: Tanzania: Lake... | reverse complement strand
GGCGGCCTCGTCCTGTAATCGCTGCCGCACTTCGGACTCAATCGCCTCGCGCTGGCGACTCTGAAACAACACGACGAAGAATGCCGCCGCTACGACGGTCAACACGGCGTAGGTCAGAAACAAGCGTCAGAAGAGTCGTGAAGACCACATCTACTTCGACTGCCCTAACGTCACTTTCAACGTCACCCGCTCTCCTTTGCGGAGCACAATGACTTCGACTTCTTCGCCCGCTTTGAATTTTCGAAGCGCGAGATCGAAGTCGTCGAGGTTGCTGATTTTGTTCTTGCCGAATTCCACGATGACGTCGCCCCCTTTGATTCCACCCTTATCAGCCGGACCGCCACCAGCGACACCCGAAAGCGCATAGCCGGGAGTTTCGTTTCCCAGATCGGGAATCGATCCAAAGTACGGCCGGCTGCTGCCGCTGCGCGCTTGAGCCTGATCCCCCGAGCCTTTGACCTCGACGTACTGCGGCTTCTCGGCGGACTGCACCGTTTCCAGAGTCACTTGCTCAATCATGTCGACCACGCGCGCCATGCCGGGGTAGTTGATCAGGTTCCAATCGTCACCCGGCCGGTGATACTCGCCGTGCGTGCCGGTGAAAAAGTGCAGCACCGGAATCTTTTTGCCGTAGAACGACGACTGATCGCTGGGGCCAAAACCTTCAGGTTTCATCACGAGCTCAAACTTCGAGGCTCCATTCAATCGTTCGAGCTGTGTCTTCCAATGCGGAGCCGTTCCGGTGCCGTAAACGATCAGCTTCTCGTCCTTCAGCCGACCGACCATGTCCATGTTGATCATCGCGATCGTCTTGTCGAGCGGATAAATCGGTTCGGTGCAATAACGAGCGGATCCGATCAAACCGGATTCTTCCGCCGTGAACGCGATGAACACCAACCGTCGCTTGAGCGGTTCTTTGCGAGCGCCAAATCGCCGAGCCAGCTCGATCAGCGACACCGTTCCCGATCCGTTGTCATCCGCTCCGTTATGAACATCTTTGACACCGGGAGCCAGCGAGTTTTGTCCGCCGAAGCCAATGTGATCGTAGTGGGCTCCAATGATGACGGTTTCTTCCGCCAATGCCCCCTGCCCTTCGATGACCGCGATGACGTTCTTCACTTCCGTCTTGATAAGTTCGACCGACGCCTGTCCTTCGGCCTTCCAGCCGGTGAGCACCGCCGTCCTCGGCTTGAGGTCTTGGTCGATCTCGGCTTCCAACGCCGCGAGCGTCTTCTTGAGCGACGCCTGCAAGACCTGATCGACTGCGGCCTGAGTCACATGAAAAATCGGCCCGCCAACGTTTTGGTTGAATCCGGCATAGCCGAACTTCATCAGCACGTCGGTTTCGACCTTCGTGACCGCATCACGCAGCTGCTGGACCTTCTTGACCGCCTCGTCCAGTTTTTCGCGAGCAGATTTTACGGCTTCTGCGTTGTTTGCATCCGCTGCAAGCAGCGCGGCGGCGGCATCGACAACCGTTTCGGCCGCGTCCTTCGCTCGTTGCTTGGCTTGTTCGATTTCTTTCTTGCCGGAGGCGACATCGTTGACAAACAGAATCGCCGCAGCACCTCTGCCGAAAGCGTTGCTGATCTTGGATCGCAAGTCGGCGTGCCGCGATTGCCCACCGTGTCCCGCAGCAAACGGCCCGTGAGGGTCCCCCTGCCGAGGGGTCTTGCGAATCACCACCAGAACTTTCCCTTTGACGTCCGTCCCTTCGAGGTCCTGGTACTTATCGTCTTTCGCGTCGATCGCGTAGCCGCCAAAGACTAACTCCGCGTTAATCGTTCCCGACGCTCCGAACGAGCAAACTTGAAAGTCCTTGTCGATCGCCAGTTCGATCCTCTTTCCTCCCGGACCGACCAGATTGAGCGTGTTCGTCGGGCCCAGCTGTGCGCCGGTGGTCATCGTGAATTCTTGGAACGGGTCGCCGCCGGCCGTAGTCACGTTGAGGCCCGCGTCCTTGAATGCCTTCGCCACATAATCTGCCGCGACGTTCAGCCCGTTCGTCCCGACACCCCGACCTTCGAGTTCATCCGAAGCGAGATATTTCAAATCCGAGGTCAACCGCGTCACGACCTCCGGAGCGACTTCGCCCCAAGCCAGCGAACCAGCGACGACAAGCAACGCAAGAGTGCAACTCACCACAAGACGACGCATGAGCGATCCTTTCCGAACGCGAACGATTTCAAACCCGGCGCAATGTAGCCGCCCCTTCGCGTGAGATGAACGCCAAGCCAAATCTTTGGTCGCTTGCCTAGTCGATCTCGCATAAGCAAGCTACCGCCCATCACTTCGGTTGCCCCAAAAGGAACTCCCTCAGGTCGCGACTTGCAAAAAATTTGGTTGTTCGCGGCTGTCGCGTGCCTGGTTCTGCCCGCAATTCCGCTGGTTTGAGGGAATGCTCAGAAGCCGGACGACTAAGCCAAGACGCCCGAGGCCCAGTTTCGTCCGGTTCGTCAACGAGCGGATCGCATCAGGTTCCGGGGCCCACCAACAGATTTCGATGTACCAACGGCTCGGCCATCGCGCGGACGTAAACGTACTGGTCAATTTTTGAAACGTGCCGCTCCTAAGCTCTGAGCATGCGATAGGCTCGGTAGGTGTATTCGACGCCGCTGTAGGCCGTCGCGGCGACCGTGGCCCACAAGATCACGTCGCGTAACCAGATGAACTCGACTCCGGCGAATCGAGCATCCATCGACAGCAAGCTGACGGCCACGGCCACACACTGCAATGCCATCTTGATCTTGCCGCTCCAAACGGCGGAAAAGTCCCGCCCGTGCTGTTCGAGAAACGCCCGCAAACTGGTGATGAACATCTCGCGTCCAAAGACGATCAAGGCCATCCAGGCGGTGACTCCGGATTTCGGTTGAGCCACAAGAAACAGGAACGCACCGCAGATGATGATCTTGTCGGCGAACGGATCGAGAATGCGGCCGAGCGTTGTAACCAATCCGTACTTGCGAGCGATGTAACCGTCGAGCGCGTCGGTTGCGGCTGCGACGATGAACATGATCGTCGCCCCAACCCACGACGATCCGAGAGAAATCATCGCGAACAACACGACCGCCAACACCAGCCGAGCCAGCGTGATAAAATTCGGAACGTTCAGCGAACGCCGATCGATACGAGGCAACGGCGTAGACGAAGCAGTCACGTTCGGAGTTTCGGGAGTCGGGTCCGTGACGGGCATGCGTTATTCCTCCGACGCAACCACTCCCAGCAAGTCATAATCCTGTCGAGCCGCGATGATTACCGGAGCAATGTCACCCGGTTCGAGTCCTTCGGCTTCAACGTAGACCGTGCCGTCGATGTCCGGTGCGTCGGCGAACGTACGACCAGCGAACACCCCCGGCTCATCGGTTTCGCTGTCGATCAGCACGTCGAGTTCGTAACCAACCAGCGTGTCGGCGAAGTCGAACGCGATCTGCTGTTGCAGTTCCATCAGCTCGTCGCGGCGCGCGTTCCTGACCTCTTCCGGAAGATGGTCGCTCAGCTTCTCAGCGGGCGTGCCGGGTTCCAGCGAGTAGGTGAAGACTCCCATCCGCTCGAACTTCGACTCAGCAACAAATTCTTTAAGTTCCTCGAATTGCTCGTCTGTCTCGCCAGGGAAGCCGGCGATGAATGTCGTCCGCAGCACCAGATTCGGGATGCGGTCACGCAGCTTGTGAACGAGTTCGACGGTTTGATCCCGGTTTACTCGGCGCTGCATCCGTTTGAGCATCGTGTCGTTAATGTGCTGCAACGGCATGTCGAGGTACGGCAGAATCTTCTCGCTGCCCGCGATGGTCTCGATCAGCTCGTCTGAGAAGTTGATTGGGTACATGTACATCAGCCGAATCCAATCCAGCCCCTCGACTTGATCGAGTTGCCACAGCAATTCGGTCAACCGCACTTTGCCGTACAGGTCGAGGCCGTAGTAGGTCGTGTCCTGCGCCACGATGATCAACTCGCGAACTCCGTCGGCGACGAGTTCTTTTGCCTCCGCAATGACCATCTCGATCGGCTTTGTGATGTGCTTGCCGCGCATCTTCGGGATCGCGCAAAACGTGCAGGTCCGGTCGCAGCCTTCAGAGATTTTCAGGTACGCAAAGTGATCCGGTGTGATCCGCAGCCGAGTTTGATCATTCATCGCCTTGATCGGAGCCGGCCGGAACAGCGTTCGTTGTTCGGTTTGCTGGCCAAGCAGCCGGTCGGCGACTTTCGTGATCTCGTCGCGGCCGAAGACGCCGACGATGTGGTCGATCTCCGGCATCTCGTCGAGCAAGCTGCCTCCGACTCGCTCCGGCAGGCAGCCGGCGACAATAACACCGTTAGTCCGACCGGCCTTTTTGAGATCGAGCATCTCCTGAATGACGCCCTTCGACTCGATCCGCGATTGCTCGATGAAGCCGCAGGTGTTGACGATCACAAAGTCCGCTCCGTCCGCCTCCGAGACCAGCGAATAGCCGTCGAGCGACAGAGTGCCGAGCATTTTCTCGCTATCCACGAGGTTCTTGGGACAGCCGAGGCTCACGAAGGCGTACGTCCCCTTCGAGATGGTTTCGGCGGAGGACAGCGGCTCAAACGAGGAAGCGGACAAGGCAATATTCTTTTCGGTCGGGCGAAGTAGACGTTTTAAAACCGGCAGCATTGTAGCCGACGCCGGGAGAATTCAGAGCAAACCGCTCGATCAAATCGAGGATTTCCCGTTTCGAGAAAGGCCGCTGGGCCCCAACTTGGCCTCCCTTGCCAAGAACTTGGCACAACTCGACAGCGAGTGGTTTGCCTGGAACGGCCAATTGCTGGCGCGTCGTGCGGAAATGTCACAGCGCATCGAGCGTCACTGACCTGTCGTGGGATCAAACTTTGCCCCTCTCTTTCGCGCCCGTAGTTGCCCGGTACAATGCCAACCCATTGCAGAAAGTTGAGTGTCCATTGACTGAACCGGCTCCCACACATGACATCCTTCACGATTCCGCCGAGATTGGCGAATCGGTGCCGCTGGGCACCACGATTCTGTACGCGCCGCACTTGGCCGCGACGGTTTTGCCGCCGAATCTCGCGACCGAACCCAATAAGAATTCTCCGAACCCGCCGGTCGAACAACCTGCGGCGAAACGCTCGACGAAGAATCACCCCGAAAAGCTGACTGGAAAAACGCTTGGCGTCTATCGCTGCGACACGCTGCTCGGTCGCGGGGCCATGGGAGCAGTGTACCTCGCGCTGCATCAGCAACTGGAACGGCGATGCGCGCTCAAGGTCCTTTCACCAAAATACGTCGAGACCGATGCCGACTACGTCAACCGGTTTCGTCAGGAGGCGATCGCCGTCGCGAACCTGCATCACCCGAACGTCGTGATGGCCTATGCGGTCGGCAGGCACGACGACTTCCACTTTCTGGAGATGGAATTCGTTGCGGGCAACTCGTTGCAAAAAGTTCTCGACACGCGACTGCGACTAGCGCCGGCCGAGGCCTTGCGAATCACCGCTGAGATCACCGATGGCCTTGCCGCCGCACATCGAACGGGACTGATCCATCGCGACGTCAAACCGGAAAACGTTTTGTTGACCAAGGAATCACACGGACTCGGCCGAGCTAAAATCGGGGACTTCGGATTGGCCAAACGAGTGCGTGGACGTGGTGAGAAAGTCTTCGATGGACTGGTCGGCACGCCGCACTACATGGCTCCGGAACTATTCTCCGGCGCGGTCGCGTCCCCATCAACCGACATGTATGCCCTCGGGGTTTGCCTGTATCGCATGTTGACTGGCCGACTCCCCTTCAACGGCAAGACGGTCAAGCAGCTCATGTCGCAAGCGATGACGCAGTCGTTCCCAAATGTCCGACATGACTGTGCCGAATTGCCAAACGAAGTCGCTGAAATCGTTGATTGGCTCGTCCATCGCGATCCACTGCAGCGTGCTCAAGACGCCGACGAAGCTCAGCCACGCTTGTTCGCCGCCCTGGAGCAGATTCGCGATGTCCGGCAACTGTTGGCCGAAGCCTTCAACGACGAGCAGGACATCACCTGGACCGCCCGAGAAGGTTCGGACGAGTTCGATGTCGTGGTGCAACTCCCGAAGAACCGCCAGCAGCGAGTCGTTATCGCCTCCGCCGCCGACAACGCCCCGTTCCGACAACTGCAAATCTTCTCGATCGGCGGACCGGCTTCTGCGGATCACTACGAACTCGCGCTGCGTCGCAATGCGGTTCAGCCGCACGGCAGCATCGCCGTCCGCGACGTCAACGGCGTTCCGCACTTCGTCATGGTCGAAAAACACTCGCGAGCAAAAGTCGCCCCCGACGAACTCTGCCGCAGCGTTCGCCACATCGCCCGTCACGCCGATGCGGTCGAGGACTTGCTGACGGGACGAGACGTAAACTGACATGGAGTGCGGTGTGTCAGCACCGCTTTGGATTGTCTGGCTGTCGATCGTCGTTAGTTTCACCGAGAGTTGTTGGCGAATGGCTGAACACGAAAAGACCCATAGCGGCGCTGACACACCGCACTCCAAAGGCCGCACGCTGCTGATCGCCGCCGCAATCCTGTGGAGCACCAACGGCCTCCTCGTCAAAAGTCCGGCAATGCAAGCGATCCCGCTCGAAGATCGCGGTTGGTTGCTGGCCTGCTATCGCTCGCTGTTCGCATCCGTCGCGCTGCTTCCGCTGGTGCATTGGAAACAAGTCCGCTGGCGGCCAGGATTGCTCGCCTCGGCCACGACGTTTACGGCGATGAACACTTTGTACGTCATCGGTTTGACGCGCACTTCGGCCGCTGCAGCGACGTTTTTGCAGTACACGGCCACGGTGTGGGTCTTCTTATTCGGCTGGCTCGCGCTGAGAGAACGAGTCCATCGCGGCAACGTCGTTGCCCTGCTCTGCGCCGCAGCCGGCATCGCGTTCATCGTGCTCTCTGAACGTGACCAACAGCGAGCCGATGGCAACCTGATCGCCCTCGGCAGCGGAGTCGCGTATGCCGGAGTGATTCTCTGCCTGCGCTGGTTGCGAGACGAAGACTCTGCCTGGCTGACGCTGTTGAATCACTTCGTCAGCGGTGTTGTGCTGCTGCCGATTGTGCTGCCGCGCGGCATCGAACTACAACCACTGCAATGGCTGCTGATCGCTTTGCTGGGGATCGTGCAAATGGGCCTGCCCTACGTCCTGGCCGCTCGCGGAGTTCCCCTCGTCACCGTCCAAGAAGCCGCGCTGCTGTTACTGTTGGAGCCACTCCTGAACCCGCTCTGGGTCTGGCTCTGCTGGAGCGAACAAGTCGGCTGGCCAACCATCATTGGCGGCAGTTTGATTGTGGGGGGACTGGCTGTCCGGTACGTCGTTTGGCCGCAGTCGCACTCGATGCGGGACACATGACGCCATCACCCCGAATCGAAATTGTCATCGCACCACGGCGACTCGCAGGTCCATGACGTTGGTGTGAGTCGGTCCGGTGAGCAGCAGACCGCCAGTTTGCTCGAAGAACGGGTACGAGTTGTTGATCGCCAGGAACTGGGCAGGGGCAAGACCTTTGGCGATCGCCGCTTGACGCAGACTCTCGTCCACCACCGCTCCGGCTGCGTCGGTTGGGCCGTCTTCGCCGTCGGTGCCGCCGGACAAGAATGCGATGCGGTCGAGACCCTCAATCCATAAATGCTGCAACGCAGCGAGCGTGACCTCTTGATTGCGGCCACCTTTGCGCGGCAGATTCGTGGGCGCGAGTTTCACCACCGGTTCGCCACCGCTGAGCACGCAGACGGGCGGCGAGACATCGGCTTGCCCGTCTCGGATGCCGCGGCACAGTTCCGCCAACTCGCGACCGACGACTTGGGCTTCGCCGGCGTTGTTCGATCCAAGCGACTTCACAGCGAACCCCATTTCTTGAGCTTTCTTCGCTGCGGCTTCGAGCGCGGTCGCGTTGTTGCCGATGACGATATTTCGCAAGTTGAGAACCGTACCTCGACCGCCAGGGAACGACTTGGATTGGTCATGCGGGCTGCTCAGTGACGGTCGCGGTACAACTTTCAGTGACTCAAAGACCGACGCAGAAATGCGTGGTGGCTGCACGCCGAATCGATTCAACACATCGAGAGCTTCCTCTGCGGTGCTCGGGTCCTCGACCGTCGGGCCGGAGGCGATCACGTCCAGCGGATCTCCGATCACATCAGAGATGATGAGTGTGATTGTGGCTCGTGACTGCGATGCGGCTCGAGCGAGGCCGCCTCCTTTGAACAGTGAAAGATGTTTGCGAACGGTATTGAGCTCTTGAATGCTCGCGCCGGATCGCATCAGAAAGCGTGTGACCGCGAGTTTGTCCGCCAGTGTGATCTCCGGAATTGGTGCTGGAGCCAGCGCGCTTCCGCCGCCGGAGATGAGCACGACCACCAAATCCTTCGACCCCGCGCTGTGGGCTATTTCTAAAATCCGTTGCGTGCCGAAGACGCCTTCTTCCGTTGGCTCATTCACACCGGCAGGCCGAGCAGCGTGCAACACAACCCGTCGCAACGGCCGGACGCAATCGGCGGGGACGTTCACCCAGCCGGAAACCTTTGTGTCAGTCAGTTCCTCGCCCAGCGCAGATTCAACGGCTGAAGCCATGCCTGCACCGGCCTTGCCGGCTCCGAGCACAATAATGCGGTCGAGCGACTTCGTGTCCCATTCTCGTCCACAGAGGGACAATGTGTGGCCGTCGCGACGGATCACGTTGCGAACCAACTGCTCGGACGAGACAGCCGCGACACCCGCTTCCCAAATCGCTTGAGCTTGTTCCCGGAGCATGACGACTCTCGACGACACGAAAACGTGACCGGGCTGGACCCGGTAGTTCAAAGGATTCCGCACTACTTCAGCGGTTGAGACGCTAAATGAGTAGTTCAAAGACCGTTGAATCACCGGGGTCAGCCCGGTCACGAAATGATCGGTTCGCGATTACGCGCTCGGACGGAGCCGGCGGTACAGCGTCAGGACTTCGTAGAGGTCGGCGGAGATTTTGACCTCGTCGTCGGAGAAGTCGCTCAGCCAGGTACGGTCAGATTTGGCTGCTTCGGCCAGCACGTTGATGATCTGCTTGAGTCGGACCCGCTTCATGCGAGGAGCCTCGGCGACTCGGTTCTCGGGGTCGAATAGTTTCAATCGCGGTTCGGTGCTGGCGGATCGCATCGTAAAAACCTTCCTTGGACGATGATCTGCGACTCATTCCGATCGTCTTGATCGGTTCCTCGAAAATCGGCGGGCTGACTGCAACGACTTGAGAACTTCTTGCGACCGCACAAACTTTTTCGCGCAGTCGCTGATCGTTTCGACCAAAGTGGGCAGCCGACCGGAATCGGACTCAAGTCGCGGATGGCTTTTTCGGCGGTTGCTGCTGGTCGGCTCGCTCGACTTTAACTCGACCATTCGTCACTCTTTCGCCCGTTCGACCCAGCTTGCCTGATCGGTGTCTATTGCGAGTCCGCAACGCGGCCATCAGCCTCTCTCGCCGCAGTCAGGATTTCAGTTGGGTTTCCCGATGGACCTTAGCATGGACGAGCCACCTTCAGTTGATCTCGCACGCCTTGCCAAAGAGCTGGGGCATCGTGTCGAGCAAGTGCAGAACGTGGTCGCGCTGCTTGACGCGGGCAACACAATTCCTTTCATCACCCGATATCGTAAAGAGAAAACGGGCAACCTCGACGAGGAACAACTGCGGACCATCGAGTCCCGAGTCCGCTCGATGCGGCAACTCATAGAACGTGCCTCGGCGATCCTGCGATTGATCGAGGCTCAAGGGAAGCTGACTTCCGCATTGAAGGCGGAGATTGAGGCGGCCGAGACACTCAAGCGGCTGGAAGACCTGTACCTGCCGTTCAAACCGAAGCGGCAATCGCGAGCCTCTGCCGCACGCGAACGTGGCCTCGAGCCACTCGCATTTCGCATCTGGCTTGGTGATCCAGACCTCACTGACCTGAACGTCGCTGCAGCGGCGTTCGTCGATCCCGCGAAGGACTTGCCCAGTATCGTCGAAGTCTTGCAGGGTGCCGCGGATATTCTCGCGGAGAACATCAGCGAAGAAGCAGCGCTCCGCGAACTGTGTCGACAGTTGGCCTGGAAGACTGGCAGGCTTTGCGGAACGCCAACCAAAGCGGGCTCGGAGAGCGGACACGAGTACCGCGACTACTTCGAGTTCAGCGAGGCAGTGACACGCATTCCGCCGCACCGAGTCCTCGCCGTCAATCGTGGTGAGAAGTCGGGAGCACTGCGCATCCGATTTGAATGGGACGATGCCGCGGTGCAAGCCTCGTGCGATGGACACTACGGTTGGGAATCGCATCTGCATCGCGAGTTCCTCAAAGGCTGCTTGACCGACGCTTTGCAACGACTGATCCAGCCGAGTCTCGAACGGGAGATCCGTCGCGAGCTCTCCGACAAGGCCGAAGCTCACGCGATTGACGTGTTTGCCCGCAATCTACGGAGCTTGTTGTTGCAGCCACCACTGCGTGGCCAGCGTGTGCTGGCGATTGATCCCGGTTTTCGAACTGGCTGCAAAGTCGCCGTGTTGGACGAGTGTGGTAATCTGGTCGCCGCTGACGTCGTGTACGTCACTGGCAGTGCTGAAAAGCGAGCGACTTTCTCCGCAAAGCTGGCCGAGTTGCTGCGTCTGCATAATTGCCAGGTGGTCGTGATCGGTAACGGCACCGCGTGCCGTGAAACCGAAGACCTCGTCACGGAAATGATTGCCAAAGAATTGCCGGAAGCCCGATACGTCATCGTCAACGAGGCAGGAGCGAGTATCTACTCGACCAGCACCGTGGCCCGGGAAGAGTTTCCGGAACTCGATGCGACCGGCCGCGGCACGATCTCGATTGGTCGCCGGCTCCTCGATCCGCTCAGCGAACTGGTCAAGATCGAACCGCAGCACATCGGCGTCGGCATGTACCAGCACGACGTCAGCAAGAAGGAACTCAAGGAATCGCTTGACCAAGTCGTCGAGTCCTGTGTGAACTTCGTCGGCGTGGACTTGAATACAGCCAGCGTCTCGCTGCTGCGGCATGTTTCTGGGTTGAACCAGCTCATCGCGCGCCGCGTGGTCGAGTGGCGTGAGCAGAACGGACGCTTCAACTCGCGGCGTCAATTGATGGAAGTCCCGGGGCTCGGCGAAGCAACGTTCACGCAAGCGGCCGGGTTTCTGAAAATCGGCGGTGGAGAGGAGCCGCTCGATGGCACTTGGATTCATCCGGAAAGCTACGAAGCTGCCAACAAGGTGCTCGAGCGATTGGGGCTCACTGCCAGCAGCTTGAGCGAAGCAGAGCGGACTCACGAAGAACTTCGACAACGTATCGAGCAGCTTCAAGTCGATTGTCTCGCTGAAGAATTGTCGGTCGGCCTGCCAACGTTGAAGGACATTCTGGAGGCACTCTCTCGCCCTGGCCGCGACCCGCGCACCGACCTGCCTGGCCCAGTCTTCAAGCAGGGCATTCTGAATCTGGATGATTTGCAAGAAGGGATGGAGTTGACCGGTACCGTCTGCAACGTCGTGGACTTCGGCGCGTTCGTCGATGTGGGCCTCAAGGACAGTGGCCTGGTGCACATTAGCCAATTGTCGGTGAACTACGTGCCGGCACCACACAGCCTCGTGTCGGTTGGGGATGTCGTGACGGTATGGGTGCTTGGCGTGGACAAGGAACGCAAACGAGTCAGCTTGACGATGATCAAGCCCGGCACGCCTCGGCAGGTACGCGGACCGAAATCGCCGCGACGCGAACAGCCTCAAGCACAGGACAATAACGCTCAAGCTCAACCGCAGCGCGGCCGCCGCCCATTCATCCAGCGTCCTCCACGACCGGCGGTCAATTCTGCACAGCCTCAAGCTCAAGAGCCCACTGCGACCGCCATACTGTCTCCACCAGCCGTCATGGATCCGAAGCGAGACAATCGCTCACAGGATACCACGGGTGACACTTCGCGACGCCGCAAGGGCAACGCCCCGCCCGTCACACTCACCGAGGGAATGGCTGAGGGCAAAACGCCATTGCAAGGCTTTGATCAACTCGCCGCGTTGTGGAAACAGAATCACGCGAAGTAGGACGGACACTCTTGTCTGTCTCTGCCCATGTCTGACTCGATCCGCACCTTCGTTGCCGTCAAGTTTCCAGCGCCGTCAGCGCTGCGGCCAGTGTTGCGTTCGCTCGCTGCGATGAATTGGCCGGTGGCTGCGGTGTCGCCGGACAACCTCCACGTCACATTGAAATTCCTGGGAAGCACGCCGATCGAATCACGAGTCGCGATTCAAAACCAGATCGCGGAGTCGGTGATTGGGCAACCACCGTTTGTGTTGCGAGTTGTTGGCCTTGGAGCGTTTCCTCGCGCCGAGCGACCATCCGTGCTGTGGGCTGGACTCATTGATGCGGAACCGCTCGTGTCGTTCGCTCAGCAGTTGGAGGGTGCGTTGGAACCGCTGGGCTTCGCTCGTGAGTCTCGGGCGTTTCATCCGCACCTGACGCTGGCTCGCGTGAAAGGCCTGCCGCCTCGCAAATTCTTCGAACTGCTGCACATGTACGCCAACACGGATTTTGGGACGGTCGAGATTCCGTCCGTCAAGTTCATCCGTTCAGATCTCGAGCGTAACGGAGCACACTACTCAACGTTGGCGGAATGCCGACTGCGTTGACCATGCGTGTTCACATCGCGGGGATCTGGCTCGACAATCCGCCGGCCGCGGGGACGTAGCATAGGTTGACGTAGTCCATCACCATGCGATCCGAATTAAATCGCCAGCCTAGCGTGCGGACTGAGCGTTTGACTCGTTTGATCCAGCGTTGCGGCAGATCGTCGGCGTCTCGTTCGTAGTACATCGGCAGGACTTCGTTTCGCAGCGTGTCGATCAGACTCTTCCAATCCCGTTCATCCTGGATGGCGTCGTTGACGTGCGTCCGACCGTTGCCGATCGCGAAGCCGTTGGTGCCGTCGTAGGCCTCTGCCCACCAGCCATCGAGCACTGACAGATTCAGCACGCCATTGAGCACCACCTTTTGGCCGCTGGTTCCCGACGCCTCGTGCGGGCGACGCGGATTGTTGAGCCACACGTCGACCCCTTGCACCAAGTGCCGCGCGAGGTTGATGTCGTAGTCTTCGAGGAACACAACCTTCCCCTTGAGCCTGAACTGCTGAGTCGCCTGCCAAACTCGTTGCAGGATCGCCTTACCGTTGTCGTCGCGAGGATGCGACTTTCCGGCGAAGATGAACTGCACCGGTCGCTGCGAGTCGTTGACCAACTCGGCGATGAGCTCAAACTCACGCAAAATCAAATCCGTTCGTTTGTACGGCGCAAACCGCCGGGCAAAACCAATCAGCAGCACACGTGGGTCGAGGACGTTCGTGACTTCGGCAATTTGCTGTTCACTGGCGTCGTTGCGCCGCGCATACGATTCGAGCCGTCGTCGCGTGAAATCAATCAACTGGTTCTTGAGGGACTGGTGCGTCTCCCACAATTCTCCGGCGGTCGCTTGCTCGAAGGCGGACCAGACGTCGGGTTCGCCGGTGCGTGTGTGCCAGTTGACGGGCAAAACGCGGTCGTACAGGACTCGCATTTGGGGCGCGAGCCAGGTCGGCACGTGTACCCCGTTGGTGATGTGGCCGATCGGAATTTCCTCTTCGCTTTGCCAGGGCCAGAGACTGGCCCACATCCGACGGCTGACGACACCATGCAGTGACGAGACCGCGTTCGCTTTGCGGCTGAGCTTGAACGCCAAAACGGTCATGCAGAACGCTTCGTGATGATTCTGCGGGTTGACTCGCCCAAGCCCCATCAGCGCATCGTGGCTCAAACCCAATTGATCACCCAGCGGCCCGACGTGCTCTTCGACCAGTCCGGTGTCAAAGCGGTCGTGTCCGGCATCGACCGGCGTGTGTGTCGTAAAACAGCAACTGGCCGCCGTCTCGCGGAGCGCGGCATCGAAGGCGAGACCATCTTCCTGAATCCGAGTCCGAATGATCTCCAACGGAGCGAACGCGGAGTGCCCTTCGTTCATGTGAATCACGCTCGGCTGAATTCCGACGGCCGCGAGTGCTCGTGCTCCGCCGATCCCCAACATCACTTCTTGCCGGATGCGAATACGTTGATCGCCGCCGTACAGCCGAGCCGTCAGCCGGCGATCCTCATCCGTGTTGTTCGGGATGTTTGTGTCGAGCAAATACAGCGGAATGCGACCGACGTCCGCTCGCCATACGCGAGCGAAAATCGAACCCGACCGCGTCTGCACTGAAATCACCACCGGATGTCCGTCTTTGCCGAGCGCCGGCTTCAGCGGCAGCTTGTCCGGATCAATGGTTTTGTAGCTCTCCTGCTGCCAGCCGTTGGTGTCAAGATGCTGCGAGAAGTAGCCTTCGCCGTACAACAAGCCGACACCAACTAGCGGAATGCCGAGGTCCGAAGCACTCTTCAGATGATCGCCCGCCAGTATGCCGAGACCGCCGGAGTAAATCGGCATCGACTCATGCAGCCCGAATTCGGCCGAGAAGTACGCGACTGGACGGTGATTCAAGATGCCGGCTCGGGTCGCACCCCAAGTATCCTGCGCGGCCATGTACTCTTGCCAACGGCGATAGGCGTAGTTGATCCGTGAGTGCGAACCAAGTTCGCGAGCCCGCTGTTCGAGTTTCTCTGGCGGGTACTCTTCCAGCAGCGAAATCGGGTTATGGGCACTGCCAGACCAAAACGGCTGATTGATCGCGCGAAAAGATTCGCTCAGTCCCGCTTGCCAACTCCACCACAAATTGCGGGTCAGTTCCGTGAGTTTTTGATGCAACGACTTCGCTTCGGCCATCTTGCCATCCTTGCCAGGGGAACAAAATCCGGCCCCGATTGCGCGGGCGGAGTATAGCCGCGCAAGAACCGTGGTCGAGTGCGGCCCGTGACGAAGGTTAGCCGCTTGCCTCGCCCACGCCCGCTCGGTCCAATGCCCGCGAGTCCGCTCATTCGCCACGGAGACAATCGTCATGCGAATCGTCTTGAGCAATCTCCTGAGTGCTTTCTGTATCCTCACCGCGATCTCATCAGCCGGGTCCGATGAATCCCCTGGCACGACCAAGTGGCGCGAGTCGCAACAGTCGGCTTTGCAAGACGTCGCTCGGCTGGAACCGCAGCTCAAATCGGTCAACAAATCGATTTGGGAATTTGCCGAGGTCGGTTTGGAAGAGCGACGCTCGTCCTCACTGCTGGTCGAGAAACTCAAAGCCGCGGGTTTCGAAGTCCAAACTGGCGTCGCTCACATGCCCACATCATTCGTGGCGAGTTACGGCTCCGGCAAGCCGATCATCGGCATCCTTGCCGAGTACGACGCGCTGCCGAATCTCTCGCAACAGGTGGCTCCCGATCGAGTCGCTGTTACCGACGGAGCACCTGGCCACGGTTGCGGACACAGCGGCTTGGGAACCGCCGCGCTTGGAGCCGCATTGGCTGTCAAAACCGCCATGGAAAAGCACCAGCTGCCGGGGACAATCCGACTCTACGGCACACCCGCCGAAGAGACTCTGATCGGCAAGGTTTACATGCTGCTCGACGGACAGTTCAAAGACCTCGACGCTTGCCTGCATTGGCACCCGGCCACGGTCAACAACGTTTGGGTGATGAGCAGCAAGGCCGCGGTCAGTGTGAAGTTCTCATTCGCCGGCACTGCCGCACACGCATCAGGCAGTCCCAGCAGCGGACGAAGCGCGCTCGACGCCATCGAGTTGATGAACATCGGCGCGAACTTCATGCGTGAGCACATCAAAGAGGACGCCCGCATCCACTACGTCATCACCGACGGCGGCGGAGCACCCAACGTCGTCCCGGCCAAGGCCGAGAGCTGGTACTATATTCGGGCCAACTCGCACGAAGACGTCGAGAAATACTACGCGTGGGTCTGCGACATTGCTGAAGGTGCCGCCAAGATGACGCGTACGAAGGTCAAAATTCAAATCGACACCGACTGCCACGAGATCATCGGCAACCGCCCGCTGGCTGAGATGCTGCACCGCAATCTCACCGCCGTCGGTGCTCCGAGATTCAGCAACGACGAGAATGCCTTCGCTCGCAAAGTACAGCAGTCGTTGATCGACGAGTTCGGTTCGAAGTTTCCGATGGCCATCGACGAGTCGATTCAACCGTTGAGCTTCGCCGACGAACCGAACAAAGGCTCGACCGACGTCGGCGACATCAGCTGGCACGTCCCGACCTGCGGCCTGCGAGTCGCCTGCTTCGCCGCCGATTCCCCCGGCCACAGTTGGCAAAACGTCGCCTGCATCGGTTCGACCATCGGCGAGAAAGGGACGATCACCGCAGCCAAAGTGCTGGCCGTCAGCGCCCTCGATCTCTTGGAGAAACCGGACGTCCTCAACGCCGTGCGTGAAGACTTTGCGAAGCGGATGACCTCGAAAAAGTACACATCGCTGATCCCCAAAGGACAACAGGCACCTCTCAAGATCCGCTAGGTGATGTGTTCGGCTTCTGTCATTGGACTTCCGCATGTCGATCGAATCACAATCCCCAAAACCAAAGATTCCCAGAAGCATCGTGCTTTTCACGGGTGCCTATCTGCTGCCCGCGATGGCTGCTGCCCTCTGGACACGCAACGGCGAATTCGTGTTTTATTGTGCCGTCATGATGATCCAGGCGTTGCTGGTGGTCGTGACGCACCGACGATGTGGATTCAGTCCCCGCGTGCTCTGTGGCTTGAGTCTGTGGGGACTGGCCCACATGGTCGGTGGACTTATGCCAGTACCGGAGTCCTGGCCCATCAACGGCTCCATCCGAGTCGTCTACAGTTGGTGGATCATTCCGGATCATCTGAAGTACGACCAGGTGGTGCATGCCTTCGGCTTCTACGTCATGGTGTTTGTCTGTTGGCAGGGCCTGATCGCCATCGTTCGCGACCTGCACCCTGCTCGTCACTGGCAACCAACTTTCGGAGCTCTGCTGCTCTGCATCGCGGCCTCAACGGGGTTTGGAGCCCTCAACGAAGTCATCGAATTCGTCGCCACGCTGCTGGTGCCTGAAACGAACGTTGGAGGCTATGTGAATACCGGCTGGGACTTGGTCTCGAATCTTGTGGGAGCAATCTCCGCAGCGTTTTGGATACGACTCGCCTGGAAGCCGCCGCCTCTGAAGCAAAACCCAATTCACACCTGAAGGAACTCAAGAGTGACTCGCATCGTTGATTTGACAACACATGACATTCGCTTCCCCACCTCGCGCAGTCTCGATGGTTCGGACGCGATGAACCCAGACCCGGATTACTCGGCGGCGTACGTCGTGCTGAAGACCGATCACTCCGCAGGCCTGGAAGGGCACGGCCTGACGTTTACAATTGGACGAGGCAACGATCTGTGCGTGCAGGCCATCGAAGCGCTGCGGCATCTGGTCGTCGGGCACACGCTTGAAGAGTTCACTGCCGACATGGGACGGTTTTGGCGGCATGTGACCAGCGATAGCCAGCTGCGGTGGGTTGGGCCAGAGAAGGGAGTCATTCATCTCGCAACCGCGGCAGTTGTTAATGCTGTGTGGGATTTATGGGCCAAGGTCGACGGCAAGCCACTCTGGCAATTGCTGTGTGACCTGTCGCCGCAAGAGATCGTGCGGTGCATCGACTTTCGATACATCACTGATGCGCTCACGCCCAGCGAAGCGGTTGAGTTGCTCCGCGAACGCGAGCCCACGAAGTCTGCGCGCATCGAGCAAATGCGGCGCGACGGCTACCCCAGTTACACGACGTCGGCCGGCTGGCTGGGCTACGCGGACGACAAGCTGCGACGATTGTGCCGCGATTTGTCCGCTCGGGGCTGGACGCATTTCAAAATCAAAGTCGGCCGCGACCTGCAAGACGACATTCGCCGCTGCCGCATCATCCGCGAAGAAATCGGCTGGGACCGCCGGCTGATGATGGACGCCAATCAGGTCTGGGATGTCGATCAGGCGATCGCCTGGATGAAACAACTCGCCGAGTTCCAGCCGTGGTTCATCGAAGAGCCGACCAGTCCCGATGACGTACTGGGTCACGCGGCCATCGCGAAAGCCATCGCTCCGATCCAGGTCGCCACGGGCGAACATTGCCAGAACCGGATCCTGTTCAAACAGTTTTTGCAGGCGCAGGCGATCGGTGTGCTGCAGATCGACAGTTGCCGCATCGGCGGCGTGAACGAAATCCTGTCCGTGCTGTTGCTGGCCGCGAAGTTCGGCATCCCCGTCTGCCCGCACGCCGGCGGTGTCGGCTTATGCGAGTACGTGCAACATCTCGCGCTGTTCGACTACATCGCCGTCAGCGGCTCGCTGGATAACCGGCTCTGCGAATACGCCGACCATCTGCACGAGCACTTCGTCAATCCGCTCGTGATGCGGCACGGCCACTACATGCCGCCCACCGCCCCGGGCTATAGCATCACCATGAAGCCCGAATCGATTGCGGAGTTTGCTTATCCGTCGGGAGTTGCGTGGCGATGAGCACGCGATGCCGATTCCCCTTTCAAGGTGGGCCACCTGTCTAGCGCACGTCGCGTGCGATGAGCTCTCCCTTGACGCGCATCCGGATCAGATTCCACGACCGCCGGAAAACGCTGTCGAGGCGATGAATCCGGGCAACGGGCGCAGTTCTTGCCTGCGATCCGTGTTACTTGTCGCCCGCCCCCTTTTTAGGCCGTAACGGTGCATTTTTCAGTTTGAGAGACTGGTTGACGGTTCGGTGAGGTGTCTTGATGTGTCGCGGAGGTGTCTTGATGGGTCGCGGAGGCGTCTTGATGGGTCGCGGAGGTGTCTTGATGGGTCGCAGAGGTGTCTTGATGGGTCGCAGAGGCGTCTTGATGGGTCGCAGAGGCGTCTTGATGGGTCGCGGAGGTGTCTTGATGGGTCGCAGAGGCGTCTTGATGGTTCAGGGAGGACCGTATTCCTCATCAAGAGACCTCGCCGACTGAAATTGACAGCACGCGGAGCCATCGACGGGCCACGGAAGCTCATCAACAGGGCTCCCGGAGCCATCAATGGGCCGCACGGGGTTCTCGAAATGGCACAACGGGGCACGCAGCGGCAGCGGCTGTTCGACGATCGAGCGCACGGGGGGACGGCGGCCCCCCCCAGTGGACTCGGAAACATCTCGGCGAACGAATGATTGTGCTTCAGGACGGAATGCGTAAATCGTCCAGACTTTGCGAACTCTCCGCAACGGAATGGGAGCCTCGATCATGCTGGGCGAATTCGATTTCCGCATGTCGCAGCTGCTGTATCTCAAAGCGGCGATGGATCAAGTGCCGACCTTTTCGCCGCTGCTGATGACGGCGGCGCAGATGCAGGCAGAGTATGACGCCGGGGTGGTGGTGCGAAGCGATTACCTGAGCAAGAAATCGGTGCTGAGTTTGGCGTGAGGCGAATTGCACGAAAAACAGGAAGAGGCGCATCAGGCAGCGATCGGTGTGTATGGCGCGATGAAGACGCGGTATCGCCGAGACGCCGGAACATTGGCGGCGATCAACACGCGGACCGGAAAGCGATGTCTCGATCATTGCCGTCGCCTGATCCTCAGACGGTCGCGGCCCGAGACCTGCGTGACGCAGGCCTTCCCGCCAGACATCACGGCGGACTGACCGCGTTGCCGTCGGCTCGGGCGGCAAGTTTCTGCACGATGCCGAAGTCGACGTTCGCACTCAAGGCGCGAACGGAGCCGTCACCCATGGACACGATGCAGAGTCCGCTATGGAACGAATACAGCTCACCCTGATTCCAACCATTGATGATGACGGCACCCGGCAAATGGGCGGCGGTGGTCACTTTGCCGGCGGGAACGACGCCGGCCGTGATCGGACTGCGCGTCCCCGCGCACACGATATTGTTGGTTTCCTGACCCCAGGCGCCGCGCAAACCCCAGCCGGATGTTGTCGGAGTGGCATACGGCTTTCCCGCAGACCAACCCTCGAACCGCGCGGCGGATTCTCCAAACATCAGCGTGTTGCTCAGTCCGTCTCGGATATCCCCAAACTTCGATTTGCTGTTGACGGAAAGCACCGCGTTGACGTTATTGGCGCCGGGAAAACTCAAACCGAGGCCCGTCCAGACAACGGCAATGTTGCTACCTCGGGTGACGGCGAAGTAATCCGCCGTCGCTGGGGTCCAGTTCCACGGAGTCGCGGAGCCACCCGGGCTCGAGTTCGGCGGAACGACGTGCTGACCCGGGCTGGTCGGACATTCATAAACCGCCATGCGCTGACTGGTGGTCGTCCGATTCACCGGGTCGTCCCAGTTCAGACGCAGCTTATAACCCTTGATCGCCTGCGACTGGTCGAGATAAGGCAACAGGATCGTGAAGACACTTTGACGGCTATACGCGTTTCCGGCGGTGGTGACATATTCCTCGAGCTCGGCGATCGCGGCCGTCGAGGGATTCGCGGTGGTGTTCACATACGCCGGCGGCAGCTTCGAAAAACTCCCTTCAAAATTATGGACCGCCAAGCCGAGTTGCTTGAGGTTGTTCGTGCACTGAGATTTTCGGGCCGCTTCACGAGCTTGTTGCACCGCCGGCAACAGCAAGGCGATCAGAATGGCAATGATGGCGATGACCACCAGCAGCTCGATCAGCGTGAAACCGGAACGATGCTTGTGCAACGGGCGCGGTGACATGGCAACCTCATGCGGGAATGGAATCAAGGAACCGCAAAACGCGGAATGAGTGCAACGAAAGCAAGACCCAGCGGCGCGGGTAAATGATGTGGCACGTTATCGCGGACTTAGCAGCCCGTCCATTGGCTCAAAGACACCGCGAACGGCCCGCATTCGACGTCCCAGAGGATTGTCGGGCATTTCTGAATTCGAAATGCCATTGCCCGGGACGTGCTCCCGACCATTAGCCAATGCGACGATCAAAACACATCCCCGGGGATTCACTCCGAAGTTCCAAGTTCGGCTGGGAACGTCGCGGAATGGCCCAGAAATCTGCCGATCGTCGCCAACAACTGCACTCGGACACGGGCCGCGAGAGGCGCACTTGGAACGATGGTCACTTCACCTTCGCGAACTGCCTCTGGAAGAACTCAAGCATCTCGACATGGACGTTGCGGTGTCTGCCACCGGGTTGGTTGACGAAGACGTTTTCAATCATGAGCTCATCCATCTTGGCCTTGAGGTGCCGGCCGAAATTCGGATGGTGAATGCCTTGGCCCGGTCGGGCGTCGGCAGGGAGCGGCCCATCGGCCTCCGTGTAAACCATGTACAACGGCGGATCGTCTTTCGTCAGATGCGTGTAGGCCGAAGACTCGTCGTAGAGTTTTTGCTTCTCCGGCGTCGGATGCAGAGCCTCTTCCGCAGTACGCACTCCGTAGACCTTGAAGATCGAAGGATGTTCCCAGGCGCGGCCGCCGATCAACTCTTTGATCTTGATGGGATCGTACGTGCTCTGCCCGCCAAAGGTGCCGATCGCCTGGATGCGAGTCGATTCCCGCTTGATCGGATCAACGCTCTGGGGATCGGCGAGGTCTTCGTGGAATCCAATCCACATCGAAATGCCGGCACCGGCGGAACCGCCAAAGCAGGCGACACGCTTCGAGTCGATGTTCCACTCCCTGGCTTTGCTCCGCAGAAACTGCACCGCGCGAGCACCATCGTGCTGCGGAGCGGGGAAGATGACGTCTTTGCCATCGACAAAGCGATAATGAATCGACGCGACACTGATGCCCGCATCGTGAAACATCTTCACCTGTGCCGGTGCGACGTTCTTGTTTCCACCGACGAAGCCGCCACCGTGAATATAAATGACCAATGGTGTCGGCTGCTCCGACTTGGCTTGGTAGAAGTCGAGCACGTTGCGCTCAGCAGGGCCGTACTTGACATCCAGTTGCGGCGGTTTCGGAGCGGCAACCTTTTCCTGCGACCATGCACCATCGCAGACCAAGAGCACAATGAGCAACCCGGTGAATCGTCGAACAAAGGCGATCATGACAAATCTCCTGGGACGAGTGATCCTCGAATCAGCCGGCCGACAGTTGAGCCGCCGTCAGCGTGTTTCTTAACAGCGTGGCAATGGTCATCGGGCCGACGCCGCCGGGGACCGGAGTGATCGCGCTCGCGATTTGTGAGACCGGCTCGAAATCGACATCGCCGACCAGCCTGTCCCCTTCGCGATTGATACCGACGTCGATGACGACGGCTCCGGGCTTGACCATGTCGGCGGTCACGAAACGGGGCTTCCCAATCGCGGCAATGAGGATGTCCGCTTGGCGAACCATGGAAGCCAGTTCGCGTGTGCGGCTATGGCACATCGTGACGGTCGCGTCAGCGACGGCTCCGCGCTGGATTAGCAACATCGCCATCGGCTTGCCGACAATTTCGCTACGGCCAAGCACGACGGCGTGCGCGCCGGCCGTCTCGATTTTGTATTCGGCCAGCAATCGCTGACAGCCGGCGGGCGTGCAGGGCAGAAATCTCGGACGGCCCTGAACTAGCAGGCCAACATTGTGCGGGTGAAAACAATCGACATCCTTTTGAGCGACAACGGCGTCGAGGATGACTTGCTCGCGAATGTGCTTCGGCAGTGGCAACTGCACAAGGATGCCATGCACTCCGGAATCCGCATTGAGTCGCTCGACCGTTCGCAACAAATCCACTTCGGTTGTCTCTGCGGGGAGTCTGTGCAGCGTGCTCTTTAGTCCTGCTCTCTCGCACGCCTTCTGCTTGTTGCGGACATACACCGCGCTGGCGGGATCGTCTCCCACCAATACGGCAACCAGGTGCGGCACAATTCCAGTCGCGTGCTGAAATGCCGCCGCTTCGTCGGCAATCTCCGCTGTCATTCGCGCGGCAACGGCTTTGCCATCAATCAATGTCGCAGGCATGAGTACTTCCGATTTCAGATTTGAGATTTCAGAGTTCCGATGAATTCAAACAACCACAGCGTCCCCTGCAAGGCTGCGGCGGCGAAGACTCCGGCGAGCAGGTCGTCGGCCATGATCCCCCAGCCGCCGGGGAGTCGTTCGAGTCGGCGGATCGGCCACGGCTTGGCGATGTCGAACACTCGAAACCACACGAAGCCGACCACAGCGGTCGCCCAGGTCACGGGCGTCATCGCAAAAACAATCGCGAACGCTGCAACCTCATCGCAGACCACACAGCCGGGGTCGTCGAGTCCACAACGTCGGGCGGTTCGCTGCGCGGCCACAACACCCAACAAAACTCCGGCCACGGCAACAAGCACGCTTTCGTGAATCGGTCGCGAAAGCGATTGCCAACCCGCAACGATCAGAGGACCCAACAGGCTTCCAAACGTCCCCGGAGCAATCGGCGCGAGGCCGACTCCACAACCGGTCGCATACAGCCAAACCAGGCGGTCAAGCAAGCTCATATTATGATCGCCGGGAGGCTCTCTACTCATGCTCAAACACCGAAACTACACTGCGTTCTGACCTTGGAGTGCGGTGTGTCAGCACCGCTCTGGACGCACCTGATTTCGCCCGAACAGAGCAGCTGTCAGCCAGGGATTCGCATCAAACCACAGTAACTTCACAATGAATTCAAAGCGGGGCTGACACACCGCGATCCAAAGTGAGAAACTCATGTCGGACGTGCCGGAGCTTAGCAAGATCGAACATCTCAAGGCAGGTAGCCGCCAACTGCGTGGGACCATCGCCGAGGAACTCCTTTCGCCCGAAACGCCGTTCAGCGAAGGGATGGAGCAGCTCCTGAAAAACCACGGAACCTATCAGCAAGAAAATCGCGATGGCCGCGGCACCGGCGAAGCGAAGTCCTACGGCATGATGGTTCGTTCTCGCGTTCCCGGGGGAAAAGTGACGGCCGCGCAATTCTTGTCCGAACTCGATCTGTGCGATCGCTTCGGCAACGGCACACTGCGGATTACGACTCGGCAAGGTTTCCAGCTTCACGGCGTCTTGAAAGGAAACCTCCGCGAGACGATCCGCGAAATCAATCGGATCAAACTCACCACGCTGGCCGCCTGCGGCGATGTGAATCGCAACGTGATGTGCTGCCCGGCTCCGCTCAACGGCAAGGCCATTCACCGTGAAATGCAGGCGCTGTCCGATCAGATCGCGGAGCACCTGCGCCCGCGAACGAACGCCTACTTTGACCTTTGGCTCCGTGACGAGAAAACCGGCCATGAGGAAAACGTCGCGGACTTTCAACCGGTCGAAGAACCGATTTACGGAGCCAACTATCTGCCTCGCAAATTCAAAATTGGGATCAGCCTACCGGAAGACAACTGCGTCGACGTGCTGACCTACGACTTGGGCTTCGTTGCAATCCACGATGGCAGCAAGATTGAGGGCTACAATGTTTACGTCGGCGGCGGCCAGGGAGTCACGCCGGCGAACAAGAAGACGTTCGCCGCAGTGGCCAAGCGGATGGCCTTTTGCTCCCCCGAAGAGGCTGTTGAGGTTGCGGGAGCAGTCGTGAAAGCATTTCGCGACACCGGCAATCGTCACGACCGCAAGCTCGCGCGACTCAAATACGTCATCGCCAATCACGGCCTCGACTTTTTCCGAAGCAAAGTCGAAGAGCACCTCGGCCGAAAACTTGCCGAAGCGCGCAACGTCGAAATCACCGGCGTCGACGACCACATGGGCTGGCACGACCAAGGAGACGGGAAACTGTTTCTCGGCATCAACGTCGAGAACGGACGCATCAAGGACGATGGCTCGTTGCGAATCAAGACGGGCCTGCGCGCGATTCTGAACAAATACGGGATGAACACCCGATTGACCGCGCTGCAAGGTGTCATCCTCTGTGATATTCAGCCACAGGATCGAGCAGACATTTCACGAATACTCGCCGATCACGGGATGACTGCCGCCGAGGACTTGACGCTGATCCGGCGATTCTCGATCGCCTGCCCGGCACTCCCGACCTGTGCTCTTTCGGTCACCGAGTCTGAAAGAGTCCTGCCGCGCGTGATCGACGCGCTGGAAATCGAACTCCGTAAACTCGACCTGGTCGGCGAGCGGATTTCCGTCCACATGACCGGTTGCCCGAACGGCTGTGCTCGCCCCTACACACCGGACATCGGATTGGTCGGAAAATCGCGAGGCAAATACACCGTCTACTTGGGAGGCAATGCCGAAGGAACTCGTCTGGCATTCCTTTTTCGAGACCAAGTTCCCCTGGAAGAGATCGCACAATCGGTATCACCGATCCTATCGTACTTCAAAGCCGAGCGAACGGAGACGGAGTCGTTCGGTGATTTTTGTCATCGGAAGGGTCTGGCTGATCTGCAAGTGCGGGACGGATCGAATTGAACGAAGAGGTTATGGAAACTTCATTCAATTTTCCGTTGACCGTGGCTTTTTGGCCTCCGTAAACTATGACGACGGTTAAGCTGACCTTGGCGAACCCGTCGGGATCGCCATGAGTTCGGTTTGTTTGAATTCGCGGGAGAATTTCGTCATGGTTTTCCAAAAATGGCTTTCGCTACTTGTGGCAGGTGCGATCGCGTTGGCATCTGCGAAGACTGGGCTTGCTCAGGCTCAGTTCGTGCCCAACGATGTTTTGAATCCCGCATCGGATGCTGGCATCCCGGCGTTACTGACCGGTGCGAATGCAATCATTCGGCCCCAAGACTTGGCGGTGCTGCAATTTGACAACTTGCTTGACCCGTCAAACGGAGCTGACCCTGCTAAGTTGTCAGCAGCCGCTCAGAGCATCCGACTGAATCATATGGTGGCCCAACAGCAGGTTGAGTTGGCAATTCTGTACTTGCGATCCAACGAGGCCGAAATTATTGCCGGCAAAAATGAGCCGTTTAATCGAATCTACGGCAAGAGCGTATCGAAGCAGAAGGTCGCGATCTTAGCACCGATTCCATTGCCGGGTACGTTCAATCTCGCAAGTCCCACGTTACTGCAAGCTCGTCCCCAGGGAGGGGGCGGTGGCAACAATCGGACCCCCCGTATCAACGTCGGTACTTTGCTTCAGGCAGGACAGTTCTTGTATCTGCCTGATCCAACAAGCAACGTGGGGAGCGCCAACAGTCAAAACAACACGAATAATTTCTCGCGAACACAGTATCCGAACCTCTCCACGAACCCGGGATATGTGGTGAAAATCGCAGCTGTTATTCAGGGTGGACTCAACGCTCAAGGGGGTGGTAATAACAATAATCAAAATCAAAATACGGACTTCATTCTCGATGCAACGGCTGGCAACGTTGCGACGGGACAAAGGGCATTGAACAACCTGACGGGTTGGAGAGTGGTTCGATTCGAAGAGCGTGATGACCCAACGGTCTACAATCAGGTACTGGCGACCTACATCGCAATTCGCGAAGCGCTGGCGGGATACAATCCTGCTGCCATTACGCGAACGATCCCCCAGCGTTCGATTCAATACTCGCGAGCTTTTCAGTCAATTGGACCACAAGTCTCGGCGTCGGGTGCAGTCACTGCGGGTTTTTATGCCGTTGGTCAAGCCCGTTACACCGATTTGGATGCTCTTGTCGCTACCAATCTGGGAATCACCGGTCGTGGTGCTGATCGGTTGGTTAGACAGGCTGGTTTGTCCTTGTCCGACTCCCACTACCATTTGGATCGTTTGGAAGATCTTGGTGACTCGTCAATTACAGCGGATCGCAAGGGCCAACCAGTGACTCCGCTGCTGTGGACAGAGGACAACGATCTGCCTCTCACGTTCAACACTCGCGTTCAAGTTGCCGGTGCAACGAACGAGGATCGTGCCTTCTTTCGTGATCGACAGACGATTTTCGGAGACTACTTGGACAATGCGAACTACATCGGAGACGGCATCTACAATCAATTTGTGGGTCGAGCATTTTTGGAAGAACTGATGTTACATGCCGGAGGATTTGCTCAGACCGGCGTCGCATCGACGACGCCACTACAAAAAGGGATTCGACAGCGCCGAAGCCCCGCCGGCGGAGCTCTGCAATTCACCGGTGGCGGAAACTCACCACAAGTTCCAGTCCTGGAAACCGCCGACGTTGCAGAGACCGGCACACCCACGCAGGGTAAAACGATGCGGAAGTGGCAGATGATCCTGAGTTCGTTTGCCGAATGGAGCGGCAACGCGGCACCTTCAGGCGCCAACGCAAGGCCTACGGATCCGGTGAACCGAATCGCTTTCAACTCGGCTTTCTTGGGACTGATGGATTTGAATGGCGGGAATGGTTTGCCGCGGCTGCGTGCAAGTGATGCCGGAAACTACTCCCTCTTTGCAGATCTGTTGAACGGTTCCAACGGGGGAATTAACTTCAATCGGATTGAACCGATTGGCAAGCGAGGTAATGCGGGATTCAATCCGGTCGTGCCCGTGAACTGATTCAACCGACTGCACTACGTTGGTTAACTTGAGCTCCACATGGCAACTGCCCGACTCCGGTTTTGGAGTCGGGCAGTTCGCTTTTGCGGCAACTCCAATTTCGCGGGATATGGGCAGCCTTGGTTTGGTTCGCTATCCTTGCTGTTTGATACGTCTTGGATAAGCAACTGAAGATTTCGACACGAGGAGCATGGACGAAATGACCGCCGATATCAAAATCACTGCCGAACCAATGTCAATTCCCGTGATGTGTCGCTTCACGGTGGATCGGCCCGTCTACCCCAACCAGGCCTACTTCTTCGGCAGCAGAGAGGCGGCGGAAGGTTCGCCTTTGGCTGAGCGGCTGTTTGCGATCCCCGGTGTTGCCGGAGTGCTGATCTCGCATCAGCTGCTGACTGTCACGAAACGCACTCCGGAACCATGGCAAGTTGTCGGCAAGCAAATCGGAGCCGCGATTCGCGAACACATCGCGACGGGCCTCGAAGCGGTCAATCCGATCTTGCGCGAACGTATTCCACCCGTCGACGTCCTTCGTGAGAAAGTGCAAGCCGTCATTGACCGAGACATTCTTCCATCGGTTCGCAGTCACGGTGGTGTGATTCGTTTGCTCGACGTTCAAGGCAATACTGTCTTCCTGCAAATGGGAGGAGGCTGCCAGGGGTGCTCTTCGGCAGACACGACATTGAAACAAGGTGTCGAGGTCGCGATTCGGAACTCAGTCCCTGAAGTGGGCGACATTCTGGATACGACCGACCACGCAGCGGGCCGAAATCCGTACTATTCTGCAGCTGGACAGCGCCATTAGGCCGAATTGCGGACGCTTGCCCCACAACGGCAATTTCGACCGCCTTGCCTATTCTCCCTCATCGGCAATGTCAGCGAAGTGCGGATATTCGTTTCAAGTCCTACGCCAATTGCGGCCGATACGGACGGCACGGCATGGTGCATCGCGCGGATGCTCTGCCTGGTGGCATTTTGCAGTCACCGGTGAGACTCCTGTTTCCGGCCGATGGAGACGTTCAAATGAAGCCGCTTCTTCGTATGCTCTGCGGGTTCGCCGTGTTGGCGTATTCGACGGCGGCTTGGGCACAACAGCCCCAACCGATCGTCACTAATCAGCCGGGATTCCGAATTCCCTATCGTTTTGATCAAGCGGAAATGCGTCGGCTGCGCGCCAAAGAGATTCGACTCTTCCTGTCTCGGAATGCTGGCTCGGAATGGCGACATGTGCAGACCGTTGCTCCTGACGCGGGCCGCTTCGATTTCAAGGCCGCTGCGGACGGCGAATACTGGTTTGCCGTACGAACGCTCGATGGGGCAAATCAGTTACACCCGGATGCGAATGTTGTCGAACCCGGACTCGTTGTGATTGTCGATCGGACGCCTCCTGATTTGCAGTTGTTGTTACAGCAGTCCGAAGCAGGAAAAGTACAACTCTCCTGGAGCGTTTCCGACACGAATCTCGACCCCACAAAACTGACCTTGGAGTTCTCGCAAGGTGGTGCCAACTGGCTGCCGGTCAGTGTCAAAGCTCAAGCAGCGGGACAGACGAGTTGGAGTGTGCCAAGCGGTGGACAGGTTACCGTGCGCGGCTCCGCGACGGACCGAGCTGGAAATGTCGGATCCGCGCAAACGGCGGTGGCTGTTCAAGCGAGCCAACAAATTGCTCCGATGCGCAAGCGTCCCGATGCCGCGGACCACACTCAGCCAATCGCTGGCAGTAAATTGCCGCCGTTGCCCGAATCCACCAGCAACTTCCCCTTCGGCCCATCGGCCAGCAACAGCGTCGCACCACCGCCACCTTCTGAGCCGTTCTCAGGATTTGCTGCCCCCGGCAATCGATTGGCCACTTCTGCACAGGCTCCGACGCAATTCCCCAGCGAAGCAAAGATCGCCAATTCAGTTCCGACAACATCGAATTCATCTACTGCAGGCCAAGGCCGCGTCAACACGGCTGAATGGGGCCCGAACCGGAGTCGCTTCAACTCGAGCGGCCGCTTCCGCGCGGTGAAATCAAATCGCTTCGAAGTCAACTACCGCGTTGACGACGTCGGCCCTTCCGGAGTCAGTGCCGTTGAATTGTTCGTCACCCAGAACAACGGCCAGAAGTGGTTCAAATATGGCGACGATGCCGACAAACAAAGCCCGTTCGTGGTCGAAGTCCCCGAAGATGGCCTCTACGGATTTTCGATTCGAGTGCGCAGCGGAGCGGGACTTGCCAATGATCCGCCGCAGCCAGGTGAAGAGCCGTCAGTTGTCATCGTAGTCGATCGCACTCCCCCGCAACTGCAACTGTCACCGATTCAGCAAGGTGCCGGCGGACAGATGAACAAGCTCACGATCAGTTGGCGCATCGCCGACGACAACCCGAGCGACAAGCCCATCTCGTTGGCGTATTCGGCCACTCCAAATGGACCTTGGGAGCCGATCTGCGGATGGCAACCCGACACAGGCAGCTACATTTGGAGCGTCGGCCAAGGTGTGCCTTCACGACTTTATGTGCGCCTCGTTGCACGCGATGCTGCCGGTAATCACTCGTTCGTCGATACGCCGCAACCCTTGCTTGTCGATCTTTCGAAGCCGACGGCGAGCATCGTCGATGTCGAATCCAACGGCCCGCAGTAGCCAAAAGCGAAACGGACAAGAGCGCTCATCCTACAGGAGGTGCTGCTCGCGAACAGTGATTCGTCGAAGCGCCCCTTCATCGACAGTGACACCCAATCCCGGACCAGTGAGCGCCGGTGCGACTCCCCGTCTGCCAAATGTGATGTCTTGAACTGTCAGCCGCTCGCGAACAAGATGGCGATCGTAGCTGCCTTCCAGATATCGAATGTTTGCGACTGAGCACGCGAAGTGTCGACCGGCGGCTGACAAGAGGCCTGTCTCGCCAACTTGACAACCAAGTTGATAGCCGAGTCCCGCTTGATGCGCGAGTGCGGCCAATCGGAGGGAGTTTACGAAGCCGCCGCATTTGGACAGCCGAATGTTGAACAAGTCGCATAGTCCTGATTCGATGGCTCGACGAGCGTCGGCCAGGCTGCACAACGACTCGTCGAGCATCAGCAGGACGCCGATCCGACCCCGCAATCTGGCCAAGCCTTCAACGATCGAATGTGGAACTGGTTGTTCGAGCGACGTGATCTCACATGGCAACAGCGGTGCCAACTTCGACTCCAGGTTATCGCACGTCCAGGCTTCATTAGCATCGATCCGCAATTCCACTCGGCTTGCTGGCAGGATCTTGCGGATGCGACGCAGTAACTCCGCATCATCCCCTCCGTCGAGGCCGACTTTCAGTTTGCATTGGTGAAAGCCGTAAAGCCAGATCTTCCAAGCTCTGACTGTGGTGGCCCACGGAGACATGGCGGTGATGGCGGCGGAATATCGAACGTCGGTTTTTGACTGGCGAATCGCGAACGATTCAGGCAACAGTTCAGTGACTCTCGACAGCGGCACCCCTTCGGAACGTGCGGCAGCATCCAGCAGACTGAGTTCGATTGCACACTTGGCAGAATTTCCAAAACACTCGCGTTGGCCAAACATGCCAACACTCCCAGGGATCTTGAGCTTGATTTCATCAGCGAGAGAGATCACCTGCGACAGATTGCTGAACGGATCCGTTATTTGTCGCGGAAGATCGCTTTCGGCCAACAAGGTCCAGACGTTGTCGATGGTCTCGCCGGTGACGTATGGCCGCGGCAATCCCTCACCCCAGCCGATTACGCCGTTGTCGAGTTCGCAGCGTATGATCAGCGAATCGGTATCCTCACGTGCATGAGATGCATGACGCACTTTGTGCTTCAGCGGAATGCGGACGTGAAAGGCCGTGAGGCGTGTAACTCGCATGGGTCACATGAGTCGAATTCGTCAGCAACTAATCAAAGGTCTTCAACAATGCCTGAAGCGCAGGTTGCCCGTCAGTTGGCGAGACCACTGCGCTGATGCGAATTTCGCTGGTGCTGACCATCTGGATGTTGACGTTGGCACCAGCCAAGGCACGAAACATCTTCTCGCCAACACCAGTATGGCTGCGGAGACCGATACCCATCACCGACAATTTGGCGATGTCGCGTTCAAAACTGAGTGCCGCGTCACGCCACGGTTCGAGCACTTCGCGAACCAGAAGCAGGCATTGATCGAGGTCTTTGCGCAGGACCGTAAACGACAAGTTGGCGTGCCCGCGCTGGCTGATGTTTTGGACGATCATGTCCACCATGACTCCGCCTTCGGCAACAGCCGTGAAGATCTTTGCAGCAACCCCCGGCTCATCAGGCAGATTGCGAATACTGACTCGCGACTGGTCGGCATCGAGCAGCACTTCACTGACGACGATGTCTTCCATGTGTGCCAGGCGGCTCACCACGTCTCGTTCCAATTCATCACGCGAGTGGTGCGACAATGTCGCTTCGGGCTTCGCTTCCCAGCCTACGAGCGGAGCCACCGCGGAATCTTCGTGAAGTTTGAATCCGTCATGCACGGCCTTCAGAGCGTCTAGGCAACGGCTCCGATCGACGAGACATGAAATCTTGATGTCGCCGGTTGTGATCATGCCGATGCTGATGCCCTGGTCGGCGAGAGCTTGAAACATCACCGCCGCGACTCCGGTGTGATGCCGCATCCCGGTGCCGACACTCGAAACTTTTGCGACATTCGTGCCGTGCTGCACCATGCCCGCTCCGAGTTCCGTGACCGCTTCTTCTGCCGCAGTGAGCGTCTCCGCAAGATCGTTCTGCGGGACAGTGAACGATACTTGAGCCAGCCCCCCACTGGCGACGTCTTGCACGACCATGTCAATCGAGATTTTCCGTTGAGCCATCTTCGCAAAGATCAGACTCATCACGCCGGGGCGATCGGGAATGTCACACAAACTGACACGAACCTCGTCTTTCACGAGCGCCAAACCGGTCGCGATCGGGCCATCGTCGTCTGCTTCGGGACAGATCAGCGTGCCGAGCGTGTCGTTGAAACCGGGACGTACTCGCAGTCGTACTCGGTACTTTTTCGCAAACTCAATCGACCGCGAGTGCATCTTTCCGCCGCCCAGGCTGGTCAGTTCGAGCATCTCGTCATACGAGATGCGATTGAGTTTCCTGGCGTTTTTAACGATGCGCGGATCGGTGGTGAAGATCCCTTCGACGTCGGTGTAGATTTCGCATTCTTCCGCTTGCAACACAGCGGCCAGCGCGGTCGCCGTGGTGTCGCTGCCACCTCGACCAAGAGTCGTGATGTTGAAGTCCTCGTCGATACCCTGAAAACCAGCGGCCACCACGATCTTGCCCGCGTCCAGAGCCTTTCGCATTCGCTCGGTGGAGATTTTTTTGATGCGTGCCTTCGTGAAAGTATTGTCGGTGAGCACTCCGATCTGAGCACCAGTAAGACTGACGGCCGGTTCCCCGAGTTCTTGAATCGCCATCGCCACAAGTGCGACCGCTTCCTGTTCGCCGGTTGCCAGGAGCATGTCCATTTCTCGAGCGGGCGGGTTGTCAGAAATCTCATTGGCCAAATCGACCAGCTCATCGGTTTTCTGTCCGCGAGCGGAAATCACCATCACCACCTGATGTCCCTTGCGTTTGGCATCCACCGCGCGCTGGGCCGCCGCCAGTATCTTCTCGGCGGTCGCCACGCTGGTTCCACCGAACTTCTGCACAATAATCGACACGATGCTTTGCCCTGTTGTTATGTCACAAACGCCCCGAAGCGAGGCGGCAAGATATCAAATGCTTTTCGAGTCCGAAACGAAGTATTGATCCGTTGCGACCTGTGTCGGCAGTTGGTGGATCGCACCGAGTTGTCCGAAAGTAACGATTGTCGCGAAGTCAAATTCGCAGACAGGTCGCTTAAGCAAATCTGGCGATGGCTCGCGCAAATCACTCAAGACCGGAGCATCCGGCCGGTCATGCCTGAAATTCTTGAACTGCCGGCATGTTTCAAACCGTCAACGTCCGCGCATAGCGCACATTCTCCTTGAGATCGCACCTCGTGTGTTTACTGCGGCAAAGGAGACTCAAGTCATGCACCGGGACAAAAAAGTGGGATTGGCGTTGGCGATCCTGCTGTGCAGCATCGTTGGAGCGTTCTTTTTTCGAGACGACGCGCCTCGGAACAACGGGCCAGAGCTGCAGGACCCAAACAAACTCGATCAAGAGATCGCGCACCTCAACCGCAGACCGTACTCGGACCCGGACACTCGAACTCGCGGAAACGATCCGCGACGTGCGGCCGAACGATCTCGCAGTGGTTTCGATCCAAACGACTTGCCAGATTTTCTCCGAGACAATCCGTCCTCCAGCCCTGGAACCGCTCAACGCAACCGCGTGAATGGTTCGCGAGATCCGCTTTTCGGCAACGACCGAAATCCAATGTCGTCAGAATTCTCGACACTCACGCCTTCGCCGCAGGATGCGCCGGCCGTTCCGATTCCGATTCACAACACTGAATGGGATGTTGCCAACAAGGACCACTCAACGGCTCGCCGAGGCGGCACCGATGCCTTGACTGCGACGTCGGCCAAAGGTCGCACCCACATTGTCACCGATGGAGAGACGTTGTCCTCGATCGCTGGAAAGTACCTGGGCAGCCAGGCTCGGTATCAAGAAGTTTTTCAGGCCAATCGTGACCAATTGAAAAGCGTGAACGATTTGAAGATCGGCATGAAGCTGAACATCCCCGATCTTACTGAGACACGCTCGACCAGCGGCTCAATCGGCAGCGTCCACTCATCCAGTCGCATCTCACCAGACCAAACAGTGAAAACTCTGCGGCCGACAACGAAGCCCTCGGGAAAAGTGACGGAACAGTCAAATGACGCGGCCGAGTCCTCGGACTCGACGAATCGGAAGCCGAAGTTCAAACCCGCCAAATCGGGGCCGTCCATTCGTCGCACAACCGACGCCGATGAAACGGACTCGACCGGGAAAACTTTGTCCCAACTTCCGCCCCGAGACCTCTCGGAAATCGACGACGGCATCCTCGCCGAACTTGAAAGCGACATGGAAACCCCAGTCGCGGCGAAACCAGCGGCAACAAGTGTTTCGCGAGTCGCTCAAGCGACTCCAATGGCAGACGCAGGATCGGCAGACAGCCCGAACGATTGACGCGGGGCTTCGATTGAGCACTCGGATCGCGATGCATGCGCCCATCCGAATCCATTGTCACTTCTTTTCGGCTTTCGCGAGTTTGCCGTAGAAGCCAGCCTTTTGCAGCAACGCGACTGCGTCCGCAACAACCAGTCCTGCCCCGTTGAGTTTCACAGTCTGAGCCGCCGCGTCAATCTCCATCGATGTCATGCCGTCGAGTTTCGTGAACGCCTCGTGAACCGCTTTTCGGCATGCTCCGCAGCAAAGATGCACTCCGGTAAATGTCAGCGAATCTCGCTTCTCGCCCTTCTTGGCTCCGACCTCCGGAAAATTCAAATCCTTCTTTCCGAACGCCGCTTTGCCGAAAAAACCATGGTCGGCAAGACTCTCGATCCCTTTCATTGCGGCCTGTTCGCTTTTGGCCGCGAAGACGATCGACTTGCTGTTAACGTCCGCCTTCACCTCCGAAATTCCTTCGAGGCCGTCGAGGGCGCTCTTCGCGCCATCAACGCATCCGCCGCAACACAAGTGAGCGTTTCGGATCGTAACAGTCGCTGACTCGTCAGCTCCAAAGGCAACCACTGCAGCAACCAGACACGCCACACCAGCGCAACCACGAATCGCTTTCATCCGCAGACCTCCAAAAACTGGATCAATCGGCCAAATCGGCACATCCCGACGACCGCACTGTAATGCCTTCGGTTTTGGCGACTCAAGCCGCAAGACCGCCCATCGCGCTTCGCGAGGCTGCTCGACGCAGTGAACAACAGTCGTCAAATTCCTCAAAAAGGCCGATCTCAATCAGACCTCCTTCCCAGAGTCTGTGATGATGGCCGCACCCAAAACACGAGGTTACCCGCAGCGTCGTTCCGACGAGTGGGTGCCGGAATTGTGTACGCATTTTTCCAACGCGACTGGTTGGCCGCTGAGATATATTCCGGCGGATCAATCCTCCGACAGCGCGTTGATGATTCCTCGGCAATCCTGCTGGCAAACCGAGCTTCGCGACGGCCAACAACTGCTCGGCCAATTGCGACTCGATTTGCCTCACGAGCGACAAGTTGATCGATCGTTTGCGATGGTCAGCCAACTCTCCCAGGGGCTGGCCGATTTGGTTCAACAAGTCTTCTCAACGATTCGCCAATCGGACGTCCAGACTCTTGAGCTTGAGCCATTCGTCAATCGCAAACAGTCCGTTCCTCAGGGATCGGAGATGCTCGGTGCGATCAAACAACTGCTGCGGGCCGGGCTGCAGTTAACCGGCTTTCGATCTGCCGGACTTTTCCTAATGGAACCTTCTGGCGATGAGTTGCGGCTGCGTGTGTCCCATCGAATCGAATTTCAATTCATCCCGCAGGCGAATCGGTTGTTGCGGAATGAACCGCCGGACCTGCAAGTGCTGTCGTGCGGTACACACATTGTGCTGCGGCGAGATGATGGAACGTCGAATGGCTGGCTGCCGGCCGATGCTTCGATCGGCTTCTGCCTGCCAGTGCAAGCCGCCTGTGGTGTGCTGGGAACATTGTGGTTCTTCGATCGTCGGCAGAGGATCCTCGAACCGCGCGAAAAGCAGCTTCTGGATTCGCTGAGTTTTCAGATCGCATCGCTGCTGGAACAAGTCGTCTGGCAACGCGAATCCGCGACGCACCAACGGTTGCGCAATGAGCTCTTGTCGCTCAATGAGACGGAAGGCGATGCGCCCGTCAGGACGCTGCGGCGATCGAACTTCGAGGCCGCCTGGCGCGTGAGTAGCCGCTTCGAGATCGGCGGAGATTTGTGTGAGATCAGGGCGCTTTCTGGCCACGAGATCGCCATCTTTATTGGTGACGCGACCGGCAACAGCGTTCCTGCCGCAGTCGTGATGACCGGAGTTCACGGAGCTCTCGAAGCCCAACTGGCGAGCCGCCCGGAGGACGCCCGTGACACGGCGCGAGTTCTCGAACTCGTCAATCGATCCTTGTTTCACACTCGGCGACTGCCGCATTTCATGAGCCTCGTTTACGGCGTACTCAATACGCAGACAAACAAGTTCACGTACACCAATGCGGGACATCCAAGCCCATTACTCCTGCGCGGTGACGAAGTCATTTCGGTGGCATCGCACGATTTGTTGTTGGGAATCGTCGAGGAGACCAAATACACCTCGGACTCGATCGAACTGCAACCTCGCGACGTCCTGGTCTGCTACAGTGACGGCGTCTCCGAAACACGCAGTGTTGATTCCAAGTTTTTCGGAATAGACGGCATCCTGCGGTCGCTCGAGCCCAATCTCCATGCAGCCGACACTCTCACGCTGCTGAATCGTGTCTGGAACCGACAGAGTGCCTTCGCCGCTCCCGGCCAGGTCGACGACCGCAGCCTGCTGATCGCCCGCCTTTTGCCGGAGTGATTCTTCCGAGCGAATCACGGCACTGTTGTTTCTTCCGTAAACCAAGCGGGGAATTTTCCGCTGAGTTCCAGCGTTTGCTCGCTCCGGAGGACTGTCAGCCGAACCTCGTCGCCTGGGGCAAAGCGTCGCAGCATGTCCGAACGAAGTCGGTCGAGCGAACGTTCGCGTGTGTCCCCCGCTAAGCCCGTGATGACGTCACCTTTGTGCAGACCAAGAGCTTGCGCAAATCCTCGCGGCTTGATCGACAAGACTCGAATGGCCAAGCCCGACTCCGGCAAATTGGCTTCGCGACGTTCAAACTTGGCGAGCGCCGCGCCGCGAAAACCCCAATCCGAAGGAACGCTGCGGGAGGACTTGCGCCAACTCAATTCGCTTTGCCGCCACCCGTTTGGCAGCGACAAAACGATTTCGGTGGAACGCGCCGCTGAATCGCCAAGATTGGACATTTGTCGTTCCACCAGCAGAGTCACTCGTTTGCTCGTCGGTGGCAGACGATGCAACGCCCACCGCAAGTCGAGGTCCGAACGAATCGGCACTTCTGCGCAGCGGGTGATAATGTCTCCAGAACTCAGCTTGGCATCGGCGGCTGGGGAACCATCTCCAACTTTTGCCACACGATGCCCGTGAACGCGGTCGACCTCGATACCGAGCGATTCGGGCAGCGGATACGTGAACAACATCTCACGCTGGAAACGCTTGTCGTGATACGCCTGCAACAGGCTGTATTCACGAATTTGGTGACAGTGAACACAGCCGTTGTGACTCTTCTTCAGCAGCGGAATGTCGAGCGGTGTCGTCGACGAAATCGGCTCTGGATGCCAAATCGGCGCCGCTGGCGGCACAGCCTCGGCCCCGCCGGTTACCGTGGCCCGAGCCAATTTGTGAGCGTCCAATGACTCACGCATAGTTTGCAATAATGATGATTTGCTGAGCCGCGATTCCGGTTCATGCTCGTCGCGGCCTCCGTACCGGCTGTAGATGCGCAGCTTCGAGTCCGTGAAGAAGGCGGCCCAAGTCGTGTCGAAGTCAAACTCGAAGCGCGCAATGTCCACCCGATTCATCGAGGTCACGCGGACGCAGATATAGTCCGCACGAGCTTGACGGATTTCGGGGTCTTCCTGAGCAACCTGCCCATCCCACAGCCAACACTCCGGTCAACGCACGCAACGAAACGTGATGAACAAGGGCTTGCCCGTCGATTCCGCCAGCTTGCGAGCTTCCTCCAGATTCGAGTGCCAACCTGGGATGGAGTCTTGGGCCACACTCCTCTGACGGAGCGTCACAACGCAGATGATCAAAAATGCGATCCAAGCCGCTCCACGCATCATTCGCCTCCCACATCCACGGGTTGAGTCACTTCGGCCGCAGATGACAATGGTTGGTCAGCGCGAGCCAGCAAATGTTTGAGGCTTTTCAGACGCCCGTCGTACAGCAGCACCAGAAATGCCGGCACGAGAATCGGCCGCACGACGAACGTATCCAAGAGCACGCCGAAGGCCAGCGCAAAGCCCAATTGATGGAGTCCCACCAGCGATCCAGCCAGCAGCGAGCAAAATGTTCCTGCCATGATGATACCGCAACTCGAAATGATGCTGCCTGTCTTTTGCAGGGCGACGATGACGCCAACCACCGGACCATGCCGGCGTTGTTCTTCGTCGATGCGAGTCATCAAAAAGATGTTGTAGTCTTCGCCGACCGCAATCAGGATCGTGAACAGAAACATCGGCACCTTCCAGTCCAACCCCGCAAACCCGGAAGGATTCATCAGCCAGTAGACGGCGAAGGTCATTCCCAGTGTCACCAGATAGCTAAAGAAGACGCTGACGATCAGGTACAGCGAGATCGTCAGTCGCCGCAACAACGCCATTAAAATCAAAAACACTCCCCCGAGGACGAGGATATCGATTCGGATTTGATCGCGGTCGGTCACCGCTTTGAGATCACGAATGCTCGCGGTCGGACCCAGTGTGAAAACTTTCATTCCTGCCGGAATCGATGCTTCGATCGAACGGCGAATCGATTCGAATTGTGCGATGCTGTTGCGTGCGAATGGATCCTCTTGCAAGACAAGATCGAATCGCAGGACGCGCCCCTGCAGGTCGCCGTTGGAACTGACGTAGTGCTGAGTCATGCGCTGGGATTCCAACTTATTGGCAAGACCGCTGAGCAGCTTCGATCCGCTTGTCAGTTGGATTTCCGAATCGCTGCTCTGCCGCGCCGCATCATCATGAGCGATGTTGGAAAGTCCCCCGCCAAACGGATGCAACATCGTGCGGACGTCGGCTAATTGCAGTTCTTCCTGCTGTTCTCGAAGTTGCTCGGTCAGCATTTTGATGATGGCCTTGGCTTGGTCGGTCAATTTGCCGTCATCCTCGTCGAGAAACGACCCCGACTCCGCCTGAATGAGCACCGTGATTGGCCCGGCGATTCCCGGAGGATAATGCTCTGCAACCGCCACGGCCCCAACAACGCTGGTGGTTTCTTGCGGCAATTCGCTAAGCAAGCCATAACTGAGGTGGCCATGAAACTGCACGCCGACCCAGGCAAATGGCGCCATGATCAGGACACTGGTCAGCAGCACGGTGCCGGGTCGGCATCGCACCAAGTCGCTGACTTTCGTCCAAGCCAGTTGCCCCCAGTTCCGCTCGAAGAACCGTGACCATAGCGATGTCGCCGAAACCCATCCGGCGGTCTGTACGAGACTTTGACCGGTGGGGCGCGGCCAGAACGCCCAGTGCCGGGCCATCCGCAACAGTGCCGGCGAAAATGTGAGTGCCGCCATCAACACAATCACCAAGCCAACGGTGATGGCAATCCCCGCTTGACTGAATTTTCCGAACTCAGCGAAGTACATCATGAAGATGCCGCAGATGACTGTCCCGGCGCTCGCGATTAGGGCATGGCCGACTTTGGCCAGCGAGTTCTCTACCGCTTGGTCGAGCGTCGCACCCTCGTTTAATTCCTCCCTGTACCGGGCAATTAGAAATAAGCAGTAATCGACACCAGCCCCATAACTGAGCACCTTGACATAGACTTCGATGCCGGAGAACAGATTGACGACCCCGGCTTGCGCAAGGCAGGCCAGCAGAGCCAGCGAAATTTCCGTGGCGACCGCAACGGTCATCAGCGGAATTATTGCCATCAGCGGAGCATGGTAGATCAAAATCAGCAGGAACAAGACCAGCAAGACCGTCCAGTGCTCTGTGTCTCGCGAGCTTTCACGCGCTGCCCGCATCATGTCCCGGCCAACCGTCGCGGACCCGCTCAATGCCAAGTCCAGACCGCTCGGGACAAGCCCGTTGGATTGCAGTTCCCCATTGCGCTCGATCAGTTTCTCGACTCGCTCGATCAATCGGGCGTTGCGGGAGTCCAAGAACTCAGTCGGAAGTTCCATCAGGACAAGCGACGCCTGCCTATCTTCGCTGTTGAGAAGTCGGCCCACCGATTTGTCCGAGAGGGTTCGAACCTCGATGGTTTTGAGTTCATCGGCAGAGCCAGCTTCTTCACCGCTGGCCTGTCGAGGAATGTTCGCAGGCTGTGCAGTCTGCGGCTGAAGAAAGGCCGTTTCCTCGTCGCCAATCTTTTGTAGCCGTTCTCGTAAAACCTCATTGATAAAGGCTTTGTCGCCGTCGAGCAGTCCGGTCGGCGAGCTCTCGCGACGCACGACAATCACCAGGTTGCTGGCAAGCGGTGTTCCCCATGCCTTTTGGAAAATCTCCTCCGCAGCCAGGCTGGGAGAATCCTTTGGCAAAAACGCGAATTCGCCGGAGCGGGCCACACTTCCCCAAGATGGAGCCAGTAATTTCAGGCCGATCAAAACCACCAGCCAAGCGACCAGCAACAACGGCCACGTTCGTGATACCAGCTTGCCGAAGTCCTGAAACATCCGAGGAATTCTACCGATGTGATGAAAGTCGCCGGGAAAGAAATCACTGAATGAACGGCGACGTGACCAGCTCTCCGCCAATCACATGGCCCGGATGATACGGCTCTTGATTTTCCAACGTCAATGACCCCAAACCGGGTTCTTGCCGGGGATTGCCGGTTGGCAATCAATCAGCCAAACAACCTAGATACGGGCATTTGGGGTTGATAACCTCATTTGCCATTCAATTCTTGGTCGCGGTAGTCCACTGCTAGCTAAAGGAGTTTCCCATGCTGTCTTCGCGAGTTCGCTTGGCCTTGGCTTGTGTCGCCATGTGGATCGTATTGGCACCCTGGTCCGACCCTGTTGCCGCTCAGACGGTGGCTCGCTGCGGAAAAGGCTGGCTGGAACGGATCGAAGGCTACGACGTACTGCACCTGAAAGGGACTCCCCGCGAAATGGGCTTTCAGCACGGAGCACTGCTTCGGGACAAAGTCCGCTCGAACATGCATAACATTCTGGACGTCAAAGGTGAGACGACTCTTGTCGAAGTCGCCGGCCTTAAAGTCAAGCCGCGGCACGGCATTGAGTTAATCATCGGCATCCAAGAGCAGTACGTCCCGAAGAAATATTTCGAAGAACTCGCGGGACTCGCCGAGGGTTCTGGCCTCAAGGTGTCCGATGCTCGAGCCGGCAATTTCATTCCCGAATTGTTCCATTGCAGCGGCTTCGCGATTGCCAACTCTGCCACGAAAGACGGCACGCTGTATCACGGCCGAGTGCTCGACTACGCCATCGACTGGGGCCTGCAGGAACACGCCGTGCTCGTCGTCGCTGAACCGGATGGCGGGATTCCTTTCGTCAACGTGACCTACGCAGGGTTCATCGGCTCGGTGACGGGGATGAACGCCGAACACGTCAGCGTCGGCGAAATGGGAGGAGGCGGACTCGGTCTTTGGACCGGCGTCCCGATGGCGTTCCTCGTCCGCGAAGTGCTCGAAAAGGGAAAAGACCTCGACACCGCGATCAGCATCTTTCGCGACAATCGCCGCACCTGCCAGTACTTTTATGTCGTCGCCGACGGCAAGACGAACACCGCCGTCGGGATGGAAGCCTCGGCCGGAGTCTTCTCGCTTGTCAAACAAGGGGAGTCGCACCCGCTACTGCCGACTGCCGTGAAGGACTGCGTCCTGCTCTCGGCAGGCGACCGCTACAAGCTGCTGGTCGAACGAGCCCAGGCCGGCCACGGAAAATTCGATACCGCAGCGGCGATCGAGTTGATGTCCCGACCCGTTGCGATGAAGTCCAACTTGCACAACGTGTTGTTCGAACCGAAATCCACGAAACTCTGGGTCGCGAATGCCACGGCTGACAAGAAACCGGCCGCTGAGCAAAAATACTTCTCGTTCCAACTCAGCGAGCTTCTAAAGCGACATCCCGAAGCATCCAGCCCGGAGATCCCGCTGGCCGCCAAGTGATCGAGTCGCTCAACCGAGATACCGTTGCCAAGCTTGAGCTAAAAACTTCGGCAGGTCCGACGCGATCAGCGCCGGTTGAGACAACTCCGCTGCCGCAAGATCTCCGGCCAGTCCGTGCAGATGCGCTCCGAGCTGCGCGGCCTCGAAGGCCGGCATTCCTTGAGCCAATAACGCGGCGATCAAGCCGGTCAGGACATCGCCGCTGCCGCCAGTCGCCATCCCCGGATTGCCGGTGCGATTGATCGCAACGCGATCACCGTCAGTGACGACGGTCCCCTGACCTTTCAGCACCAAGATGACGCGGTGAGCCGCCGCGAATTCTGCCGCCAGTTTCGCTCGCTGCTGCTGGACAGTTGCGATGTCGCTGCCGATCAGTCGAGCGAACTCGCCCGGATGCGGCGTAAGAATCCGTGGCCCAGCGGCCCTCTGCGGCGCGAGCACATTCAAAGCATCGGCATCGACCACCATCGGCTGCGATACTTCTGAGAACAATGAGTTTACGATCGTTGCCACACCGCGTGACTGGCCCAATCCAGGTCCGAGCGCAAGGGCATCCTTCCCCACGCACGCCGTTCTCAACCCTTTAAGCCCATCGGCTGAGAGGCAGCCGTGTTCCTCGTCGGTCGCCAGCGGAATCGTCAAGTACGACGGCTCCATCGCGGCGACGACCGGTAGAATCTCGCTGGGAACGGCGAGGTAGACCAAGCCCGCTCCTCCGCGCAACGCTCCCAGGCCAGCCAGACTCGTCGCACCGGACATGCCACGGCTGCCGCCGATCACGAGCACTCGCCCAAACGTCCCCTTGTGTGCGTCCGCCGGCCGAACCGGTGCCGACGGAAGTTGGTCGATCATCCGCATGAAACTGCCTACTGCTTTCTGCCTTCTGACTTCTGCTTCGCGATCATTCCCGCCACATATCCCGCCTTGAATCCTGCGTCGATGTTCACAACCGTCACATTGGCCGCGCAGCTGTTCAGCATTCCCAGCAGTGCGGCGATGCCGCCGAACGACGCACCGTAACCAACGCTCGTCGGCACTGCGATCACCGGACAAGCGACGTGACCGCCGACCACCGACGGCAGCGCACCTTCCATTCCGGCGACGACAACTACCACGTCGCAATCCTGAAGCTGCGGCACGACCGCCAACAGCCGCTGCGGCCCGGCGACTCCGACATCCTCAATTCGCTCAACCGCACAGCCCATCCAGTGCAGCGTTTCCAGCGCTTCTTCTGCCACGGGGCGATCCGACGTGCCGGCCGTCACGACCGCGACTTTGCCAACCGGCGGATGCTTGCCGGGCAACGGAACTCGGATCGTGCGTGCCACCAAATTGAGCATCGCCTGAGGAAAACGCCGCTGAATCGCGGCCGATTGCTCGGCTGAGGCACGAGTCGCGAACGCGTCTTGGCCGGCGGCGACGAGTGCCTCAAAAATCTGCTCGACCGCCTCGACGCTCTTCCCTTCGCAGTAAACAACCTCTGGAAAACCGCAGCGACGTTGGCGATCCAGATCGACTCTCGCAGAGCCCGTGATAGCAGTATCGGGTGTGGTCACGAGGTAGCAGCCTCTTGGGGAAAACGAAAATCAAGTTCGCAGTCTATCGACCGCCGGTGACTCATGCAGCCGCGCAGCACAGATCGGCTTGCTCATGCCATTCGTGAGCGATGTTTCGCATCAGCAAGGCACAGTCGAACTCGATCGAGCCTTTCGGAAACAGTGATGAGTTCTCGAAGAAGTTCGAGCGGACTTCCTCGACCTCCAGTGGATCGACGTACCAGTGGCTGCAGCGCAGTTCGAGTCCTTGAAACCGCGAAGCCACCGGAGTTGCAGAGTAGCCGATCGCCCCCGCCTCAAAGAACGCCGACGCCTCGGAAAGCGACGAGAACACCGACGTCGGTGACCATTTTGGGGTGAGGTGTCCGCGAACGCTCAGGCTGGTCGCGTCATCGTCGCTCCGCATTGTTACCGCCAGAGTCTCGGGGGATTCTCGAACCTCGAAAGTCGCATGGTGGTGGAATCCGGGAAACAGCCGTCCGCCGACCAGCGTGTTGAGCCACGAGTTTGTATCGCGGCGGCGGACGTAGACTCCCCCGCGAGTCGATCCATCTTCGTCCCATTCGACGGCCGTGCGATGCGCGGCGTTCTCGGAGGAAACTCCCAGCCACGATGGCAAAAATGACGGGCGGATTTCCTTAAGCCGGATCAAGCAAATCCCCACCAGCCCGAAACCACGCACTATTTTCGGTCGAAAAGGAGCTGGCAACAGCGGAGCCAGCACGGTCGGATCGACTCGGTAATTGACCAGAATCCTGCGGTCAATGACGCCACGCATGACAGGAAGTCGCACCATTGGCCTCGTTGGAAATGGGGCGGCAGAATCGCGCGGCGGCGGCACGACCGACGGCCCAGCTCAAAAATGTCCGCACTCGAACGCGAAATACGAAGGCGATCGACCAGAAACCGAGATTTGTTGGCGATCGTAACCGATTGGTCTACGATCCGTGTCCACCTTCAGAGGAAAACTATGCCACCCGAACGATTCCTGGCTCGACAAGACAAACTACTGTCACGCCTTCGCGAGGCCGAAGTCGATGCGATGCTCGTCACGGGCGTATCGAACGTCAGCTACCTCACCGGCTTTTCGGGGGACAGCAGCGCACTGCTCATCGGGTCGAGCGTCCGCGTGCTGATCTCGGACAGCCGGTATCAGACGCAGATTTCTGAGGAATGCCCAGGTTTGGAAGTCGACATTCGGACGCAAAAGACGAAAACACACGACCAAACCGCCGCGGTGATCGCGAAGGCTCGGCCACAAAAACTGGCAGTTGAGTCGCACATCCTGACCGTCAGTGAACGTGCTCGAATCCAAGACGCGATCGACAAGACCGATGCCGGCAAGGGAATCGAAATCAAACCGCTGGCCGACATTGTCGAGAGGCTCCGCCAAATCAAAGACGATGACGAGATCGCCGCCACCCGGCTCGCTATCCAAATCGCCGAGCGAGCGTTCATCGCCATGAAGGCCACGCTCACCGACGACCTGACCGAGCGGCAAGTCGCTCACGAGTTGGAACACTCCATGCGACGGCTCGGAGCGGATCGCGCCGCGTTCGAACCGATCATCGCCGTAGGTGACCGATCGGCGATGCCGCACTATCGACCTGGCGAGCGCCGAATCAGCGAGTCGACGTTCCTGCTCGTGGACTGGGGAGCGGCTCTTCCCAGTGGCTATCGGTCTGACTTGACCCGTGTTTTGGCCACCGGTACCGTCCCCAGCCAACTTCTGGAACTTCATGGAGTTGTGCTCAAAGCTCAGCTTGCCGGCATCGCCGCGATCTACCCCGGAGCCAAGCTCAAAGAGGTGGACTCGGCCGCTCGCAGGGTGATCGAAGAGGCTGGCTACGGCGACTTCTTCGGCCACGGGTTAGGGCACGGCATCGGCCTGTACATTCACGAGGAACCCCGACTCAGCAGCATTGCGGAAGGCGAACTGCAGCCCGGAAACATTGTGACCGTCGAACCGGGGATTTATCTGCCGGGATTCGGCGGCGTGCGGCTCGAAGACGACGTGCTTGTCACGCCGGACGGCAATGAGGTGTTGTCATCGTTACCGAAAGACCTGGGCTGATTGGGAGAGCGGGTATCTGCACCGCCTTTGATCGTGGCGCCGCCACTTTCATTTCTTAAAATCAGCCAACTTACACAAAAAACCAAAGCGGCTTCGCCGCAAACCAAAGCGGTGATGACCCGCCCCACTCCAAAAATGACCAAACCACGAGGCAAACCACGCATGGCTGACAAATCTCCCCCGGCGGGTTCGTTCGATCTCGAACGGGTTCGCGAACTCATTGAGATGATGGAAAAGCACGGCGTCACCGAGGTCAATCTTCGGAAAGCCGAGGAACGCTGGGTGCTCCGACGCGGCCCGGCCGAAGTCATCAATATGATGGCTCCCGGCGGGTACGCGCCGCCGGCTCCGAACTACGCTCCGCCAGCCGTCCATCACGCGCCGGCCCCGCAAGCGGCGGCTCCGAGTGCCCCGGCGGCAGCCTCGGCTGCGGCAGATGGCCTGGTGATCAAGAGTCCGACGGTCGGAACGTTCTACGCTTCGCCAACACCCGGCGAGCCGACGTTTGTGAAAGTCGGCTCGACGGTCAAGCCTGACACGGTCGTCTGCATCATCGAGGCGATGAAAGTCTTCAACCAAATCCCCTCCGAGATCTCCGGCACGATCACCGAGGTCCTGGTCAACAACGGCGACGCCGTCGAATACGGCCAGCCGCTGTTCCGAGTGAAGCCGTAATTTATTGAGAGTGCGGTGATGCATCACCGCACTCCAAAGAGAGACGCATGTTTCAACGCATTCTCATCGCCAACCGAGGCGAGATCGCACTTCGAATTATTCGGGCCTGCAAAGAGCTGGGTATCGAAACCGTCGCTGTCTTCAGCGAAGGGGATCGCGGGGCGCATTACCTGTCGCTGGCGGACGAGGCGTATTGCATCGGGCCGGCGGCGGCCAGCGAGAGTTATCTGCAAATCAAGCGGATCATCAGCGCGTGCGAGGTCAGCGGGGCGCAGGCGATTCATCCCGGCTACGGGTTTCTCTCCGAGAACGCGCACTTCGCCGAGGTCTGCAAAGAGTGCAAGATCACGTTCATCGGCCCCAGCCACGAGGCGATGGGGCGGCTCGGCGACAAAGTGACCGCTCGCACGGCCGCGATGGAGGCCAAAGTCCCGACCGTCCCCGGCACCGAGGGACTGGTCACCGACGATAAAGCCGCGATCAAAACGGCCAAGCAGATCGGCTATCCGATTCTCATCAAGGCCACGGCTGGCGGCGGCGGCAAGGGGATGCGGGTCGCTCGCGATGAAGCCGAACTCGTCAGCGGCCTGAAGCAGGCGGCTCAAGAAGCCGAGAAGGCGTTCAAAAACGCTGGCGTCTACATGGAGAAGTACGTCGAGAACCCCCGGCACGTCGAGGTGCAGTTCATCGCCGACACGCACGGCAACGTCGTCCACCTGTGGGAACGCGATTGCTCGATGCAACGCAAACACCAAAAGCTGATCGAGGAAGCTCCGAGTCCGAAGCTGCCGAAGAATGTCCGCGAGGAGATTTGCGCTGCCGCGTGCCGGCTCGCGAAAGCCGCGAACTACACGAACGCCGGCACCTGCGAGTTCATCGTCGATAAGGACAACAATTTTTATTTCATCGAAGTCAACGCCCGCATCCAGGTCGAGCATCCGGTCACGGAACTCGTCACCGACACCGATTTGATCCAAGCTCAAATCCGAGTCGCCGCCGGCGAAGAGTTGCCGTGGAAGCAAAAGGACATCGAGTGTCGAGGCCACGCGATCGAAATCCGCATCAACGCCGAAGACCCGGATAACGATTTCCGAGGCTCACCCGGCACGATCACCAAGCTGCGTCTGCCCGGCGGGCCGGGAGTCCGCTTTGACTCGCATGTCTATGAAGGCTACCGCATCCCGCCATACTACGATTCGATGATCGGCAAATTGATCGTCCACCGTCCGACGCGAGCGCAAGCCATCACGACCATGTTGCGAGCACTCGACGAGTTCGTCATCGAGGGCGTGAAAACGACAATCCCGCTTCAGAAACGAATGCTTCGCGACTCCAACTTCGCAGCCGGCACCGTCCACACGAAGTACGTCGAACAGACTCTGCTGGGAAAGTGACCGGCATTATTGCCTTGCCCGACAAGCACGATGCGCAAGCGAGCGGCCCTGCTCCGCTGAAACAACCACTCGCTCGCGCGTCGTGCTGGGCAAACTGACCGCCAGGCAACTCAAAACGAGTGCTCCCAGCCGCCCCGCTTCACCTCGCGCACGATCCTGTCACGCATCTGAATGCGACATCCCGGGTGACTCTCGACTTCACCGATCCGCATCGCGGTGGCATTGCCTGTCGTCGGGAGAAGCTTCGCCCCGTCGCTGGCTGAGACGGCGAAGAGTAATTCAAAGTCCTCGCCATCGTTCAGAGCATGATCGAGCGAATTGCGGTTGTCAGTCATCCGACCTGCCGCTTTAGAAATTGGAATAGCATCTTCAAACAACGTCGCACCGACACCGCTTTCGTCGAGCAGATGATGCAGGTCAGCAGCGAGTCCATCGCTGAGGTCGATCATCGCATGCAAATCGACCAGACGGTGTAGTTCCTGGGCCTCGCGGACTCGCGGAGTGAACGTTAAATGATGACCAAGAATGCTGCCGCCGAGCGGGCCGGTGACAAATAGCCAATCTCCCGGCTTCGCACCCGAACGTCGAACCGGACCTTGTTCCGTCGCCTCACCAATCAGGGTCGCGCTGATGACGAGCGGTCCGTCCCAAGTGTTCGTGTCGCCGCCGACGATTGCGACGCCAAACTCATCGGCGAGCGACTGCATCCCCTCGTGAAGTTGCTTGGCAAAGTCAAAGCCTCGCAACTTCGGCAGAGCAACACCCACCAGCGCCGCCAGCGGTCGTCCAGCCATTGCCGCGATGTCGCTGAGGTTCACGGCCATCGCTTTGCGACCGATCAGTTGAGGCGTCGTCTCGTCGACTCGGAAGTCGACGCCCTCCATCAGCACATCGGTCGTGAACAGCAGGGGCGAACCGCTGGGCTGCCAAACAGCACAATCGTCGCCAATGCCGACTTGCAGATTCGAGACAAACGCGGCTCGCTGGCGAATCCAGTCGATCAGAGCGAGTTCATTGCGGTCGGGCACGAGCAGTCTCGCGAAGAACAAAGGAGTTCGAGCACGAGGAGCATATCGAATTCAGAGAGCTGATGCCCGGCCATTCGTCAGCGAAACTTCTATTTCGTCTTCGTCGCCGTCTGAAGCGGGGCCACTTGCAGGTGTCCGTAGAGCGTCTCGGAACCGCGCAGGATGTAGAACTTCAGCGGGTTGAATGTGTGCAGTTGCTGGTGGTCGAGCACGTAGTTGATGTTGTCGTAGGTCACAGTTTCCCAGACGTGCAGACCAACCAACACGTCTCCGACTCGAATGCCGTTCTGAGCGGCGTTGCTCTGGGCTTTTACTTCCGTGACTTTCATTCCACCACGGTACTTGTCGCCGAGCTGTCGCTTCTCAGCTTCGGAAACGGGAGAGATTCGAATTCCCATCATCCGAAACGCTTTGTCGTGAGTCGCATCCTCGCTTTGAGCACGCACGATCCCTTGGTTCGAATCTCCAGTGCGACGTCCACCAGCGAGAGTCGCCAGCATCATGGTTGTGGTTTCAACTTTGTCGCCTCGTTTGAGCGTGACTTCGACTTTCTCTCCGGCGGGACGTCCGAGGCACGCACGCTCGAAGTCGGTCGCATCGACCACTGGAATCGCGCCAACCTTGGTGACCACGTCACCAACTCGCAGGCCCGATTGCTCCGCCGGACTGTTCGCCTTCAAGCCCTCGACGCGGACGAATCGTTGTTCACCCTTTTTCACATCGGTCAGGATTGTGCCGTGATACGTCTGCGCGAGTCGCTCACAGCTGAGTAACTCGGCGATGATTCGACGAGCATCATCCATCGGAATCGCGAAGCCAATGCGTTGTGCACCGGCTCGGATGGCGACGTTGATGCCGATGACATCGCCGTCCATGTTGATGAGCGGTCCCCCGCTGTTGCCGGGATTGATGCTGGCGTCCGTCTGAATCAGGTTCTTGTACCCCTGCTTTTCATTGACTTCGACGTCTCGTTTCAGCGCGCTGACCAAACCTTGCGTCGCCGTGTTCTCGTAGCCGAACGCATTGCCGATCGCGAAGACCGTCTCACCGAGCATCAGGTCTGAGGACGTGCCGAGCGGCATAACTGTGAGCGGCTTGGTTGCGTCGACCTTGATGATCGCAAGATCATGTTTTTTGTCGTACGAAATCACGCGAGCGGTATAGGTGCTGCCATCCGAAAGCGTTGCTCGCAATGTTTCGACGCCAGCAACAACGTGATGATTCGTGACGATATAGCCGCGCTCGTCGACGATGATTCCGGTCCCCATGCCGTTGATCTTGCGATCTTTTCCGGTCAAATGGCTGTCGGAGTCTTCGGCAGGCTTCTCGCTGTGGATGTTGACCACAGAGGGCATCGCCTTTTGAATCGCTTTAACGGCTGGAGTCATCCGCAGTTCAGTGGCGAAGGCCAAACTGTTGACAACGATCGCAGCAACACACAGTCCGGATGCGAGAGGTCGGAGCAGCATGGGAGGCGAATTCTGATCTCGAGATGCGACGGACGATCTTCGGGACCTGTTGCCTCCGGCAGGGACCCGACCAAACTCACGGAGCGCGATCCATCCACCTCCGTGCTCGTGTGCATCGACTCTCGCGTCACAACTGCTGCAGGCATCACGTCGGAACGCGTAAAACTTGCCTAACACGACCGAGGTCCGATTGTGAGGGCTTTGTCGCTCCTGAACCCAGGAAGTGCCGGCTTCGACGTCCTCCGTCGGCGGTTGAATCAAGTGTCGAACCTCGCTCACCGTTCCCTAGTTCGTGGCGGCAATCGTCGGTCGCGAGTGCTTCCCTTCGATCGCTACTCGCGCTACAAACGGACATGGGGAGTTCAGGCGAGGGTCAATTCACGAAACTGTCTCACGCTTGGACCTCCTTCGCTTACTCATCCCTCAACGCACGCTGCGACAAGGTTTGCCCAAATGTCACGACGCGAACAACTCGAACAACTTCTCGCCGCCGAGCCAAACGATCCCTTTCTGAGATACGGTTTGGCCATGTGCTGCGCTTCGGACGGTCAGCATGAAATCGCGCAGGAGCACTTTCGAAAACTGCTGAAGGACCATCCCGACTACGTCGCCGGCTACTTTCAATGGGCTCAGTTGCTGGTCCGCCTCGATGAGGTCGATCAAGCGAAACCGTTGCTCCAAACCGGGATCGCTGTCGCGCTCCGTACCGGCGACCGCCACGCGGCCGGTGAAATGACCGAGTTCCTCGGCTCGCTGTAGCCCGAATTTCGCCAAGTTCCGAGAACGAGATTGACCAAGTTCCCGGCCCGCGATAGGTTTTGGGCACTCAAACTTTTAAGTTCGAGGATCAGCGGTTGATCCTCGAAGGAGTTCCCGCGATGGCTTTCCTGCTTCGTAAGTTCCAATTCTGGCTAATTCTCTGTCTTATCGGCACCTTCGGATGCAGTGGCGATCGCACCTCCGCCTCTGTGGCCCCTGTGACTTCTGGCGGCGCGGAAACCACTGCTCGCAAGGCACAGATTGTGACAACCGTCGGCATGTTGACGGACATCGTTCGTGAAGTCGTCGGCGATCGTGGTGAGGTCATCGGATTGCTGAGCGAAGGAGTTGATCCACATCTCTACAAGCCGACCCGTGAAGACGTGAAGCGTCTGACCGAAGCCGACGTCATTTTTTACGCCGGCTTGATGCTGGAGGGCCGAATGGAGGACTCGCTCGCGCGACTGAAATCCGGCAAGCCAGTCGTGGGCGTCGCCGAATCGCTCGATCCGATGGTTCTGCGGAAGCCTCCCGAATTCGACGGCCACTTCGATCCGCACGTCTGGATGGATGTCAAACTTTGGAGCCAGTGCGTCGACACGGTCACCAAGACGATGCGTGACTTCGATCCCGATCATGCGACGGACTTCAGCAGTCGTGCGGAGGCGTATCAGCAGAAACTGGTCAAATTGGATGAGTACGTTCGGATGAGCCTCCAATCCATTCCCGAACAGCAACGAGTGCTCGTGACCGCTCACGATGCGTTCGGCTATTTCGCTCGCGCCTACGGTATGGAGGTCAAATCAGTGCAAGGCATCTCGACGGAGTCCGAAGCCGGAGTCGCTGATGTCAACCTGCTCGTCGATTTTCTGGTCGAGCACAAGATCGGCGCGATCTTCGTCGAGAGCAGTGTCTCTGACAAAAGCCTGAAGGCCGTCATTGAGGGGGCCGGGAAGCGTGACTGGACGGTCAAAATTGGCGGTAAAGTATTCTCCGACGCGATGGGAGAGGCTGGCACTTACGAGGGAACGTACATCGGCATGATCGATCACAATGCCACAACGATCACCCGGGCGTTGGGAGGCCAAGCTCCTGAGGGCGGTTTCCGATCAACAGTGGAGAAGCCATGAGTACCTCGGTCGTCGTCGATCATGAAGCGATGCAGGAACCGCTGCCGAGACCCGTCGCGGCTCAGTCACCGGCGTCGATGGTTCCATTGCTCATCGAAGACGTCACGGTCGCGTATCATCGCCGGCCGGTGTTGTGGAACATCGACTACCAGGCTCCCAGCGGAAAGTTGATCGCGATAGTCGGGCCGAACGGATCGGGAAAAACGACGCTCATCAAAGCCACTCTCGACCTGGTGCCGCGTGCGGCGGGACAAGTGCTGATCTTCGGCGAGCCATATTCTCAACAGCGGCATCGTGTCGGCTACGTTCCACAACGTACGAGTGTCGATTGGGATTTTCCGGTCTCCGCGCTCGACGTTGTGGCAATGGGAATGTATCGCAAGATCGGCTGGTTGCGGCGTGTCTCACGGAAGTACCGCGAGGCTGCGAGGCAGTCGCTCGATCGCGTGGGGATGGCGGACTTCGCGGACCGGCAGATCAATCAGCTTTCGGGCGGTCAGCAGCAGCGAGTCTTTTTGGCTCGCGCGTTGGCTCAGAACGCCGACCTGTATTTCATGGATGAGCCGTTTGCCGGAGTCGATGCCTCGACCGAACGGGCGATCGTGGAGGTCCTGCGGTCGCTCCGCGAATCGGGGAAGACGGTGATCGTCGTGCATCACGATTTGCAGACGGTTGACGAGTACTTCGACGAAGTGGTGTTGCTCAACATGCGTCTGATCGCAGCTGGTCCAACGGCAGAGGTCTTCACGCCAGAAAACCTGCGAAAGACTTACGGCGGCAAATTGGCACTGCTCGATCAACTCAGCGAGAAGATGGCGCAGCCGAGGAGTCGGTGATGTCTGCCTCGGCTCTGCTTGCTGACGATTCGTTGTGGGAATTGTTCTCGCGCGCGATCTCGTTGCGCGATTACAACACACGCGTCGTGTTGGCGGGGACGACGATGCTTGGCATCAGTGGCGGGTTGGTCGGGGCGTTCTTGATCCTGCGCAAGCGAGCCTTGGCAGCAGACGTCGTCAGTCATGCAGCGTTGCCGGGAATCGCACTCGCGTTTCTGCTGGCCGAACGCTTCTCGCCCGGCAGCGGACGATCGACAGGCGTGTTATTGCTCGGAGCATTCGTCACCGGATTGCTCGGCATGGCGATGACGTTGGCGATTCGGAGTTGGACACGGATCAAAGACGACGCCGCGCTCGCGGTCGTGCTGGGCTTGTTTTTCGGCGTGGGGACCGCGCTGTTCACCGTCGTGCAGAAAACGAAAACCGGAAACGTCGCCGGCTTGAGAGACTTCGTGTTCGGCAAAACAGCCTCGCTGGTCGCGGCGGACGTGTGGCTGATTGGCGGAATCTCGGTCGCTGTGATTGTGCTCTGCGGCGGCGTGTTCAAGGAACTCTCGCTGCTATGCTTTGACGAAGAGTTCGCAGCGGCTCGCGGCTACCGTACGACGATGCTCGATGGGCTGCTGACGCTGATGGCCGTGACGGTCACGTTGATCGGCCTGCAAAGCGTCGGGCTGCTGCTGGTTGTGGCCTTGTTGCTGATCCCGCCGACAGCCGCTCGATTCTGGACGAACGATTTGAAAATCATGTCGATCCTCGCCGCCGTGATCGGCGGAGTAAGCTGTGCCGGGGGTGTCGTGCTCAGTTCGTCGTTTCCGCGTCTGGCAGCAGGAGCAGTCATCGTGCTCACGGGTTCGGTGCTGTTCCTCGTAAGCCTTGTCTTCGGCAAGGAGCGCGGGCTGTTTCCAAGATGGCGATCGCAACGTCAATTCGAGCAGCGGATCGGTCGCAGCGATTTGCTGCGAGCCTGCTACGAACTTCTCGAGCCAATTCTCGGCTCGGACGAAACGACTCCAGAATCGCTCACGATATACGAGATCGACGCCCTCGTGTTGTCCGTCACGCGGCAATGGCCGAGAGGTCGCTTTCACGGCTTGATCGCGACCGCCGTTCGTGACGGCTTGTTGGTTTTAAGTTCGAAGGACGGATACCACCTGACGTTACGCGGAGCTGAGGAAGCTCGCGACGCCGTCCGACGGCATCGACTTTGGGAGATTTATCTGCTCACCCAAACCGACCTTGATCCACGATTGGTGGATCGCGGAGCGGATGGCATTGAACACGTTCTCGATCCCGATCAATTGGCCGAACTCGAACGCCGCCTCGGTGGCGAATCTCCGCATGGGGTGCCACCGAGTCCGCATCCGATCGGAGCATCGGGAACGTGACAAGATGAGGGGGTGACTCGGTGACAAGGTGATTGAATCGAGCTGCGTTTCTCACCTTGTCATCTCGTCACCTTGTCAAATTCAACACGAAGCAACCAACCACCGTGAACTCGCTCCTCACTCCACTGCAAACTTGGACGCTGCTCGACACCTGGATCGTCGTGATCGGGGCGCTGGCGGCGATGGCGTGTGCGTTGCCGGGATGTTTTCTCTTGCTGAGAAAGCAGAGCTTGATGGGGGATGCGATCAGTCACACGTCTTTGTTGGGAGTTGTTGGCGCGTTCTTCGTGTCGCATTGGCTGGTGGAGGCCAAGGTCATCAGCCCGACGACGGAGCTATCGGTGCGGCACGTGGCGATGTGTGTCGGAGCGATCGTCGTTGGCGTCCTGTCGGCATGGTTGACCGAGTCGTTGCAGAAACTCGGGAACGTCGAGAGCAGCGCTGCGCTGGGCGTCGTCTTCACCTCACTGTTCGCGCTGGGGCTCCTGCTGATCCGAGCGTTTGCGGACAACGTTCACATCGACCTGGACTGCGTGCTCTACGGTGAGATCGTGACCGCTCCGATGGAAACTGTCGGCAAGTCAGGCGTACCGCGGGCTGTCATCGTCAACGGATTCGTCCTGCTGATCAATCTGCTGCTGACCATATTGTTGTTCAAAGAGCTTCGGCTGAGCGCGTTCGATCCGGCGTTGGCCACGACACTGGGTATTCCGGCTCAGACGATGCACTACGGCTTGATGGGGCTGACGGCAATGACGTTGGTCGCGGCGTTCGAGAGTGTCGGCAGCATCCTGGTGATCGCAATGCTGATCATTCCGCCCGCAACCGCGTACCTGCTGACAGATCGACTGCCCCGAATGATCGGGCTAAGCCTGCTGATCGGGGCGATCAGCGCGGCGTTGGGGCATGTTTCGGCGTTGACTCTGCCGCCGCTGATCTCGCGGAGCATCGGTATCGCCGATGTCCAGGACGCCAGTTCGGCGGGAATGATGGCCGCCGCCGCCGGATTCCTGTTCGTGCTGGCAATGCTGCTCGGCCCGAGATACGGCCTGGCTGTTCGGGTCTGGCATCGGTTGTTGCTCAAGCTGCGCATCGCCAGCGAGGACGTGCTGGGACAGCTCTATCGCATGGAAGAAACGGCCCCGCGTGTGATTGCCGATGCGGATTCATCAGACGTCCGCCAGCGAACGTCGTGGCATCGTTACATCACGACACACTCGTGGAAGTCGCGGATCGCGACGTGGCTGCTGATGCGGCGCGGTTGGCTGACCGGCTCACACTCCGACGCACGACTGACGGACATCGGGCGAGAGGCCGCACGCACACTGGTCCGCTCGCATCGCTTGTGGGAATCGTTCCTCGCGAAACACTTCCTGCTCGGCGAAGGTCGCTTTCACGAGAGTGCCGAACAGGTCGAACACTTCCTCGATCCCGAATTGCTCGCCGAGTTGGACCATGACCTCGACCGCCCCGGCGTTGATCCGCACGGCCGAGCGATTCCGAAGTAGCGGTAACAACGGGAAAACCTGAATCCTTGGTCATTCGTCATTCGCGGACAAATAGCCAATGATCAACGACCAATGACCAATCTTGTCCGTCAGTCGCATCGAAGCCATCAGCGGCGTACCATCCCGCCCCACTTTTTCTTGAAAGGACTGACCGATGCCGACTGTGTTGATTGCTCCCGAGGCGTTCCTCCATAAGCCCGAAGCGCCGTACGCTCGAACTTTGACTGACGCAGGGTTCGACATCCGCTACCCGAAGAACCCGACGTTCACGCGTGGGCTGGGGCCAGAAGAAGAAACGATCGCTGAGCTTCAAGACTGCGTCGCGATCATCGCTGGTGGCGAGTACTTCACCCCGCGAGTGCTCGACGCCTGTCCGAAGCTGCGCGTCATCGCGCGAGCCGGAGTCGGATACGACCGCGTCAACGTCCCGGCTGCTACGGAACGCAACATCGCACTGACTATCACCCCCAACTCGAATCACGAAGCGGTTGCCGAATTGATGCTCGCCCTGTTGCTGGGCGTGACAAAAAACATCGCCCTTAATGACCGCACGATGAGAACGGGAGCGTGGGTCCAGAAGCTGACCGCCCCGATTCGCGGCCGAACCGTCGGGCTGATCGGACTTGGCCGGATCGGCAAATCCACCGCCGTTCGATGCGCCGCGCTTGGAATGAAGGTCATCGCTCATGAACAATTTCCCGACCGCGAGTTTGTCGCCAAACACGGAATTCCGCTCGTCGAATTGGATGACCTGCTCGCTCAATCGGACTTTGTCAGCCTGCATTGCCCGTTGAACGACGCGACTCACGGGATGTGCAACGCCGCGTTCTTCGCCAAGATGAAACCGGGGAGCGTCTTCATCAACACGGCTCGCGGTGGCTTGGTTGTTGAAGCGGATTTGATCCCGGCCCTCAAATCGGGGCACCTGTTCGGAGCGGGACTCGACGTCTTCGAGAAGGAACCGACCTCGGCGGACAACCCTCTGCTAAAGCTCGATAATGTGGTGTTTACGCCGCATCTGGGTGGCACAGACACTCGCAGTTCAGAAGACATGGGCATCGAGTGCGCTCACAACATCATGAAGCTGAGCCGCAACGAGTGGCCGGAAGGGGCTGTCGTCAACGCCGAACTGAAATCACGATGGTATTGGTAATCGACCTACTCCTCCGTGATCACTGGGCTTCTGTGTTTGACGCTTTGGATTTGAAACACAGAGGCACAGAGAACACCGAGAATTACAGAGTCAAATAATGCTCGTGCCGTACGACTTCTTGGCTCCGAATCGCATCGTCTTCGGCTGGGGACGTCGTGCGGAGATCGGCTCGCTGGCGAAGTCCCTCGGCTCGCGAGCATTCGTTGTCAGCGGCTCGCGAACGCTGGAAACGAATGGCACGATCGACGAGTTATGCCGCTCGATGCAGTCTCTGGGAGTGACCACTGAACGACTCGCGACGCAGACACGCGAGCCGGAAGTCACGGACGTCGATGCGACCGTCGAGCGATTGTTGAGTTTCGGCGTCCGCGACAGTGACTGTGTGATTGCAGTCGGTGGCGGATCGGCGATTGATCTCGCAAAGGCTGTCGCCGCTCTGGCCACGAATCGGCACGGCGACTCGGTCAAAGACTTTCTTGAAGGGGTCGGTCGAGGTCTGACAATTGACCGCCCTCCCCTCCCTCTGCTCGCGATGCCGACCACCGCCGGAACTGGAACCGAAGCGACCAAGAATGCCGTAATTTCCTCCTTCGATCCGCCATTCAAGAAAAGTCTGCGATCCGACCTAATGATCCCGAAGATCGTGCTCGTCGATCCCGAACTTACCGTCAGCCTGCCGCGCGACATCACTGCTCACACCGGTATGGACGCGATCACGCAATTGATCGAGAGCCTGATATCACGCAGAGCAAAACCGATTCCGCGTGCGTTGTGCTGGCAAGGCTTGGAACTTGCGCTGCCGGCGATGTTCATGCTGTCGCGCGATCTCGAACACCGTGCTTCGCGTGAGGCAATGTCGCACGCGGCGTTGCTCTCTGGCCTCGCGCTGGCAAATTCGGGGTTGGGCTTTGCTCACGGAGTCGCCGCCGCACTCGGCGTTCACGCGAAAGTGCCACACGGTTTGGCCTGTGCCGTGATGCTGCCGAGTGCTCTGCAATTGAATCACGATGTTGCAAAGGCCGACCTCACGGAGATTGGCCGGCGGCTGGGGCGATGGCTGATCGGCCTTCCGAAGAAACCAGGAGCTGACCAAGCGTGCTCCGACAACGTCGCTTTGATGCGTGTCCAAGACACGATCCGCTCGCTGAACCAATATTTCCATATTCCGTCGCACCTGTCGGAACTCGGCATCACGCGAGAACAACTGCCCGCAATAGCAAGAAGCTCGCGCGGCAACAGTATGGACGGGAATCCGCGCGACGTATCCCACGACGAAGTACTCATGACGCTCGAACGGATTTGGTGATGACCGACTTCACCTCGACCGGTTCGCGAGCGACTGCTACCGTCCGCGCGTACTTGTTCGGTTCACTCTTTCGGCGAGCCATTCATGGACGGTGTTCAGCTCTGGGAAACTTTGATTCAAGCGGTTGTGCAAGGCATCACCGAATTTCTGCCGATCAGCTCGGACGGCCATTTGGTCATCGTCGGCACGCTACTCGAAAAGTGGTTCGGCACGAAGAGGACCGACGCGGAAACGGTCGAGCTGATTATCGGCCTGCACCTGGGAACACTGGCCGCCACGATCGTCGTCTACTGGAAGGAACTGTGGTCATTGCTCAAGCGGCGACGATTGTTGATCAACGTCATCGTCGGCAGTGTTCCGTTGGCCATCGTGGGGCTGTTGCTGAAGGATTGGTTTGAGCAGACTTTGACCTCGCCACTGTATGCCGGACTCGGCCTGCTGGTCACGGCCGTCTTCTTGTTTGCCGGACAGCGGATGGAATTAAATCTGCTCGAACTGGATCAGATTCCGTTGCCACATGCGTTCGTGATCGGCTGCTTTCAAGCGTTGGCGCCGTTGCCCGGAGTCTCTCGCTCCGGCAGCACGATCGCCGGTGCGCTGATGATTGGCGTCACTCGGCAAGCGGCCACGACCTTCTCCTTTCTGCTTTCAGTGCCGGCGGTGGGAGGAGCGGTATTGCTCAAGGCGATCGACATGGTGCGCGGAACATCAGGAGGACTAGCGACTGGCCAACTGCTGTTCGGAGCGGTGGTGTCGTTTGCCGTCGGCCTCTTCGCGTTGCGATTCCTGATTCGGATCGTCGAGCAGCGGAAGCTGCATTGGTTCGCGTATTACTGCTTGGCGCTGGGGTCGGTCGTGACGGCGTGGCAATTGTGGCCGTAGATGGGCCGCTTTCATCCGGTCAGATTGAACGACACTTCGGGCAGGGGCGTCCCAACGACGGTCTGTTTCCAAATTCGTTCGAAAACTGTCTGGCGGATTGGCGTCTCCGCTACTAAACTCTCCGCACTTCGGGCATTGCCCGCCGATTCCTGTGGATGATGAAAGTGATTTCCGCCATCGGACTCGACTAGGTTTGATGGCGTGGAGCTGACGGATTCCGTCAGACATCTCATCCTGGATTTTTTGATTCGCTCGCACGCGGACGATCGCAAGACGCCGCTCGAGCAGCCGCCAATTGGCCGTGACGCGGACTCTCTGTTGAGTCTGCTCGCGGTCCTCGCCGACTCCACTTTGAACGAGTCACCTCGGCGGCCAACTTTTTGATGGAGAGTGTTTTGAAGTTTTCTGATTTAGGATTGGCCGAGCCAATCGTGCGTGCCGTGGAAACGGCTGGGTATGAAACTCCGACTCCGATTCAGGCGCAGGCCATTCCGCTGGTGATCACCGGCGGCGATCTGCTGGGAGTCGCTCAAACGGGGACGGGCAAGACTGCGGCGTTTGCGCTGCCGATTCTGCATCGACTGCTGCAAGCCAGTCGCGCCCCGCAAGGCCGCGGTGATCGCCGGAAGATCCGAGTGCTGGTATTGTCGCCGACTCGCGAGCTGGCGGTGCAAATTGGCGAGAGCTTCGCGACCTACGGTGATGGAACCGGACTGCGGCAACTCGTCGTCTTTGGCGGCGTCAGCCAATACCACCAAGTGAAGTCACTGCGAGCGGGCGTGGACATCCTCGTCGCGACTCCCGGCCGGTTGATCGACTTGCGCGAGCAAGGCTTCATCGACCTCAGCCACGTTGAAGTGCTGGTGCTCGACGAAGCGGACCGGATGCTCGACATGGGCTTCCTGCCGGCTGTGCGCCGCATCGTGGCTGACGTGCCGACCAAGCGGCAGACGTTGTTCTTCTCGGCCACGATGCCAAAAGAAGTGGCCACACTGGCTGACTCGATGCTCTGTCATCCGCAGCGGGTCGAGGTGACGCCGGTGGCCACCACCGCCGAGCGTGTTCAACAATCGGTCTACTTCGTCGAGAAGCCGAACAAGGTTCGCTTGCTACGGCATCTGTTGCGACAAGAAGGCGTAACTCGGACGCTGGTCTTCACCAAGACGAAACATGGCGCCGACAAAGTCGTGCGGATGCTGGAGGATTCCAATTTCTCCGCTGCTGCGATTCACGCGAACCGTTCGCAATCGCAACGGCAGCGAGCATTGACGAACTTCAAAACAGGCCGCACGAGTGTGCTCGTCGCGACCGACATTGCCGCTCGCGGCATTGACGTTGATGGCATCACGCACGTCATAAATTACGACTTGCCGATGGAAATCGACAACTACGTCCACCGCATCGGCCGCACGGCCCGAGCGGGAGCCAGCGGCATCGCGATCTCGTTTTGTTCGCCGGAAGAACGTGGCTTGCTGACGTCGATCGAGCGATTGATTCGCCTGCAACTGGAACAGCGTCACGATCTCCCCGCGTTTGCGTCCGAGCCACCTCGCCAAGTTCACACCACCGGCCACGCTGATGACCGACGAGCCAAACGAGGCAACGACTCGCTGCCCCAGACTGACGCAGTCGTCAAACCACGCCGAACCTTCAGCGACACTGCTCCTCCGACGACTCACTCCGCTCGCCGTCCGAACAACGCACCACGTCGTCCGGCTACTCCCAACGGGGAATTCAGTGGTCCTCCGGGCCGTGGCCCCAAACGGCCTCGCCGGTTTGGAAAGCCCAATCGTTTTGCCTCATCGGGGCGATAGTCCCTCCGATTCCAGCACGACGCGTCAGCGAGTGGTTTGAAGCTGCACCACTCGCTGGCGCGTCGTGCCATTTCTCACTACCATCTCATGGGCAAAATCAATCGCCGCTGTGAGCATTGCGATGAAGCAGCTTTCCGTGATTCTCCTCGTCCTGTTGCTCTGCACCGATGCAGTGAGGGCTCAGGAGTCAGGTGCCGCCAAGATTGAGCGCGGCTCGAAAACAGCCAAGGGGGGCTTCCAGAACGAGGATGAAATCCGAGACAAGTTCAACAAGTGGAAGACCGATGCGGATGCTCGCGACTGGCTGGAGGCGATGAATCATCCGTTCGACGAGATCAACAGCGTCGCGGCGTCGAAGCCGCATGGTGAAAAAGCGGATGTTGAAGTGACGGTCAAAGCGAAGTCCGGCGAAACAATCGAACGGATTTCGATCAAGCTCGTCAGCAGTGCGAACGGCTTCAATCAGATCGACAAACGCTGGCTGAAGACGTACGCCGAAATGTGGAAGATGCCGCCCGATGTCGTTGAGGCGCTGAAGTTGTTTGTCGGTGAGACGCCGCCGCGCGAACCCAGCCGCGACAAGCGGCGAATGTACCTGGATGAACTCGACCAGACTGCTCGGCAAGCCGTTCTGGAGTTTTTCAGGAAGAACAAAGACGAGATCGTTTCCGACCTGCTCGCCGGTGACGGCATTCACGCCGCTGGCTGGATGATGGTCACCTACAAGGCGACCGACAAACCCAAGTGGGTGATCCGATCCTCCGCCGATGCCATCAAGTTCTACAGCGAAGGCCCGGTCGAACTCACCAAAGCCGGCAACCTGAAAATCGGCCGTATCACCATGCAACGCAAAGGAGGCGACAACGGCCGAGAAACCGCCAAGATGCTGCAATTCAAAATCAACCCCGTGCAGCTTTTTGATGCCAAACCCACTCAGCGAAACTGAATCAATCGCCGTGACCGCCGTCCCCTCTGGCCGAGCATTGCGATGTCATCACGATCCCCGTTTTGCGGATCCGATTCCAACGACATCATCAAACCTATTCGTCAGTCTTTCAATCGGTAGAGATACTCGCCTGCCTTGCGGACCAACAGAACTCCTTCAGATTCCCGACTGGCAAAGGATTCGACGTTGATCGTGGCGGGGTCGCGGTAGCCGAGGTTGATACGAGCGCAGACGTCGGGAGGAATTTGTGATGCGAGGGTGACACGGACTCGCGGTGTCTCAACGCCGTTCTCGAAGGTGCCGGTGCCGCGGACGTGCGTGCTGTGGGCAAGGACTCCCCACGGGTATTGCTTAAAGCGATCCCATTGCTTTGTGAAGTAGTCGCGGACGTGATACCCGACCTCTTCGATCAGCCGGCCGTGAGTCACCGAAATCTCGCTGAGGTGCGGGGCGAAGATGATCAGCTCGCCGCCGTCGGCCACGACCGGTTCGAGCTTGTACATGCACTTGCCGGCAACCCACAGCTCGTCGTACATCGGCGGAGCACAGCTCAGCACTGTTTGGAACGGCCGGTCCATCCATTTGATGTGAACCTGGCTCGACAAGTCGGCGGCTCCGTCCCACGCGGACTCCGGCGTGCCGAAGAACAAGCCGTGCAAATTGCCGTCGCTGGCGACGACGAATGTGATCGCTCGGCGAGTGTTCGGGATCAACATGGCAGCACGATCGACGACGGCTCGCACGGGCGTCCCCTTCACTCCGATGATGCCAACATTCGTGATGAGTGCTCCCAACCAATGAAAGAAGTTGAGCAATTCCGGCCCGGAGATACCGGGAAAGAAATACTTGTTGCCGCCGCTGAACCCGACGACTTCATGCGGAAATACCGGACCGAGCACCAGCAACGTGTCGTAATCCGCAATCCGCGAATTGATCTGCACTGGCACATCGAGCGAGAGTCGGCCATCGGTGATTTGTTCCGTGTCGGATCGCGTAAGAGTACCGATTGTCATCAGCCGCGCGGGGTTGTCCCACTCGTGATTGAACAGCCCGACGGTGGAGTACTTTCCGCCGGCCGCTCGATCGGCGTCGTTCATGCCGAGCATCTTGGCAATCGCCGCCTCCGGCATCGGCGGATGCGTGCCAAGAGCGACCAGTACGTCCACTTGCTTGACGGCGGCACTGATTCGGTCATGCAACGCGCTGAACAGCAGTGGCAGTGGGGCCGTGCGGGTCGAGTCGGGGACAATGACGAGCACTCGCTGGTTGGCGAATTCGTTGGCGGGAACCTGGCAAGCAAACCACTCGCGGACTTGCGATTCAGACAGAATGTGCATGGACGGAGCCCTGAAAAGTGCGCTCACGCGAAGTCGCGGGAGTCGCAAGAAAAACGGAAAGGGAACTTACCAAAGAGGCACAGAGGGTACAGAGTCGCTCAAAGGTCGATCGGCTGCATCTTGTTTCAGCCCTCTTTGCCCACCGTGTCTGTGTGATGAACTTGTTCCCGCTTTAAAAGTTGCCGGGACAGATTAAGGCGAAGGATATAGGATCCCGCGCGGCCAGACACCGGTTCACCGCCAATTGAAGGGGCTCACGATGACTAGTGAACGTCGCATGATTCCTCAGCCATTCACGGATGACGTCGAACTCGCCGGGCACATCATCGACAGTTTGTTGCTGCCGAAGGTGCTCGACGAAATCATGTCCCAGGGTGGACGGTTCGAGATTCTGGAGATCTCAGTTGGTCAACGGCGGCAGGACCCCAGCGCGGCGCGGTTGCTGGTCACTGCGGACTCGGCTGAACAGCTCGAAAAGATCGTGCGAGATATCGGGCGACACGGGGCCGTGCGAGTGCATCAGCAGGACGCGCAGCTTGTGCCTGCCGACATGGACGGTGCGTTTCCAGAAGGCTTCTTTTGCTCAACAAATCAGGAAATGCAGGTTCGTATCGGTAGCGTGTGGTATCGGGTCGAGCGGCCGGAGATGGATTGCGGTGTGGTGGTGTCGTCCGGAAACAAAGTCGCCACGCTCCCGATGGCCGACGTCCGCAAGGGCGATTTGATTGTCGTAGGACATCACGGGACACGAGTCCTGCCGCACGGACGCGATCGCGACAAGCTCGGCGTGTTTGGATTCATGCAGAGCACCGTCAGCAGTGAGAAGCCGAAGAACGTGACCGTCCGCGAGATCGCCGCTGAGATGCGTCGAGCTAAGCAAGGCGACGGCAAGATTCTCGTCGTGGCCGGGCCGGCGGTCGTGCATACCGGAAGTCGCGAGCATCTCAGCCGGCTAATTCGCGAGGGTTATGTGCATCTGCTGTTTGCAGGAAACGCGCTCGCGACGCATGACATCGAGCAATCGTTCTTCGGCACGAGCCTGGGCATCTCGATGAAGAGCGGCGGCGGAACGGCCGAGGGACACGAGCATCATCTTCGTTCGATCAACCGCATCCGCCGGATGGGGAGCATTCAATGCGCGGTGGAATCGGGCGTGCTCACTGACGGCATCATGTTCGAGTGTGTAAAGCACGACGTTCCCTTCGTGCTGGCCGGCAGCATCCGCGACGATGGGCCTCTGCCGGATGTCATCAGTGACAGCCTCGTCGCTCAAACGGCGATGCGCGAACTGATCCACGGCGAGGGGATCACCTTCTGCCTGATGATCGCGACGACGCTGCATTCGATCGCGGTGGGCAATTTGCTGCCGGCGTCGGTGAAGACCGTCTGCGTCGACATCAACCCGGCGACCGTGACCAAGCTCGCCGATCGCGGAACGTTTCAGTCGATCGGTCTCGTCACCGATGTCGAACCGTTCCTGCGCGTGCTGGTGGACGAAGCGACGAAGCCGTGAGATTTACATCGGGAACAAGGATTGCGGTCTACGGCGTTTGGCCGGCGAAGGCTCGTGTCTGCTCGACGAATCGAGCCAGCAGCTCCGCGGTCCTACCGGAGTCGAGCACACAGGCCGCATGATTCGCCGCGAGCACGGGATCGATTTCTGCTTTGGCGGCGATGAGCGCGGCGGCGGCATTGGCGATGATGATGTCGCGAGCGGCGGAACGTTCGCCGCTGAAGACAGCTCGAATGCGGTCGGCACTTTCGGCGGGTGACCTGACTCGCAGGTCGGCGACATCGCATTCGGCGAGGCCGAAGGTCGCGGCGGACCAAGTGTGTCGTTGGACGAAACCGGCCGCGGCTTCGAAGACGGTTGTCGACCCCCACAGACTGACCTCGTCCAGCTGATCGTTGCCGCAGACAACCAATGTGCGACCTCGGCCGAGTCGCAAGGCGGCGTTCGCCAACTTCTCGGCGGTTGCGATGCGCGAGGCCCCAAGTAATTGGAAGTCAGCACCGGCGGGGTTAGTCAGCGGGCCGACAAAATTGAACAGCGTCCGAAATTTCAGAGCCTTGCGAACTGGAGCCGCGTGTCGCATCGCGCCGTGGAAGACGGGAGCGAAACAAAAACCGATACCGATTTCATCGAGGCAGCGGCCGACTTGGGCCGGCGTCAGTTGCGTGTGAACCCCCAAGGCTTCGAGCACGTCGGCGGAACCAGAACTGCTCGATACTCCACGGTTGCCGTGTTTGGCAACAGGAACTCCGCAGGCCGCCGCGACGAACGCGGTTGCCGTGCTGATATTGAAGGTATGGAGTTCGTCGCCGCCGGTGCCACAAGTGTCGAGCAATCCGGTGCGGTGTGTCGGCACTCGTTCAGCCCGTTCGATCATCGCGCGAGCGGCCCCGACAATCTCATCGACCGCCTCTCCTTTGACTCGCAAAGCTGTCAGGAAGGCGGCGATCGACGCTTCATCGCACTGGCCGTCCATGATCGCGGCGACGGCAGACTGGCAGACCGTCTCGGGGACATCGTGCCGCTCAAAGACGGCGTTCAGAGCGTCGCGAATCGCATCGTGCATTTCCGTGAAATCTCCGCAAATCCAAGTCGTCACCCGCGCGGCGACTGACGCATCGCAAAGGCGGATGATATGCTCCGCCTCGCGACTCGGAAACGCTGTCGACTCGCAAATGTCGGCCAGCCAAACCATGCGAGTTTCAACCGGAATCACGCTCGCTCTTGAGTTCCGGTTTGTGGCTGACTGCGATCAAATTGTCCCGTCGAGCGTCACGTGGTCTGAAACATTCTCTAGTTCCGTTACACTCGGCTTGCATCTCGTCACGCTGGTCATTTGCAAGGAGATGATCATGCCTCAGATATCATCCACTGAATTGTTGCGGGCAGGACTGGTCCAAGATCTCCTGTCGATCCGGCTTGGAGCGTTGCTGATCGTAGTGTGCCTGGGCTGCGAAGAAGTTTCATCTACACCGGCACCGCCGCCGCCACTAAACGATCCAGCGGTCACGCTGCAGGCCTCTCCGAAAGCCAACACCGTCACTCCAACGGTCCCCGATCAATCGACACCAGCAGCAAACCTCGAAGACCCGCAAGCGGCCATCGCCAAGTTCCTCAACACATCCTCCACGGAGCGGAGAGACAATGATCTGCTGCGCGTTTGCAACTTGTCCTCTGGCACGGAGTCCATCAACAACATGGACTTGAACTCTTCGCCAGTCACGGATGAAGGGATCAAGAATCTCGCCAAGCTGCAAAACCTGGAGACCATCAACTTCACCAGCACTCGCATCACCGAAGTTGGTTTCGCCGTGACTCAGGAGTTGCCCAAGCTCCGCAGCTTGAATTTGACCAACATCAACATCACGCCGGCGATGCTGGCGACGCTCGGACACTTAGAGAATCTTGAAGATCTCTCGCTGGAACGAACAACCATTGGCGACGCAGCGCTGGCCACATTAGAGAACTTGGTAAACCTCAAGTCGTTGAATCTCACAGGCACGCAAATTTCCGACAACGCCTTCAGAATTCTCGAAAAGATGAAGTCACTCGAGGTTCTGAAGATTGGCCATACGGCCATTCGCGGAGACGGATTGAAGTTTCTGAAACGCAAAAAGGGAGATTCTGGTTTGCGGGTTTTGAATGCCCAACATTCGCAGTTCGGATTGGCGGGACTGCAGTTCCTGCGAAACGTCGAAACGCTGGAAGATTTGGATCTCAGCCAAGCCGAGGTCACCGATCGTGCGCTGCAGGCACTCAAAGGAGTCAACCATCTGAAGAAACTGAATCTTGGCTTCAACCAAATCACGGACCAGGGGCTCATTGTTCTGGCCAACACGAAAGGACTGGAAGAACTCTCTCTGACAAACTTGGCAATGGTCGGTGATTTCACGCTAAAGAACTTGGCCAAGAACAAAGACCTTCAACGATTGGACATCAACGGCACAAGTTGCACGATCAATGGGGTCACGAGCTTGAAAAAACTGCTTCCAAACTGCGAAATTAGATTTATGGGAGCAGTCCAATAGACCTTGTGAAAGGACGTGCCTCGCGATCCCCTTCGCATCGGACGTTCCTTTTTCGAATCCGGCTCTCCAGACGATTCGCTTTTACTCCTCAATGGGAATGAGACACATACACCATGATTTGCATATCGGTTTCTCCCGAATCCCGCACGCTGGCCAAAGCCGATTTACTGAACGCGGCGGCGCGTTGTGACATTGTCGAATTGGGCCTCGACCATCTCATCAAGGAGCCCAATGTCGCCGAACTGATGGAAGACATTCCCAAGCCAATCCTGGTTTCCTGCCGTAACAAAGAACAAGGGGGAGCCTGGGAAGGAACGGAGCAAGAGCGCATCACGCTACTGCGGCAGGCGATCGTTGCCGGCCCGGCATACATCGAACTGGATTTGGAAACCGCGACGTCAATTCCGCGATTCGGCAAGACCAAGCGAGTCATCAGCTATACCAGTTTGGATCGGCCGCTCACGACGAACATCGATTCGATTTTTGAGCAGGCTAAAAAGGTCAACGCCGACGTCGTGAAATTCACCTGGCCGACGCCCACGCTGGAAGCCGCGTGGCCACTGCTCTCGGCCGTGTCGAAGAAGCGAGACATTCCCGTCGTCGGTTTGGGCCTGGGACGCACCGGCTTGACGTTTTCGCTGCTGGGCCGGAAGTACGGCTCGCCGTGGATTTACGCCGCACTCGAGAAAGGAATGGAGGCGTTCGAGGGTCAGGCCACGGTGTTTGAGCTCGACGAAACCTACGGCTGGCGAAATATCAATCCGCAAACGCGACTGCTCGCGATCGCAGGCTTGGGGGACGCCGAAGCTGCGACCGTGCGGACCATGAACAAGATGTTCGACAAGATCAATCTCAACATGCGCTGCCTGCCGGTAGCGACCGAGAAGTTCGACAAGTTCAAACAGATGCTTGATGCGCTGAAGGTCAACGTGCTGGTCGCCGCCGGTCAGACGGCCGAGCGCATGCTGCCGCTCGCGGAGAAAATGGAAGAGGCCACGCAGATGTCGCAACATGGTGACCTGATGATCAAGCAGAACGAAGTCTGGACTGCGTACAACAGTCTGTGGCGGAGCTCAGTCAAAGCCTTGGAATCGGCCTTGGGCAAGGGAGGCGTTGATACTCGCCCGCTGGATCGTCGCAATCTGCTGGTCATCGGCAGCGGTGGAGTCGCCAAGTCGATGATCTTCGGCATCGCCAAACGCAAAGGCTTGGTCAGCGTCACCAGCTCGAACGACAAAGAAGCTCAGGCTCTCGCCATTCAGATGGGAGTACGGTTTGTGCCGTACCAAAACCTCTACAACACGCTGACCGATGTCGTGGTCTTCGCTGATCCCAACCTGCAGCTCGGCGGCAAGAAGGAGGAGTTTAATCCTGGCTATTTGCGAGCCAGCATGATGGCGATTGACGTCACGACGATGCCGGGGGAAAGTCCGGTGATGAAGGAAGCTCGCGAACGTGGAGCCAAGACCGTCAGTCCGATCGATGTCTATGCCGAGCAGCTCGCGACGCAGTTCAAGTCCGCGACCGGCCAAGACATCCCGGCCGCCGACTTTCGCAAGGAACTGACTGCTGTGACCGAGTAGAAACGTTCGGCAACCAGAGTTGTGCCACTCGCGAGATCACTTCGGTGCTGTGGGCGTTGCTGAAGTTGGCTCTGCAGACGCGGCGTTCTCAGATGCGGATCTCACGCGAATCCAATGATCGGTGAATGACACCGGAGCGTTCATTCGCACTTTGGGCATGTGACAACCGACGCAGTCGCTGGTGATGATTTGCTTGGGGCAGTCCGAATCTTGCGAGTCAGGACGGGAATGGCAATCGCGGCAAACATTGTTGTAGTGTTGCGGATCGGTCGTCATCGGACGATGCGGATCGTGGCAGGTCAAACAGTCGAGCCGCCGCGCTGTGCCATCCGAGAGTTGTCGGGTTTTTTGAAACTGAAAGCACCGGCTGAGCGGCAAACCCACAGAAGCGAATCGAGTCAGCGCGCGATTCTCCGGCTGGATCTGTTCTGGCTTGAATGCCGTTGGCGAGCGATGACATTCCCCGCAGCGATCAACCGACTGAATCGGGGACAGCGACTTCCAGTCGTCAAAGCTGCTGGAGGCGGTTTCCCCTCCATGCATTTTCTCCGCGTGCTCTTTCGCGTTGGCGTGGCACTTTGAGCAGAGCACACCAGGAAGCAGATTGGCTGTTTCAATCCCGCGGCCTTTCCTGGTCAGTTCCGTCGTGTGGCATTTGAAACACTGCTTGGTGTCCGACGCATTGTTGAGTGAGCCGAGCGAATCGGGATCGGCGGTCAGCACCGGCTCGTGTCCCATCGTTAGCGCTAAGCCGTGCGGGCGATACCAACTGACGTGCAAGTCTGGGCCTTCATCTTCACCGTACCGATTCTTGGCAACGACAACGGGAGTCATGCCGTGATGCCCAGAGCCGAACATCCAATGGACCTGTGTTTTCACGCCTGACTTTTCGTTGGCGTTCCAAAGCGTTCCGCTCTCCTCCCAAAATCGAAACGAAACCGCTGGCTGACCGACCGACACAGTCTTGCCGGCGAATCGCGACAGCACTTCCGGATCGTGTGCCAGACGCAATGCCAGCGCGTGACCTGTCGTCAAAAACTCTTCGGACTGCGACGCGTGACAGACCCTGCAACGAACGACGTCTTCCGATGGCTCGCGGATCGCGGCTTGCTTCGGCACCTCCTGGCCTGCTGGCCGGTGCCACCACAGCAGAGCGAGGAAGCCAATCCCGATTAACGCTCCCAGCCATCGCTTCATGGAGACTCAGCCCCCCGCACCGCGCACGGCATCGTTGAGGATACCGACGTACCACGAAAAGAATCGAAAGATAAAAAAGACAATGAAGGTCGCGACCAATAACCACACGGTCCAACTCACCGCCGCAGTCAGAGCCTTTAAGCTGCGGCGAGCTTGCTCCTCAAACTGCGGGCTGAGCCGATGCAGCATCTCTGGAACCGTGCCAGAGGTCTCGGCCACGCCAACCATGTGCAGGTAGTCTTCCGGAAACAGATGGCTCTCGGCCAGGACGACGGAGAGGTCTTCGCCCTCACGAATGCCAGCACAGACCAGCGGCGTGGCGTTTTGGAAGGCTCCGTTATTCGTCGCCTTCAAGCTGGCGGTCAGACTGCGGTCGACGGGCATGCCCGACTGCTGAGTCAGAAAATAGGCCCACGAAAACCTCGCGATCGCGAACGATTGCAGACAAGTTCCGAGCACCGGCAGTCGCAGCCACACCGGATCGAGCAATCGTCGAGCGGCGAAACTGCGGATCGCGATTTGATAACCGGCCCACAGCAAGCCCGCGCTGCCAAACGTCATCGTCAACCAGATGATCGCTCCGCCGACGCCGGACAGGCCAAAGACCAACTGTTTCACGTTCGGGCCGCCGGGATCGTCGCGGATCATTCCAAAAATCAGGATCAACCCCGCGATGATCAACACCGCTGCCACGAGTTGGAACATCGGCCACATGATCGAGCCGACAAACTCGCGTCGCAGCCGTAGATTGTTTTCGTAGTGATCGGCCAGATGCGTCAGGACTTCGGGGAGCGAGCCGGTCCCTTCGGACATCTCAATCATGTCGATCATCAGTTCAGGAAACGTTTTCCCCTGCGCACGCATCGCTGCCGAGATCTCGTGCCCGGCAGCGATTTGCGTGTTGATTTCCGCAAATGCCTCGCGGCAGCGAGCATCGCTGACCTTCCCCGATGCCAGCGTAAACGACTTCCGCACCTCGACACCGGACTCCAGCAAGGTGCTGAGCGACCGGCAGGCATTTGCCAACGTCTTGAGTGGGAGCGTCGCGGTCATGTGAACAGGGTTAGGGGTTAGGCAAACGTTTTTCCGGCCAGCAAACGGTGATCGCGGCGATGACGCACAACGTAAAATCGACGGTGTTGATTTGCTCGGACCAGCGATGCAACTGCAGAAATCGAGCGTCCCGTACTCCGCTCGGATCCGTGACGATCGCGTACAGCGGCGAGTAAATCGTGAAATAGTCGATGCTCATCAATAGCAGCACCAACACCAGACTCCCGACGAGCGCCCACCACCGTCGACCATCGTGACTTCGATCAATGCCAATCATCCCGCTGACCAACCCCAGACCAACGAGCACAAATCCAAAGGCGTAGTACGACGGAAATCGCAGTGCGGCCAGTACGTTTTTTACGTCTGATCCAAACGCCGGCGAGCGTTGCTCGGCAATCGACGTCACGACAAACAGCGCCGCTGCACCAATCCAGGCAGCCAGCGTGAACCGAGCAAGCGTCAAAAAAATTCGTTTCATGACGGGCAGTCTAAGGGGTCTGGCGTCGGAGGTCAGGGGTCCGGCGGGGTAATCTTCATTCAGCGTTTTCAGTTCTTGATTGATCATTCCGGCTTTTCTCAATCCCTCTTCGCCTCCACAATGCCGCTACCACATAGAAGGAAACCGCATCATGCCCGGACGCAAGCCGACAAAATCCACTCGCGTCTCTGGACGCTCGCTCTCCTCGAAGTCCATGCGGCGACGCGGCAAGACAGTTACGCGATCCAAGCCAATCAACGGCAAAGGCCCGCAGACAATTGGCGGCTATCTCATCCAGCGGTTGCAGGATTACGGCGTCGCGGACGTGTTTGGCATTCCTGGCGACTTTGTGTTGCAGTTTTACGGAATGCTCTCGGACAGCCCAATCCGAGTCGTCGGAACGACTCGTGAAGACTCCGCCGGTTACGCAGCGGACGGCTACGCTCGCGTGCATGGACTCGGCGCGGTCTGCGTGACGTACTGCGTCGGCGGTTTGAGCCTGTGTAACTCGATCGCCGGAGCCTACGCCGAGAAGTCACCGGTCGTCGTCATCAGCGGCGCACCGGGCATGGAAGAACGACGCTCGGACCCGTTGCTGCATCACCGAGTTCGCGATTTCAATACTCAGCGTGAAGTCTTTGAGAAATTGACCGTCGCGACCGCGTTGTTGGACGATCCGCTGACCGCCTTTCGCGAAATCGACCGCTGCTTCGAGGCAGCCGTGCGTTTCAAACGCCCTGTGTTTTTGGAATTGCCGCGCGACCGTGTCCGGACGCCAGCGCTGTTTCCGCACAAGCCCAGCAGCGAAAAACCACACAGTGACAAAGAGGCCTTGCGTGAAGCGCTGGAAGAGGCGGCCGACGCGATCAACTCAGCCAAGCAACCGGTGATTATCGCCGGCGTCGAGATTCATCGCTTTGGGCTGCAAGACCAAGTCATCAGGCTGGCCGAGAAACATGGCATCCCGATCTGTGCGACACTGCTGGGAAAGTCGGTCGTCAGCGAGAAACATCCGCTGTACCTGGGCGTGTACGAAGGGGCGATGGGGCGCGAAGACGTGCGGATGTTTGTCGAACACAGTGATTGCGTGATTTTGCTCGGCGCGTTCATGACTGACATTAACCTCGGAATCTTCACGGCCAATCTCGATCCGACAAAGTGCGTTTATGCGACCAGTGAGAAGCTTCGCATTAGACATCACCACTTCCACGACGTACTGTTGCATGACTTTATCCGTGGACTCGGCAAGGCGGACCTGCATCCGTCCAAGTGCAATTTGCCTCGGCACCGAGATGAGGAAGACGGGCCTTTCATCCTGCGACCGGAGGCGAAAGTCACGGTGCAGCAGCTCTTCCGGCGCATCAACGACATGCTCGACGAGTCGATGGTCGTCGTGGCTGATGTCGGCGATTCGCTGTTCGCCTCGGCCGACCTGACGATTCACCAGCGGACCGATTTCATCAGCCCGGCGTACTACACGTCGATGGGCTTTGCGATCCCAGCCGCGATCGGCGTGCAAGTTGCTAACCGTGACCGCCGTCCCGTCGTCATCGTCGGCGACGGAGCCTTCCAGATGACTTGCCTAGAACTTTCGACGGCCGTGAAACTCGGCTTCAACCCGATCGTGCTGGTCCTCAACAACAAGGGCTACACGACCGAACGCTTCCTGCAAGAAGGCCCGTTCAACGACATTCCCAACTGGGAATATCACCGTCTACCCGATCTGCTCGGCGGCGGTTGGGGGTTTGAAGTCCACACCGAAGGGGAACTCGATCAAGCGCTGAAGGCCGCCCTCAACAACGAGGACACGTTTAGTTTGCTTAACATTCATCTGGAGCCAAACGATATCAGCCCCGCGCTGTCGCGTTTGGCAAAGCGGCTATCGAAATGCCTCTAAGTCGGCTGCGTGATTGTGAATGGAGCTGATTTGCCTCACCCTTGGCCCGCATCGCGGCGGATGCGTCTCGCGTCTCTTTGGCCGCGCAAGCCACACTGTCGCCGGGACGCCTGCCAAACGCTGTCACGGCCAATCGCTGTGAGCCGCAAGCCGTTGGTGGCTATCCTTTGTCCTGTCGCGACAAACTCCGCGAAAAAGAGAACGGCTTTCGGCCATCGGTTCACGGCTTTCGGCCGGACAATTCGATTTGGAGGACCAGCCATGACTCGTGCTTGTTTGGTGTGGGTGTTGGTCAGTCTGCTGAATTCTGTGACCGTGGCTCAGCAGGAGCCGCTCTTCACCGAGACGCTCGATGTCAACATCCCGCATGTCTCGACCGATCCGAGCGTGAAGGTGGATTATGACATCGTCTACGTCCGAGCCGATCGGGCGGGAGACAAGGTTCACAAGCGGTACTTCACCGACTTCTCGCAGCCGGTCACGATGGAAGCCGGAGCCGATTTGATGCTGCTGCATCCAGACGGCTCGGAGGAAGTCCTCGTCGATGGTGGCAAAGGTTCGGTGACGGACCCGGTGATCTCGTTCGATGGCGAGTGGGTTTACTACTCGTACTTGTACGACCTGCAAAACTACAACCAGTGGTCGCCGTCACGAGCGGGGGCCGACATCTTCAAGCTGCATTTGAAGACGCGGAAGATCGTCAAGCTGACCGATCAGACCTTCACGCCCAACACCGGAGCGGCCAGTTGGTCGAGCGACTTCCGCAAGAACGAACCGGGGAAGTCGCATTTCGATTACGGCGTCTTCAACATGGGCGCGTATCCGCTGCCGGGCGGGCGAGTCGTCTTCACGAGCAATCGCGACGGCTTCCGTCCATCGAAGGGTTATCCAGCGATCTCGCTGCAACTCTTCGTGATGGACGATTCAGACGACGGTCTCGGCCAGAACATCGAGAAGATCGGGCATCTGAACATCGCCGGAGCGTTGCATCCGGTCGTGTTGCAAGACGGGCGGATCATGTTCAGCTCGCTGGAGTCGCAAGGCATTCGCAGCGAAATCTCGTGGGGCATCTGGACGATTCATCCCGACGGCACGAATTGGGGACCGCTGATCAGCGCATTCGATCCGGGCGGTGCGTCGAACGGCTTTCACTTTCAGACGCAGTTGAGCGACGGCTCGCTGGTCATCGAGGAATACTACAACCAGAACAACAGCGGCTTCGGAGCGTTCATCAAATTGCCGCCGACGCCGCCAGAGGGTTACGCCGCATTCGGGCCAGCGTTCATGCAGGATGCTCGGAACAAGCCGTGGCGATACGGCCGACACGATAACGGCAAAGGCATTTGGTATCGGATGCCGTTCATGCCGACCGGCTCGGTGTCGCTGACGCCGTTCACGCTTGGCTTTGAAGGCCCGGCGAATCCGTCGGTGCTCAAGGACAAGGAGTCGCCAAAGGTCGGCAAGTTCACGCACCCCTCCGCCGCGCCGAGCAATCACTTGCTGACGTGTTACTCACCCGGTCCGGTCAATCATCAATACACCTACCTGCCGCAGTTGGACGGGGGGATTTACTTGCTCAAGAACGGCGAGATCGTCACTGAACCGGCGCAGTTGCGGCTGATCAAAAATGATCCGAACTACAACGAATGCTGGCCACGAGCCGTCGTGCCGTACTCGCACATCACCGGCATGAAACAACCGCGAACGATCGCGCCGTTGGCGAACGACGGCACGAAGTCGAAGCACCTGCCGGAAGGAACGCCGTTCGGACTCGTCGGCTCTTCGAGCATGTATAAGCGCGAGAGTTATCCGAACGGAGTCGTCCGCGACGGCGAAGTGACCTCGACGTTTTTTGGTGGACGCGATCCGTGGCGCGGACTCGACGCCTTCACCAGTCATGGCAATGGGATGCCGCTCAACTGGCACAATCAAGGAGCCGACGCCGGGCTGTACTCGAATGATGAGATTCATGCCGTCCGCATCATTGCGATGGATCCAACGACCGATCGTCGTCGTGGCGAAAATTCCGGCCGCCGATTTTTCAATCACGCCAGCGAACGCTTCCGAATCCTCGGCGAGATTCCGGTTCGCAAGTTGACCTCCGATGGAAAAGAGCCGCGCGACGCCGACGGCAATCCCGATACGAGCTTCCTCGCGAAGATCCCGGCCGACACGGCGTTCACGTTTCAAACGCTCGACGCGCGCGGGCTTGTGCTGAACATGGCTCAAACGTGGCATCAACTTCGCCCCGGTGAAATCCGCCACGACTGCGGAGGCTGCCACGCTCACAGCCAGAAGCCAACCGAGTTCTCACTCACGGCCGCCGCGAAGCCAGACTACGCCGTATGGGACTTGGTTAACACGACGCCGTTGATCGGCCAGGTACCCCGAAGCGTCAGCCAGGGAGCGCAGGAAACGAAAGTCGCGAAGGAGACGAGTTCAGACCTCCGCCCCTCGCTCAAGCGTGGGGCTACATTTACCGTCGAATACTTCCGCGACGTGCAACCGATCCTCAAGCGAAGCTGCGTGGCGTGTCACACTAAGTCGTGGGAAAAGCCGGCCGGCAACCTCGTGCTCGATGCGGACGACGAACAAATTCAGTTCGAGCATCACGGCAAGTTCCCTGGTACCTACTTGCGCCTGGCGATAGACGAGCGTGCGAAGTTCGGGCACAAACCGATTGGCTATGACTCGTGGGGCTATCCAAACGCGTCGCGCTACATTCGCAAACTTCAGTCACGAAGAAGCCTGCTCGTCTGGAAAATCTTCGGCGAGCGACTCGACGGGTTCACCAACGACGATCATCCGTCTGAACCGGAACCCGGAGCCGGCTACTTCGCGCTCAAGGGTGAGAAAGTCGAAACGCAAAAGGCCCGTCACGCCTACGACCTCGATTACCTGGGCAGTCAAATGCCGCCTCCCGATGCCGTCGCGGGGACGTCACGCGGCCCCGATGGCAAGCCGATCAAAGTCGAACCGCTCAGCGACGAAGACCGCCGTACGATCGTCCGCTGGATCGACCTCGGCTGCCCGATTGATTTCGATTTCGATGCCGCGCACCCGGAACGTCGCGGCCTCGGCTGGATGCTCGACGACAGTCGGCCGATCCTCGCGCTGACGTTACCGCAACCGGGACGGAACAAACCGCTGACTCGCATCCTGATCGGCCTGCACGACTACGACAGCGGCCTCGATCCCGACAGCTTCGAGGTTCGAGCGAACTTCGCAATCAACGGCATCGCCGCCGGCGAAAATCTCGCGGCTAAGTTCCGTGCAAAGTCTCAGGGGGTATGGGAATTGGAATTGGCGGAGCCACTCCGCAAACTGGCGGAAGGACGGCTCACAGTCGGCGTGCGCGATCGTCAAGGAAATTGGTCGCGCTTGGATCGACGCTTCCATGTCGAGTGACGCGGCGAGGATTGTCACCGGCGTTGCAGCACTCGATCTAAGAATTCATAGGCTCGTTGTCGCGACTTTGCCGGGAATGAATGTCCGGCCTCGGGGTAATGGCCGACCAGATCGTTAGCCTTGCCGTACAGTTCGTAAATCGGTCGAGCGGCTTCGAGGACATCTTTGACGCCACTCACATCGAAGTCATTGTCCTTCGTCGCTGCCGAGGCGAAGAAGGCACGCGGAGCGACTGCGGCGATCAGTTCGTGAAAGTCGAACGGCAGACGTGCACGATCGTTATTGAAGTCGGTCGCAATGCGCGGCATGTAAGGCGGTCCGTTCCAGCTTGGCACGTCGTCCTTTTGCATCGAAGAAAAGCCACAACTCGAAACAACCGCCTTTAAGCGTGGCTCGAAGACCGCCGTGAAGATCGCGTTGTGTCCGCCCAGCGAATGTCCAATGCAGCCGATGCGATTGCCGTCCACTTCCGGCAGTGATTCCAGCAGATCGACGGCGCGGATGTTGTCCCACACGGCCTTCATCGTGCCGCTGACGTAGCCGTGCTTTGGATCGAAATCGTAGGCGTGTTCTCCGAAGCTGGGATAGTCGGGAGCCAACGTGACATAGCCGCGTTGGGCCAGTTCAAGGGCGTACTTCAAATTCGGATCGCCACGAACTCCGGCTGGCTCGTCCTTGCCCACGCTTGTGGTTTGCTGAAGGCAGAGCACGGCGGGGCTTTGTGGCGCACGCGGTTCGCGTGTGCCAGATTTCACGCGATCCAAGTGAACTACGGGCAGAAACAAAAACGCCGTCACGCGATCAGTCGGATCGGACTGAAAACTCAATTTCCGCCGAGTCAGCGTGCCGACGTTCACTTCTTCGACAACCTTTACGTCCAACGGCACACGTCGCATCGGGCCAGGCAGCGGGCCAGTCGCACGCGCAAAGTGACGGACGATATGCTCGCGACGTTTCGCCCAATCGAGGAACGTTTTCACATTCCGTTTCGTGCCGTCGCTGTCGAGCACGAACGACAGGTCTTGATGATTCGGATATTCTGGCAGCTGTTCGTTGGCGACGAAGCGTCCGACTGGAAAGCCAGCGGCGTAGTCAATCTCAAACACACCGTTCGAAGTACCGTAACGGATCGTCTCGCGCCGCTCGAAATCACTCTGGTCAGTCCGTTCGCGGCGGTCGGAGTCGCCGGGCGAGAGAACTTTTGCACCGAGCTGCAAGACGATCTCCGTCCGGTTACCGAGTGCATGGCTCGTCGACGTGAAGACCTTACCGTCGATGCGATCCTTCCCGATGAAGTGCGGTTCGACATCGAGCTTCGCACGCTGCATCCAGTCGACCATCTCGACCGCATCTGCGAACGGACAGGTTGTGTCGTCGCGACCATGGACGGTGATGATCCTCGTTCGCGATCCAAGCAACTTCGTCACCGCCAGGTGATCCGGGTTGCCGAGGAACCGCAGTTCTTGATGATCGAGCGACAGATAATTCGGACTCGCCGGATCGCGGTTGTACCGAGCATCGAGATCGCTGCCCCCTGGCAATTTGAAGGCGATGTCGTCCGACAACTTCTTCATGCCGCACAGGTCGATGACGCACGCGAACGTGCGCGGCGCGAGCTTGTGGCACATTAACGTCACGTTACCGCCGCCGGAGCCGCCAGTCGCAAAGACGCGACCGCTCGCGAATTTCACCCCCCTGCCCTTCAGGCCGTGATCGAGCCACCACAATGCTCGCAGTGCGTCGAGAGCTTGCAAGTAGCCGAAGTCATACGGTTCCGGGCCTTCGATCGAGTCTTTCGGGCCGCTCTGCAAATAGTTCACGCAGAGCGTGACGACATTGAGCTTCTCGGCCAGCACGGTGGGGCTTGCCGTGCCAACACAGTCGGTGCCACCCCAGTTGTGCAGCGTCAGCATCAAACCGGTGCGTTCGCCGACATTCGCCAGTTTGCCTCCGGGAAAATGCACGAGCACTCGGACGCGACGCGGCCCCGGACGCAGCGGCCACTCCTGAGCCGGAATCTCGACGGCTCCGTTTTGTTCCGGCAGAGCTGGCCAATCCTCGGCATCTGTTTCCGTCGTGAGAAACATCATCAGGAGAACAACGAGCAATCGGCAGGTCATGCGGTCCTCATTCCTTGTTGCCGCAGTTTCAAAACCAGCACGAAGCGTTAGCGAGTAGTGACTTCTTCGCGAAGTTTAGCCACTCGCTGGCGCTTCGTGCTGGTTCTGCAACTGCTCCGCGCGTCGCGCTACTTCAGTCCGGCCGTGGTAATTGTTGATTGGCCGAGCGTCAGTGAGCGACCGGCCGCTTGGCCGGCCGTGGGCTTTTGCAGGAACTTTGGCAGTTCGACGCGGTCGAAAAAGGTGTAATCAGGCTTCTCGCGTTCGCGCAGGTGGTTCTCGATGTTGTCGCCTCGTTTGAGGCTGATGATGAACGAGATGTTTGAGCCACTGAATTCCCAGGCGGGTTGTCCCTCATAGACGAACTTCAACTTCGTCATAAATTCTTTGGTCATGTAGGTGCCGGCTCCGTGGTATTGCAATTGGCGGTCTTTCGGGCCTTCGACCGACGCCACCAAGTCGATGGTGCCCGCCGGGCCGGGCTTGCAGTCGATCGTGGCGAGGCGTTTGGTCAGCGCCGCCTCGACGGTCGCTCGTTGAGCGACGTCGGGGATGCCTTCGAGGTCCAGCTTCACCGTCGTACCGGCTTTCAATACGAACAGTGTGGGATCGGTCAGCGCCTTCTTGAGCAGTTCTTTCGCACCAGCGTGCGGCAAGGTCATCGTGAGCAATGCTCCCGGAGCGTTGTGTCCGGCAGAGACACCGACGTAAGCCACACCGTTGATGCAGCGAATCTGGTCGGCCCCGTCGAATTGCCAAAACTTCAGTTGGTTGGGCATGTCGACCAGGAACTTGCCGTTGCCGAGGATGTAATCGTCGTCGGGGAACTCGATGCTGTCCTTAATCATCAAGCCCGTCGGCGAGAACGATTGTTCCAACTTGCCGGTGGCGAGGTCCCACATCAACACTTTGTCGAAGGCGATGCAGCCCAACCGCTTGCCCGACGGGCTGAAAGCCAGCAACGGCCAATTCAATTTCATCGGGGTCGCTTGCTGAGCGATCACTTCGCGTTTCTCGACATCGAACAAGCCGACATTGTCGCCGGTGCAGTACGCAATCAGCTTGCGATCCTGGCTGAGTGCCGGCTTGCTATCGGCCGCCTGGAACCAGCAGATCGGTTCCATTTCCGGATACTTCCAGATCGCAACTTTGCCGCCGCGACTGGAGGTGACGAGACGTTCGGCGTCGATGAATTCGGCCCACGTGACGTCTCGCGGTCCTCCGGTGACTTCTTCATACGGCGTGCAGATCAAGAGCTTCTCGATCTTGCCGCTCTTCATCGACCAGACTTCAAGCCGGTCGAGATTTCCAAATCCGAACTCATCGCGGCGCATTAGAATTTGATCGCCGTCGTCGTGCATCGCCAACGGCACCATCTGCACCGGCGCCGACACCGAACCTCCCGCTTTGCCGGTCACCAGATCGACTCCGAGCAATCGTGTCGTCCCGCCCTGTTGAGAATTGCCCATGTTGTAGCCAATGACCGCACGCTTCAAATCGCGGCCGATGACGATCGCTTTCATCCCCTCGAAGAAATTCGCCTTCTGTGGCAACGTGATTGGCTTGAGCTTGCCGCCAACTTCGGGCAACTTCACTTTTGGCGGCTCAACCTTCCAGCCGCTTTCCGGCGGAGCGAGCGTGATGATATCCGCTTTCGACCAATCCACTTTGATGACCGGCGCATCGCCGTCATCGACGGGTTCGGCGGTCGTCTTCGGAGCACCCGGTCGTCCCGGGCGAGTTGGCCGATTTGGCTGAGCAGGCGTCGTCGTTCCTTTGGGCTTCGCTTTGAACGGATCGTCTTTCGGCTTCGCTTTCGATTTGAATGGATCGTCGTCTTTCGCCTTGGCAGCATCGTTGGCCGCTTTTTGATCGGCGGTGCTAAGCTTCTGCAGTTCGATCTCAATCTCCTCGCCATCTTCCTTTTCCAGCGTGACGATGCCGTCTGCCAGCGAGACGAACTTCGCTTTGATCTTGAACTTGCCGGTCGCGTCCGACCACTGTCGTAATTCAGCGGCCGCCAGCGTTCCAAACGTCATCAGGCCGCAAACCAACAACAACCATCCGCTCCGAGTACCAAGATAAGTGCGCACCGCCAATGCCTCCCAATAACAGCCGAGGGAATTCCGCCCGTCCGCAATACCGCGAGATGAAGTCATTTGGACAAGATTTCAACTCAACAGCAAACAATCGACAAGCATCAAGCCCATCTGCCAAGGACGTGTTCCCTGAATCAATCTATGCAAAGTTCTTGTGCGACGCCGTGTCTGGTGGCTAGTTTGGGAAGCAGTTTCTGCGCAAGACCCTGTTACACAACACCGATGAACTTCCGAATGGCACGCGGCGACGAATTCATTCGCTCGACTCGGTGTGCCTCATCTCGTTCGAGCCCTTGTCGAGGGGCCATTTACGGGAACGCTTTCGAGCGGTGCCGGCGGGCTGCTTCGAGTTTCGCTGGCGTTGTCCGCCGCGAACTCCACTCCGTGATTCGCCATCAATTTCTTCGTCGATGGGCGACCGTCGTAGATCATTGTTTGCATCGCGTCCATCAACCGCCAGGAGAAAGACCAGAACGTCTTCCTGCGAAAGAGATCGAATCGCCACTCGAAAGCCGTCCACGGTCTGAATTCTAAGTTCTTGGCGTACATGTTTGGTCGAGTCGCTCAATCATTGAATCCAAAAACACTTCGCTGGAATTACCTCCCGCTGGATCACTTTGCCGCCACGCGCTCGGATGGGGCCAAGCAGTCGAATTCGTTCGTGATGCAGGAGCTGCTTTTTTACCAACACCCGAAGCTCAGATGAGCCGGAAATCAAACCTCGATTTGCGGCTGCGGCGAAGAGACCTCGCTCCAGGAACTGTCCATTATCAGGTTCTTGCCACCGACAGGCCGACTTCAAGACCCGTGTTGATCGGTTGTTTGCGATTCACTTGCGAGTTCGTCACGTCCCACTATGGCGACGAAAAAAACTATTTCCAACATGATCCAGGGCCAATAATATCAGTCATCTTTCATTCGTTGGCTGAAGTGGTAGACTGTACCCCGCCGAAAACAAGGCGCGTGGTTCTTATGGATTCGACGGAGGCGTGGGGATGCTGACGATCGCTGGACCCCGACTGAACGGCTTTTGTGATCGACTCGACCGCCGTAGCTTTCTGCAAATCGGCAGTCTGGCGTTGGGAGGCGCGACCCTTTCATTGCCACAACTGTTGCGAGCCGAACAAGCTGCCAGCACGAGTGGCCAACCATCTACACGCCACAAAGCGGTCATCAACATCTTCTTGTCCGGTGGTCCGCCGCATCAAGACTTGGTCGATTTGAAGCCCGATGCTCCCTCCGAGATTCGTGGCGAGTTCCTGCCGGTCGCGACCAATGTTCCCGGCATCCAGATTTGTGAACTGTTGCCGAAGCTCGCGGCGATGACTGACAAGCTGGCGATCATCCGCTCACTCGTCGGGTCGGATGGGCGACACGCGGCGTTTCAATGTCAGACGGGACGTCGCTTCGCCAATCAGATTGCCGGCGGCTGGCCGTCGATGGGATCACACGTTTCGAAACTGCAAGGGGCCGTCGATCCCGCCGTTCCGCCGTTCGTGGGACTCGCGCCAAAAATGATCACCTCGACGTGGGCCGATCCCGGTCAGCCTGGCTTCCTTGGCCCCAGTCACGCTCCGTTCCTGCCCAACGCCGAAGGCAAAAAGGATATGGTGCTCAACGGCATCGATTCCGACCGCTTCGGGACTCGCAAGTCGCTGCTGAAGAACTTCGACACACTCCGCCGCGACGTCGATGCCAGCGGAATGCTCAAGGGCATGGACAAATTCACCGAGCAAGCCTTCGGCATCCTGACCTCCAGCAATCTGGCTGAGGCGATTGATCTCGAGCGGGAAGATCCGAAGCTGCGCGACCGCTACGGCCGAGGGAGCGACAAGCCTGCGGGCTACGGAGATGCCGGCCCGCTGAACAACGACTACTTCCTGCTGGCTCGCCGCCTGGTTGAAGCCGGAGTCCGCGTCGTCACACTCGCGTACGGCCGTTGGGACTGGCACGGCATGCCACACGGGACGAATTTCTCAAACGCTCGCGAGCACTTCCCGATGCTCGACATCGGTCTCTCGGCATTGATTGAAGACCTCGAACGCCGCAACCTTCTTGATACCACGACGGTCCTCGTTTGGGGCGAGTTCGGACGAACTCCGAAGATCAATCCGGTTGGCGGTCGAGACCATTGGCCGGAAGTTGCCTGCGCAATCCTTGCCGGCGGAGGCCTCCGCACCGGTCAAGTCATCGGCTCAACCAACCGCAATGCCGAGCATGCGAAAGATCGCCCCGTTTCATTCCAGGAAGTCTTCGCCACTCTTTATCACTCGCTGGGCATCGACGTGAATACCGCCACAATCACCGACCTCGCCGGCCGCCCACAATATGTGATCGACGGCGTGCAACCGATTCGGGAACTGATTTAGTCATGAGCATTGCTGGCGTTTCACTGAGGGTCGATCGAGTCTTTCCGGCCCGCCAGGACCGCTGACGGCGATTTATGATGCCGCCCATCGAAGAATTCGCGTTTCTCCTGTCGACTCGGCCAGCGGACATGGATGCTCTTTGGGAGCAAGGCTGGCGTCACTTTGGTCCGATGTTCTTTCGCTATTCGCACACACTATCGGGAAACGAAGTGCGACATGTAATCCCGCTGCGAGTGGACCTCAAACAGTTTTCGCTGTCCAAGAGCCAACGCCGAGTCCTCCGAAGGATCGCAGATCTGCGACTCCAAATCTCTCCCTCGGAAATTGACGAGGAACGCGAAGAATTGTTCCATCAACACAAGCAGCGTTTCACGGAGAACGTTCCGGAATCGCTCGAAGTGTTCCTGGGGCCAAGCCCTCACGGAATCCCCTGCGCGAATTCCGAAGTCGCACTCTTCGACGGCCGACAACTCGTCGCGGCGAGTTATCTGGATCTCGGTGCTTGCTCGGTCTCCAGCATCTACGGCTTCTTTCATCCCGATCACGCCTGGCGGAGTCCCGGCATCGCGACGATGCTGTTGGAAATCCAATACGCTCAACAATCTGGTTACCGCTACTACTATCCCGGCTACGTGTTTCGTGAGCCTTCGCACTACGACTACAAGAAACAATTCGCCGGGCTGGAGACCTACGATTGGGCCGGTGATTGGCTCCCCTTCCAACGATCGCACAACTCCTGAGCCGCCCCGAGCCACGACGGATACGCGAACTCAAATCCCGATTCCCGCAGCCGGCTGGGAACCACACGACGGCTCTTGAGCACGAGTTCGCTCTCCGTGCGCATCAACCTTGTGCCGATTTCCAACATCCATTCCGTGGCCGGCAATCCAATACGAGCGCCCCAGGCATTGCGCAGCTCGCGCATGAATTCGGCGTTCGGCAGCGGGTTCGGTGAAGCCAAATTGACCGCGCCGCTGAGTTCCTCATGATCGATCAGCCAAGACACCGCACGGACAAAATCACGATCATGAATCCATGAGACGAACTGCCGTCCATCACCGTGTTTGCCTCCCATCCCCAATCGAACCAGACGCAGTAGGTAGTCGAAGGGGCCACCGTGATCGGGCCCCATCACGATGGCCGAGCGAAGTAACACCTTGCGAGTCTGCGGCGTCACACATTCATTTGCGGCTTGCTCCCACGACTTCGCGACGTCGATGCTGAACCGCCAGGTGTCTGGGACGTTTGGTTCGTCACCACCAAGAATTCCCGTTGCCTCGTCATTCGGAGCGTCGAAGCGATGAGCGTAAATCGTCGCTGTGCTCGCTTGTAGCCAGACGCGCGGCGGCCGCGCCGCTTCGGCAATCGCTTGCCCCACTGCTCGCGTCGATTTCAGGCGAGACTCTTTGATCTCTCGCCGATTCCGCGCGCCAT
>Ga0194131_10000262_pt1 | contig 85164 bp, 74 predicted proteins | sample TA2KigO120mmetaG_FD_148631 | JGI IMG/M metagenome (GOLD analysis project Ga0194131, IMG submission 148631) | Freshwater microbial communities from Lake Tanganyika, Tanzania - TA2015053 Kigoma Offshore 120m | ecosystem: Environmental > Aquatic > Freshwater > Lake | place: Tanzania: Lake... | reverse complement strand
TGGGGGATCAGCGTCGCTTCGCCTTCGCCTCGACCGCCGTTCCCGCCGGCACCTTCGGCGTGGTGAAGATGGAAGGGATCGAGGCCCTCTCGCAACCCTACGAATTCACGCTCACGCTCATCGCCGAACGGGCGGACGTCCCCGTGGAGACGTTGCTCAATCGATCGGCGACGTTCACGATCTACGGGAAGCCGGGCGGCGCCCCGGTGCCGTATCATGGCGTCATCCGGGCCTGCGAGCAATTGCATCAGGCCGGTCCGTACACCCTCTACCGGGTGGTGTTGGTTCCCCGGCTCTGGCGGCTCTCGCGATCCCGCGAATCCGAGGTGTACGTGGGCATGACGATCCCGCAGATGATCGAGCGCGTACTGACGGACGCCGGGCTGGGGGGCGACAACCATGCGTTGCAACTCAACGCGCGCTACAAGGTCTGGTCCTACTATTGCCAGTATCAGGAGACCAACTTCGCGTTCATTTCCAGGCTGATGGAGCGGGTCGGGATCTATTACTTTTTCGAACAGAGCCGCGGCGCAGAGAAACTCAGGCTGGTGGACTCCCTCACGTTCCACGATCACACCAAGCAGGTCGTGCCCTATCTCGCGTCCGGCGATCCGGCGCTGGCGAAGCGCGAGGGCGGTATCCAGGCCTTTGTGTGCAAACAGGAGCCGATGCCGAAACAGATCGTGCTGCAGGACTACAACTACGAGAAAGCGGCGATGGAATTGACCGCAGAGGCGGCGGTGGGCCCCAATGGCATCGGCGAGGAGCGAATCTTCGGGGAACATTATGAAAATCCGGAAGAGGGCAGGCGGTTGGCCGACATCCGTGCCCAGGAGTTTTTGTGTCGCCGGATACAATTTTACGGAGAGGGCGCCGCCACGGGGTTGCGCGCGGGCTATTTTTTTCAGCTCGACCGGCATTACCGGACGGACTTTAACGCCACCTATCTGACGACTCGCGTCCGGCACGAGGGGTCGCAGGCCGCCGCCCTCTTCAGCGGGTTGATCCCAGAGGGGCAGCAGGGCGAGCGGGAGCCCTTCTATCGCCAGGAGTTCACGGCCATTCCGGCCGCCACGCAATTCAGGCCCGAGCGACGAACACCCTCTCCGCGGATCGAAGGCACGATCAGCGCGTTCGTAGACGCGGAGGGCAGCGGCCAGTATGCGGAGATCGACGACCAGGGTCGCTACAAAGTCCAGGTGCCCTTCGACAAGACCGACAAGCAGGCCGGGAAGGCCTCGACCTGGATTAGGAAGACGTCTCAATACTCCGGCAAGGACCACGGCATGCATTATCCCCTCCATAAGGGCACGGAGGTGTTGCTGAGCTTCGTGAACGGAGACCTCAACCAACCGGTGATCGTCGGAGCCGTGCATAACTCAGAAACTCCCAACATCGTGACCCGCGTCAATCAAACTCAGACCGTGTTGCACACCGGCGGCAGCAACCGGATGGTGATGGAGGATCTGATCGACAACGAGCACATTCACCTCAATACACCCAAGGCCAATACGATATTGCGGATGGGCACCGGCATGCAATCGACGGTGGGCGCCCAGGCGGCCGGCGCCAGCACGGACGGCTTCACGTTCAACACGGACGCCAACTGGACGGTCAGCGCCACGGACGCGAGCACCACCCTGAAGAGCGACACGCTCAAAGTGACGGGCACCCAGACGGAAACCATCGGCCAGCGGGAAGTGACCCTGGGCTCGCCGCTGTCCAGCCTGACGGACGCCGGCAATTACGTGCCTCTTATCGGGTCCGCCATTGAGTCGCCCATCTCGAAAATGACGATCTACGGCGCCGAATCCCAAACGGTCATCGGCAAATCTGCCAAGACTGTGATCGGCATCCAAGGGGACATGTTCATCGGGGTGGCGGGAAACCTCTACGTGGTGCTGCCCGGAAAGGCGCAGGTGCCGCTGTTGACCGCCGCCGGGCACATGTATTTCGGCGAATGGATCGACATGTATGTCGGGGTCGGCGGCAAGATGGTGATCGGCACCGAACGGAACACGAACCTGGGTCCGGTGACCGAATTCGTCACCTCCAAGCTCCATGTGGCGGGAGAAAAGCTCGAACAGGTCGGCCAGAAGCTCGAGGCCGTCGGATCGAAGATCAAATCGTTCGGGCAGGAAGTGGTGGCCAGAGTGCAATCCCTGTGCTCGACCCAGACGAACATTGAAGCCACGGAGATCGAGATGACCGAACTGGGCACTCGGGTGGGCACCACCGGGGTAAACGTCGACGAGACGGAGACCGAGGTGCGGTCCTCCGAGGTCCGCGTGGACGAGACGGCCACCGACATCAAGAGCGGCGATATCGAGATGACCACCTTCGGCGTGACGATGATAGGATAAGCTGCGCTAAAAGTCATGGGCGCGCGGAGACCGCCACCGTACGCTGTCTCTGTGCAGACGCTGATGTACTTGGTTGACTAGAGTCTCCGAATTCCGCATCCTACCCCCTAGTCACGTAGTCACGGTCCGATCTCTCCTCGACGATACAGCGGAGGTTCTTATGACGACGCTTGAAGACAAGCTCGGGACACAGAAGCGCTTTGGGTTCACCTCGAAGGCCCTGCCGCCCGGCACCTTTGCCGTGGCGGAGCTGTCGGGCACGGAGGCGATTTCTCGCCCGTACGAATTCGATCTCCTGCTGGTTTCCGGAGACGCCAACCTTTCGATGGAGGCGGTGCTCGACCAGCCGGCCACGCTGACGATTCACCCCAGGGCCGGTGACCCCCAGCCGATTCCGTATCACGGCCTGGTCAAACAATTGGAGCAGGCGCACCAGGTCGGGCCCTACACCTTCTATCGGGTGTCGCTGGCGCCGCGTGTGTGGGGCCTCTCCCTGGACCGGATTTCCGAGGTGTATTTGGACCGGACGATTCCCCAAATTCTCGACCTCAAGCTGAAAGAGAACGGACTGACGAGCCAGGACTACGAATTGAAGCTGGCCAGTACCTACAAGCCCTGGCCCTATGTCTGCCAGTACCAGGAGACGGATCTGGCGTTCATCACCCGCCTGATGGAACGGGACGGGATCTATTTCTTTTTCGAGCAGGGGACGGATCGCGAGAAACTCATCATCATCGATGCGAAAGCGATGCAAGCTGCGTCGGTGCGGCAAGTGTCCTACCGGCCGGCGGCGCAGATGGAGACGGGCGTCAGCGAGGAATCCATGCAGGCCTGGGTCTGCCGGCAGAAGCCGGTTCCCCGAAAAGTGGTCTTGCAGGACTACAACTATCGCACCGCATCGCTGGCCCTTTCGGCCGAGGCGGACGTCGCGCTCTCCGGCAAGGGCGAGATGCGAATCTACGGGGAGGCGTTCGAGACCCAGCAGGAGGGCAAGGCCCTGGCGATGGTCCGCGCCCAGGAACTGGCCTGCCGGAAAAAAACGTTCCAGGGAGATGGAACCGCGACGGGGCTGCGCGCCGGGTTCTTCATGGAGATGCACGGTCATTACCGCGCGGATTTCAACGGACGCTATCTGGTGACCGAGGTGCGCCACGAAGGGGCTCAGGCCGGCACCCTGCTGGCCGGTCTGGAGGGGGGCGCGACGGGCGGGCGAGCCCGTGAGGACTTCTACCGTAACGAGTGCGCGGCCATACCGGCCGACATCCAGTTCCGTCCCGAACGGCTGACGCCCAAGCCGGTGATTCACGGCACCATGACGGCCTTTGTGGACGCAGAAGGCAGCGGCCAGTACGCCGAGCTGGACGACCAGGGTCGGTACAAGGTGCAGTTGCCGTTCGATAAGACGGACAAGGAACCGACGAAGGCCTCGGCCTGGATTCGCATGGCGACGCCCTACTCGGGCAAAGACCATGGCATGCATTTCCCGTTGCACAAGGGCGCGGAGGTGCTCCTGTCGTTCCAGGACGGGGACCCGAACTGGCCGGTAATCACGGCGGCGGTGCCGAATTCCGACAACCCGAACCTGGTCACGCGCAGCAACCAGACCCAGAGCGCCATCCACACGGCGGGGAGCAACTTGCTGACCTTCGAGGACAAAGAAGGATCGGAGCGCATCTACCTCAAGACACCGAAGGCCCAGACCCATATCCGGATGGGCGCCGCCAAAACCGACACCCCGTCCGCGGAGCCGGGCGCATGCGAAAAGGGGGAGGAAAAAATCAACGGGCTCTGCTTCGAAACCGAGGCCCATTCGTACACCAAAGTCGGAGGCAACAGCATCGAGATCATCAAGGGCGACAGCACCGAGACGGTCGATGGCAAGATGGTCGAAACGGTCGGCGGCGACAGCGTCGAAACGATCGGCGGCAATTTCCGGGAAACGGTCGGCGGCAACAGTTTTTCGCTGATCAAAGGCGGCTACAACGGCGAAGTGATACTGGGGGCCGATACCTACATTGTTGCGGGTCCCAGGGTGGATACGGCCCTGGGCGTCAGTATCGATTTCTTCCTTGGGGTGTGGATGCTCGAATTCGCCGTCGGAGTCTCGACGGAAGTGCACAACTTCCACGTCAACGCCACGGACAATGAAATCAAGGCCATTAGCACGACGATCGAGGCCCATGGCGCCCGGATTACGGCGGCCGAGCAAGACATCGGGACCCATACCAATCAGATCATCGCGGCGGCCCAGCAACTCACCGCGGCCGAGCAGCGCATCACGACGACGGAGACGACGATTGGAGCGCACGGCAACCGGATTACGACGGCTGAAACCACGATCGGGACGCACGGCCAGCGGATTACAACGGCCGAAACGAACATTGGCACCATGGCCACGGACATCCAGGATTGCGAAACCAGCATCGTCAATGTCGCGACGGATCTGGCGGACAAGGAGTCCGTCATCGTCAACGCGGCGATCTTTATCATCAGCTGAGCCGGCCCGCGCCGCGCCGGGAGGGCGCTTGGCGGCGGCGCGGAAAGCGCGGGCTTTTCAGTTGACTGGATTTTCGAGATTCCGCATCCTGCCGATAGGCCGCCGGGGCAAGGGAGATTATGAAAGTCATTAAAGATCTCGACCAGGGGTTGCTGCTGTACCGGTTCGGCAAGGCGGGCCACTTCGCCTTTGCCACCACGGTCATGTATTGCTTCGACTTCAACGATCCGGATAAGCCCCTCACCGAACAGCAACTCTGGCCGCTCGTCACCAAGGAACTGGGGAAGGACGCGATCCTGGACGCGGGCATGCCGAAAGTCGGCGGCGAAATCCTGGTCCGCGGCAAGTGCTACGCGCCCAAGGGCAAAACCATCCCCGCCGCCAAAGTGACGGCGAAAGTCGGGTCCCTCTCGAAAAGCCTGGCCGTGTTCGGCAACCGGACATGGGTCAAGCGGGGCGGAGTCCAGATCCCTTCCGAACCGGAGCCCTTCGCCGAGATGGACCTCGTGTACGAGCGGGCCTACGGCGGCAAGGGCTATGACCAGAACCCGATCGGCAAGGGGTTCCTCGCGGACCCGGATCGGGCGGCGGACCAGAACCTGCCTCTGCCGAACGTCGAGTCGCCGAATAGCTTGATCGGCAGCCCCGCGGACCGGCGCGAACCGGCCGGCTTTCTGCCTTACGACGTCATGTGGCCCCAGCGGATGAAAAAGACGGGGACCTACGACGAGCGCTGGTTGAAGGAGCGCTGGCCCTACTTCCCCGACGACATGGATTACAGCTTCTTCAACGTGGCGCCGAAGGACCAGTGGCTGACGGGGACGCCGAAATTTTTCAAGGGCGACGAAGGGGTCGAAATCGAGGGCATGCACGCCGAGAAGGCCCGGCTGCGCTCGCAACTGCCCGGCGTCCGGCCGCGGCTCTTCCTGGTCCATCAAAAAAAGGACGGCGAGGTCTTCAGCGAGTTCACGCTCGACCTGGATACGGTCTGGCTGTTCCCGTCCATCGAGAAGGGGTTGGTGCTTTACCGCAACACAGCTCCGGCGGCGGACGACGAGGCCTCCGATGTGATCAAGCTGTTCCTGGTCACGGAGAAGATGACCGACCGGCCCCAGAGTTTTGAGTTCTACAAGGAAGAGTTCCAAAAGCGGCTGGACCGGAAGGTTCCGGCGGACATCGCCGCCATCAAGGCAGACGCAGACGCCAAGATGGCGGAGGCCAAGGCCAAGATCGCGCAGGCCAAGGCGGACGTGGCCAAGATCAAGGAGCAACTGGCCAAGGGCGAAGTCCCCGACATCGTCAAGAATGCCCCGAAAGGCGATCCCGCCGCGAGCTTGGACGCAGGCGCGGCCCAACTGGGCGCGGCGGCCGAGAAGTTGGCCGGGTTGCAGGACAAGATGGGCCCGATGGGTTATGTGGACACAGCCCCGATTCGCGAGGCGCAGGCCAAGATGGCCGAGGCGAAGGGCCAGATCGCCGACGCCATGGCCAAGGTCGATGCGGCCAAGGCCCAGGCCAAGCAACAGCTCATGGACGCCCTGGCCAAGAATCCCGAAGCGGCCAAGAACGTCGATGTCGAGAAGCTCTTCAATCCGCCGCCCCCCCCGCCGCCCGACAAGATTCCGACCAAAGACGAGATCATGGTCCAGGTCGAAGAGGCCAAACAGAAGGCCATGGCCCAGGCGACCGAGGCCATGCAGAAGGCCGGGCAGGATCCCAAGCAACTGCTGGACGCCTTGAACGCGCCCCCTCCGGCCGGTCCGCCCAGTTTCGACTTTCCCGGCATTCCGGACGAGGTCAAGGCCAAACTGCCCCCGGATCAGCTGCAGATGGTCTTGGAGCAGGAAGAGAAGGCCAAGGCCATGATGGCCGACGCCAAGGTCAAGTACGAGGCGGCAATGGCCAAGGCCGAGGAACTTAAGGCCAATCCCATTCCCGATTGGGCCAGGGAACAGCTCAAGAAGGCCGGGATCGACGTGGACGACATGAAGCCCCTCACGCGGGACGAGGTGGTCGCCCGCTATCGCGCGGGCAAGAGCCTCGCCGGCAAGAAGTTGGCGGAACTCGACCTCTCCGGACTCGATTTGCACGGGGCCGATCTGACCGGCGCGAACTTGTCGAAGACCAAGCTGTCCGGGGCCAATCTGTCCGGGGCCAATCTGACGAAGGCCATCGCCGGGGAAGCGGACTTCTCCCGCGCCAATTTGAAAGGCGCGAAGCTGCCGAAGGCCCTCCTCATGAAGGCCAAACTCCCGCAAGCCGACCTGACCGGCGTCGATTTGTCGAAGGGGGTCTGCAGCCAGGCGGACTTCACCGGCGCCAAGATGGCCGGCGGGACCTACGAAGGGACCCTGTTCGAACAGGCGACGCTCAAGGGGGCCGATGTGTCGAAAGCGGCCGCCTCCAAGGGCTACTTCCTCACTGCCGACGTGAGCGGGGCCACCTTCGCCGGGGCGAATCTGGAGAAGGCGGTCTTCATGAAAAGCAACGTGGACAAGGCGGACTTCAGCAAGACGCGGGCCAAGGGCGCCATCTTCTGGGAAGTCTCCGGCGAGCAGGTCAAGTTCGGCCAGTCGGACCTGACGAATCTCCGCATCGGCAACTCGACGCTCCCCGGCGCGGAGTTCAAGGAGTCCACCATGCCCAAGGCCAGCCTGATGAAGACCGACTTCACCGGCGGCAATTTCCAGGACTGCGAGCTGAAGCGGGCCATGGTGGACAGTTGCCAGCTCGGCCGCGCGAACCTCTACCACATCAAAGCGGTCCAGGCCCAGTTCACCAAGTCCGACCTGAGCGGGGCGAACATGGTGGGCGCCAACCTGTTCAAGGCGTCCCTGCGCAAGGCCAAGCTGGTGAACACCGACCTGCGCGGGTCCAACCTCTATGCCGCCGAGACCCTGCGGGCGGAGGTCAAGGACACGAAGCTGAACGATGCGATCCTGACCATGACGAAGCTCAAACAGCAGCAACGGGAGGGCCAGAAATGACTCGCGACGAGCTGCTGGCCAAGGTCAACAAGAACGAGCGCATCGTCGGCGCCGACCTCACCGGCATGGACCTTTCCCGGGCCGACCTCTCCAAGGGGTTTTTCCAGAAGACCATCCTGAAAAACGTCAACTTGTCCGGCGCCATCGTCAAGAAGACGGTCTTCCGCGACTGCGATCTGTCCGGGGCCAAATTCGACGGCTGCGACCTGGAGAAAGTCATCTGGGTGAAGCTGAAACTGACCGGGGCCGGTTTCAAGCAGGCGAAGCTCGTCAAGGCGGTCCTGACGGAGGCGGACCTGGCCGGCGCGGACTTCGCCGGGGCCGATCTGACCCAGGCGGTGATGAACAAGACGAACCTGAAGGGCGCCAAGTTCGCCGGGGCCAATCTGACCAAAACCGTGTTGCCGGACGCGGACCTGAGCCAGGCCGATCTCTCCGGGGCGAACCTGTTCAAGACCGCCCTGGTCAAAGCCAAGCTGAACGGGGCCAAGCTGGCCAAGTGCAATCTGGACGGCACCGTGTTCTACCAGGCCGACCTGAGCGGGGCGTCGCTGGCCGGGGCCCAGATCCACAAGGCGTTTCTGCGGAACTGTATCCTGACGAACCAGGATTTCAAGAACGCCTCCTTCGTCAAGGTGCAGGCGGGCGGGTCGGATTTCAAGGGCTCGGACTTTACCGGCGCCGAGATCACGCAGTCGAATTTCATGCAAGGCGACCTGGCCGGCGTAAAATTCGACCAGGTCAAGGGACTGGGTGCGGTCTTCATGGAGGCGAAGCTGGCCGGGGCCAGCTTCAAAAAGGCCTGGCTCACGCAATCCTGCTTTTCGGACGCGGACCTGACCAAGGCCGATTTGAGCGGCGCCGATTTGAGCCGCAGCACCCTGACCGGCCTCAAAGCCGTGGAAGCGAAGCTGAACGAGGCCGACGTGACCTACAGCGACCTCTCCCATGCGGACCTGACCAAGGCGAATTTCACCGGCGCGAAGCTGTTCCGGACGAAGCTGCACAAGGTCAAGGAGGACCAGACGATCTGGGATGCGACCGGCAAGGCCGCAGCCCTGGGAGAGGACGCGGAGTTGTCGCTGGCGGAGGCCTGGCGGCCGCCGTACTGACGCGCGACGGGAAACGGTTTCCGGACACGAGAGACGAACGACACAACGGAGGGGAATCATGAAGACGAATCTGGCGAAGAAACCCAAGTACGGTGAAGCCTATATGGAGCTCGGCCTGGTCGAGAAGGTCGAGGGAAGTCTGTGGCTCGTGCGGACGGACAGCGGGTTGGTGGAGGCCAAGCGGGCCACCGGCTGCCTGCTGGAGCCGGTCCCGTCCGACCTCGTCCTGCTGTCCTACGGGCCGAAGGGGTGGGCCTACATCCTGTCCGTGCTGGAGCGGCGGGGCGACCAAGCCGGCACCCTCTCCTACGAGGGGGCCCTCACCTTGGCGGCGCGGGAAGGCCGGCTGAACCTGACGTCCGCGGAAGGGCTGTCGCTCTCTTCCGACAAGGACCTGACTGTGGCAGCCGAGCGCTTGTCCGTCGCCGCGCAGGAAGGGGAGGCGCGGGTCGGCATGTTCGCGACGATCGGACGCTACCTTCAGACGCAGGCCGAGCAGATTACGGTCGTGGCCGAGGCCTGGGACTCCGTGATCAGCCGCATGACGCAGAAACTGAAGACCAACGTGCGGTATGTGTCGGAAGCGGAAGAAATCCAGGCGGCCAGCCTGCGACAGCTCGTGGACGGGACCATGACGATCCATGCGAAGAACACCAACCTGATCGCCGAAGAGCATGTGAAAGTGGACGCGGGACAGATTCATCTCGGATAAGAGCGAATGGCGTATGGCGGATAGCGTATGGCCTGAAAGGGAGTTGCCAGAATCGAACTTTCTTGCCTTCGGCTATCAGCCATCTGCCATTGGCTCATAGGAGGTTGCGATGTTTGTTTCGACGATGGAAGGCGGTATGAACATGGGCATGCCGGACGTCTGCAAGACGCCGGTCGGGCCGGTCATCACGCCGATTCCCTATCCCAACATCTCCACCGGCGTGATGGCGAACCCCGGGACCTGCGCGATGACGGTCCTGACCTCGGCCATGCCCTCGGTGACGCAGATCACGGAAATCATGCTGAGTCAGGGCGACGACGCCGGCGTGCTGATGGGCGTGGTGTCCCAGATGGTCATGGGGCCGACGGAGCACCTGCTGGGCGCCCCGACCGTGCTGTTCGAGGGCACGCCGGTCCAGCACCTCACGACGATGACCGGCCACAACGGCATGGCGATGAACTGTCCCGGCGCGACCCTGGCGCCCAGTCAAGTGACGGTCCTGGCGCTCGGTTGACTGCTCCGGATCCGGCCCGTCGCGGTCGGCGGCCGGAGGAACAGCCCTGCATCTGTCTGGTTGCGGCCATCCCACAAGGAGATCGTTATGGCGACGCTCGATGAGAAATTGGGACGGGATAAACGGTTTTCCTTCACGTCGCACGCCGTCGCCGTCGACACCTTCGCGGTGGTGGACTTGCAGGGCTTCGAAGCCATCTCGAAGCCCTATGTGTTCACGCTCACTCTGGTGTCCGAACGCGCCGATCTCGACCTCGACGAGTTACTGGCCAAGCCGGCGAAACTGGCGATTTATTCGCGGCTGCCTGGTCAGCCGCCGGTTCTCTATCACGGCGTGTTGACGGAATTCACTCAGCTCCAGCAAATATCGAACGGGTGGACGTTTTATCAGGCGACGCTCGCGCCGCGGATGCAACGGCTGGCCCTGCACCAATATTCCGAAGTCTACTTGCAGCCGGACGTTCCCCATGTCGTCGAAACCGTGTTGAAGCAGGCCCAGTTGACCTTGGCCGATTACGAGTTTCGGCTCCTCCGCCGGGATTACAAGGTGCTGCCCTTCGTCTGTCAGTTCGACGAGACCTATCTGAACTTCATCCACCGTTGGATGGAATGGCGGGGCATCTATTACTTCTTCGAGCAGGGGCCGGACCGGGAAAAGCTCGTCTTCGCCGATACCCGGACGATCCACACGGCCGCCCGCGGCGTCGTCTCGTACCGGCCGGCCGAGCAACTCGACACGGGCGCGCGCGACGAATCCGTCCAGGCCTTCATCTGCACGCAGAGGCCGATGCCCCGCAAGGTGGGCGTGAAGGAATACGACTACCACGTGGCCTCCATGGAGTTGGTCGGCGAGGCCGAGGTGTCGTCCAAAGGGGAAGGAGAAATCTGGCACTACGGCGAACATTGGTGGACGCAGGAGTGGTCGGCCAAGCTGGCGGAACTCCGGGCGCAAGAATTGGCCTGCCGGGCCAAGGTTTTCCACGGGGAGAGCACGGCCACGGGACTCAAGGCCGGCTATCTGCTCGACCTCACGGGCCATTATCGCGGCGACTTCAACGGCCAGTATTTGATCACGGAGGTCCGGCACGAGGGTTCGCAGGCCGGGACTCTGCTGGCGGGGCTGGGCGCGGCGGCCGGTGCCGTGTCGCAACCCCGCGAAGACCACTATCGCACGACTTTTGCGGCCATTCCGGGCGCCTTGCAGTTCCGCCCCGAGCGGACGACGCCGCGGCCGAAAATTCACGGGTTGATCAACGCCTTCATCGACGCGGAAGGCAGCGGCGAATACGCCGAGATCGACGACCAGGGCCGCTACAAGGTGCAAGTGCCCTTCGACAAGACGGAGAAGGCGGCGGGCAAGAGCTCCTTCTGGATCCGCAAGGCCTCGCAATATTCCGGCAAGGATCACGGCCTGCACTATCCCCTGCACAAGGGTGCCGAGGTGCTGCTGGGATTTGAAAACGGCGATCCGGACCGTCCCGTGATCATGGGCACGGTCTCGAACTCGGAGCATCCCAACGTGGTGACGCGCGACAATCAGACGCAGATGGTGCTGCACACGGCCGGCGGCAATCGCATGCAGTTCGAAGACTTGCTCGACCGAGAATATCTCCACTTCAGCACGCCCAAAGCCGGGACGACGCTCCGCATGGGGACCGGCCCGCAATCTACGGTGGGGGCGCAGGCGGCATCGAACGGCACCGCCTTCACGGGCCAGGACGGGTTCACCTTCAAGACCGACGCCAACTGGAACGAAACGGTGGGCGGAAAGAAAGAGGCGACAATTACCGGCAATACGACGACGGAGATCGACGGGGCTTATCAGGAAACCATCAAGGGCCAGCGCAACTGCACCTGGGGCACGCCGGGCCTGGCCGCGTCGGAAGCCGGACAATTCATTCCCGGCGTGAGCGCGGTGGGCCCGCACGTCAAGTCCGTCGCCGCGCATTTCCAAACCACCAATCAGGAGATGATCTGGGGCGGGCACAGCCAGACCGTCATGGGCAACATGAGCCGGACGGCCATCGGCACCGCCCATACCGACACCTACGTCGCCGCCGGCACGACCCACCTGTACGTAGGCGGCTTGCTGAATGTCGGCGCGATCCAGGTGCAGAGCTTCGGCCAGTATTTGGGGGCGATGGCCCAAAAAATTCAGGCCCTCGGGAGCAAGGTCGAATCGATCGCCACCAAGATCGGCGTTGCGGCCACCAGGATCGCCGCCGGCAACAGCCGGGTCGAAGCCTACGATCTGTCCGCCGAAATGATCGAGATGAACGCGCAACTGGCTGCGATGCGCCTGGCCAGCATGGGCACGGAAGTCACCGATCGGAGCGTCGGCGTAAGCAACTCCGGCGTGGTGGTGGACGAGTCGGGCAGCCGGGTGACGCGGTCGCTCGGCGTGGCCATCCAAGACGCGCCGATCATGGTGAACGACGCAGGCGTGGCGTTTCTGGGATAACAAGGCGGGCGCCGTGCCCCGGCCTGTATGGGTCACAGACTTGGGCAATCGGCCAGGAGGTGGGGAGAAATGGGGACGCTCGATCAGGCGTTGGGGGAGAACAAGTTCCTGTCCTTTGCCTCGAAGGGGGCGGCGGCCGGGACCTTCGCGGTCTTGGATTTCGACGGGTACGATGCGCTCTCCTGCCTCTACGAGTTCACGGTTACTCTGATCTCGGAGGATGCCGACGTGGACCTGGAAAAGGTCTTGTCCCATCCGGCCACCCTCACCGCCTACCCCAAGGACAAGCGATTCAAGCCCGTCACCTGCTCCGGCATCCTGCGTACGCTGGAGCAAATGGGGCAAACCCATGGGTACTGTCTCTACCGGGCGGTGCTGGTGCCGAGGCTGTGGCGTCTGTCGCTGATCAAGCAGTCGGAAATCTATGTCAACCAGACGATCCCCCAGGTCGTAGAGTCGTTGTTGCGCAAGGCCGGACTGGACTTCGAATGGAAGCTCGGCGGGCCGTCGAAGCGGAAAGTCTGGCCGGCCTTGTGTCAGTATGAGGAGTCCGACCTCGATTTTCTGTCGCGGCTCCTGGAGCGCGAGGGCATTTACTATTTCTTCGACGAAAAGGACGGGCGGGACCTGCTCGTGCTCGTGGACGACCGGCGGTACCATGCAGCCACGGCGCGGAACGTTTCCTATCGGCCGAACGATCCGGTGTCGGAAACCGGCTTGACGGACCGGACGATCCAGGCCTTTGTCTGCCGGCGGCGTCCGACGCCCAGGGCGGTGACGTTGCGCAATTACACTCCGGACCGGGCCAGCGCCGACCTGACTGTGTCCGCAGAGGTGTCGTCTCAGGGGTTCGGCGAGATGGCCTTGTACGGCGAACATTACGAGACGAAGGAGGAGGGGCAGGCCCTGGCCAGGGTCCGCGCGGAGGAACTGGCCTGTCGTGCGAACGTATTCCACGGCGAAAGTCACTCTGCCTTATTGTGGGCCGGCGATTTTCTGACCCTTTCGCAGCATTTTCGATCGGACTACAACGGCAAATATCTGGTGGCGGGCGTTCGCCACAAGGGCACGCAGGCCAGTGCCTTGTTGGGCGGGGCGTCGGAGCCGGATGCGCCCCACGAGCGCACGGGCGGGTACTATGCGGAATTCACGGCGATTCCCGCCGACGTGCAGTTCAGGCCGGAGCGGCGGACGCCCAAACCCAAAGTCTCAGGGACGCTGACGGCGTTTGTGGACGCGGAAGGGGCCGGCGCCTATGCGGAGGTGGACGAACAGGGTCGATACAAAATTCAGGTGCCGTTCGACGTCACGGACAAGGCCGCCGGCCGTGGCTCGGCTTGGATCAGGATGGCGACCCCCTATGCCGGCAAGGACGCAGGCATGCATTTTCCTCTACACAAGGGCACGGAGGTGTTATTGTCCTTCGTGGATGGGGACCCGGACCGGCCGATTATCACGGCCGCCGTGCCCAATTCCCTGGCCGCCAGCGTGGTGACGCGGAAAAACGAGACCCAGAGCGTCATCCATACGGCCGGAGACAACCACGTCATCTTTGAAGACCGGCAGGGGCACGAGGCCATTCGCATCGAGTCTCCCGCCGCCCATACAGCGATCGTGCTCGGCGCGGCTGATGGGGCGCCAACGGGGCTGACTCTCAGCACGGACGGCGACAGGATCGAGTCCACCGGCGGGAACAAACAGGAAACGACAGAAGGGAACCAGTCGATAGCCGTTTCGGGGGACGTCGCCAGGAGGATATTCGGAAACGAGGTCGTCGTCCGCCATCAGGGCGCAACCGACATCATGCTGGGGGGGCTGCGAACACAAGTCACGGCCGGAGCCAAAGCCGAGACCGTGGGGGGCTTCAAGGCCGAGGTCGTGGTCGGAGGAAAATTGGCCGTCATCGGGCCCTTGTCCACGACGATCAATGTGGGGGCTTCCACGGGCGTCAATGTCGGCCTTTCCACCGCTGTCAATGTCGGCAAGTCCTTCGACCTCCGCCTCGGATCGGTGACCCGGGTGAACAACTTCGTCGTCGATGCTACCTCCAGTACGATCAAGGCGCAGGGGAGTGTGATCGAGGCGCTGAAGTCGAAGATCCAGACGATCGGGAGCCAGGTGACGTCCTGTGCCGCCATGATCGAGGAGGCCGGAGTCTCCCTGATGGATGCGGGAGCGGACATTGAAAACTCCGATGTGCACATCCAGAAGGCCGGGGTTGCTCTTGAGTCCGCGTCCGCACACTTGAATCAAAGCGGCATCATCTTGCTCGGGTAGGACGACAGGAGAGGGGGGCTACATGAAAACCGTCTGGGTCACCGCATTGGCGAAGGACGAGGCCCGGGTCCAGCAGGTCATGGGACAGCTCAAGACGTACGGGCTCGCTCCCAACGGCCATTTCTGGATCGACAATCTGGAGAAGATGGCCTGGATGGGCGCGCGCGACGAAATGAAGAACAGCAAGGCTTCCCTGTGGCTGGTGCTGGCCTCGGAGAAGGAGCTGGCCCAACCCTCGATCCGATATGGGCTCTCGCTGATGGCGCTCTCGATCTATGCCGCCAACGGAACCGGATTCCCGGTGGTCTTTCTGTTCAGCGGGAAAGAAAGCGTGGCGCCGGCGACCTTGCCGACGCCGCTGCGCGGCGCGACGGTCTTGTCGGACGCGACTCCGGCCTGGCAGGCCAAACTGGTGGCCCAGGTGAACAAGCCTCAGGCGCCGGTGAGCCAGGACTATCGGCTGGACGTCTATGGCGATCCGAACCTGGGGCAGTGGTTCGAAGTCGGCCCCGCGCAAGGAGCCTGGACCGGCGCCCTGTTCGGCGTGGCCGGCGCGGAGATCACGTTCCATGCGGTGGGGGCCAAGGGGAAGCTGCCGGAACGGACGGTGCTCGAGTATGAACAAAAAGGTTTTGAATTGGCCCTGGGGGGCAAGAAGTTCGTCGCCTGGGCGGTCAAGAACATGGTGGATGAAAGCCAATCCTACTTTATCCGTGTGAAGGGTCAGCCGTCCTCCCTTCTGTTCAGCCAGTATGCCGAAGGTCAGGAGGCCGACGTCTTTGCCCTGCAATTGCAATAATGCGGGCCATTTGAAATAATGGGCCGCATGCGCCGATCCCTCAGCCTGTTGTTCACGTGCGTTCTGGCCTCCGCGCTTCCCGCTTGCTCCACCATGAATTCCTGGTTCGGCGGGAACTCCGAAGAAGATGCCCGCAAGCAGATGCAGTGGACCTATGGGTCCAACGCGATCACCGTCGAAATCAAGCCGGACCCCAACCTGAACCTGTTTGGAGGCCAGCCGCATACGCTGGCACTGGGCGTCTATCAAACCGCCGATCCGAACACCTTCATTTCCCTGCTGAACGATCCGGCCGCCATCGGCAAGCTCTTTGCCACCGGCTATGCGAGCGCGGGGACTCTGGGCTTTACCCGGTACATCATCGAGCCGGGCAAACCGAAAACGATCACGGTGGATCGGGCCCAGAACGCGAAGTACGTCGGCATCGTCGCCGGCTATTTCAAGATGGACCCCCAAAACACGGCCCGCCTGTTCCAGATTCCGGTCGTAGTGAAGACTAGCGGGTGGATCATCCATACCCGCGTCGCCAGCCCCGGCAACGTGGTAATCAATCTGTTGCTCGGCACCGAACAACTGGTCAACGCGCTCCGGATCCGTCAGCCTGAGGAGGGCAAGCCTAAGGAGGGCGAAGCCGAGGTCGAAACAGGTCAGATCAATCTTCTCACCCCGACTGAAGGCGGCAAGTAACGATCCCCAGGTCCTCGTCCGCCACCCGCTCAAGCACGCCCCGCCATCCGGAAGTGTCTCTCACATCTTGTCCACAGGCAGGTCTGACAGCCAGTCTCTCCCCAAGATATTGATAGATAAACTAGAATCGAGCCCCATATATGGTAATTCAGCTTGACTTCAAGGGGTCGATTTGCTATAGCCAAGTGAATTTTAAGCCTGTGGCTGAACCGAAAACGCCATAGTGACGGGAGCAGTGTCTGGGGACAGGTCAGTGCTCCACATTCGGGCCGGTCGGACCATTCCCTCTGCCGAAGCCGCACCCCTGTCCGGGTCGCGCCGTCTCCATTTCTCCCCGCTTCCGTCTCGGGTCCGAGTGCCCGCTTGCGCCGGCGTCCTCGATGCGCGGACGCAGTAAGGGTTAACGCGTGGACAGCAAGAAGCCGATCTACTGGCATCAAGGCCTGTTTCTCCAGCCTCAGCATTTCCAACTCTCCGACCTCTATGCAGGATTTCTCCAGCGTCCCCTGTCCGACCTGGGACTGCCGCACTTCTGGGGGGTCGGGGCGCTGGACCTCTCCCCCGCCGCCATCGGGAACTTGTCGGTCGAGATCGCCACGGCTCAACTGCTGTTCCGCGACGGGACCTACGTGGAATTTCCTGGCAACGCCCTCATCAAGCCCCGCTCGTTCAAGACGGACTGGGTCGAGGGAGACAAACCCTTTACCGTCTACCTGGGCCTGAAAAGGCTCAGTCAGGTCGAACCGAACGTGACGGTGGTGAAATCCTACGACGACCTGTCCGGGGTGACGAGCCGCTTCGTGACGACGGCGGATCCGAATGAAGTGCGGGATCTCTACCAGGGCGGGGCCACCGCCATGGTCCAGACCTTGAACTACGTGGTGAAGGTCTTCTGGGAGACCGAGCTGGACCGCCTGGACGATTACGAGACGATCCCGGTGGCGCGACTGGAGCGGGATGGGGAGGTGATCAAGCTCTCCGGCAAGTTCATTCCGCCCTGCGTAGCCGTCTCCGCGTCCGGTGTGCTGATGAACGTGATCAAGGACATCCGCGACGAGATTGCGGGCCGGGCCCGCCAGTTGGAGGAGTACAAGAGTCCACGCGAGGCGCAGAAGGCGGAGTTCGACGCCGGTCACATGATCTATCTGCTGGCGTTGCGGTCGCTGAACCGCTACGTCCCGCTGCTGGTCCATTACACGGAAACCAGGCAGGTGCACCCCTGGGTGGTCTACGGAGCCCTGCGGCAGATGGTGGGGGAGCTGAGCTCGTTCTCGGAGCGGTTCAACATGCTGGGTGAAACGCAAAGCGGCCCGGCGTCCGGCAGCGGAGCGGTGCCGGCCTATGTCCACGAGGACCTTGGTAAGTGCATGGCCGCGGTGCGGAATCTCATCGCCCAGTTGCTGAACGAGATCACCATCGGGCCGGAATTTCTGGTTCGGCTCGAACTGCAGGACGGTTATTACGTCGCCGATCTGCCCAAGAATTTTTTCGCGCAGCGCAACCGGTTTTATCTGGTGATGCGGACGGAGAGCGCGTCGGAAGGCGTACTCGAATCCTTTGAATCCCAAGCAAAGCTCGGCGCGCGCGATCAGGTGCCGGTGCTGATCAGCCGGGCTCTGCCGGGCGTGGAGCTCATCCAGATGCCGGTGGCGCCGCAAGGGCTGCCGCGGCGTGCCAACTCCCTCTACTTTCGCATCGAGCAACTTAGCGAGCAATGGGATTTCGTGGAGCGCAGCTGCAGCATCGCCCTCTATTGGGGGGAGGCTCCGGCCGACTTGCGGGTCGAACTCGTAGCGTTGCGGAGATAGGCATGCGGCTTGTTGACTGTTTCACTGAGCTCCTCGCCTTTGCCAAGCAGTATCTTCAGCAGCCCACCCAGGACTATTCGGCGTTCCGCGCGCGCATCGTCCAGTTGATCGGCGAGGCCGGTGCCCGGGGCCTGGAGCATGGGTTTTCAAACGAGGAATGCGACGCGGCCCTGTTCGCCGTGGTGGCCTGGCTGGATGAGGCGGTTTTGAGCTCCGCCTGGAGCGAGGTCGGGCGCTGGCAGAAGGAGCCGCTGCAGGCGATCTATTTCAGGACGGCGCGCGCGGGCCTGGAATTCTTTACGCGTCTCGATACGTTGTCGCCGCAGCAACGGGAGATCCGGGAGGTCTATGTCCTCTGCCTGCTCCTGGGCTTCAAGGGACGGTATGTTTACCAGACCGACCGCGGGATGCTGATCGCCGCCCAGCAGAAGCAGGTGGCGCTGCTGGTGGACGATCCGGCGCTGCTCAAGCTGGAAGGCGGACACCGGTTGTTCCCGGGCGCCTATCCGGGCGCGCGCGCGGCGGATGCGCCTAAGGGCATCGGCCAGCGCTGGTCCGCGCTGACGATCAATCTGGTGGTGACGCCGCCTGTGGTGGCGCTTGTCCTGTACCTCACCTATTACACGGTCTTGAGCCGCATGGCCCAGGACTTCTCCGTACTCTTGAAATAGGGAGCGCGCCGTGACGACTGGCCTGACAGGTCGCGCCGCCGGGGCGAGGGACGCACAATCCCGGGCATGAACAAGCTCCTCACAGTCATTCTCTATGTTCTCGCGTCGATCCTGCTGGCCCTCGTGTGCTGGGGGGTGACGCTCTACTTCGCTTGGGCCCCTCCCTCCACCTTCATCCTCTTCTTCGGCACCCTGGGCGCCCTGTGGCTCGCCCGCTTCCTCAAGCGGCAGTTCATCGCCTATCGGGCCAAGCAGCAGATCGCACGATCCATGGCGCAGAGCGAAGCCCTGCCGCAAGCGCCCAGCCAGGCGATCACGCTACGGGAACAGTGGGAGGAGGCCGTCGCGACGCTCCGGCAGTCCAATCTGCGCAGATTGGGAGACCCGCTCTACGTCCTGCCCTGGTATTTGGTGCTCGGCGCGCCCGGCTCGGGCAAATCCGCCATCCTGAGCCAGGCCCGGTCCGCCTCTCCGCTCAAAGACATTGCCGGAACCGGCGAGACATCCGGATCCAACCGCGGCGAATGGTGGTACCTGAGCAGCGGCATCGTGATCGAGGCGGCTGGGAGCTACGCGGTGCCCGCCCAGGAAGGGCAGGACCGTGAGGAGTGGGAGCAGCTGCTGGACCTCCTGGGCAAGTACCGCAAGAAGGAACCCCTGAACGGCCTCGTCGTGACGCTGCCGGCCGACCGGCTGCTCATGGCCGGGGCGGAGGCGCTGGCGGAAGAGGGGCGCTTCATCAGAAAGCGCATCGACCAGTTGATGCGGCTGCTCGATGTGAAATTTCCCGTCTACGTCGTGGTCACCAAATGCGATGCGCTGTTCGGCTTGAGCGAGTGGAGCCGGCACCTGCCCGACAAGGCGCTGGAACAGGCCATGGGCTATGTCAGCGGGGACGAGTCCGCCGACGGGAAAGCGTTTCTGGAGACGGCCTTCCAGAATATCACCGAACGGCTGAAGGACATGCGGCTGGTGGTGGCCCATCGGCTCGGCGGGATGGACGTGCGGCTGTTGCTCTTTCCGCAGGAGTTCGAGCGGTTGCGGCCGGGGCTGGACGCGTTCTGGGGGGGCGGGTTCGCGAGCGACCCCTACCTCGACTCGCCGCTGCTCCGCGGACTCTTCTTCTGCAGCAGCCGGCAGCAGGAGGCGGGCGCCTCCCTCGTGCTCAAGGACCTAGGACTGACCGCTCAGCCGGGTCCGGAGGCCGGCGTCTCACGCGGGCTGTTCCTGCGCGATTTTTTCCACGTCACGTTGCCGGAGGACCGGGGTTACTTCAAGCCTCTGGGCTATGTGCCGCGGTGGGAGCGCATGATGCGGAACGTGGGTCTGACCACGTGGCTGGCGTTCGGGCTGGTGGCCATCGTCGGGCTGACCATTTCCTTTGCCTACAGCTTCGGCACGATGAGCCATCTGCGCAGCGAGTATCCGGGCAAGCGGGCGCAGCTGACCGGGAAACTGAAATACGACCTGCCGGCCATGGGCCAGTACATTCCGCTGCTCCGGCAGATGGAGGAGTGGGATCGGAATTGGTTCGTGCGACTGGTGCCGTTCAACGGGCAAGTCGTGGAACTCGAAGATCAACTGCAGCAGGTCTATGCCGACGACTTCCGCACACTCCTGCTTGCGGATATCGATACCAGAATAGCGAGGGGACTTGAGGCCCTCGCCGTCCAGGACCCGCAGAATATCCGCCCGCTGCTCTTGCAGTTGATCGTCCGGCGCATCAATTTGATCAAGGCCCGTCAGGCGGGCGAGGGGCTGGACAAGCTGGAGACGATGCCCAATCCGTTTGCCGAAGGGGTGACCTTGGCCAGAGCGAGCGATCCGAACGCGGAGGCGACTCCCGAAGAGATGCAGCAGTTCGGCTATCTCTACGCCGCCTATGTGGCCTGGGAACAGCATCCGGAACAACTCCGGTTCGAGCTGGACACGCTGCAGGGCTGGCTGAATCAGTATACGTTGAATACCAGCGGCCTGGGCTGGCTGCGGAGCTGGGCCAACCAACGAGCCGGCTCGGAACCGGTCGCGCTGAAGGACTTCTGGTACGGGAGCCGGCCGGTGGCGGAACAGGCGATGGTGGAGGCCGTATTCACGAAGCAGGGCAAGGAGGCCATCGACCGGTTTGTTGGGGAATTGGAAGGCGCTGTGGCCGATCCGGCCGGCCTGGCCGAAGCAAAGGCGGTGCTGGAAACGTGGTACTTGAGCGAGAAGATCAAGGCCTGGTACGTCTTCCTCCGCAACTTCGACTTGGGCAAAAACATGCTGGCGGGCGAACTGGAGTGGAAGGTCTTCATGGAGAAGATCACCACCGATCACAGTCCCTACTATGCGTTGCTCGCCAGGCTGGATCAGGAGTTCGGAGACTATCGCGACGAACAGCAGCTGCCCGATTGGGTCCGGCTGGCCCGCCGCCTCGAGGCCATCCGGCCTGCCACCACCAAACCCGGGATGTTGGAGAAGGCTGGGGTGGTGACCGGGGTCATCAACCGGACCGGTGGAGAGATGATCCGCCGGGCCCTGTCCGGAGGACCGGGAAAGGGGAAGGAGCTGTTCGAAAACCAGCTCAACGCGGCCAAGACGTTCCGGACCTATCAAGCGGAATTGGAGGGAGTCTGGAAGGAGGCGGTGTTGGGCCAGGGCCGCGCCTACAAGATCGCCTCCGATTTCCACTCCTTCTCCCTGGACCCCACCGTCAAGGCTTCACCGCTCCATGCCGCCCACGATGCCCTGGCGGCCATCAAGCAGCTGCTGGGGGCGCGGGACGATTTCGAAAACCGCGCGGTCTGGGCGCTGATCGAGGGACCGCTCCGCTTCTCCATAGAGTTCGTGGAAGAAGAAACGGCCTGCACGCTACAGAAAGAATGGGAAGCGAAGGTGCTCTACCCGACGCAGGGCGCGGCCAGCACGAGCGACCTGCATGACGTGCTGTATGGGCAGAAGGGCGTGGTCTGGGCCTTTGCGGACGGATCGGCCAAACCGTTTGTCTTGCGGGACGCGCGGGCCTACCATTTCATCGAGACGCTGGGCGCCCGGGTGCCCTTTACCGACCAGTTCCTGCCTTTCATGAACGAGGCCTTGAACCGGGTGGTGGAGCAGAAAGTCGAGACCAAGGCGGTGGAGATCGAACAGAAACAGCTCAAGCTCGAATCCCAGAAGAAGATGGCCGGCGTCGAAGCGGCGCTGGGCGATCTCAAGGGGTCGATGGAGCAATTGAAACAGGCTGTTACCAACGTGACGATCAAAGGATTGCCGACCGGGGTCAATCCCGACGCCAAGGCCAGTCCCTTCGCGACCGTGCTCACGGTCGAATGTGTCGGCGGGGCGCGCGCGATCCCCAACTACAATTTCCCCGTCACGGACACGTTCAAGTGGTCGCCCCTGACCTGTGGGGACGTGACGCTCCAGATCAAGCTGGAGGACTTCACGCTTGTGAAACGGTATTCGGGCGGCAAGGGCTTCGCCCGGTTCCTGCAGGACTTCTACGACGGGGAGCGCAGCTTCACGCCGGTCGAGTTCCCGCAGCAGCAGCAACGGCTGGAGTTGCTGGGGATCACGACCATCCGCGTGCGGTACGAGATCACCGGGCAGGAGGCGATCCTGGGCCAGGCCAAGAAGCTCGATCAGCTCGAGCAGGAAGAAAAGCGCCGACAGGAGGCGAAGCGGGCTCTGCAAGCGCAACAGGACAAGTTGGAAGAACAGAATCTGGAGGCAGTGTCCCGGGCCGCGGCCAACGGGCAGCTCACCAGCGCGACCATCGCCGCCATGCTGAAAGACCTGGACCAGTCGTTGGCCGACTTGAAGGGGTCGCTGGAAACGCTGAAGGACCGCGTGACCCAGGTGACGATCAGCGGATTGCCGACCAGCGTTAATCCGGAGGCCAAAGTCAATCCCTCCGCCACCACCCTGACCGTGCAATGCGCTGCCGGGATCAATACGATTCCCAATTACAACTTTCCCGTTGTGGGCAGTTTCCAATGGTCGCCCAACACCTGCGGCGACACGACCTTGCAGGTGGTCCTCGATGGTCTCACGTTGACCAGGAAATATCCGGGTCCCGAAGGTTTCGCGCGGTTCCTGCAAGACTTCTACTCCGGCGACCACCTGTTCGTGCCCGCCGATTTTCCCCAGCAAAAACAGCGGCTGGAACTCGTGGGCATGAAAACCCTTCGCGTACGCTACGAGATCTCCGGTCAGGAGACGATCCTGGAGCAGCTCCGGCAGACGGATCGGCTGGAGCAACAGGAGCGTCGTCGGCAGCAACTCCGACTCCTGCTGGAAGACCAGCACGACCAGATGCTAGCGCAGGAAGCGAAAGAGAAGCAGAAGGAACTCCGCCAGAAGCCACAGATCAAAGTGTCCGTCCCGGCCAGGATCGCGGCCTGTTGGGATCAACCGGGGAACGGCATGCCCAAGGGCGGGATGCATACGGCGGCCAGACCGGCCGAACCGACCAGCTCTGTTCCTGCGAACCGGCCTATGGCGACGGCCGACCTGCCGATGCCGGACCGGTCTCAGGTGATGACGGTGGCGATGCTCTCGGTCGCGCCCGAGGGCACGTTCGCCGTGCAAGTGGGCGCCTTCTTAGCGGAAACCAATGCCGAAACATTGCGGAAGCAGTTGGAATCGAAGGGCTATACGACCACGATCCTGATCGAGCAGGACGGAAAACAGCGGGACTGGTATACCGTGCTCATCGGCTGGGACATGGACCGGGTGCGAGCGTACCAGGCGGCGGAAGACTACAAGGGGTACGAGCAGTTGCCTGCGATCGTGCGCGAACTGGCCCCGTCCAGCTAGGGTAGCAGGATACAGACGTCAACGGGAGGGTTCACATCCTATGTGTCGGCCGCGCCACTTGAGCAGGACGGGGGCCAGGAAGGTGGTGAACGCCACGACCAGCAGGATGGCCCCGTACTCGCCCTCTCCGATGATCCGCTGAGACAGGCCGGTTCCCGCAAAGATCAAGCCCACTTCTCCGCGCGGCAACATTCCGATCCCCACTAGCCACCGGTCGGCCTTCTGGCCAACGGTCCCGAACCCGGCGGCGAGCTTGCCGAGTACGGCGGCAATGACCAGCCCTCCGGCCAGGAGCAAGACCGGCCAGTTCTCTGTCTCCATCGGATTCAATCGCCGCAGGTCCACGGCCATGCCGACCAGGACGAAAAAGATCGGCACGAACACGTCGGCCACCGGCTTGATCGCCTCCCCGATGTGAGCCTGATGCTCCGTCCTGGCGAGCACCAACCCGGCCGCGAAGGCGCCGAGCAACGGCGCGATGTGGAGGAGGCCCGCCAGGTACCCCAACGACAGGGCAAAGGTGACGGCGGCGACGATCAGACTGCCGCGCGCCTTCATCAGGCCCAACAGTCGGCTGATCCGGTAGGCATAGCGGGTGCCGACCAGAATGGCCGCAGCGAGCAGAGAGGTGGCCAGCCCGGCCGTCCATCCGGCGTCCAGCCAGGACACGGTGCCGGAGGTGGCCAGGCCGATCACGACCGAGAGGACGATCAGGCCCAGAATGTCGTCGATGACCGCCGCGCCCAGGATGATCTGCCCTTCGGCTGTCTTCAGGCGGCCCAGCTCGGTCAGCGTGCGGGCCGAGATGGCGATGCTGGTCGCGGTGAGGGTCGCGCCGATGAAGACCGCCTGCAAGTGGCTCAGGTCAAGCGCCAGCCCGAGCAGGTAGCCCAAAGCGAACGGAGCGGCCACGCCGATCGTCGCCACCAGCGAAGCGGTCTTGCCGACGCGCAGAAACGACTGCAGGTCAGATTCCAACCCGATCTCGAAGAGCAGCAGCATCACGCCGATGTCGCCGAGCAATCGCAGGGGTTCGGTGGCCTCGACCCAGCCCAGGAGGCTGCCGCCGATGAGGACGCCGGCGAGCAACTCGCCCAACACGACCGGCTGCCCGAGACGATCGGCCGCTTCGCCCAGGAGGCGGGCCGAGGCGTAGACGATGATGAGGCTGAGGAGGAAGCTCTGAAGTTCCATGCGCAGGCTACACCATACTGAAGCAAGGAATGCAAGGCAACGATTAGTGGAAGGGAGGATTGACTTGAGGTGCTGAAACCCTCAGACTCCTTGCCCGATGGGCATGCTCCAACTCAACGCGGTCCTCGGCAGTCTGGTGGTGACGCTGGGGTTTTGGCTCGTCTGGGGACAGTTGCCGGCGGCGCTTTTTGCGTTGGCGGGCGTGGGCGTCGCAGCCTTTCTCCTCTGGCGGGCCGAGACCATCGGCGCCGTCTGGGCCTGGGCCACGCTTCTGCTGGGGGTGGAAAGTTTCGCCTGGCCGGTGGCGACCATGGTGCAAGTGAAGCTGAGCAGCGATCAGGGGGCGCAGCCGACTGACGAGCAGATGGGCCTCATCCTCACCGCGGTCCTCTTCGGCCTCTTCTCCTCCATCTTCTGGCTCACGTTTTCCTACGGTCTCTTCAAACGGATGGTGTGGAAGCAGCCGGAGTCGGCCGAGCCGGCTGGCGAAGCGAAACGGGACAAGCAGGATAAGGGTAAGCGCTGAACCTGAACCTTGCTACACCACCCCTTGTCCGTTTGCATGCCGGAGGAGTTAGGGGGGTCTTATACTGAGCGGAACGGGTCAGGGCGTTTATACGGGATCGGATAATCCATAGTCGATAGTTTGCTGATAGAGGATGAAACCACTGTTTACAGTCCATGCCGGTGAATACCTCGTTGGGTCACACATCGAGGCGCATTACCCAAAGTGGAATGTGTGGGTTCCGTCAAAAGATACGGGAGTTGATCTGCTCGTGACGAATGCACAAGCCACGAAAGCCGTGTCTCTCCAAGTAAAATTCTCGAAGGACTTTAATCCCACCCACCGCCCGATTCTGCTCCAGAGTAAGCTTATGGCAGCTGGATGGTGGACTCACCAGGAGAAGAAGATCAAGGACTCACATGCGGACTTCTGGGTTTTTGTCCTTCCATCGTTCATGGAGCGCGAGACTAGCTTCATAATCATCCAGCCGAAAGAGCTTCTGCGGCGGTTTCGTACAATCCACGGCAGGGCTGGAAAACGCATTCACTCGTACCTTTGGGTCACGAAGACAGGCCGATGCTGGGAAGCAAGAGGTTTGACGAATCCAGATCAGGAACGGATCGCCTTCGACCGTTTCACCAGTAGGGACCGAGATTTTACTTCCTTCCTGAACGGATGGAGTGAGATTGAGAAACGGATGAAATGATAGCGAACCAAAGTGCAACGGAGATAATGACATCTGGAACCAATGAGTCTGAGGCCGTTGTGAAACAAGACCGTTTCAGCTCGCTGGCAAGGCCGTCAGTAACTGGTTCCTTGTGCTAGCCGTGGACCTGCCCGCTTCACTTTTCCCCAGGAAAGGCATACACTGACGCTATGTCTCCAAGCGGGAAACAGCTGCTGAAGGACGCGCTCCAACTTCCTCAGGAAGAGCGTGCCGCGCTGGCCGGCGAACTCCTTGAGAGTCTGGAACCCCCCGGTCCGAGCCAACGGCGTAGTGAGCAAGAATGGCTGGCCGAACTGAAGCGGCGGGCTCAGGACGCGCTATCGGGGAAGCCGGGCTTGACGTGGGGTGAGACGGTCCAGCGCGTAACCGATCGCCTCGCTCGACGGTGAAGCCGGTTCGGTTTGCCCCCGAGTTCTCGGACGAACTGGCCGAGGCGGTAGCATGGTACGCGACTCAGGGACCGGGTTTGCCGCAGCGGTTTCTTGAAGAAGTCGAGCAGACGCTGGAAGCCGTTCAAACGCGCCCTGCTTCTTTCCCTTGCATCCGCGACCTCATGCCTGATTTTCAGATTCATCGGGCGCTGTTGGCGCGGTTCCCATACGCCGTGCTGTTTCTTGCTCTGGACGAAGAGGTGCGCGTGCTTGCTATCGCGCACCTGAAACGAGAGCCTGGCTACTGGCTCAACCGGCTTCAGCCATAGCTCGCTCCTTGCCGTTGTCTAATCGCGGTTGTGTCTCTTCCTCTCTGTCATTCCTCTGGACCTGGGTGTACGATGAACGGCAAGGTTTCTGTGCCTACGCCTCAACCCAAGGAGAACATCATGTCCAAGAGCTTCATACTGAGGGGGTTGTTCGTCTGTGCCGTGATGGCGTCGCTACTGGCCGGTCCTGCCTGGCTGCAAGCTGAAGAGCCGCATGCTCAGGGCAAGGTGAAAGTGCTGTACCACGTGGACGGCAAGGACCCGGAGGTCGCCAAGTATGCCCTCGCGCTCATCAACAAACACATTGACGCCGAGGGTGGACCGGACAAGATCGACGTGGAGCTGGTCGTCCACGGTCCGGCGCTTGTTCTGTTTGAACAGGACAAGATGGATCCTGAATTGAAGACGCGATTCGACCAGGCGATCGACAAGGGGCTCCATGCGGAAATGTGCCAAATCTCCATGAAGCTGTATGGCACGCCGCTGGAGAAGATCGCCAAAGGCTTTGTCGCGACCTTGCACCCGGTGGCGGTCAAGCGAATTGCCGATCTTCAGCGACAGGGCTACATCTATATCAAGCCGTGAGGAGAGACCGGGGCATGAGACGCAAGGCACGGTTGATCGTGCTGGTGCTCGTTGCGGCTGGCCTGAGCGTCCTCTTTCAGGCTGGGCAGACTGTGGAGGCTGCGGCTGAGCCCGCAGCCTCCACGGCGCCCCGGTTCGATCTCGTCACGTTGGCCGGTGAAGCCTATAGCAAGGAGTCTCTCAAGGGGCGTCCGGCGCTGCTGGTGTTCTGGGCTCCCTGGTGTCCGGTCTGTCGGAAGGAGCTGCCGATTCTAGCCCGGTTCTATGAACAGGAGAAGTCGGCATCGCTGCAGGTCGTCGCTGTTGGGTTTTCCGATATGCGGGGGAATGTGGAAGCCTATGTGAAATCCCATCCTGAGACGTTCGTGTTTCCGACCGCCTACGAAGAGGAGAATTGGACGGCCCAGGCCTTCAAGGTGACGGCGACGCCGACCTTTATCCTGCTGGACTCACAGGGGAACATTCAGTTGGTCCACCGAGGCGGCGGGATCGATCAAAATCCCAAATATCGGGAATTCTTGGCAGGGTTGAAACGCTAGCTGCTACGTTTATCACTCATCGTTCTCCGCTTCCCGTAGGTTGTTCAAAAAGGGCTCCGGCAAGGCCACAGCGAGCGAGAGGCCGAGGCGTACTCTTTGCGGTACGTCGAGGTCGTGAGCGATGCGAGAACGAAGCCGGGGGCCTTTTTCAACATCCTGCTAGATCATCTCCAGCGGGTCCACGTCCACGTCGAACCGCAGCCCGCTTTTCCCCCTCGTGCGTTCCATCTCGTCCAACGTGGCCTTCACCGTCAGGCGGGCCTGCTCCGCGCTGCCGGCTTTGACCAGCAGCTGATACCGGTGCCGCCCTCGCAGTTGCGCATGCTGGGCCGGGACCGGGCCGAGTATCGTCACCGGCTCGGTCGCGCCCGGCGCCGGTTTGGGGGCGGCCGGCATCGCCTGGTAGAGCAGCTTGGCCCAGGAGGTCGCCGCCTGTTTGACGGCTCCTGCCTGTGTGCCGGATACCTGCAAGCTGATCAAGTGGGTGAACGGCGGATAGCCGAGGGCCTGCCGCGAGAGCAGCTCCTGCTCATAGAAGAGCGACGGATTCTGTTGGGCCACGGCCGTGATGGCATGGTGTCCCGGCAGGGACGTTTGAATCAGGACCATCCCGCCTTCGTCCGCCGGCTTGGCCAGGGAGACCGCGTCCAGCAGGGCATGGTAGGTGCGCTCGGCGGCGCGGAAGTCCGCGGCGTGGAGTCCCGCATCCGCATTGGCGATGCCGACGAAGCCCACGCTCGGGAGCGGAAACCCTTGTAACAACATCTGCGTGCCGATAAGGATGTCCCACTTGCCCGCCACGGCTTCCGCCCGCAGCCGATCCGCTTGAGCCTGTGTCCTGGCCTGGTCGCGGTCGAGTCTGGCAATGGTGGCCTGGGGTAAGAGACGGCGCAGCATCTCTTCCAGCCGTTCCGTGCCGGACCCCACCGGTTCCAATCTGGCACCCTGGCAAGTCGGACAGATGTCGGGCGGCGGCGCCGAGGTGCCGCAGTAGCGGCAGGCCAGGGTGCCGGATTGGCGGTAGTAGGTCAGCGACACGGAACAGTGCGGACACCGTGGGGCGTGGCCGCAGTCCCGGCAGAGCAGCGCGGAGGCAAATCCTTTGCGGTTTAAAAACAAAACCGCTCCGGCTTTGGCATCCACTGCCGCTTTGATGCCGTCCAGCATGGATTGAGAAAGGACCGTCCCGTAGGGAGTCTGACGCAAGTCGATCACGTAGATGGCCGGGAGCCTGGCCGAGGCCGGTTGCTCGGCGGGCCACGATAAGATCCGTGTGTCCTTCGCGCCGTCCGCCATCGTCTGCCAGGTTTCCAGCGACGGATGGGCCGAGCCGAGCAGCAGCAGGGCACTTTGCTGTATCGCGCGTTGTCCGGCCACGTCGCGCGCGTGGTAGCGGGGCTCCTGTTCCTCCTTCAGCGAGGGATCGTCTTCCTGATCCACGCAGATGAGGCCGAGGGACGTCAGGGGCGCGAAGACGGCCGATCTCGTTCCCACCACGACCGACACCTGCCCTGCCTGGATCCTGTGCCAGGCTGCTTCGCGCGCCGTCGGCGCCAAGTTGCTGTGCAAGAGGGCCACCCGCTTGCCCCACTTGGCCTGCGCCGCCCCGGCGATGGCCGCGGCGCGCGCTGTGTCCGGAGAGACGATGAGGACGGTGCGGTGCCGGGCGAGCGTCTCTTCGCCGGCGCGGAGATAGCCGGCGATGCGGGAAGCCCAGGGCGCCTGCAGGAGCCACGGCCGGTGCGCTCCATCTTTGAAGGCCGCAAGGAGGGGTTTCTCCCAGCGCGAGGGGAGCGGCGGGAGGGAAAAGGCGACGGCGGATCGGTCCGGCTCTGTCGGGGCGGGAGCCTGGTCGCGGCCGGTTCGCCGGACCTTCGAGCGAGGCTGGCCGGAATCGGCTGCTTCCGCCGCGCCTTCCTGCAACAGGCCGCGGCGTGTCAGGTCCGAGAGGGTGCGGGTCAGCGACCCTTCCATGCCTCGGCTAAGCGTGTTCAGCGTCAGGCCCTTGCGTCTGGGCGTCGCCGCCAGACGTGTGAGCAGCTCGCGCGCCTGGGCCGAGAGCTTGGCGGAGTGCGATCCGCTTGCCGCCTGGACCGCCGTCTTGCCCGCGTCGGTGATGCGGTAGTATCGGGATGGCTTGACGGATGGCGTGGAAGGCGGTAGCGCCAGCCGGAGACATTGGCCCCAGGGCGTCAGATACCGTTCCGCCACGAGGCGGGTCAGATCGAGGAGATCCGGAGCGGCGACGCCGGCCTCCTGTTCATCCGCAAGCGCCAGGATTTCCTTCAGGCCTCCGAGCGCTGCCGGCTTGAAGAAGGATGGGGGCGGTGTCGCCGCCAGGGCAATCACCACGCCCTGTACGGTGCTGGGGCCGAAGGGCACCAGGACCCGACTGCCGACCATGAGTTGTCGGCGGAGCGGGGCCGGCACGCGATAGGTAAAGGCCCGGCGCAAGTGCCGGGGAACCAGCACGTCCGCAAACGCCGGGTCTTGATTCGACGATTCAGGGGACTGTGTCACAAGCTGATCCTGGCTGTGCGGAGCGTCACGTGCAACAAGGGGATGCGCGCACATTCTAGCAGTCGGGTCCGAGGGGAACAATCGGGCACGTGGGCGCGGCGCGGGTCGTGCCGGCTACGGGGCTTGCGGTGCGGCGTTGGGCTGAGGCGCAAGCTCCGTCGGGCTCTCTTGCGGCGGCGGCTCGCCGACGGGAGGGGATTGGGGGATGGCTTCCCCGGACGGTGATGGGTCGGCCGCGGCCGGCGGACTTGGTGAGGGCGAGACGACGGGCGGGCTGTCCGGTTCCCGTTTGGCTGCCGGACTGGTGGAGAGAACGGGTGGCGGTTCCTTGGGAGTCAGCACGATTTCGATCCGGCGATTCTGCTTCCGGCCCTCCTCGGTGCTGTTGCTGGCCACTGGTTTTGCGTCGCCATGTCCGACGACGATCAGGTTGGCCGGGTCCACGCCGCCTTCTTCCGCGAGGTACCGGACAATTTCTTGCGCCCGGGCTTTCGAGAGCGCGATGTTATTCGCATATTGCCCTTTGAGCGAAGGGCCGATCGGCATCCGGTCCGTATGGCCTTCGATGCGGATCTGTTTGTCGGAGACGGCGTTCAATATTTCGCCGATCTCTTTCAAGGCGGCCTGTCCGGTCGGCTTGATCGGGGCGCTGCCCGGATCGTACTCCAGCTGCTTGGCCAGGACGGCGAGGCGCGAGAGATCGAGTTTGGGCGCCGGCGCGCCGAGCGCCGGCTGCGCGGCTTCCTTCTCGGGAGGGGCCGCTTTGGCCAGCCGCTCCATTTCTTCGGCGATGGTTTCCGCAGAGGAGCGGCGGACGACCTGTTGGCTCGGCTCCTGGAACGCGATCCGGTCGGCGCGGAGAAAGGGCACGGTGGAGCGGATGACAAGGGCGGTGGCGGTCGTATCGTCCAGGGCCAGCACCTTCAACTCGCCGATCCTCTGCACGGGAACGTTCGCCGAAGTCCGCAACACGTCCAATCGGTCTCCCACTCGGAGACCGTCGTTGCGTCCCCAGTCGATATAGACGATATGCGTCTGGGCGACCAAAGAGAGCGATGGTGGAAATGCGATGATATAGCCAGGGATATTTGGCAGGCTACGTCCGGGCACCGGCGGTTCTTCCGGGGGCAGGGGAGCGAAGCGGGTGGCGCGATCGCCGGCGATGATGGGTCCCCAGGAGCGGACGATGCGCACGGTGGCGAGCCTCTGCGTCACTTCCGTGACCAGCCCGATGCCGACGTTGGTGAACAGATCCCCCAGGTACTTGCCCTTGGCCGGGTGAAATATTTCGTTGATGCGTCGGTAGATTGTGACATGGGCGCCGACTTCGAGGGTGCTGGCCTTGGTCAATTGCAGGTAGCACAGATCGCCGGTGCCCATGATCATTTTGTTGCTGGTTGTCTGGGCGTCGGCGTTCAAGGGGCCGACGACGCCTTCGATGGGCATGGTGGGGCGGATAAACCCGGCGGAATAGGTCAGGGCTGCTTCCCCCATGCGCACGCTCTCGATGTCGGGGTGATCGGCCGAGGCGGGAGACTGAAGTAGCAAGAGACCTACGGTCAAAGTTGCGCAAACGGTCGTAAACAGGCGACGATTCATGGGCCGCTGACGCCAAAGCCAGGACATGGGCGTAACCATAGCAAACTGACGATCATTGTCAAGCCAAGACGACAATGCTCCTACGCAATCCGACGGTTTGACAGGCGGTTTCTGCTGGTGCTAGCGTGCAGTGCCCCGTGATGCGTAATCGGATGCTCTTCGTGAGGGACGCCATGGCCCCTGATCCCAAGCCCAACCGTCCGAAACCAGCCAGCCTTCCCGGGCCGCAGCCCCGTCGCATAGAAACTCAAATTCACCGGCGGAACAAGGCGAAAGCGCGGCTCCCCCTCCAAGCCGAGTGGGATGCCGCATCAGGCGAGGCTCCGCTGGGGTTGCGGACGCCTCAGGACAAGATGCGCAAGCGACCAGAGCAGGCCTGATCAGCCTGCCGTTACGGTCCCCATCGGTTTGCCAACCGCCGCCGACTCCGATCCGCCTCCGGACCAGGATCACTTAAAAAACAAAACGATGAGAGGGGGGGCGTGTTCCGGGCTAGGGCTTTCGGTTCCTAAGCCGTAGGTCCTTTGTGCGCTTGCTATTGGCAGATGGGCACGACTAAAATGCCGAACTTCCATTGGAAGTCAAGGTGTTGGGAGCGGGGGTTTTGTGAGCGGCACCGAGTTGCTCCTCGAGTATTTGACTCGCTATTTCCCGATCCTGCTCTTCATCGTCATCGCGCTGGCCTTCGGCGTCGTGACGCTGGCGATCAGCTATCTGGTCCAGCCCAAGTATCCGGATGCGGAAAAGCTCAGCGCCTATGAGTGCGGGAGCGAGCCCTTTTCCGACGCCAGGATGCCCTTCCCTGTCCGGTACTACATCTTTGCGATGCTGTTCGTGATCTTCGACATCGAAGTGATCTTTCTGTATCCCTGGGCCGTGACCTTTTACAAGATCGGATTTGTCGGCCTGGTCGAGATGCTGATCTTCATCGCGCTCTTCCTCGTTGCCTATGTCTACGCCTGGAAAAAGGGGGCGCTCGAATGGGATTAGTGTGGGGCGTGGAGGGGCGGCTTTGTCGCCTCCTTTGCTCGCAGAGCCCCCACCTCAGCGGTGCTCGCTCCATGCGCGCAGTTGGAGCCGACGAGACCACCCATCCGCCTTCTCGCTGAAGGACGGGTGAAGCAAGAATAGTGAGCCAGTACAAAGGCGCTGGAGTGGGATTGATGGGAATGCTGAACGATGAAGTATGAATGATGAACGGAAGAGTTCTTCAATTCGGCATTCATCATTCTGCGTTCACCGTTAGAGGTAAGAGATGGGACTGATACAGCTGGGGCGGCACGAAAAGGACGGGGACCTGGATGTCATCACGACGACGGTCGAGAAGGCTGTCAACTGGGCGCGCAAAGGCTCGCTCTGGCCGATGACCTTCGGGTTGGCGTGCTGCGCGATCGAGATGATCGCGGCCGTTTCCTCACGCTATGACATGGATCGCTACGGGGCCGGCGTGTTCCGGGCTTCTCCCCGTCAATCGGACCTGATGATCGTGGCAGGAACCGTCTGTCGGCGGATGGCGCCCGTCATCCGGAAAATCTACGACCAAATGCCCGAGCCCAAGTATGTGATCGCCATGGGCTCCTGCGCCACGTCCGGCAATATCTACGACAGCTACAGTGTGGTGCAGGGGGTGGACCGGTTCGTGCCGGTGGACATTTATGTTCCGGGCTGCCCGCCGACTCCCGAGGCGCTCTTCGATGGGATCCTGAAGTTGCAGGAGCGCATCATGCAGAAGCGGGTGTTCACCAAGCAGCCAGACGCCGTGAAGGCGTAATTTTCAATGTTGAATGTTCAATGGTTAATTGGAAATCGCGGCTTTTCTGTCGAATTCATCATTCACAATTGAGCATTGCCGTATGCATGCACTAGCGGAGCGCATCCAGCAGGAATTTCCCGAGGGCCTCGTCAAGGCCGTGGAGTGGCGCGGCGACCTGGCAGTCACCGTGACGCCCAAGGCGCTGCACGACGTCGCGCGGTTCCTGCACGATGATCCCGGCATGGATTTCGATTACATCGTGCACGTCAGCTCCGTGGACTGGCCCGATGACGACGAACGGTTCGAGGTGGTCTGGGAGTTCTACTCGATTCGGAAGCGGCATCGCATCCGGCTCAAGACGCGCGTGTCCGAAGCGGATTGCACGGTGGATTCCTTGACCGACATCTGGAAGGGCGCGGATTTCATGGAGCGGGAAGTCTACGACATGATGGGGATCCGCTTCCGCAACCACCCGGATTTACGCCGCATCCTGATGCCGGATGAGTATACGGAAGGCTATCCGCTGCGCAAAGATTTCCCGTTGCAAGGGAAGGGCTGGCGGGACACGTTCGAATTCCTGAACGAAGGGGCCCAGTAACAGCGCCATGCAACTCGACGACCAGCGGACCACCGTCTATAAAGTCGATCCGGAGCGGCCGGAAACCGAGTCGCTTCCCCTAGTGCGCACCGAAGAGCTGCTCCTGAACATGGGGCCGCAGCATCCGAGCACGCACGGGGTGTTGAAGGTGATTCTGGAACTGGAGGGCGAGCGGATCACCAAGTCCACGCCGGTCATGGGCTTCCTGCACCGGGGGGTCGAGAAGCTGGCCGAGGAGGGGACCTACCACCAGTTCATCCCGCACACGGACCGGTTGGACTACGTCTGCGCGATGTACAACAACTTCGCATACTGCCGCGCGGTCGAGAAGCTGATGAACATCACGGTGCCGGAGCGGGCCGAGTACCTGCGCACGATCGTGGCGGAGGTGCAGCGGATCATCGGGCACCAGTTCTGGTTAGGGACTCAGGCGCTGGACATCGGCGCGATGACGGTCTTCTTCTACACCTTCCGCGACCGGGAGATTCTGCTGGATTGGTTCGACGAGCTCTGCGGCGCCCGCCTCACGACCAGCTGGTACCGGATTGGCGGGGTGGAGCGGGACTTTACGCCGTCCCTGCTCGACAAGCTCCGACGGTTCCTGGACTACTTTCTGCCCTTGATCGACGAGTATGTGGTGTTTCTGGAGAAGAACCGGATTTGGGTCGCGCGCACCAAGGGCGTGGCGGTGATTTCGGCGGAGGACGCGGTCAATTTCGGGCTCAGCGGACCGACGCTGCGCGGCTCGGGCGTGGACTACGATCTCCGCAAATATGAGCCTTATGCGGCCTATCCCCGCTGCGAATTCAGCGTGCCGGTGGGCAAGAACGGCGACACGTACGACCGGTACTGGATCAGGATCGAGGAGATGCGCGAGAGCGTCAAGATCATCAGACAGTGTCTCGATCAGATGCCGGCGGAGGGCCCGGTCATGGCCGAGGTGCCTAGCGTGACCCTGCCGCCCAAGGATCGAGTCTTCACGAATCTGGAGTCCATGATCCAGCAATTCAAGCTGTTCTCGCAGGGCTTTGATGCGCCCAAGGGCGAGATCTATTGCGGGACCGAGGCCCACAAGGGCGAATTGGGTTTCTACATCGTCAGCCAGGGGGGCGGGAAGCCCTACCGGTTGAAGATCCGCGCCCCGTCATTTATTCATATGGGGGCGTTCGATTTCATGTCGCGCGGCTACATGATCGCGGACGCGGTCACGATCTTTGGGACTTACGACATCGTGATGGGGGAGTGCGATAGATAGCCAGGAAGCGGTCAGTCTTCAGCCAAGAGCTGACGGCTGATAGCTGATGGCTCATAGCTCTGAGGTTTTATGGGACTGAAGCCAGCCACCAATCCGGACGTCGAAGCGGCGACGATCGAGCTGACCATCGACGGTCTCACGGTCACGGCCAAGGACGGAGTGTCGCTCTACGACGTCATCTCCAGCACGGGCAAGATCATCCCGGCCATGTGCTACCACTATACGTTCGACCCGTTCGGCTCCTGCGGCATGTGCCTGGTGATGCAGGAAGGCAAGAAGGCGCCGGTCCGTTCCTGCACGGCCAAGGCGACCGCCGGCATGATCATCCGGACGGAAGGCGACGATCTCTTCCTGGCCCGCAAGAAAGCCGTGGAGAAGCACCTCTCCGTGCACCCGTTGGACTGTCCGGTCTGCGATGCGGACGGGCATTGCGAGCTGCAAGACATGGCTTTTCAGCATCAGGTGACCAACCTGGCCAATGCCAAACAAAAGCTGATCCCGGAGGACACCCGCAGCCTGGTGCTGGATTTCAACATGAACCGCTGCATCGCCTGCGGCGAGTGCATCAACATCTGCAAGGACGTGCTGATGATCGACGCCTTGCAGTTCACCAAAAAGGGCGGGTTCACCCAGGTAGTTGCGAAGGGGGACGTGGCCCTCTCCTGCGAATTCTGCGGCGACTGCCTGGCGGTCTGCCCCGTGGGGGCGATCACCAACAAGTTTTCCAAATATCTCTACAAGCCCTGGCAGCTCAAAAAGACCACGACCACCTGCAATTACTGCGGCGACGGCTGCCAGATGTACGTGGAGACCAAGGACACGGAAGTGGTCCGCGTGACCGCTCCGCTTTCCTGGAAAAACAAGTGGGGTGACCGGGCCGAGACGGCCAAAGGGCACGGCGGCCTCTGCGTGCGCGGCCGGTTCGGGTTCCAGTTCATCGACAGCCAGGCCCGGCTGCGCCAGCCGCTGGCGCGGCGGGATGGACGGTTGTCCGAAGCCCCCTGGCTGGAGACCATGCATCAGGTCGTGGATCGTCTGGCGGCGATCAAGGCCCAGCATGGGCCGAACGCGATCGCCGGGCTCATCACGGCGCGCTGCACCAACGAGGAACTCTATCTGTTCCAGAAAGTCATGCGCGTGGCGATCGGGACCAACCAGTTGGACAGCAGTGCGCGCTACGGCCACGCCAACTTCGTGCATGCGCTCCGGCAGGCCTTGGGCGTCGGGCGGATGACCAACGACTCCGAGGACATCACCAAGGCCAAGGCCATCCTTGTGATCGGATCGAACATCACCGAAACCAACCCGGTGGCGAGCATCCGGGTTAAGGAAGCGATCCGCGTCTATCACGCTCAAGTGATTGTGGTGGACTCGGCTAACACCAACATGGCCAAGCTCGCGTCGCATCCGATGCTGGTCAAGCCCGGCACGGAGGGCCTGTTCGCGCAGGGGCTCGTCAAGTCCGTGCTCGAGCAGGACCTGGTGGACGACGAGGCGGTCGGAAAGTACCCAGGGGCCTTTGCGGCTCTCAAGCAAGCGGTGGCCGGGCTGTCGCTGGATGCCATCGCCGCGCAGATGGGGGTGTCGGTCGCACAAATCCATGAAGCCGCTTCGGTCTTTGCGGAAGCCCCGCGCGCTGTGATCATCTGTGGGGAGGGGATCGTCCGCCGTGCCGGCGGGTATCAAGACGTGTTGACCCTGATCGACTTGGCCTGGATCACCGGCAAGCTGGGCCGGCCCGGGTGTGGAATCAACACCGTGGTCGAGGAGGCCAACGAGCAGGGTGCGATGGACTTGGGTGCTGCGCCTGAGTTCCTGCCGGGCCAGGCCCGGTTCGACGATGAAGCGGCAAGAGCCAAGTTCTCCAAGGCTTGGGGCAAGGACAAGCCGGCCATGCTTCCGCCGACCGGCAAGGGCGCGCATTTGACGGAAATCCTCAATCGCTGTCGCAATGGTCAGATCAAAGCGCTGTATGTCATCGGGGAAAACCCGTTGGCGACGCTGCCGGCTTCGTTTGGTGTCAAGGAAGCCCTGGCGAAACTGGATTTGCTGGTGGTCCAGGACCCGTTTCTCACCGAAACGGCAAAGATGGCGCATTTCGTTCTGCCGGCCTGCACCTTCGCGGAAAAGGACGGAACGGTGACAAATCAGGAAGGCAAGGTCCAGCGTATTCGCCAGACCATGGACCCGATCGGAGAGAGTCTGCCGGACTGGCACATCATGACCGCGCTGGCCAGCGGGCTTGGCTATGAATTGAGCTACGAATCCCCGCAGGATATTCAAAACGAAATCATGAAGCTGCTGCCCGGCTACTATAACCTGGGGCAGCCCAAAAAAATCGGGCCGAAGCCGGAGGCGTACTTGTCCAACGCTTATGTGTCGAACCTGGCTGGTCGGTACGGAGGGGGCGCATCGGCGGCCGCGCGAGACAAGGGCCGTCCCTTCGGACTTGTGATGGGGCAGCTCCTCTACCATTCGGGCAAACTGTCCACCCAAGCCTCGGGCTTGATTAAGATCGCGCCGAATACTGGCAAGCTCCGTATGAACGGGCAGGACATGGAGCGCTTGGGCTTGGGCGACGGGGCGCGGGTGCGCGTGAGTTCGGAACAGGGCTCGCTGGCGCTGGGAGTGCAAGCGGACCAGACCCTGTTGCCTGGGGCCTGCTTCTTCCCCGAACATTTCAATGAACCGCCGGTCAAGGATCTGATGGCCGTCGAGGTGGACTCGGTGACCGGTGTGCCTTCGTTCAAGCTGACAGCGGTATCAATCGAGAAGGTTTAGGTTGAGACTGAGGTTGAGCAAATGCGGGGGCAGCATCATGGTTCACTCAACCTTAACCTCAGCCTCAACCTTGATTGGAGTCTGACGTGAGTGTTGGAACATTGACCAAGAAGCTCCTTGAGGCCGCCCTGTTCTATGAGATCTGGGACGCGATGAAAGTCACGTTCAAGCACATGTTCTACAAGCCGATCACCTTCCAGTACCCACGGGAGCAGCGGACCATTCCCGACACCCATCGCGGGGCGCTGGGCCTGCTGCGGTACGACGACGGGCGGGAACGGTGTGTGGGCTGTGACCTGTGCGAAGCCGCCTGTCCGTCCCATTGCATCAAAGTCATCAGCACCGAGGATCGGGACCGCCCGCTCCAGCGGTATGCGAGCGAATTCTATATCGACATCACGAAATGCGTCTTTTGCGGCTATTGCGTGGAGGCCTGCCCGGTCAACGCGCTGGCTATGACCAAAATGTACGAGTATTCCACGCACGACAAGCGGACCCTCCTATTCGACAAGCAGCGGCTGTATCAGATCGGCGAACGATATATCGACGACGCAAAAAAATATTTGGTCGCCCATCATCAGGAGAAGGACGACCAATCGAGTCGGGAGTACCGGTATTTTTTCCCCCAGTCGGTGCTGAAGGCGACACAGCCGCCGCCGAAGCATTTGACATAAACCCAAAAGGCTCATGGCACTGTTCTTTTTCGTCTACTTCTCGCTCGTGAGCATTGCCGCGGGCCTGCTCACGGTGGCACTGCGCAACCCGGTCCATTGCGGCCTGGCGTTGCTGACTTTGCTGTTGCACGTGGCGGGGCTATTCGTCCTGCTGAATGCCGAATTTCTGTTCGCCGTGCAGGTTATCGTCTATGCGGGGGCGATTCTGGTCCTCTATCTCTTCGTGCTGATGCTGCTGAACCTCAAGACCGACGAACGCTATCTTCATTCCCGCTACGCGGTGATTCTGTTTGCGGCGGCGGCGGTTTGCGGTGAACTGCTGATCCTGCTGCTCCGGTCTCCCTATGCAGGGGCGAAGGGCGATGCGCCGGCCGAGGTCGTGTTGAAGGACGGAGATAGTTACGCGGTCGGCATCAAGATGTTCAGCGATTATTTGCTCCCGTTCGAAATCGTCGGGGTGTTTCTATTGGGCGCCATCATTGGGGCGATCGTGCTGGCAAAAACGCCGACCAGCGCCGACGCAGAGGAGTAGCGCGTCGGCGCAATTATTAATGGGGAATTTTCAATGTTATAGGAACTGACGATGCAGAGATTCTCTTCATTGAACATTCAACATTGAGCATTGAACATTAGGATCTTATGGTTCCTTTAAGCGCATATGTCGCCGTCAGTGCTATCCTGTTCGCCACCGGCCTGATCGGAGTGCTGGTCCGCCGCAATTTCATCATCGTGTTGATGTCGGTCGAGATCATGCTCAACGCCGCGAACATCAATCTGGTCGCCTTCTCCCATTATCTGGAGTCCATGGCCGGACAGATCGTCGCCCTATTTGTGATCGCCATCGCCGCCGGGGAAGCCGCCGTGGGGCTGGCGATCATCATCGTCGTGTTCCGTGGAAGACTATCGACAAATGTGGACGAAATGAACTTGTTGAAGTGGTAACGTGTCCGATTTGATCGTCATTCTCATCCCGATCTTCCCGCTGGTGGCTGTGCTCCTGAACGGCCTGCTGGGCGGCCGATATTCCCACGATGTAGCGCACCGGTTGGCCTGGGGTTCGGTGGGCCTCTCGTTTCTCTGCGCGATCGGGGTCTTTGCGGAGACGCTGAACTCCGGCGTGGCGAGGGAAGTCGTCGCCTATAAATGGATCTTCGGCGGCGACCTCACGGTCAACCTGGCCTTCCTGATCGATCCCCTCACCTGCATCATGCTGCTGGTGGTGACCGGCGTCGGTTTCCTCATCCATCTCTATTCGGTCGGGTACATGCATGGCGAGGAAGGCTTTACCCGCTTCTTCACCTACATGAACCTTTTCATGGTTTCCATGCTTCTGCTGGTGATGGGGAACAACTACCTGGTCCTCTTCATCGGCTGGGAAGGGGTGGGCCTCTGCTCGTATCTGTTGATCGGCTACTACTACGACAAGGTGTCCGCGGCGAAGGCGGCATCCAAGGCCTTCGTGGTCAATCGAATCGGGGACGCAGGCTTTCTGCTCGCCATCTTTCTGGTGTTCCAGAATTTCAAGACGCTGGATTACCAGCAGGTGTTCGCCCAAGCGGGCCAGCTGTCCACCGAAATGGCCACCGCGATCACGCTCTGTCTCCTCATCGGGGCCGTGGGCAAGTCGGCCCAGCTTCCCCTCTACACCTGGCTGCCGGATGCGATGGAGGGTCCCACCCCGGTCAGCGCCCTCATCCACGCGGCCACCATGGTGACGGCCGGCGTCTACATGATCGTGCGGAACCATGTGCTCTATGACATGGCTCCCATGGCCATGACGACGGTGGCTTATGTGGGGGGCGTCACGGCCCTCTTCGCGGCCACGATCGGTTTGGTGCAGACCGACATTAAACGTGTGCTGGCCTATTCCACGGTCAGCCAGCTGGGGTACATGTTTCTGGCTTGCGGGATCGGGGCCTACACGGCCGCGGTGTTCCACCTGATGACCCATGCCTTCTTTAAGGCCCTCCTGTTCCTGTCGGCCGGCTCGGTGATCCATGCCCTGCACGGCGAGCAGGACATCATGAAAATGGGCGGGCTCAAATCGAAGATCCCCTGGACTCATGGGTTGTTTCTCGTCGGGACGCTGGCGATCGCCGGCATCTTCCCGTTGGCCGGGTTTTGGAGCAAGGACGAGATTCTGGCCCACGCCTTCCTGCACGGCCATTTTGTCTTGTATGGAATGGCGGCGGTCGGGGCGTTTCTGACCGCCTTTTACATGTTCCGGCTGACGTACCTCACATTTTACGGCCGCTCCCGGGTGGATCATCACACGGCCGAACATATCCACGAGTCGCCCCCCATCATGCTCGGACCGCTGGTGGTGCTGGCGACCCTCTCGGTCATCGGCGGATTTCCCGGTGTGCCTCCGGAGGATGGGTGGTTCCATCACTTCCTGCACAAGGTAACGGCTCAAGTCGGCGGGGAGGTCTCGGGGCATGACGCTGGGTCCGGACTGGTCGTCACGCTGATGCTGGCAGCCACGGCCATTGCTTTGGCCGGCTGGGGACTGGCCCATTATCTCTACAGCCTCCGCACCGAAACCGCGGCGGCCTGGGCGGAACGGTCTCCGGATGTCTATCGGACGCTGCTGAACAAATACTACGTGGACGAGCTCTATGATGCCCTGTTCGTGGAGCCGACCAAGAGGCTGGGGTTGGTCTGGGATTGGTTCGACCGCCACGTCATCGACCGGCTCGTCGTCGGGGTCGGGGACCTGACCCACTCGAGTGCGGCGGCCAGTACCTGGCTGGAAAAGTATGTGATCTATGGAGGGCTCAACGCGATCGGGTATGCCAACCACCTCCTAGCGCGTTCCTGGCGGAAGATTCAAAGCGGGCAGGTGCATCACTACGCCGCGATTATCGTGGCCGGCTTGTTCATCCTGGTCCATCTTGTTCTGGCTTGGTGGACCGGATCCGGCGGGATTCTGCGGTGAGAAGAGCCGATCGCTGATGGCGGATCGCAAATAGTACGGACGACGATGCTTCAAGAACTCACATTCGGATTTCCGATTCTGTCGCTGATCCTGTTTCTGCCCCTCCTGGGCGCGATCCTGCTCGCGCTGCTCGAGGAGGAGGATCTGATCAAGAATGCGGTGCTGGGGATCTCCCTCCTGGAGTTGGTGCTCACCGTCATCGTCTTGCTGCGCTTCGTGCCCGACTCCGCAGCGATGCAGTTCTCCGAGCGCCTGGCCTGGATTCCGCCGCTGGGCATCAGTTACCACTTGGGGCTGGACGGGATCAGCGTGTTGTTCGTCGGCCTCACGGCCTTCTTGACCGTGCTGGTCGTGCTCTACTCCTGGGACACGGTCCGGCATCAGATCAAGCTCTATTTCGTGGCCTTGCTGGCGCTCGAGACGACGATGATGGGCATCTTCGCGGCGCTGGACTTGATCCTGTTTTTCGTCTTCTGGGAGCTGATGTTGATTCCGAGCTACTTCCTGATCAAGCTCTGGGGCGGCGGCGCGGAACGGCAATATGCCGCGCTCAAGTATGTGCTCTATACCTTGCTGGGCAGCGTGTTCATGCTGGTCGGCATCGTGTTGCTGGATCTCAACTACCATGACTGGGCCGTGGTCCATCACATCGAGCCGGCCTACTCATTCGATTTTCTGCAATTGCTGACGATTCCGATTTCCGCCGAAAAGCAAGTGCTGATCTTCTGGTTGATCTTCATGGGCCTGGCGTTCAAGGCGCCGATGTTTCCGTTCCACACCTGGCTGCCGGATGCCTTGCTGGAAGGGCCGATCGGGATGGCGGTGTTTCTGGCCGGGATCAAGCTGGGCACCTACGGCTTCATCCGGTTTAGCCTCCCGCTCCTGCCGGATGCCTCGAAAAGCTCCGGGGTGGCGAGCACAATGATGACGCTGGCGCTGCTGGCCATCATTTACGGGGCGATCGTGGCGCTGGTCCAGCCGGACTTCCGCCGGCTGTTGGCCTTCAGCAGCATCAGCCACCTGGGCTTCGTGGTGGCCGGCTTGTTTGCGTTGAACTTCCAGGGCTTGCAAGGGAGCCTGCTGACGATGATCAACCTCGGTTTCAGCACGGCCGGATTGTTCTTCCTGGCCGGTTTCCTCTACCAGCGGCGGCACAGCACGCAATTAGCGGCGTTCGGCGGGCTGGCCAAGAAGGTGCCGCTGCTCGCGACCTATTTGTTGATCGTCGGATTGGCCTCGATCGGCCTGCCCGGGACGAATGGGTTCGTCGGCGAGTTTCTGATCCTATTGGGCGCTTTCCAGGCGCACTGGCTGTACGGCGCGGTCGCGGTGACCGGGGTGGTTTTCGGGGCGGCGTATTTCCTCTGGTACTACGAACGAGCGATGTTGGGGCCGTTGGCGCAGTCGGCGGGTCAAGCCATCGCAGACCTCAGCCCCCGCGAGTTGATCATCGCCGTGTCCCTGTCGGTGATGATTTTCTGGATCGGGCTGTATCCATCGCCGTTCCTCAAGATGATGAACGGCTCGGTGCAGGCATTGGTTGAGCGGTTGGACCGGGGCGCGGTGGCGGAGCGATCGTTAGGGGTGCGAGGTGAGGCGTTAGGGGCGGCGCAATCGCCCTCGCGCTCTTCTGCGCCTCACGAAGGATAGCATGGGCCAGTACGCACTCCTCTATATTTTGTTCGCGCCCTTCGTCGGGGCCATTGCCTTGCTGTTCGTATCGAACCGCAAGGCCCTGGCGGTCCGTCTGATCGCCGCCGCCTCTGCCGGCGTCTCATTGCTGGCGTCCTTCTACCTGTTCTTTGCCTTCGATACGGACAAGGGCGGATACCAGTTCATCCAGCGCTTCGAGTGGTCGAAGGAGCTGGGCATCGCCTTCCATCTCGGCGTGGATGGAATCGGGACCCCGCTGGTGCTGGCCTCCTCGATCCTGTTGTTTGCGGGCATCTTCGTTTCCTGGCACATCAAAGACCGAACCAAAGAGTTCTATATCGTGCTCCTGATCTTGGCCGCCGCGACCATCGGCGTCTTCATGTCGCTGGACTTGTTCTTCCTCTATTTCTTCTACGAAATGTCGGTGTTGCCGATGTATCTGCTGTTGGGCATGTGGGGCAGCCACACCAAGGGGTACCTCTCGATGACCGATCCGGAGGGGTTGAAGCAGCGGGACTCGGTGGCGTTCCTGTTCAATTTCGGCTCAAACAGCAAGGAATATGCGGCGATGAAGCTGACCCTCTTCCTGTCGGCCGGCGCCATCCTTTCGCTTTTGGGCATCCTCTTGATTTACAAGTTCTCCGGCTTGCACACGTTCGATATTCTGGTGCTGCGCGAGCAAGCGCATTTCTCGGGGCCGCTGGCCGATCTCATCTGGCTGCTGATCTTTTTCGGCTTCGCCTCGATCGCCCCGATTTGGCCGCTGCATTCCTGGTCCCCGGTCGGGCATGCGGCCGCCCCGGCGGCCACCAGCATGCTGCACGCGGGTGTGTTGATGAAGCTCGGACACTTCTCGATCATTCGGGTCGCCTTTGAGATCCTTCCGGACACGACCCGGGAGTTAATGCCGATCGCGGCGGTGCTCTGTATCTTCAGCATGTTGTATGGCGGGTTCGTGGCCTTCTATGCCAAAGATACGAAGTACGTGATCGGCTATTCCAGCTCCAGCCACATGGGCTATGTGTTCCTTGGGATGGCGGCGCTGGATTACATCAGTTTGAGCGGAGCGGTCCTCTACATGTTCGCGCATGCGCTGGCCACCAGCATGCTCTTCGCCATCGCCGGCTGGGTCTACGACCAGACCCACACTAGGGACATTCCCTCGCTGGGAGGATTGGTCAACCGCATGCCCTTTGTGGCCGGCTGTTTTCTGATCGCCTGCATGGCTTCGGTCGGCATGCCGGGCACCGTGAACTTCATTGCCGAAGTGATGATCCTGGTGGGCAGCTGGAACAAGTATCCCTTCCAGGTGTTCGTCGCAGTCGTGGGCATCGTCCTGACCATGGCATACTTGTTCCGTATGATGCGGGGGGTCTTTTATGGTCCGATGGACGGGCATTACAGCCATGCGCACGATGCGGTGGCAATGGTGGATCGGGTGCCGCTGGTGCTGTTGATCACCTGCAGCATCACGTTCGGCCTCTTTCCCGGCCATTTTTACCAAGTCATTCGGGCCGGCACGGACCCGCTGGTGTCCCGTATTACCCAGGTGACGCCGCTGACCGCGCAGAACGGCGGTGATCAGTTAGAAGCGATGAGTGAGGAGTCGCAGAGGATAAAGGAACCGTCCATGCTCATCACCCATCACTCATCACCCATCACGGATTACAGGCAATGATCTTCAACTTCTCCATGTCCGGGGCCGATCTCCTGCTCATGTTGCCGGAGATCCTGCTGACCGTCTGGCTCTGCGTGGTCCTGATCGTGGATTTCGCGATGCCGCGGCTGCCCAAGGAGCAGCTGGCCTACCTGAGCGTGGGCGGGCTGGTGGCCGTGCTGCTGAACCTGGCCTGGTTCGACCAGGCCGGCGTGACCGGCGTCCTCTTCAACAACATGTTCGTGGTGGACCGGCTGGCGATCTTTTTCAAGATCTTCATCGTGGGCGCCACCGCCCTGGTCGTCCTGATCTCAATCGACTATGTCCGGCGCTTCCGCTTTTTCAAGGGCGAATATTATTTCCTGGTGCTGATGTCCGCCCTGGGCATGATGTTCATGGCATCGGCGAACGACCTCCTGTCGATGTTCATCACGCTGGAGTTCTCGACGTTCGGCTTCTATGTGCTGGTGGCGTATTTGCGGGATGAAGTGTCGTCCAACGAAGCCGGCCTGAAATTCTTCATCCTCGGCGTCTTCGTCGCGGGGCTTCTGGCCTATGGCATCAGCCTGGTCTTCGGAGAGACGGGCAAGCTGGTCTTCTCGGACATCGCTTCGGCTAAGGCCACGCCCGGCCTCATCATCGGCTTCCTGCTGATTTTTGCCGCGCTGGGGTTCAAGATCGGGGCGGTGCCGTTCCACTCCTGGATTCCGGACACCTACCATGGCGCGCCTACGCCGGTGACGGCGTTCCTCTCGATCGCGCCCAAGGGAGCCGCCTTCGCGATCCTCCTGAGGATGTTTTTTGTCTCGCTGGCGACGTTCAAGCCGGCCTGGGTCCTGCTGCTGGTGGGGGCCTCGATCCTCTCGATGACCTACGGCAACATCGTGGCCATTGCGCAAAAGAACATCAAGCGGCTGCTGGCCTATTCGGGCATCGCGCAGATCGGCAACCTGCTGATCGGGCTTGCCGCCGGCACCAAGATGGGCAGCGATGCGATTCTGTACTATCTCCTGACGTATCTGTTCGCCAACCTCGGGGCCTTTGCCGTCGTGATTGCCGTCGGCAACCAGATTCAGAGCGACGAAATCGAAGATTACAGCGGGTTGAACCGGCGGTCACCCTTCCTGGCCTTCGCCATGATCATGTTCCTGCTCTCGCTGGCCGGCGTCCCCCCGCTGGCCGGATTCCTGGGCAAGCTGTATATTTTCGTCGCGGCGATGAACGAAGGACTCTACACCCTGATCCTCGTCGGACTCATCAACATCGTGATCTCGATGTACTACTATTTGATCGTGGTCAAGAAGATGTATATCAACGAGCCGGTCGATCCGTCCCCGCTGACCGTCTCCGCGCCCATGCAAGCGGTCATCTACGTCAGCCTGGCCGGCACGGTGATCCTGGGCATCTACCCCCAGCCCTTCATCGACTGGGTGGTCTCCGCCGGCATGATGTTCTCCCAGTTTGAAGCTCCCGCGGCAGCCGCCATTCCACCTTCCGCGCCTCCCACTGCCCTGCCCTTCGGCGGATAGCCTCCCTCGACGCGCGTTCTTGCAATCCTTTTGTGAATTGGGATACATCTGTCCCTGCAATGGCAGGTCCCAAACGGGAGGTACGAATGCGTTATCGCGAACGGATGCGGATTGGATACGGCTGGGGGCTGCTTGCGGCTCCGTTGCTGCTGCTGAGCGCCTGCGCGACGCTCGATGTCACGGAAGAGGCCAAGCCCAGTCCCCCTTCGACTCCCATTCCGGCCAAGCTCGGCGTGCACCTATCCGGGGAAGCGCTGAAAAAAGGCTTCTCCGATCCGGACCGGACCAGACTCGGTTTGGCTCCCGGCCAATATTTTCTCGACGTACGCATCCTGCCGCCGGACACCAGGTATGTGGCCCCACAAGATTTGCTGGAGCAGTTCGGCGTGGATTTGGTCCTCCAACTCCAGATTGCGGACACCAAAGTCGGCGGGGGCATCAACGCGCTCTTTGGCGCGAGCATCCCCTTGATGTATTTTATGACGTACATGCCGATCGCGACCATCGAGCATACGGTCTGGCTGGAAGCGACATTGCGGGATACCAGAACCGGTCGCCTGGTGTGGGCCAAGACGGAACCGACGCTCGCCACCGACCACTTTAGCCCGACCGCAATCAGCGAGAAAGTGCCGGAGTTGGCGAAGCGCGGACTGGAAAATGCCTTGGTGAAGGCCTTCGACACCATGAAGAAGGAACTGGCGACGTACCGGCCCGGATCGGTTGCCGCGCCGGTCGCCAAATTCAGCGGCGCCGCCTCGGCGGCGGTTCCGGCGGTGGCCAATCGTTATGCCATCGTCGTCGGCATCGAACAGTATCGTGAGCGGATTCCCAAGGCCGACTTCGCCGTGCAGGACGCCAAAGACGTGGCGCAGTTTCTCACCAAACAGGGGGGGTATCGCGAAGAGAACGTGATCGTGCGGCTGAACGAGCAGGCCACCAAGTCGGATATGGAGAAGTATTTCGAAGCCTGGCTCAAAAACAACGTGGACGCCAACTCCAGTCTGGTCATCTATTTTTCAGGCCATGGCGCGCCCCAGGCGGCGACCGGCGACGCTTACCTGGTGCCCTATGACGGCGATCCGGCGTTCATCGAGCAGACGGGCTATCCGCTCAAGCGGCTCTATCAAACCCTCGACAAGCTACCAACGCGGAACGTCGTTGTGATGCTGGACTCCTGCTTTTCCGGCGCGGGGGGCCGGTCGGTCTTGGCCAAAGGCGCGAGGCCGATGGTTCTGACCACCGAAGGCATCGCCACCTCGACGAAAGCCGTGGTTTTGGCCGCAACGTCAGGCTCTCACATCAGTCTGGCCGACCAGGAGAAGGGCCACGGGCTCTTCACCTACTATGCGTTGCAAGGGATGGGCGGTGAGGCCGACGCCAACGGCGACGGAACGATCGATGTGCAAGAGCTGTTCGAGTATCTCAAACCCCAGGTCCAGCGGATCGCGCGCCGCACCTACAACACCGAGCAGGTGCCGCAGCTCATTATTCCTCCGGCGCTCTCCGCTCAGCCGCCGGTCAAGCTGATTCAGCGACAGTAGACAGATGAGGGGGACTCAGCAAATTACGCATGAGTGGCCGGTCGGGTCTGATAATAGTGGAGCACGTCGCTGAGCGTCACAACCCCCACGATCGTGCCTTGCGCAAGGACGGCCAGATGTCTGAGACCCCTGGACTTCATGAACGTTTGGGCTTCTTCCATGGACCGGTGTCCTTCGATCGCCGCGATCTCACGGCTCATGATTGATCGCACCGGTTCGGTGGTCGGGTTCAGCCCTCGGGCCGCGGCGACTCGGGCAAGATCGGTGTCGGTCAGCATTCCCACATAGGCCCCGTTGTTTGTCACCAACAAGGAGCCGATGTTGAATCGGGCCATGCGCTTGCCCGCCTCCTGAATCGTCGCCTCCTCCTCAATCGTCTTAACCTCACGATGGGCATAGTCGGCCACCGAAGAGCGCGCTTTCGGTTGGGGGCCGCTTGATTTGATCATAGCCGCTCCAAGGAAGGTGCCAGGCCTCAGGCCAGACCTGCATTTTGGCCTTGTCCCCAGGCTCTGTCAACTTTGCTGCGGACCATGGTCTGGATGTGCTACCGGGCCATGGCGGCGCATTGACGCTCTCGATGCGCCTCTCTATACTCGACCTGCATCGGCGGAGCGAAGGGCGTATGCGATGTGACTCCGAAAGAGGACCTGGTGCCGGCCTTCGGCTGGCCCTGTGCTCGGTCTTCTCCATCTTGATGCTGATGGGCTTATGGGGTGGATTGTCAGGATTGGTCATGGCGCAAGACCTGGTCTGGGATCAGGTCTTGGATGGCGTTGAGGCGGCGATCTGGACGCCGGGGCCTCGGTGTCAGGACGACGTGCCGCCTGTGTATGTGGTCCGTGCGGATCCGGCCAAAATTCGATTCTCGACCCACCACTTCCGGCAGGAACAATTGGCCGAGCCGCTCCCGATCCAAGAGTGGCACCGTCGTACCAGGGCAGCCGTGCTGTTCAATGCCGGACTCTTTCGCGAAAACTTCGCCTACCTGGGCTTGCTGTTTAAGGACGGACGGTCGCTGGGAAGCAAGAGACATCCCCAGTGGCTCGGGCTGTTTGTGGCCGAACCGCTTGACCCGGGACTCAGAAAAGCGCGCGTGCTGGACTTGGCGGTGGACCTGTTTTCAGAGGCGCATCCTACCTATCTGGAGGCGGCCCAGTCCCTCATGCTCCTGGACCGAACGGGCAAGATCCGGGTTCGCCAAAGCGGCAAGCGTGCCTACCAGACGGTGGTGGGGGAGGATGGCGACGGCCAAATCCTGGTGATGAAAACAGCCGAACCGGCCGGACTTTATGGCTTGGCCAATTGTCTGCGGGTGGACTATCCAGCGGTACGGCACGCCATGGCCATGGATGGAGGATCGTCCTCGGACTTATTGATCGGCGAAGAACTGCTGGCCAGGGCTGAGCCGCGCAGCCGCCCAAGGCTCTGGGAGCCATTAGTCGAAGGAGGCAGGGGAGAGCATATTCCGTTGCCGGCCGTGATCGGGCTGTTTCCGAGAAAGTAACAGAAAGTCCTCAGTTCACGGTAGTCCGTGGTCAGTGAAACACCGAGGACAGAAGACCGACAACCGATCGCGCCTTTTCCCTCAGCGTCCCGGTTGCGCGACCTGATAACCGGCGTCTAACCAGGCATTCATGCTGCCGGCCACGTTGTAGACGTGAGTGTAGCCGAGGTCGGCTAATGTCTCGGCCGCGATGTTGCTGCGGTGTCCGCTCTGACAGTAGACGACGATATGGTCGTCAAGCTTCGCACCGATTTCCCGATGGCGGGCCTTGATTTCTGTGAATTCGATATTGTGGTCCGTGCCGGGGATGACTCCGGTGCCATGCTCTTCCGGGGATCGGACGTCGATCAGGAAGAATCCTTTGGCCGAGGGGGTGGGGGCCTTAGACAGGCCGGCTTTGAGTTGTTGGACCGTGAGCAGGTAGGAATGGTATGCGCCGACCGGTCCGCTCTCGACCAAACACCATAGGGCCAGCCCAAGCCAGGCGCCGATTTGGAGAGCTAATCGTCGGTGCGTCATGGAGTGCCTCCTCTTGCCGAGGCCTGGTCCGGCAGACCGAGGCCTCATGTCGAGCGCATGATGAGATATCATAAAGTCCCCATGAAACGATGGTCAAGGCCCTTGCGAGTGCTGATCCTGTTGGTCTGGATGGGGGCAGCGATGGGCTGTTCGGAAGGAGCCAAGTTGATGCAGGAAACGGAAACCGGAGGGGTTGTCGTGTACCCGTTCAAAGGGCAGAGCGGATACATGTATTCGACGTTCCGGAAAGACGCCTTCGAGATCATCGAGCTGCGGTGTCCGGCCGGCTATACGGTCGTGAAGGAAGCGGAGGCAAAGGGGCGTGTCCGGATCCAGGAACTTGCCGGGACGCAAGAAGCGATCGCCGAACGCCGGTGGGGCATCCAGTTCAGATGCAAGTGAGAGGTGAACGGTCAACAGTGATCAGTGGTCAGAATCGAGAAGAAGGGTTCCGCCTGAAACGGAGAATCGATCACTATTCACGGTCGACGTCTCCTCTGCGCCTCATCTGGCCGCCAGCAGGTCGTCGATCGTCAGCAGGCTTAGGAGCGTAATGCCCTGGGCTTCGACCTTCGCCCGTCCTTCCTGTTCCTTTCGATCCACGATCACCAAGGCATGGTCGACTGTGAGTCCGGCGGACCGCGCCGCCGCCACCGCCTTAAGGAGCGACCCTCCGCTGGTCAGCACGTCGTCCACGATCACCGCCCGGTCGCCTGGTTGCATGGCCCCTTCGATCAACTTTCCGAGCCCATGATCTTTGGGCTGTTTGCGGACGACGAAGGTGCGCCAGTCCCGGCGCGGCGCGGCGCCATAGGCATAGGCGGAAATGGCTGTGGCGATGGCGATGGCCCCGATCTCCAAGCCGCCGATGCAGTCGCAGTTCACCTCGCGGAGGGCTTCGTAGGCCGCTTGCGCGACAAGCTGGCGTGGACCGGGATGGGCCATGACCACGCGACAGTCCACGTAGAAGGGACTGGTGGCGCCGGAGGCCAGCGTGAATCCGCCGGCCGGGTCCCATTTGAAGGCTTGCGTGGTCACAAAGGCCTTGGCCAAGTCGTGCGTCAGCATGCGATCCCTCAGGTCGAAGTTCGATTGTTGGATGGGGAGTATAACGGGAAGCAGGGACAGGTGTCACCAGTCATGTGCCACTGGATATAATCGCGGTCATGCTTGATCATTGCGAGTCGAGGCGGTAGCGGTGTTCGATTCGGCAAGGTGAGCCGTTCATCCGGATCAAGAAAAGAGTCAGCCATGGACATGCGTCCCCTCATGTGGGGCCTGTTCGTGACATGCGTGGCCCTGCCGGCCTTCGCGCAGACGTCATCGCCGGGCGTCGACCAACGGGAATAACGGCAGCAACAGCGGATTCAGCAGGGGATTCAAAGCGGTCAGCTGACCTCGAAGGAGGCCGCGCGGTTGGAACATCAACAGGCCCGGATCCGTCATGAGGAGGCCGCGATGAAAGCCGATGGGAAGCTGGATGGGCCGAGCGGAGGAAGCTGCATCGAGACCTCGACCGATCCAGCCGCCACATCGCGAAGGAGAAACACGACCGCCAGAGGGACCGGTAAGCAGCCTCGCTCATGCGCAGTCCGTTGCGTCTCGCAATTTCGGCGAGGTTCTGGTAAAGATCAGGCACTGGAAGGCTCATCGGGGATAGGCCCCAAATTTTCCCGTGTGGCGCGGGCGTGATGGCTGACGAACGCATCCTCATCGTCGACGACGATCCGATCGTCCAGCACCTGCTGGAGCAGTTTCTCCGGGGGGAGGGCTATGCCCCACTCGTCGCCGGCAGCGCCGCCGCCGCGCTTGATGCGATCCGCCAACAGCCCCCCGATCTCCTCCTGCTCGATATTCGTCTCCCCGACGCCAACGGTCTCGACTTGTTGAAAGAGCAGCTCCTGCCTGAACTGGGAGACTATCGCGTCATCGTGCTGTCCGGCTATGGCACCAGCCAGGACGCCGAAGCCGCCGTCATGGCCGGTGCGTTCGATTATCTGACCAAGCCGGTGGCCTTGTCACGTCTGGCAATCGCCGTCCGCAATTGCTTGCGGTTGCAGTACCTGAGCGCGGAGATGGAAGAGTTGTCCGGGGGGGCGGTCCTGCCCGTATCCTTGCGGGACTTGGTGGGGGCCAGTGCGCCGATGCAAGCGTTGCGGGACCAGATCAAGCGGGTGGCGCCCTTCGACGTGCCGGTATTGATCCTCGGTGAGAGCGGAACCGGCAAGGAATTGGTGGCGCGGGCCATCCACGCGCTGAGTGCGCGGCGCAAGGGGCCCTTCGTGCCGCTTGATTGCGGCGCGCTTCCCGACACCTTGGTGGAAGCGGAGGTCTTCGGCTATGCGCGCGGGGCCTTCTCCGGCGCCACGCAGGCCAAGCCGGGGAAGCTGGAACTTGCGGAAGCGGGCACCCTCCTGCTGGACGAGATCGGCAATATTCCCCTCCACAGCCAACCCAAGCTGCTGCGGGTGCTGCAGACCAGCATGGTGGAACGGTTGGGGAGCAACCAACAGGTGTCCGTGAACGTTCGGGTCCTCTCGGCGACTAATTCCTGTCTCCAACAGCGCGTGGACGAAGGCAGTTTTCGCCTGGATCTCTTTCACCGCCTGAACACGGTGACATTGACGGTGCCTCCGCTGCGCGAGCGGAAAGAAGACATTCCGCTCCTGGCCCACTACATGCTGATGAAAGCCAACCGGGCCTATCAGAAATCGATCCGTGGTCTGAGCGCCGAAGCGATGGCCACGTTGGAGGCCTATCGGTGGCCGGGGAATGTGCGGGAACTGGACAATGCTGTTCGTTCGGCGGTGATTCTGGCCGACTATCTGATTGAGCCAACGCATTTACCGCAACAAATACGGGCCCAGTCCGGTGAACCGGTGGAGATGCCGAAGCCCGCGATGAAGCCGGGAGAGTCGCTCTCGCAACTCCGCCGGAGGACATCGGGGGAGGCGGAACGGGCCACTATTCTCAAGACGCTGGAAGAAGCCGGTTGGAACAAAGCCGAAGCCGCTCGACGCTTGCAGGTGGATTACAAGACCCTCTATCTCAAGATGAAGCGGTATCAGATTCCGCCGGCCAAACCGGTCTGAATTCTAGAAGACCCACCCTCCGTCGCTTGACGGCTTGTGTCAGATTCAGTGATAATGCCTCCCTGTGCCGAAGTGGCGAAACTGGCAGACGCACTAGATTCAGGGTCTAGCGCCCTAACGGGTGTGCGGGTTCAAATCCCGCCTTCGGCACCAACTCACTTTCTCCGCTTCTATCAAGGCTTTCTTGCATTTCACTCTCTTCGTTTCTAGCACCGGCTAAGACCCCTTCCGGCGTCTGTTTGGGCTCAATTGTCAAGTAATTGTCAAGTGAGCGGTCCGAACGAGGGTCCAAGACCCTCACGGCTGAGGTCAAGTGTTTGGGAGATAGGTGAGCATAGCGGAGGGTCATGGTCTGAGATGTATGCCACAGGAGGTTGCTGACCGTGGCTAAGGGGACCGCCCGCATAATGAGCCAGGAGGCAAAGGTATGCCGGAGGTCGTGGAAGTGGAAATCCGTCAGTCCTGCGCCCTCACAAGCTCGGCCAAAGGCATGTCGCACGTCCTCCCACCGATGCCCGGCGGGATTATGGAATACCCAAGGCACGTCAAGTCGGGTCCGTACAAGGCACCCCGCCTGCAGACAAAGCCCCCCCGGCCTCCCGCTGTCGCTGGCCGCGCCTGTCTCCTCTTGACAACTGTAAACCATTCGTTTACAGTTGTGTCGGATGATCGAGACGATCCGCCACAAGGGGCTTGAGGCATTTTACCGGGCGGACGAACGAAAAGGGCTCCCCCAAAAGCTCGTTAAACGCCTCGCGACCATCCTGGCCGCCCTGGATGTGGCGGAAGGCCCGCAGGATGTAGCTCTGCCCGGCTTGCGCCTTCACCCGCTCAAGGGCGATCTCGCAGGCTATTGGTCAGTCTCCGTCTCCGGGAACTGGCGGCTTGTGTTCCGGTTTCACAACAAAGCCGTGTATGACCTCGACTTAGTGGACTATCACTGAAAGGAACGTGCCCCATGCCGATGAAGACTCCTCCCCATCCCGGCCACACCGTCCGGGACCTTTGCTTGGAGCCGTTGAAGCTCTCGGTCACTGCTGCGGCTGAAGCCCTGGGCGTGAGCCGCGTGTCTCTGTCCGAGCTGCTCAACGGCAAGAACGGCATTTCCCCGGAAATGGCCTGCCGGCTGTCACGGGCTTTTGGCTCGACCCCGGAATTCTGGCTCCGTCTCCAAATGGCCTATGATCTGGCACAGACCAAAAAGACCGCCTCCAAGCTCAAAGTCAAAAGGGTCTATCACGGCGACCTCGTTCCCACTGTCAAGTAACTGTCAAGTGGCTGCCCTGTTCTGCTATAGTCTGCCGTGTCTTCCCGTATCAGGCCTGCAAGCAAAGTCTTTGAGAAACATAACGGTAGGATACGGGGAGCATAAGGGAATACGGCTTGCGCTCCCTTCAGGGTCTAGCGCCCTAACGGGTGTGCGGGTTCAAATCCCGCCTTCGGCACCATCCCTAGCTTGCGTGTACCGCCCGCTTCGATCCTGGTCGGGGGGATAGTTACTGTGCCTCCAGTAGGCCGAGATTCTTCGCGCCAACCTTCGTTTGAGCCGGCGGCTATTCAAGGTTCCGAACTCGTGTCGCCGCCGGAGGCTCTCCCGCTCATGTGTTTTCGCCGGGGCTATCCTGGTCTTAGCCCGGGCCTGCCGTCGAGTTCGTCTCCCATGCGTTCGACGCTGCGATAGCCCGCGGGTCTCCGCTGAGGACGATCCGTTCCCGTACAAGCCCGGCGGCCGCTAGCAACAAGGCGGCTGGGATTAGCGGCGCCTCGTCCGCGATCAGCACGTCGAAGCGCACCTTTCCGAACAGAGGATCGGAGATGACCCGAGCCGCTGTGGTGGCTACGATCCGTTTGTTTTGCAGAAAGGCCTGGCGGTTGGTGTCCTCTTCGGCGGCCAGCATTTCCCGGATCCGTTTGGTGCCGCCCAGTTTCATGATGTCTTCCCTCAGGTCGTCGTATTCGGGGCGTAGGTCCTTGGGGATGGCGGCTTCAGGGCTGAGCTCGTCGATCCGTTGTTTGGCGATCTCCAGCTCTCGCAACAGGCCCTGGACCTGTTCTTCATAAATGATTTTGTATTCATTCAGGGAAGCGACATTCTTGCCTCCTGTCTGCATGGCCAACCGTTTCCAAATCGGCAGCGACTCATACTCGGCCAAGGTCGTTGCGATCTCTTTAATCTTGCGCTGCAAATCGCTGAGTTGGGTCAAGAGCCTCCACTCCAGGAGCTTGACCTCGTCGAGGTCCCGTTGCTTTTGGGCCTTGTAGGCCAGCAGGGGCGTGAGCTCACGGAACCGCTCGTACTTGCGGCGCAACGCGGCCTTGTCGGCGCGTGACCGGGCATAGAATTGGTGCATCTGGGCCTCGAATCCCAGTTCGGGGAGGGCCATGCCGTTAGCTTCGCCCTGCAGCGGCATCTCGTATCGGCAGAGCAGACTCTTGAACGTCAAGCCGGCCGCCTTCATCGCTCGTCCGATGGCGCCCAGGATGTCGTCGGAGCGGAGATGGCCCGGACTGATGAGCAGGGTGCGCTTGTTGCTCCGTGCCAATTCGATGGCCAGGGTTGCCAGCCTGGTCCGTCTGGCTGCCGGGTCTTCCTCCCAGAGGGTGCCGAAGGCCGCGGTCGTCACGGGCCCGCGGGCCAGCAGTTCGGCGCGGGAAGCCCTGGGGGAGAGCCAGGGAATGAGTCGTTCTGCTGGGCCTAGGGTATAGGCATCTGATTTGGCGACCATTGCGGCGAGCCGTTTCGAGGCGGTGTCGAAGAATGCCGTGGCGTCCGGAATAATGCTGGCCGACTCGACGGCCTGGCCGAAGGCGTCGAACGTTTGGATGAGCGCGGTGCGGTCGTCGCGGCCGACGACAAATCCTTCGGTGGGCTCGTGGTCTCCCGGTAGAATGATCGTGACCGGGACATCTTCGGCCAGGGGCGCCGATGTCGGCACGTCGAACCCGTACAGATGCAGGGTGCCGGCCGCCGCCAATTTTCTTCCGCCACTTGCGAGAATCGGCGCATCCAGCCCGCGCGAGATGGCCGCGTCGCGCTCCACGGCCAGGGCTCGGGCATAGTGCTGGATCAGGTCGATGAGTTTCACGTGCCGCGTCGCATGGGGTGGTCAGCTGCTGTGGTGGCGGTTCCGCCTATTGGTCTGCACGATGGGTCAACAGTAGTCGCTCATCATACCGAAATGCAAGCGTAGGAATGGGCCGATTCCGAATTGACTTTTACCGGCCCGGCCAGTATGCTTTTTCCTTTCTAACAGAGGGGTTAGCACCATGAAAGTGATTCTGAAAGAGAACGTGGACGGGGTCGGCCATCTGGGAGACCTATTGGACGTGTCGGACGGCTTCGCGCGGAACTATTTGCTCCCGCGCCGCAAGGCCTTGGAAGCCAACACCCGCAACGTCAAGGAACTGGAGCATGCCAAGCGCACCATGGCGGACAAGGCCAAGAAGGAGAAGCTGGAGATCGAGGCTTTGGCTAAAAAGATGTCCGCCGTCTCGCTGACCATCATGGCCCAGGTGGGCAAGGACGACAAGCTCTTCGGGTCGGTCACGACCAAGGATATCGCGGAGGGGCTGGTCGAGCATGGCTTTACGGTGGATCGCCGGAAGATACAACTGGCGCAGCCGATCAAGGAACTGGGGACGGTGACGGTGTCGGTGAAGCTGCATCGCGACGTGACGGCCACGGTGGCAGTGCACGTGGTGAAGAAGCAGGATCAGGAGGCGGCTGCGGAGACCGGCGCCTGATCCGGCGCGCGGCAGAAGGCGGAGCGTCATGGCCTAACTGTTGATCGAGGAGGCAAGGGGAGCTGATGAGGGAGTCTCATGAGTAGTCAGGCTGTGGGTTCGTTGAAAGCCTTGAAGGCGGGCGATCCCGCCGTGTATGAGGCCATTCGCAAGGAGGAGAAGCGTCAGCGGGACAAGCTCTTGCTGATCGCGTCGGAGAATTTTGCCAGCCCCGCTGTGTTGGCGGCGCAGGGCTCCCTCATGACGAACAAGTATGCAGAGGGTTACTCCGGCCGCCGCTATTACGGCGGGTGTCAGTATGTGGATACGGTGGAATCGCTCGCCATCGAGCGGGCGAAGCAGATCTTCGGCGCCGAGCACGTCAACGTCCAGCCCCATTCCGGCTCGCAGGCCAACATGGCCGCCTATCTCTCGGTGCTCAAGCCGGGGGACGTGATTTTGGGCATGGATTTGGCGCAGGGCGGGCATCTGACCCACGGGAGCAAGGTGAATTTCTCGGGCCAGCTCTTTCAATCCTTCTTCTACGGGGTGGACCGGCAGACCGAGCAGATCGACTATGACGCGGTGCAGCGCATCGCCGAGCAGTGCCGGCCGAGGATGCTGGTCGCGGGGGCGAGCGCCTATGCGCGGACGCTGGACTTTCCTCGGTTTCAGGCGATTGCCAAGTCGGTCGGTGCCTATCTGCTGGTCGACATGGCCCACATCGCGGGCCTCGTCGCCGCTGGGCTCCATCCCAACCCCGTGCCCTACGCCGATTTCGTGACCACGACGACGCACAAAACCCTTCGGGGTCCGCGCGGTGGGGTGGTCATGTGCAAGGCGGAACATGCCAAGGCGGTGGATAAGGTGGTGTTCCCTGGCATGCAGGGGGGGCCGTTGATGCACGTGATCGCGGCCAAGGCCGTGGCCTTTAATGAAGCCCTCGCGCCCTCCTTTAAGGCCTATCAGCAACAGGTTCTGGCCGATGCCCGAGCGTTGGCCTCGGGGCTGCTGTCGCGAGGCTACAAGGTCGTCTCGGGCGGAACCGATACCCACTTGATGCTGGTTAATCTCAGCATCAAGGAGGTCACGGGTAAGGAAGCGGAGACGGCGTTGGACAACGCCGGCATCATCGTGAACAAGAACGCGGTGCCGTACGACGAAAAGCCGCCGGCCGTCGCCAGCGGGATTCGGCTGGGGACCCCGATCGTCGCGACGCGCGGGATGCGGGAAGCGGAGATGGCCGAGGTCGTGTCGCTGATCGACCAGGTGCTTCAGAAGCCCAAGGACAAACGGCTGCAGCGGGAAATTCGGAAACAGGCCAAGGCCCTCTGCAATCGGTTCCCCTTCTTTTACCCCTACGAGGCCCCCTCGGCCTGAAAAGGACCAGCCCGGTGAAGTGCCCCTTCTGCGACGACATTGAAGACAAGGTGGTGGATTCACGGATGGCCCGCGAGGGAGAAGTCATCCGCCGCCGCCGCGAGTGCCTGGCCTGCAAACGTCGCTACACGACCTACGAGCGGGTCGAAGAAAGCCTGCCTGTTGTCGTGAAGAAGGACGGCCGGCGCGAGCCGTTCGATCGCGGTAAAATTTTGGCGGGGTTAAAAAAAGCCTGCGAGAAACGCCCGATCAGCACCGCGACGATCGAAGCGGTGGCCGACCGGATCGAGAAGCGTATTCAGGAAATGGGGGAAACGGAGCTTCCCAGCACTGTCGTCGGGGAGGAAGTGATGAGGGAATTGCATCAACTGGACCAAGTGGCGTATGTCCGGTTTGCTTCGGTCTACCGCGAGTTCAAGGACATCGATCAGTTCATGGATGAACTGAAAACGCTGGCTCGTGAACGGCGGGAGAAATAGTACGGTCCGTTCCCCCGCCACTCTTTTCTTTCCTTGGCCGCCTTTCCTTCGCTTCCTGTTCACGGTACGGTTGCGTGCGGTTCGGTGATGTCCCTCCGAGCGTCCTGGCGAGGCCCCGATGCCTGCAGTTCGACACAGCGTGAAACCCAAACGTGCGCGGCGGCGCCCGCTCAAGAAGCGGGGGGCGCCCGCGACGCATGTCGCCATCATCGGGGCAGGCCGCGGCGGCACGGCGCTGATGGAAATCTTTGCCACCGATCCGCTGGTGCAGGTCGTGGGCATTGCCGAGGTGAATCCCAGGGCGGACGGGGTGGCGCTGGCGCGCCGGCTGAACATTCCGATCACGCGCGATTATCGGGAACTGCTGGCGATGGAGCGGGTGGATCTGATCATCGATGTGAGCGGGAGCGCAGAAGTGGGGCGCGTGTTGCAGGATTTTCACCGCATGGGCGTGGCGGTGATCGGCGGCGCCAGCGCCAAGTTCATGTGGCAGCTGATCGAGGCCCGGATTCGCGCCACGGCGGAGATCGAAAAGACGCTCAACAAGTACCAGTCGCTCTACCGCCTTTACGTCAAGGAGTCGGGGGCGGCGGTCACGGAGGAACGGACCCGCATTGCCTGCGAAATCCACGACGGTTTGGTCCAAAACCTGGCCGGGGTGAACTTCAAGCTGGATCTGTGCCAGGAGATTCTCCGGAAGGACCCCCGGGCGGCGCAAACGACGCTTCGGGAAACCAAGACACAATTGAAAATGGCCATCCAGGAGGCTCGCCAAGTCATTTTCAACCTCCGTCCCGTCCAGTATGACAAGATGGACCTGATCCCTGCCCTGGCGAACTATCTGCGATCCTACGAAACCCAATACCACATCAAGACCGAATTCTCCGTGTCCGGGGACGAGACCACGCTGCTTCCCAAGACCAAGATTTTTCTCTTCCGCATCGTGCAGGAAGCGTTGAGCAATGTACAGAAGCATGCCAAGACGGATCACGTATCGGTGCGCCTCGAGTTGGGAAACGAGTCGCTCAGCGCGACGATCACCGATTCCGGCATCGGGTTCGACATGGACGCGGTGTCGCTGGACCCCGAGAAGTGGGACCATTTCGGTCTCCGCGGGATCGTCGAGCGGGCGCGGCTGGTCGGCGGAACCGCCAGTATTGCATCCAAAAAAGGCAAGGGGACGCGCATTACGATCGTCGTGCCGCTGACGCAGAAGGAGGCCGAGTCGCATGGAGCGTATTAAAGTTCTCATCTCGGACGATCACCGTGTAGTGCGGGAGGGACTCTCCGCAATCCTGAAGACCAAGGAAAACATTGAGGTGGTCGGAGAGGCGCAGGATGGTCAGGAGGCGGTCGAGAAAGCCCGCTCGCTCGTGCCGGACGTGATCCTGATGGATGTGAGTATGCCCCGGATGGGCGGAGTCGAAGCGACACGGATCATCAAACGGGAATTCCCGCACATCGGCATCATTGCGCTGACCATGTATGAAGAACAGCAATATATCTTCGATCTGGTTCGGGCCGGCGCGACGGGCTATTTGCTCAAAGATACGGATTCCTCTCAGATCGTGGCGGCAATCCGCGCAGTCTATCGGGGCGAGTCGCTCATTCATCCTTCGGTGGCCAGCAAGATTCTCGCTGAGTTTTCCTTGCTGGCGCAACGCAAGGGCAAGAAGCCGGGCTGGGTGGAACATGACTTGACGGAGCGTGAAATCACCGTGCTGCGGCTCGTGGCGGACGGGAAGACGAACAAGGAAATCGCCAACAATCTGGATCTGAGCGAGAAGACCGTCAAGAACCACGTGCGGAATATTTTTCACAAGCTGCAGGTCTACGACCGGACGCAGGCGGCAATTCTGGCGATTCGCAAGGGCCTCATCGAGCTGGAGCCCAGGCCGTGAGAATTGCCCCATCGATTCATTGACGATCGGTTCAATCGAACTAATGATGCCATGAGGCAATCGTCAGTGCTTCATGCGTAGCGGTCCTCTTCCCAAGGTAATGCCGTATTCGAATAACCGCGCACTTCCCAATACCCCGGTTTGTCGTTTTCCAGAAAGATAATTTCCTTCACCCACTTGGCGCCCTTCCAAGCATAGCGCTTGGGAACATGCATGCGCACCGGGCCTCCGTGTTCTTTGGGCAGGGGTTTGCCGTTCCAGCGATGGATGAGTAAGACGTCCTCGTCGTCGCAGGCGTCCAGGGGGAGATTCGTCGAATAGTTGTCGTAGCTGGTGAAGTACACGAACTTGGCTTCGGGCTTGGGTTGCGCCATCTGCATGAGGTGACGAAACAGCACGCCCTTCCATGCATTGTCGAACGTGCTCCACGTCGTGACGCAATGGAAGTCGGTGACGAGCTCGACTTGCGGCTGGGCCTGGAATTGTTCCCAGGTCCAGGTGAACGGCCGTTCGACGAGGCCGCTGACGCGCAACGTCCACTGATCGGGCGACAGATCGGGGTGGATGCCCAAGTCGAGCACCGGCCAGCCCTTTGACAGGTGTTGACCGGGCGGGAGCCGGTCACCCCTGGCGCGGTGATCTTGCGTCACGCCGTCCTCGACAAGTCCGCGCTTGACCTTAGCCCACTCCTCCTTCTTGGCAATCAGCTTTTCGTTCGGTTCTTGCATGGAGTGCCTTTGCCCCAATGAAACCGAGGAACTGTAACACGTTCAAGTTTTCACCCGCAATGAATCCAATGCATCTCGTAGTGCCTGGCGAAGGAGTCCAGGATGGGCTCCAAGGAGCCCAGCGCTGTCTTTTTAGCTACGGTGAAAAAGGCACATGTGTTTGGTTTTTGCAACACACCGTCCAGACGTTAGAAATATACATCCTTTTAAATCAATTGGTTATGATTAAAAGGCAGAAAGGATTTTTTGGCATCTACCTTGCTGTGTCTTACGCGGGATTGAGGGTATATTTATGCGTCAGCAACATACCATTAGCCGTTCGGTTACCTGCTCCGGCGTCGGGCTCCATACGGGCCAGCCGGTGTCGCTGACGCTGAGTCCGGCTCCTCCTGATACGGGTATTTTATTTATCCGGCACCAGAGGGGCGGCACTGTGTCGTTTGGAGCCTCTATCCGCAATCTGATGTCGACCGAACTCTGCACGGCCCTCAGTGCGAACGGAACCCTGATCAAAACGGTCGAACACCTGCTGGCAGCGTTGGTCGGGGTCGAGATCGATAATGTCTATGTGGAGCTGGACGGAGGGGAAGTGCCGGCGATGGATGGTAGCGCCGGTGCGTTTGTCCAGTTGATCCGTTCCGCGGGAATCACCCAGCAAGAGCGTCGGCAGCCCTACCTGAAGATATTGCGGCCGATTGAGATTGTCGAAGGCGGGCGACGGATTGCGATCACTCCTGCCTCAACGCCTAGGATTACCTGCTCCATTCAGTACAATCATCCGATGATCCACCGGCAGACGTACGAGTACGACTGCTCCGTGGCCTCGTTCGAGCAAGACATCGCCGATGCACGCACCTTCGCGTTCCTGAAAGAAGTGGAGGCGCTTTGGGCGAGGGGCCTTGCAAAAGGCGGCTCGCTGGAGAACACCGTGGTGTTGTCCGAGGACGGCATTTTGAACGAATCTGGCCTCCGTTTCGCCGATGAGTTTGTGCGGCATAAGGTGCTTGACTTGATCGGAGACATGGCCTTGCTCGGGGTTCCGGTTCTTGGCCATCTGACCGCCGACCGATCGGGGCATGCACTGCATACTAAATTGGTGCAAACCATCTTGTCGCAGCCGGACAGCTGGGTATTGATCGATGCCCAGGAAGCCCCGGTTGCCTCCCAGCACATCTATTCGCGTCCCGCGCACATGCCAGTTTCGGCTTTGCAAGCCGCTCCCGCAGCCTAGCCATCTTTTAATAAACAAACGCGGAATTTTCTCAATGCTCCAGGGAGACCCCTGGTCGCTGTTCTTTGTTGGGATTGTCCGTAAAGGAGGAGTGTGCGGTCTGAAGGGGCGCCGGGAGCAAGTGGCCTTGCCCCCGGCGCCGTAACCGTGGAGGGGTTACTTCTTCTTCTTCTTCGCTGCCTTCTTCGTTGCCAAAGCGCTCACCTCCTTTCATCGATTGCTTGGCGGAAGCTGGTCGAAGCGTTTACACCGCCTTCGTCAACGCTTCCTCGAGGATGTCAAACGTATTGGGGCCTACCTTCTTGAACCGTCGGTCCCGCTTGAGTGAGGTGGCCACGGAGGTCAGAGGCGTTTTCCCCTTGATCTGCATGCCTCCCTCTATCAACCGCTGGACCAGTTCCTTCGCATGCATTGATCGCCGCGCTTCACGCAAAATCTGATAGGCGGCCTCGGGCACGCTCATGGCCACATACTTGCTCCGGCCCAAGAGGATCTCGCGCGATTGATCGGTAACGTCCATCGACAGCAGGCGCGGGCCTTTATCGTCGGTGATGATTTGGCTGGAAAGGCTGGCGAGCTTGGCTTTGTCGGCTTCCACGCGGTAGAGCGTTTCGGCGAGTTCGAGATACTTCTTGATCGTAGCGATCTCTTCCTCAAGCCGGCCCCGCTTTTTCTCCAACTCCTGCAGGCGCGTCTTGTAGGCATTGATACGCTGCTCAAGGCCGACCAGGATATCTTTTAGTTCTTCCACAAGCAAGACTCCTTGCGAGCATGCTTGCTTTATAGCAAAGCATGAGAGGCTTGTCAACAAGAAAGTGAATGATAAGCAAACAAAAACATACTGCGATACGTCACACGTACTATTTACGGACATTCATAACTAGTACAAGCATTGAGTTTTTCGCTTTCAATTGACAAAGCGGTTGATTTTATGAGCTTCATATTTCGTCGTCAGGGTCCTTCAAAGCAATCTAAGGGCCTCTCGGCCAGGTGTGTAGTGGCCCTAGCTACTGGCTCTACCCTAACGACACTCGAAAAGAGAGAAAGTCTGTGCTACTGTACAAGGGGTTACAAGCCAGGCAGCCAGTATTAGGCTGTGCCCATGGGTGGGCAGGCCTCAAGAACCAATGCCTAGGACAATTCTGACGCAAGGAGGTTTCTAATGAACGGTGCCAAGGTATGGCTTGCATTGAGCCTATTGGTCTGGCTGCCCCTGGCCGGGTGTGGTGGCTACCATGGAACGGCTGGGCATGGCCGCGGCATGGATACGATGGGCGAGAAAGCGCAACAGGAGATGGACGCGCTCGTCGACCAGTCGGTCCAGGATCAGGACAAGGCCAAACGTGCGAAGGCGGTGGTCGGGACCATGATTCAAGAAATCAAACAGTCCTACCAAGAACAACGCCGATTCCATCAGAAGCTGTACGAAGCGAACGCGAATTACGAGGCGGCTCCGGAGGAGTTCACAAAAATATTAGATGAGGCGAACAATAGCCGGATGCGCTCGGCAATGAACATTCTCGGGTTGCGATTCACCTTAAAGGCGATGTTGACGGCGTCGGAATGGAAGGCCTTGTCCGAGGGGATGAGCCGCTACCAGAATCGCTATCGCCATGGGGCGGATCACACTGAGGGCAAGGGCGGATCCTGACCCCGAGCGAAAGATTATAGAATTGACGGATCGGGAGGATAGTTCAGGCAGAGAAGGTCTGTCAGGCTTCCACGAACCTCGATCGCCGTCAGCGCTGCGTGGCTGATGCACACCTGTCGTATGGTGGCCAGATCCAGCTTGAGGTAATGGGCCAGAATCGTGCGCAAGACGTCGGCATGGGACACAAATAGGAGCGGGCCTTCCGGTTGGCTTGCGCAGGCCCGTTCCACCGCGGCTATGGCGCGGGCTTGTACCTCACGCAATGTTTCGCCGCCCGGCGGACGGGCTTCGTGAGGCTTGCGGTATAAGTCCCGACGAATGATCTGATCGGTAAGATCTTTCCAGTAGAGCCCTTCCCAGTGGCCCACGCCGATCTCGGTCAGCCCGCGGTCGATTGTCACCGGAACGTTCACCGCCGCGGTGAGGATCTCCGCGGTTTGCCGCGCCCGTGCAACCGGGCTTGAGTGAATTGCCCGGATCGGGCGACCAATCAACAAACTCGCCAGCCGTTGGGCTTGTGCCAAACCTTCCTGATTCAGGGGCACGGGCCGCGCGCCCATGATTTGCCCGCTTCGGTTCCAGTCGGTCTCTCCGTGTCGCACCAGCAATATCGTCGGCATAATGATCGTCAGGAGTCGGTCAGGCCCCTGCTGGAGGGGACGCTGATTTGTCCGCGATGTGCACGCGGGTCCAGCTTCTGGCTCCGTCGCGGCTCCGGTACAGTCCGCTCCCGTTCGTTCCCAGGTAGAGGGTCTGCGGGTCTTGCGGACTCATTACGATGGTTCGGACGTTGAGCGTTTCCAGTCCTTCGTTCATCGCCTGCCAGGTCCGGCCCCTGTCCAGACTCTTGTGGATGCCGGACCGGCCTCCTGCATACAAGACCGACGGATTCACCGGGTCAATCAAGAGGCTGCTGATGTACTGATCGGCCAGGGACTGCCCGATACGGGTCCAGGCATCGCCCCGATCGGCGCTCATAAAAAGACCATTGTTGGTCCCGGCATAGACCGTGTCGGGCGTTTTCGGATCGATGGCGATGGTGCTGACCCCGAGGGAGAGTGAAGCATCCAAAATTTCCGAGGGGATCAGCCCATTGTTCACCTTCTGCCACGATGCCGTGCCGTCCAGGCTTCGGTAGGCACCGCCGGATGTGCCGGCGTAGAAGACATTGGGTCTGGTGGGGTCCATCGTGAGCGTGAACACGATATGGACTTCCTTCATGCCGGCCATCCGCTCGTCCCAGAGACGCCCGCCGTCCGTGCTGCGAAAGACTCCCACCGTTGTGGCTGCATAGACGGTTTCGGTGTCCCGTGCATCGAACACAAACCGGTTCACCACGGACACATGCTCCTTCAGCCCCGCGTTATGTGCGATCCAGCGCTGGCCTCCGTCGGGGCTTTTGTAGACGGCGTCTCCCATTGTCCCTGCATAGACCGAGGCCGGATGTGCCGGGTCCAGCGCGAGCGAGAGGACTCGGTAGGAGCTGAGGTCCGTGGCCATTCGTTCCCAGGAGGCACCGCCGTCGCGAGTTTTATACACGGACTCATTGGTGGCCACATAGAGGATGTTGGCATTGGTAGGGTGCAGCGCGATCGAGACGATGGCGTCGCTCTGCTTGCTGCAGGCGGGTAGCCACCCTAGGGCGAGTAGGACCAACAGTCCCAATATCCGTCGGAACGTTGCGTATGCAGCCGGTGGCGGCCATGCGGGGACTGACAGGATCAGCATGTCGGCGACCGTGCCATACGACCGGCAAACGAGTCAAGCGCGGGAGCTGGGCGATGACCCGGTCCGGCGACGTGGCGCAAGCGGTCTGTGCAGGGAAGTTTCAGAGGCGTTGTCGAAAACGTTCGGCGTAGCCCGTCAGCTCTACGTATCCCGCTCCCGCGAGTGGAACGCCTCGTTGAGTGCCAGAGATCCGGGCGGCCCCTTCCCAGTAGGTCACCTGGGTGCTGCGGGCGGTGCGCAGCTCCTGGTCGGGGAGCTCCGGGGTCACCTCCAGCATCAGGTCCGCCGATGGAATCGCGATCTTCCATTGAGCCGGATAGCGGGCTCCGCTGAGCCGACTTGTCCAGGACTCCAAGGTCTCCATGCGGATGTCCGATGCCGCCAATCCCTGCACCCGCCCGTCCGGAAGAATCAGGCTTCCGCTGGAGGCGGGATCGATGGTGCCGTCGGCCAGGCGCAGCCGGTAGAGCATCACTTCCATCCGGTTGTCCAACTGGAGGCTGAACCAATCCCAGCCGACCTGGTTTGCGCCAAGGTCGCCGGAGCCGAACTCGTGGTCCATCCAACTCAATCCGGTGACCGGCAGGGTCTCCCCCGCGACGATGATGGTGCCTGATGTCGCCAAGCGAGTCAGTGAGTAATAATGGGAGGCCTGCTCAGGCGCGGCTCCTTTGCGGCTGACACCGTCTTGGCCGTGAATGACGGGCGGTTTCTCGGACGCCACCGTCAAATCCAGTGTAAAATCGTCTCCGGTAGCCTGGAGATGATGGCGATGCGGTTCGGCAGGCGCAGCGTCGACCTTCCAGCGGTCGATCCAGACTCGGAGTCGCCCACGCTCGGCTCCCGCCTTGCCGAGGCCGGCCCGGCTCAGTTTTTCGGCATAGGAAAACCGGGAGCGATCGAGATCGGTCAGGGCCACGTGGGCCAAGTAGAGATGACGGATCGCCCAGCGGGACGGATTCTTCCGGGCCTCCTCATGTGTGACCCCTCGTCGGAAAAACGTCAGTTGATAGCCGAACCGGCGCCCGCTCTTGGTGGAGAGATGGCCGGTGTAGTACCACCATTCCGTGCGAAACTCTTCATGAGCCCCATGGTCGTGTGGAAATCGATAGACATATCCAGGCAGAGGATGGCGGTAGGCTTCCTGCGCGGACGGGTCCGCAAGGACCGTCGCAGGGCCTGATGCCGGGATGGTCAGCAGGATGCCGGTCACGAGGCAGGCAAGGAACGGCCGCCAACCAGCCCGATCTCGGGTAACTGGGGGGGAGGAATGTGACAGACACACCTCACTCTGATCGGGCACAATCCGACAAGGCTCGGTGAGTGAACCCGTCGGCGTACGCGAGGCTTATAACATGCGACGCACGACCGCGCAAATCTCCAGTGTTGAAGAGGGTTTTCTGCCTCTCGATGAGCGTGCCGTGTGCCGGTGCCGCTGTTGACTTTGCAAACAGCCTTCGGCTATCGTGAGGCATGTCAATCGATCCGGGGCGCGCCCCCTCCGGCGAGGATGCGGAGTTTCATGTGCCGGAACACATCCCAATCTTCCCTCTTCCCAACGTCGTTTTTTTCCTAAAACCTACCTGCCGCTGCACATCTTTGAGCCTCGTTACCGCGAGATGATCACCGACGCGGTGGCCGGGGGCCAATGCGTCGGGATGGTGCTGCTAAAGGAGGGCTGGGAGGACGATTATTACGGGCACCCACCGATTTTCGACATGGGCTGTGTCGGGCGGCTGGTGAGTGTACAGCCGTTGCCCGATGGCCGGTTCAACATTCTGTTACAGGGCTTGCATCGGTTTGAGATCTGTGAGCAGTTGTATGACAAAAGTTATCGGCAGGCCAGGGTCCGGCTCAAACCGAACGAAGGCGCGGTGAGCCTGGAACCGGCCATCCGAACGGTATTGGTTCGGCTTCTGGACAGCTACCTGAGCACGAGCGACGAGGGGCGTCAGTGGAAAGGGTTGTTACGCCAAGCGACGGACGATGAGGTGCTGGTCAACAGTCTGGCCAGCTATCTCGATCTGACCCCGGTCGAAAAGCAGTTTTTGATGGAGGCAGACAGCCTGCATCAGCGGGCCCGCCGTCTCAACGATCTGCTGGAGTTCAAGCTACAGGACCATGGCGGTGTGAAAGGTTGGGGATGATGGAGCAGTCGGTCGCCATTGACGTGTGCAAGGTGGGCAAGATGTATGACGGCGTTGCCGCCATCCAGGATCTCTCGTTCCAGGTGCGGACGGGGGAAGTCTTCGCCCTTCTGGGTCCCAATGGGGCCGGAAAAAGCACGACCCTGCGGATCTTGATCACCCTCCTGCGCCCGACCTCCGGCCAGGCAACGGTGCTGGGGTATGATGTCGTTCGGGACGCGGATCGCGTGCGCCGGCTGATCGGCTACGTGCCCCAAGAGCGGGCCATCGATCGCTTTCTCACCGGGCGCGAACATCTGCTGCTGCTGGGCGACTTGTACCATTTGTCCAAGGAGGAAAGCCTTCGCCGTATTGCGGAACTGCTCAAGCTGGTGGATTTGGAGGGCAAGGCGGATCAGCCGGCCAAGACTTATTCGGGCGGGATGAAGCGGAAGTTGGACATCGCTTGCGGACTGTTGCCGAATCCCAAAATCCTTTTCTTGGACGAACCGACGTTGGGATTGGACGTCCAGAGCCGCCTCCGCATCTGGGACTATGTCCGACAACTGCGGACCAAGGGCATCACCGTCGTCATGACGACCAACTATCTCGACGAGGCCGACCAGCTGTGCGATCGGCTGGCCATCATCGATGAGGGGCATATCAAGGCGCTCGGTCCACCGACAGAGTTGAAGACGGGCCTGGGCGGGGACATCGTGTCCGTGACCGTCGGTTCGGCGGCGCTGGCACGGGTGGAGCCGTTGGCTTCTGCGCTCAAGGGTCTTCCCTTCATTCGAGCGGTCAGCACCAAGCCGACGGGGCTGGACATCAGGGTGGAATCTCCCGAAAAGGCGTTGCCGGCCATCTTGGAGGCGGCCAACCGCCTGTCCTGTCCTGTGGAATTTATCGAGTACCACCGGCCCAGGCTGGACGATGTCTTCGTGGCCCACACGGGCCATGCCATCCGCGAGGAATTCCCCGCAGCCGAGGAAGAGGCGTAGCTTCATGAACGAATACCGACAGGAAATTGCCGCGCTCACGATGCGCTGGGTCCGCCGGCTGAGCCGCGAAAAGTTCAGCATGTTGTTCACGCTGATCCAGCCGATGCTGTTCTGGTTGATTTTTTTCGGCAACCTCTTTCAGCGCGCCGCCGACGTACAGGTGGTGCAGGCGCCCAATTACATCAGCTTCCTCACGGCGGGCGTGGTGGTGATGACGGTGCTCAACAACGGATTGGCGGGAGGGGTGGACCTGCTGTTCGACAAGGAAAACGGGTTTCTGGAACGGCTGATGTCCACGCCCATCCACCGGACCTCCGTGATCCTGAGCCGGTTTCTCTTCGTGACGACGGTGACCTCGCTGCAAGTCTTGGTGATTCTGGGGGTGGCCTTCCTGTTCGGCGTTACGCCGGCAACCGGCTTCTTCGGTGTGGCGGTGATCCTGCTCATCGGGATGCTGTTCGGCGTGGGGCTGACGGCCATTTCGATGGCCATGGCCTTCTCGGTCAAAAGCCACGGGGATTTCTTCTCCGTGCTGGGCTTTCTCTCCCTGCCCATGATTTTTCTCAGCTCGGCTTTGGTTCCGCTGTCCGCCATGCCCAAGTTCATGGCCATGCTGGCGGTGCTTAATCCGATGACTTGGGCCATCGACGCTATCAGACCGTTGATTCTGACCGGATGGGCGGACGCCCTCCGGCCGCTGGCCATCGTGGTGCTGATCATGCTGGCCTTCGACGCCTTGTGCCTGTACGGGAGCGCGAAGGCCTTTCGCCGCGCTATCGGATGACGGAAGAACCTGTGCCGCATGGCGCGCGCCTCGTGACAGGTTAGATGGCCGACGAATATCAAGCGACGAGAAGCGAACGACGTACGATGCCGACCGGCGAGAGCCAAATAAAAGCGCTGATCCGGCTCCTGTCCGACGAGAACGACCGGGTCGTCAAGACGATCACCGGCAAACTCATCGAGATCGGCGACTCGGCCGTGCCCCTGCTTCAAGAAGCCGAGATCGAGCAGCCGGAGATGGCCAAGCGCATCGAAGGGGTGCTCGATGAGATCCGAGGGAAGCGGCTGGAGGACGAACTCCAGGCGCTCGTCTCCGCGTCGGACGACCAGGTGGATCTGGAAACCGGCGCCTTCCTCATCGCCCGGTACGCCTACCCCAACCTGGATGTGCCGACCTACCGGGCCCAGCTCGATACCCTGGCGGCCGAGGTGCGCGAGCGGATGGGCTTGCGGGTCTCCGGCGAAGAGGCGGTGAAGACGCTCGGCCGGTACTTGTTCGTCGAACAGGGCTTCCGCGGCAATACCAGGAACTACTATGAAACGGACAATAGCTATCTGAACCGGGTGCTCGACCGGCGGACGGGGATTCCGATCAGCCTGTCTCTGGTCTATCTGCTCATCGGGCTGCGCTTGGGACTCCCCTTGGCGGGGGTGGGCATGCCGGGGCATTTCCTGGTCAAGCACGAGTCGGAACGGTACAAAGTGTTCGTGGACTGTTTCAACGGGGGCGCGCTGCTGACCGAGAAGGACTGTGCCCGCTTCTTAATGCAGGCGGGGTATGGATTTGAAGAGCGCTACCTGGCCAAGAGTCCGTCCAGGGCCATTCTGGTCCGAACCCTCAAGAACCTGATCGCCATCTACCACAAATTAGATGACACGGTGAAAGAGACGCGGTTGACCCGATTCATCGAGGTGTTGGATGGGAGGTCCAAGGGGGTAGAGGATCAGGATGAGGGATGCGGGTCATAATGCCCGTCTACGTTCGGAGCTGGCCGGCATAGCCGCCCCACCGATTCTGCTTCACAGGCGCACCGTCATCAAGTCACGGCCCACCGTAATCCGGCCGTCGAACCGGCGTCCGGCCTGCCGTTCGACGTCGTAGTGTTCGGCGATCGGATAAAAGTGCGACAGGATCAGACGCTTGACGCCTGCCTCCTGCGCCACCCGCCCACAGTCTCCCGCGTGCATGTGGCCGGCGCCTGGGCGGGTCTCGGGAAAAGAGCAATCGAGCACGGCCATATCCGCATTCCGGCAGAGCGCGAGCAGCCCGGCGCAGTACATCGCATCGCCCGAGTAGACCAGCGTCTTCTTGCCATAACACACTCGATACCCTAGGCAGTGCAACCGGGGACTGTGCGCGACGGTATGCGCGAGAATCCGCGTTTGGCCGATGCGAAAGCTCCGGTCGGTCACTTCGCGGATCGTGGTGCGGAACGGAGCGGTTTCGAACCCGGGGAAGGTTTTCAACACGACGCCGAACAGCCGTTTGGTGCCGCGCGGGCCGATGATCGTCAGGTCGCTGCGTCTGCCGACATGCTTGGCATGGTAGACCGCATCGAAGAAAAATGGAATAAAGTCTGCGAAGTGGTCGGCGTGGAAATGCGAAAACAGGATATGGGTGATCCGATGCCGATCCACGCCGGTCTTGATGAGATTCATGAGCGTGCGGGGGCCAAAATCCATCAAGAATATCCGGTCCGTTCGGACCAGGTACCCGGCCGCCGCGCGGGTGGGATGGACATTGGTGCCGGAGCCCAGAATGGTCAGGCGCATCACGCGAGCGGAGACCGCTGTCCCCATCGGCCGCTGAAGACGAACGCACCGATCGGCTCGCGGGTGCGCATCGCCGATTCGCGCTCTCGCAAATCGTCCGGCAGCGTGGCCGGATCACCGGGATATCCGAGGGCGATGGCGGTGACCGGCTCATGGTCGGCCGGGACCGCGTAGAGCTCCTTCACCTTCTCCGGGAAAAAGCCTGCCATCTGGTGCACGACCAGTCCCATCGCCGTGGCCTGGACGGTGAGGTTGGCGGCGGCCAGCCCGATGTCGTGAAACGCGTGGCGGTTGGGTTGCCGGCTGTCCTCGAAGTTCAGCCTGGCGACGGAGATCAACAGCACCGGTGCCTGCTTCACCCAACGGATGTTCCCTTCTCTCAGGCAGCTCAGGAGACGCTGGAACTCTCCCGGGTCGTCCTGTGTCGCGACCAGGAACGACCAGGGCTGGGCGTTATTGGAGGACGGCGCCCAGCGCGCCGCTTCGAGCAAGCATCGCAACGTCTCGGGTTCCACCCTCCGGCTGGAAAAGGCCCGTGGACTCCATCTTCGTTGAAGGATCTCGTGGATCGGATGGTCTGGATTCGCCGGCTTGTCCATACCAGGCCTCCTAGAATGCCTTGCGGCTCAGGCCTTTTTGCTCAGAAAGCTATCACGGATGCGGAGCAGCAAGGTTCGAAGCTGATCCGCATCTTTTTTCGTCATGGCCCGCTCGAAGCGGGGACGCAAGAAGGAGATGTGGGCCGCAAAGGTCTTGCGGAATAGAGCCTCGCCTCTGCCCGTCAACTTGATCTTCGTACACCGCCGGTCCCCGGTCACGGCATCGCGCAAGATGAGGTTCTTGGCTTCCAGCCGGTCCAGCACGCCGGTCAGCGTCCCCTTGGTGACCAGGGTGCGGGCGGACAATTCGGAACAGGTCAGCCCGTCCGTGTCGCCCAAGGTGGCAATGACGTCGAACTGGGACGGGGTCAAACGGAGGGACCGGATATGGCGATTGTCTTCCCGCCAGAAGGCCAGGTAGGCCTCGACCAGCGGTCGCACGACTTTCAGGTAGGGATCGTCTTGGAAATCAGGCAGTTCGGCCACGGGCTTGAGAGTAGTCCTAGTTAGGATCATTGTCAAGGGGAAAGCTTCGGACGGGCCGTTGACGGCATCCTCGGCAACCCCCTATGATGCGCCGATGATGCGCGCACGGAATCAGCGCGGCCAGGCGAACGTGACCGCCGTGTTTGCCCTGATCGGCCTGGTCGTCGCGGCAGTCTGGGCTTGGAAGAGGACGCCGCTCGAGGTCCAGGACCGGGTCATCGAACAAGCCCTGCCGTTGGCGTTGGTGGGCCTCGGAGTAGTGACGCTCCTGTGGGTGGCAGTCGGAAAGATTCGCCGCCGCCGGCGGACCAGGCGGGAACGGGACCGGCTGATCGGCATGTTCCAGCAGGCTGCAGGGACTCAGCAACGGCTCGATCTGGCCTTTGCCCTCGTCGAGTTGAACGGATATCGGAGGGAGGGCCTGGAGCCGGTCGCGGCGCCGATGACCGAGCTCTTCACGTCCACGTTAAAAACGGCCCTGGGCGATAAGCAGCATCGCATGCGCGGCATGGCGGCCAGTCACCTCGGTGCATTGCGGGCCAAAGAGTCGGTTCCCCTGTTGTTGCTGGCGCTGGAGGACGACCATGCCTACGTGCGCGCCAGCGCGGCGCTGGCCTTGGGGCGAATGCGGGCGGCCGAGGCGAAACAGAAACTGACTTACGTGATGCAGGAAGACTGGGATCAAACGGTGAGGAGCCGGGCGCGGGAAGCACTGGAGAGGCTAGATTAGCCAGGGCGCTCCTGTGCTGCCAGAGCGCGCAGGATCGGAATGTGCTCGCTCGATGGCCGCAATGGGATCACCTTGGCACTCCAATATAGGGGGAATGGTGCAAGAAGAAGATCGAATTACCGCCAGTCGACGACCACGATTTCAGGCTTGCAATTCAGTCGAATGGGGAGCATGGACCAGCCCAGCCCGCGATTGATGTAGAGCGTATGTCCATTCCGGTGATGGTGCCCCCCCGATCTGCGGTTGCACCCGTAGGGCAGCCAAAAGGGGTGCACCAGCGGGACACGCCATTGGCCTCCATGACTGTGGCCGCAGAGCACCAGATCGACCGCATGCCGATGGTCCAGATGGTCGAGCACGTTAGGGGCATGTGCCAGCAGGACGGTGAAGCGGCCTTCGGTTCGTGGCGGAATACAGGCGAGATCGGCACGGTGCAACGAAGGATCGTCCAGGCCGACGATCCCCAGTTCGCCCCCCTCCGTCGGGACGAACATCGCCTGGTTGACGAGCAGGTGCAGCTTGTGCCGGTCCGCCAGTTCGCTGAACTGATCTGCGGGAACGCCGCTGTAATGGTCGTGGTTGCCCAGGGTGAGGTACACCGGGGCGATGGCGCGCAGGCCGGCGAGGAATCGGAAGAGGTGCGGGAGGCCTCTCGAGATGGTGAGGAGGTCGCCGGTCACGAAGATCCAGTCGGGCCTCAATCCGGCAATCGTATCGAGCACTCTGTCATGACGAGGATGGTACCGGTCCAAATGCAAGTCGCTGATCTGTACCGCCCTGCGGCCGGCTAATGGGCTATGACGACATTCAAGGTTGGTGATCTCCGCTTCGGTGTGACCTACCTCGGCCGCAGGAAACAGGGAAAAGAAGCGATGAAAAGGCAGGGAAAGCCGGTGTGCCAGCGCGAGTTGGAGCCGTCTGTGCCAGCGTAACGGACGATTGATCATCCGGAAACCCGATTCAAGTCGGCTCGATCCGGGGCGGTAAACCGGTAGCCCTTGTCGTATAGGAGGCCCATGCTGGTCATAAGGATATCGAGCCCCCCGGTTTTCCTCACGGCGTCGAAATGGGCATTGAGGACGGCTACCTGGGTCGCCGAGGCATCTCCAGGGTGGAACGAGAGGCCGAACGACTCCAGGATATCTTGCAACTCGCGTGGGCTGTAGCGCCCGTCGTCATTCCCGTCTCCCACCAATGCAAATTCGTAGAAGGTGAGGCTGAACGACAGCGCGGATTGGGTCCGGCTGAAATCTTCCCTCGCGGCATCCAACCCGCCCGGGTACCGGGAGGGGCAGTCCGAGGTCTGGACGGAACCTCGGTTCGTGGAAGGAATGGGGCGGAAGGATACGCCAAGGACCGGCGGTTGCGCCGGCTTTTTGTGTTGCTGGCGGTAGAACCACTCGGTGCAAATCTGGGCTTGGGAGAAGCCTGACTTATCGGTCTGAATCTGCTGTTGGATATGGGCTGTAAAGGAAGCGAATACATTGTCCGGTTCGACTGCGAGGCGCGTCGCATGGGACGGGTCTGATACGCCCACCGAGCCGAAGAGGAATGCTAGAATGGCCCAGGTCTTGATCATAATCATCCGAACCGTCATTGCGGCAACAGCGGAAACTCCTAATGGGCTTTATAATTTAAGTATACCACGGGCCGCCTACTTCTGCCTGCTCGCGTAAGGTTTGGCAAAGAGGATTGAAGATCAATCATGGTTCCTGAACAGTCCCTCCCATTTCTCACCGCAACGGTGCCGGGCATCGGGGGGATGATCCGCACGACACCGGAGGACTTCCGGGTCGAAGAGCGCCCCCTGTACCTACCTTGCGGCCAGGGCGAGCATCTGTATCTGTCCGTCACCAAGCGGGGGCTGGCTACGCCTCAGATGGTGGGCTGGTTTTCATCCCGCTTGGGCGTGAAGGCCCGGTGCATCGGTGTGGCCGGTCTCAAGGACGCTCGAGCCGTGACGACCCAGATGGTGTCCGTGCAGGGCGTTACGCCGGAACGGATCGCCCAGTTGCCTCTCGATGAGCATCTCCTGTCGATCACGGTGCTAGGGCGCCACCGGAACCGCCTCCGGACCGGACACCATGCGGGCAACGGCTTCCGGCTGGTCATCCGCGGGGTGCGTCCTTGCGCCGCCGACTCTGTGCCGGCGATTCTCCACCAACTGGGTACACGCGGCCTGCCCAACTATTTCGGGCCGCAACGGCAGGGGCGGGACGGGCTCAATTACTCGACGGGAGCCGCGCTGCTCGTGGATCCGGCGCGGCGCGCCAAAATGCCCAAACCCAAGCGGCTCTGGTATCTGCATGCCTACCAATCGTTTCTCTTCAACCAGATTGTGGCCCGACGGATAGACCGCCTTGATCGGGTGTTGGCCGGAGACTGGGCCATGAAACATGAAAACGGTGCCTGTTTCCTGGTGGAGGATGAAGGCGTGGAACAGCCGCGGGCGGAGGCTTTTGCGATCAGCCCGACCGGTCCGCTGTTCGGCTCGCGGGCCCCCTGGGCGTCCGGAGTACCGGGAGAGATCGAGCGGGCTATCGTGGCGGAACAGGGGACGACCCAGGAGGCGCTCAGTGCGGCGGCGGCGGCCTGCGGCTTTCGCGGCGAGCGGCGGCCCTTGCGGGTGCCCTTGGAAGGCTTGGACTGGTCGCTGGAGAAAGACGTTCTGACTCTGTCCTTTGTTCTGCCTCCCGGCTCCTATGCCACCAGCCTCCTGCGCGAGGTCACGAAGGCATAGGGCAAGGGATCGCCTCCCGGACGGGCATGAACCGCGTGGTATGATGGATCCTGCAGGGTGCCACGACGGCCGTGCCGAAAGGAGTGCCTATGGGCTCCGCACAGGAAACGGTCCTTCTCCAGGGCCATATCATCGACTCCCTCATCCTGGCCAAGGTTCTCGACGCGATCCTCATGCTGGGCGGTGCCTTCGATCTGCTCGACGTGCAGATCGGAAGCCAGCGCGACCAGCCTTCACGGGCCCGAATCCTCATCCGAGCCCCGTCCGGCCAACAGCTCACGGACATCCTGCAGGCCATCCAGCCGCATGGCGCGCGGGTCGAGCGGGAATCGGACTGTTCCGCCGAACCCGCGCCGGCGGACGGCGTCCTCCCCCCCACCTTTTACGCTACGACTCATCTGCCGACCCAGGTCAGGCTCGGCGGGCAATGGATCGACGTCGAGGGCATTGAAATGGATGTCGCGATACGGGTGGGGGACGCAGCCGCAACAGCCCAGGCGGTTTCCATGGGGCAAGTTCGGCAAGGGGACCGGATCGTCATCGGGCGCGAGGGTGTCCGAGTCCTGCCGCTGGAGCGGCCCAAGGAGCGCGACGTCTTCAGCTTCATGCAGGCCCAGGTGTCGTCCGAGCGGCCCCACCGACATATCATCGCGGACATCGCCGGTCGTATGACAGCCCTGCGCGAGGGCTACCGAGAGGCGCGCAGCGGAGGCCGTCAAGACAGCCTGGTGTTGTTGGTGGGAGGACCGGCCATCATCCATGCCGGCGGCCGTGACGCGTTGACCTGGCTCATCGAATCCGAGTTCATCCACGTGCTCTTCGGAGGCAATGCCCTGGCGGCGCACGATATGGAGGCGCACCTCTATGGAACGTCGCTCGGCTACGGCCTCTCGGCCGGCCGGGCCGTGCCGCACGGCCACGAGCATCACCTGCGGACGATTAATCGCATTCGGTCGATCGGCAGCATCGAGGCGGCGGTTGCGTCGGGAGTTATCACCGGCGGCATCATGGCGGCCTCGGTCCGTCACAATGTCCGGATGGTCCTGGCCGGGTCCATCCGGGACGACGGGCCGCTGCCGGGCGTAATCACGGACTCGGTCCAGGCCCAGGCGGCTATGAGAGCCGCCTTGCCGGGCGTGAAGCTGGCGCTGCTGGTGGCGTCCACGTTGCATGCCGTTGCGACGGGGAATCTGCTGCCGGCCACGGTGCCCACCGTCTGTGTGGACGTGAACCAGGCGGTGCCCACCAAGCTGGCCGATCGAGGCAGCTTTCAGGCGGTCGGGCTCGTCATGGATGCCGCATCCTTTCTCCGGGAACTGGCGCGGGAACTGGGGTGGAAAGGATGAGCCGTTTTCTCGTGTGTGCGCCGGAGTATTTTTCCATCCAGTATGAGATTAATCCGTGGATGCGCCTATCCAATCGCGTCCAACCCGATCGAGCGCGGCTCCAATGGCAGGGGTTGATGGCAGTGCTTGCCGACAAGATCGGAGCGCGGCTGGATCGGATGGAGCCGGTGCCCGACCTGCCGGACATGGTGTTCACGGCGAATGCCGGATCGGTGTTGGGCCGGAAGGCCGTGCCGAGCCGGTTTCGACATCCGGAGCGTCGGCGGGAAGAGCCGTTCTTCGAACAGTGGTTCCGGGACCATGGGTATGACGTGACGCAGTTGGAGGAGGGGCTCTATTTCGAGGGAGCTGGCGATCTCCTGGGCTTTCCGGGCACCTGGTTCGGCGGATATCGCCAGCGCAGCGACATCCGGGCCTACACCACCTTGAGCGAGATTTTCGGGCGGGAGATCATTCCGGTCGAACTAGTGGACCGGCGGTTCTATCATCTCGATACCTGCTTCTGCCCACTCAGCGGTGGGGAATTGGTTTACTATCCCCCCGCGTTCGATCTCTATGCTCAGCAGGTCATTGCGGATCGGATCGGTCAGGATCGGTGTGTGGCGGTGCCTGAGGCGGAGGCGCTCCGTTTTGCCTGCAACGCGGTCTGCGTGGGAAAGCAGGTCGTGCTCCCGGAGGGGTGCGCCGAGACGATGGCGCTGCTTGCGGTCCGCGGCTATGAGCCCTGCCCGGTTCCCCTCGATGAATTCATGAAGGCGGGCGGTTCCGCCAAGTGCCTGACGCTGGCACTGGACTAGAAGGCAGGTGAAGGGTGATGAGTCATGAGTGAAAAGTCACGGTAGTCGGCCTGCTGCTCATCACGCATCACTGATCACCCATCACTTCTTTTTGCGCAACAGCCACGCACAATAGAGCCCGGCGACCGCGATTGTGACGAGTTCGATCGTCAGCAGCAGCCGGCTGACGATCCCGCCGGTGACCGCTTTCCCGCTCAAGATGAAATGGAAACCCAAAAACTCCGGCGGATGTCCGGGCTGGCTTTCCCAGGGCGGAAACAATCCCGCCAAAATCAGCAGGGCGGCCATAGCATAGAGCGCCGGCAGGTTCATGTCTTCCGCCTCCAGCCTGGTCCGGGCTATCCGGTCAGGGGTGACAAACGGGCCGGCCACCGGCTTGCCGCAGCCGATACAGAATCGGCTGGTCGGGGGGAGTGCCTGTCCGCAGGCGGGGCAGTTCACAGGGGCCTCACGACGCGCCCAGGTCTTGGGCGGAAGGTTGCACGTCCAGGGTCATTCAGCTAGAGTACCGCATCATAAACTGCTGTATGGGCGCAGTAAAGCCGGTTCTGGTAGGGCCTTGTCCTTGGGTGAGCCATCGGCGGCGAAGATAACGGAGGCGGTCCTCTTCTGATGCCTGTGCATCGCCGCCCGTCTAGAGGGGCCAGCGCATTTTGACTAAGTCATCCCAGCACAACAGCCTATCCGTCGGTTCTTCCTCCCCCTCTCGGAATCGGCCGATGCTTCATGCGGCGCTCTGGGTGTGGCTCTCCTGCCTCCCGGCTATGATCTTTGGATCGTGGGTTGCCTTGTCTGCTTCGTCACCGGTCGAGCGGGATTTTCTGAACCAGGCTCAACGGGCAGCAGGGGATGCGATGGACGCGCTCGATCGGCTCTTATTGGAGCGGCGGGGGGACCTGCTGATATTGGCAGACATGCCGACGGTCAAGGGGCTTGATCCCGCCTCCTTGTCGCCGGTGTTGGACCAACTTGTCATTGCCAAGCAGCCGGCCTACCGGTTGGCCCTGGTAGCGGATGCCCAAGGCCGAATCCTCGCGGTGAACCGAGTCGATGGTGAGGGCCGACCAGTCCAGACCGCGCGAATGCTCGGGCAGTCCGTGGCTCAGGCATCCTGGTTCCAGGATGCCATGCAGGCGGTCCAGCCGGTCACAATCGAGGGGATTCAAGTCGACCCCTTAACGCAAGCGATTTCCGGCGCAGACCTGCCGACGCTCACGATGTCCGTCCCCATCAAGGATGGCGGGGGGAACGTTGCCGGCGTCCTCTCGGTCCGCCTGTCGGTGAACCCGTTACAGGATGTCCTGACGCGGCATGGTCGATCCGATCAAAACAGGAATAATTTCTCGCTGGCGCTTTGGCCTAAGGAAGGACAGCCGATCGCCGGCCCAGCTGAACTGCCTCAGAGGGGGCAGTCTCCGAGCGTAACCGTTCCGGCCGCTGGGTTCCTGGCTGCCTCGGGTCTCAACTGGCGCGTGGTGGCGTATGGCACTGAAGCGGAGAGACCAATGGGCTCCCAAAAGGTCCTGGTAGGCCTTGCGACGGTCCTGCTCATTGCCGGATTGGGCACCATCTGGGCGATCAGACGCTATGCGTTGGGTTCGGGCGACGAGGCGGAGCGGAGCGGGGCGGCCGATATCGAGGAGCGGCCTGCCGCAATGGCAGAGGGGCCTGGTTCTTCGGAGGCCACGGTGGCGTCGGTACAACGGGACCTGCAGAGCATCTTTGACTCTGTGCCGGCCATGATTTGGTGCAGGGATACGGATAATCGAATTCTGCGCGCGAACCATGCCGCGGCGGCTTCAATCGGCCGGAAGGTCGACGAGATTGAAGGCCGGTTCATGAAAGAATTTTTCCCCGACGAAGCGGACAAGTATTACCAGGATGACCTAGAAGTGATCCGCACGGGACGTGCCAAGACGGGGATGATCGAACCCTGCCGCATGGCGACGGGCGAGCAACGGTGGGTCCAAACGGATAAGGTCCCGTACCGTAATGGGCAGGGGAACGTCGTCGGAGTTCTTGTCTGTAGCGTGGACATCACGGATCGTGTCAGGGCTGGGGAGACAGCATACCGACAGCCAGCAGCCGATGTGGACGGGAGCGAGGGCCCAGTGCGCCCGTTGCAAAAGCTGGAAGCAGTCGGACGCCTTGCCGGAGGAATCGCCCACGACTTCGGCAATCTGTTGACCATCATCCTCGGACACAGTGAATTGTTACGCGAGGGCCTGGAACCGCAGGCTCCGTTGTTCCAACCGGTGGACGAGATTGCCAAGGCGGCCGAACGGGCCTCTGTCTTGGCCCGGCATCTCCTGGCCTTCAGCCGACAACAGCCTCGACAGCTCCAACGGCTGAGCCTCAACGATGTCGTCACGGCCCAAGTCCCTCTCTTGGCCTCGATGCTCGGCGAGCGGATCCGGCTGGTCACGACCCTCGCGCCGATGATCGGACCGGTGCTAGCCGATCGCTCGCAACTCGAACATATCCTGCTGCACCTGTGTACTAACGCCTACGATGCAATGCCGGGCGGCGGCACGCTGACGATCGAAACCGGGGACGTCGTCTTGGATCAAGCCTTCGTTCAGCGGCACATTCGGAGCAAGCCCGGGGCCTATGTCATGCTGGCGGTTACCGATACGGGGGACGGCATGGACGATTTCGTGCAAACCCATTGCTTCGACCCCTACTTCACCACCAAGCCGAAAGCAGAAGCGACAGGCCTCGGCTTGGCGACCGTCTATGGGATCGTCAAGCAGAACGAGGGGCTGATCGATCTGGTGAGTGCGCCGGGCCAGGGCGCCGCGTTCAAGATTTACCTGCCCCGCGCGGCGGCCTCCGCGGGACCAGAGGCCAAACCGGCTCCCGGCGCGATCCCTCGCGGAACCGAAACGATCCTGTTGGTGGAAGACGAGCAAGGACTCAGGATGATGCTCCGGCGGGTGCTTCGGCAGCTGGGGTATATCGTGCTGGATGCGCCATCCGGCGCCGCTGCCTTGGGGCTGGCGACCAGACATGCCGGCAGGATCCATCTCCTGGTGACCGACGTGGTGATGTCTGAAATGGGCGGGACCCAACTGGCTCGCCACTTGGCCGCCTCCCGGCCGGACATGAAGGTGCTGTATATATCCGGCTATCCGGATGTCACGATGCCGCATGAAGGCCCTGCCGTTGCCCAGACGATGTTGCTCCAGAAGCCGTTTGCTCCGGAACAGTTGGCCCGCAAGGTGCGCGAGATGCTGGAGCCGTCGGGGGACGATCCCGCACCCGAAGGCCGGCCTTGAGGACGCAGCCCGATGGCACGTGGGTGGCAATGCTCTTCCGATGAGGCGCAGGCATGGGTAAGTCCGTGGATCAGGTAAATGGAGCGATCCGGGGCAATCCTCCGTCGGCCGGCCACGTGGGGGTGATTGGAGCCGGCGCTTGGGGGACGGCTTTGGCCCGACATCTGGCCAACAAGGGGCTGCGGGTCATGCTGTGGGCGTATGAGCCGGATGTCGTGGCGTCGATCAACGGGCAGCGGGAAAATCGGCGGTTTCTGCCCGGCGTTGCGCTACCCCCTTCGCTATCGGCCACCGGCTCGTTGGCCGTCGCGGTGCAGGACTGCGACTGGCTGCTCTTTGCCGTGCCGTCCCATGCGGCCCGGCCTGTTTTGCAACTGATGGAGCCGCTCATGGCTCGTCCGGTTCCGGTGGTCAGCGCGACGAAGGGCATTGAGGAAGGAACGCTGAAGGTGATCACGCAGGTCATGCAAGACGTCTTGCCCGCCGGGATGCACCCGATGGTGGCCGTGCTGTCCGGTCCCAGCTTTGCGGCGGAGGTCTGCCGCGATCAGCCGACGGCTGTGGCCCTGGCATGCAGCGACGATCGGGTATGCCGGTTCCTTCAGGCGTCTTTGGTCACACCTCTGTTCCGGGTTTACGCGGGGAGGGACGTGCTGGGCGTACAACTCGGCGGTGCGCTCAAGAACGTCATTGCGCTGGCTGCCGGTATCGTCGATGGGCTGAGCTTGGGACATAACGCGCGCGCTGCCCTGATCACCAGGGGGCTGGCGGAGATGAACAGGCTTGGTTCGGCTATGGGCGCCGATCCCAGGACCTTCTACGGGCTGTCGGGGATTGGGGATCTGGTCTTGACCTGCACGGGTGCCCTGAGCCGCAACCATCAGGTGGGCGTGAGACTCGGCCGCGGCGAAGGGCTCGATGTCATTCTCAAGGACATGCAGGCGGTGGCTGAGGGGGTCCGGACGTCGCATGCCGCATTGGGGCTTGCCGAACGACATGGGGTGGACATGCCCATCGTCCGGGAAGTCTGCGCGGTCCTGTTCGAGAACAAGTCTTGCGCCCGGGCTGTGACGGACCTCATGGAGCGGGCCGCCAAAGGGGAGACCGAGGCCTCGCCGACGGGCGGCGAGCGTTCATAACGGAACCGAAGCACATGGATCACAAGCGCTTAACACAATTACTGAAGGATCTGCGGGCCGGCAAGCTCGATGTGCCTCATGCGGTGGCGCGCTTGCGGAGCCTCCCGTTCGAAGAACTCGGCTTTGCCTCCCTGGATCATCATCGCTCGATCCGGCAGGGATTTCCGGAAGTGATCCTCTGTGAGGGGAAGACGAAGGCGCAAGTCGTGGCGATTGCGCGAAGCCTCCTGAAGAAAGGCGGGCCGCTCCTGGCGACGCGCGCCGAACCGGAGATCGCCAAGGCGCTCGTCCGGCTCGATCGCCGCGCGGTCTATTCCGAGTTGGCTCGGACTGTAGTGATTCAGCTCCGGCCGCCGGCGGGCAAGGGAGATATCCTGATCGTCACCGCGGGCACGGCCGACATTCCGGTCGCCGAGGAAGCCCGGATTACGGCGGAGGTGATGGGGAGTCGAGTGGAAGTTCTCTATGACGTCGGCGTGGCCGGGATCCATCGACTACTCAGTCGGACGCATCGACTACAGCGGGCGCGCGTGCTCGTGGTGGCGGCCGGGATGGATGGGGTGCTGCCCAGCGTGATCGGCGGGCTGGTCGATCGTCCGGTAGTGGCGGTGCCGACCAGCCGAGGCTATGGGGCCAGCTTCGGCGGGCTGGCGGCTTTGCTGACGATGCTGAATTCCTGCGCAGCCGGTGTCGGCGTCATGAACATCGATAACGGGTTCGGGGCCGGGTGCCTGGCACACCGGATTAATATGCTCGGCGAGCAGTGAAAGGTAATAGGTGAAAAGTGAAATGAGAAGCCGTTCCCGCGGTGAACTTTTCACCACTCACATTTCACCGCCTTATTTCACGTCCAACGTGCCCCGCTTGGGCCAGGAGATCATCTGGGTGCGGGGGCCCTTCTCGCCGCCGGCCAGTAGTTTCGCGCGCACTTCGTAACTGTAGGTTCCCTGCTCCACGATCTTTTGGTTTTGGTCTATCCCGTCCCAGGTCAGCGTGACGGCCAACTGAGGTTTGGGTTTGGACTCCGACGATGGGGCTTGGTTGGACTGGGACAGGGCAGCGGCGCCGACCGGCTGCCGATTGGACAGGAACCGCATGGACCGCTTCGAAGGCGAGCTGATGAGCGAGGCCACTTCCAGGATGGTGGTGTCGTCTAGGTCTATGGGCAACTCGATCTCGATGACGATGTCCAGGGGGCCGTTCTGGAACGAATGGGAGATGTGCGAGGGGGTGATCGAGAGGATCCGTAGGTCCGGCTGCGGCCGGTAGGGCGCCTTGCGTTTGGCTTCCGCCGAGCCGGAAGGAATTAGCAGCAGGAGCGACAGGCAACCGAGGAGCAAGGCCGGCGAAACGACGGAGCCGATCCGTGGGCAAACCGGTCGGGCCTGTCGGTGGAAAAGTAATGCCATGGTTGAGAGCGAGATGCCTCGTCAGGGTTGCCGGAGCCGGGCAAGATATGGGCGCAAGCCGCTTGTGGATAGCATAGGGGGGCGGGGCTGTCAACCGGAAGCCGGGCGGCGGCGATTGCCGACTGTTCTGGCCATACGCTAAGATGGCCGCGTGGCCACGGTTTGCGAGGACACGGAGACCAACGTGACGCACCTGCATTGCGATTGTTTTTCCGGGGTCAGCGGCGACATGCTGCTGGGCGCCTTGGTGGATGCGGGGTTGCCGCTCACGGACTTGGCGCGCGGCCTCAAGTCCGTGCGCGCCGGCGAATATGTCTTGCGGGCGAAGCCGGTGATACGGGGCAGCCTGCATGCCACGAAGGTGGACGTCGTCATCCGCCGGGGGGTTGCCGCTCCTCTGTCGGTGAGCCAGATCCGGCGCACCATTGCAGCCAGTCGGCTGCCTGCGCCGGTTAAAGAGCGCAGCTTGGACGTGTTCGACCGGCTCGCGCGGGCGGAAGGGTTGGCGCATCGGGTACCGCCGGCGAAGGTTCATTTTCACGAGGTCGGGGTGGTGGATTCGCTCGTCGACGTGGTAGGCACGGTG
>Ga0194131_10000260_pt1 | contig 85297 bp, 67 predicted proteins | sample TA2KigO120mmetaG_FD_148631 | JGI IMG/M metagenome (GOLD analysis project Ga0194131, IMG submission 148631) | Freshwater microbial communities from Lake Tanganyika, Tanzania - TA2015053 Kigoma Offshore 120m | ecosystem: Environmental > Aquatic > Freshwater > Lake | place: Tanzania: Lake... | reverse complement strand
CGCAGGGCCGACTGCGGGTAGGTCGCCAGCCATTGCCGACCGAGCGTGTTCTGCACGAGGTACTTGACGATCCAGTTCGGCGTGAAAAGCTGCGTGGCGGCGGGGATGTCCTCGCTGGCGACCACCTTGCCGATCACTTCATCCTTCTTCTCCGAGATGTAGAACTGGTAGAGCCAGCCGATGATCTCGACCTCTTGCCAGTCCTCCTCGTCAATCTCGTTGACCAGGTTGCGAATCAGCGAGTCGGAGTGGAGCAGATTGTCCGGCAGCAGCAGTTCCGTCTCGTCGTCGATCTTCTCGAACAGGAACGGCATCGCCTTGTTGAGCGCATTGCACTGTGCGGAAAGCAGCAGGCGGTAAAGCTCCTCTTCCTTCGTGCCATCGATCTTGAGTTCCAGCACCTTCTTCGCATCGAGGCCAGGCAGCGTGACGTGCTGGGCCTTCTCCAGAATCTCCGGCTGCGAGTGTCCTTCGGGATGACTCAAGACCTGGAAGCCGTGATCGAGGTAGCCCTTGTTTTCCATGAACCGGATGGCGACGAATCGGTTGAACCAGGTGTAGGCCATCGCCTCCATCGTCTGCTCGAAGCCAACCTTCTTGATGCGGGCTTCGAGTTTCGTTCGCTTCTCGCCCACCGCCTTCGAGAACGGCTTTCCGGCGATCAGAACCACGTCCCCCTTCTCGGTCATCGGCTCGGTCTTCTTCGCCGTCAGACCGTATTGCGCAGCCCGATCCGTCACCGCCTGAATGAAATCCCGGCGAGCCTGGGGAGCGTAGTTCTTGAGCTTGGTGCGGTTCATGGGGCCACCTTGCACTGGATGCGCTTTGCGATTTCGGCGAAGCCTTGGTTCGTGGGGTACTGCTCTGGCTTCGCTTTCGGGTTCAGCAATTTGAACAATGCCTTTAGGTCTTCTGCGGCGATGGAGCTAAATGTCTCATCTTCTTGGATTCGGTCATTCAGCCAACTCGTGAGCAGCGTGGAAGTAGCAGGCTCGACTGGTGCCTTCTTGGTCTTTCCCGCCTTCTGTCGAAATGATGGTGCCAACAACTTCATTATCAGGGCAATCTGAACCTGAGAAAGCAGCTCACAAAACGCTTTCAAAGGCGATTGAGAGCCAAGTAGACGACCATAGCTCACTCCAAATGGGCCTCTCAAGCAATCCTTCGGTGTGAATATCCAACCCTCCTCTTGGTCGGAATCCTCTGGAGGATAATCAACCAGACTACTTTCTGCACCCATCGAATACTGCCGAGCGAGAAAGGCACAGATGATCGCATCAAAGATGTCGCCGGAACTGATGCGCTCGTTAATCGACACTCTCTTGAGCTGGTCAATAAATGTAAATGACCGCATACATGGAGCGGGATAGGTTTCGATAAACGTGATGTCTGGATTGGCCGCTTGCCATACACCCGCCGAGACTCTGTTCACTCGAAGCGCATTGAGCAAATAGATTGCCTTCGTTGATTGACTGCCAATCTGATCTTGGACAGCAGAAAGAGATTGGCCGATTGCGGATTCTGTCTTTCTGTGAAGAAATGGGTTTTGGATTTTGTTGTCTCTTAGATTCACGGTCGAGGTCTTGGATTTGTCGGCGAACACCCCTTTGCTCCATGAGTCGAGTAATTGCCTAAAATGGCGGGGCCAGCCAAGAGGCGTATCAATAGCGACATAGAAGGCATCTTGTCGATCTTCTTCAGATTCCGCCTCTGTGTTGCATTTGTGGAACACTTTTTTGATGAATGAAGACGAGGGGTCCTTTTCGCCTGCGGCCTCAAGGACGACATCACTGAGGTTGCCTTCCCAAGGGGTTCCTCTTATTCGCAGATCTTTGTCGAGGATCGCTAAAGCATCCTTACTACCCGAAGCTTGTGCGCTACAGTGCCAAGCACCGACATCCCATCCGATGAAGTAGTTCATTGGAATTCTCCTCACCGAATCTGAATGCGTTCGCCACGGTTAAATGCTTGCTGAAGTTCGTTCTTCAGAGCGTCCAGGAAGCCGTCAATGTCGTCCTGCGTTTCCAGGTACGGAGACTTCACCAGCAGAGCAGGCTTGATCTCCTTGCGAGGCTTCACGACGACAGGTGGTTCGCCGCCGCCTTTCTTTTCCTGCTTCTCTTGTTTCTTCTTCAGGAACGTCTCGATTTCCACCAGAGCGGCATCGAGGGCACGTTCGGCTTCCTGCACGGCCTGACCGATGTGGGCCACGCTGTCTTGCCGCTGCACGGTACTCCGCAGCGATTCGAGCGGCCCCAGACACTTTCGCCGCAGTTCCTCATCGCTATGGGCGGTTTCGACTTCCTTGATGACCTGGGAATGCAATTCGTTGATCCGGGCCAGGGCTTCGTCCCGCCGTTTGGTGACGATGGCGGTGTTGATCGCCTCGACGGTCGAAATCAGCCCCTCGGCTTCATGAACGATCTTGTATGGGCTGGGTGCCGACAGGATTTCCTTCATGCGAGCCATCGCCGTGGCAGCGCTCTGGTCCCGCTCCAGTTCCATGCGGTTCAGGCCGAAACGGTCGTAAGCCTTGCGGAGCTTTTCCCAGGTGGGCCGCTGCTGGCGATAGAACTGGTCGATGTCGTGGAACTCATCGCAGAGGTCGAGCAGCGGCTCCTTGTTTTCCAGGAATCGCTCAATGAACTTAGCCGGTTCGTCGGCGGCGAGCAGCGCCTTGAGCAGATTCAGCCCATCGGTGATCTCGGCCTGGCCGGGGTAGTTGCCGGTGTCGGCCAGCGACTTGTAGTTGGACAACGCCGATTGCCAGTCCTTGCACTTCGACTTCTGGAACTCGAACAGGCCGTCTTCGCTGTCCGGCCCCATTTCGGAGAAGACTTCCTTGCCCAGGTTGCGGCACTGTTGCAGAACCTTCGGATCGGGCATCTTGCGTCGGACGACCGTGATGCTCCGCTGCTTGCGTGGAGCCGTGACGTTTTCGAACACTTTGTCGATGGAAATGGGAGCGCCATTCATAACAAGCTGAATCTCGCCCAGCACATGTAGACAGGCAACCAGCAGCAGCACTTCGTCATCCGGCCAGCCGTAGGGCCGCTTGCCGTACTTTTCGATCATGTCGAACAGCACGACGGGATGATTGGCCTTGTCGGACAGGGTGATGAAGTCTCGGACTTCCTCCATCGCCCGATTGTTCGCCCCGGCGATGGCGGCCTTTTGCAGATCGTTGGCCCGCAGGATCGCTTGCAGTTCCTTCTTTGGCTCATCGCTGAACTTGCCGATGTGGGCCATCTTCGGGAACGTGTTGTCGATCAGGTATTCGAGGGACTCGTCCAGCGCTCCGCCCGGCGTGGACGATTTGATCTCGACTTTCTGGCCAGCAGCGAAATAGGCAGCGTCTCCCAGGAGTTGCTCCAACGTATTCTTGAGCCGTTCCCGCCGTTCCCGGTTGTCCTCGGCCAAGGCCCGATGGATGCGTTTGGTCGTTTCGGGGAGGCCGTCGTCGGACTTGGTGCGGAGGTACTTCTCGGTCTGGATGTACTGCCGCAGTTCCCTTTCGAGGGAGGGATCGTCATCGAGCTTGATGACGACCTGACCACCATCGGCCATGCTGTCCCGCTGGAAGCGGGCGTTTTCCCAAAGCTCCGGCTCCGCAGTCGCCCCCAATGGCGTGAAGACCTGAAGAGTCAGGTCTTTGTCCACCCGGTTGCCGTAAGGAAAGCCGTCGCAGACCCGGTTGAAGTCGAAGACCTTCTTGTTCGCCTGGTAGGTGTACTTCTTCGTCCCCTTGAGAACATCATCGAAGATGACCTCGCCCAGCATCTTGGCTTCCTCGCTGCTGGAAAGATCGACGGTCTTGATCTCCCGGTTGATGTCCTGCTCTTCGTGGGTGAGGAAGTAAAAGTTGTCGCCGCTGCGTCCGATGAGGGACTGCTTTTCCAAACGCAGGAGCGATTCTTCGATCTGCTTTTTGAGGGCGAGCCGGTCGGCGTCGATCTTGTCGATGCAGAGGGTCACGAGGTTGTCGATGTTGCCCTTCATCTCATCGACGTAGCGGATCAGGAACAGCACCCGCAGGATTTCAATGTCGAACGGCTTGAGGCTAGGGTTGTCTTTCGCCTGGTCGATGGTCCGCTTGACGGCGGTATCGAGAAACGAGTCGATGGACGGGTAGAAGCGATACAGCGGAACCAGAATTCCAAGCTCGCAATCGGCCACAGCCTGTGCCGCCAACTGGAAAGCATCGAGGATGGACCGTTCGCCACGGGACAAGTGCAGGCCAGTCGCTCCCGCCTTGCGAATTGCCTCGAAGACCCGCTGGATCAGTTGGAACTGGTAGGGAGCGAAGGGATAGTTGCGGGTGAAGGTGTCGGCGTCGGTAAACTGCTTATAGGTCGTCCCGACGTTGTGGAACGAAAGCTGGTTGCGGAGGATGTCCCCTTTTTCCTTGTAGGTCGTTTCGAGCCATTCGGTGATCTGGTCGTTCTCGTCGTCCTTCTTGAGCAATCGCTCTTGGATAACTTCATCACAGTTCTGGCTGGAGAGGGAAAGGCGAGTCTTGAACCGGCCCTGAATCTTGGAGAAGTCGTGTGACTTGGTGGTGCGCAGGTCGCCCAGCACGGCGTCGATGTCTTCCTGGGACGTGACAACCACCCAGGCCCGCCCGCCGCAAACCGTGCCGAGGTCTTCGGTGATCGTTTGCAGGTTGAGCATCAGGTGCGTGTCGCCGCCGATGAATTGCCCGACTTCATCGACCAGGAAGATGATGCGGTGGTTCTTGCCCTTCTGGTCAAGGTATTCCTTGACCCACTTGCAGAAGTTCTCGATGGTGAGCGTGAAGTGATCCTTGGCGTTGTCGATCCACTTGACGCAGGACTCGACACTTTGGCCCGTCACCTTGCCGAGCGCTTGCACCACATGGTCACGGGAAAAGTGGTACGCCTTCCGGCGATCCCGCCAGGGCTTTCCGTTGAGGGACTCAAAGACCTCTTCAAACTCGGCCAGCTTGCCGATGCCCGCCAGGTATCGCTCCATGTGAGCGATGTGGGCGTAGTTTGAGCAGAAGCCCTGCATCTCGTTCAGGACTTTGAGGAAGACCGAAAGGATGGCGTCCCGGCCCGCACGAGCATCGGCCTTGCTGTCGATGTTGAACAGCACCACATCGGTGTTTGACGCCACGGCTCGCTTCACGTCGGCGAACAGCATAGCGTCTTGAATCTTCGTCTGGAAGAAATCGACGGCCTTCTTTGCCTCTCCGTTGTGATGATGCTCCTCGTTCTTGAGGAGGTAGGAGAGAATCTTGATGAAGTGCGACTTACCGGACCCGAAGAAGCCCGACACCCAAACGCCGATCTTGCCGGAGAGGTCGGCGTCCTTCGGATGGCCGACGGCTTCAGCGTAGGTCGAGAAGAACTTCCGCAGATGTTGGTCAAGCTCTCTGGTGACAACGAACTCATCGAGTTCCTGCCAGATGGTGGACTCGTCCAACTGATCCGCCTTCACAACACCGTTAATCGGGCGGTCAATCGGCTTCTTGAACAGGTTTCTAACTTGCATCGGCGTTGCTCCTATGGAATCAGCCGGAAGGCCCGATAGTAGTTGTCGCTCTTGATCCTGCCGAACAGCCGCAAGGATTTCTCGTCGTAAGCGCCGGGATAGAACATCACCAGCGGGGTGCGCTCAACGATGGGGTGCAGGTTGTTCAAAAGCGTATGCGAGCGGATCAGCGGATAGACGCTACCGACGCCAGAGATCAGGATCAGGTTCTGATCGTTGGGCTTCACCACATCTTTGAATCGCTGGGCCACGGTCTTCTCTTCCAGCAGTCCTTTCAAGGCTTCTAGCAACGCTGCACTTCCTTCCTTCCGTTGCTTAACCAGCGACTCTTCGAGAACCCCCTCGCCGTTTAGGTAGTCCACCAGGAAATCGAACAGGTTGACGTGGGCGAGCTTGAGCTTCGGCTTGTGTTTCGGAATGTGTTCGAGCAGGAACTTGACGTGTTGCCTGACCCGCAGTTCATCTTCGGCGGGGTAGTCGAAGATGAAAAAGGCGATCTCGTTGCCCAGGCCACGACGTTTGAGGAAATCCTCGCCCGTGATCTTGGGCAATATCTGGTTCAGTCGTTCTTCAAGGTCGGTCGTCATGTTCCCACCTGTATGCACCGCAGCACATATTGCTCGTCATGCTTTTCGAGGTAGCGGATCACTGGCTGGACAATATGGACCCGCTGGAGCTTGCGAGTCTTCGTGCTGTCGATGTACCCGGCTTCGGCCAGGATGCTGAAAACGGATGACCGCAGGCGAGTGATCGTGGACTCGCTCCACTGCGGCATGTCGGGATCACGGCCCCGGCAGTCTTCGACGTAGCTGGCCCACAACGTCAGCGAGAGCGTTTCCTTGAACGTCCGGTATTCGTCTCGGACCACGAGATCGAGGAAGTCGCCGAGCAGTTGGCTCGCCTTCACCGCCGCTGCGAGGCAGGCGTGGGTTGCTTCGACCACAGACCCCTCATGGATCAACTTCCAGAGCGGGGCTTTGACCAGGGAGAGCCGACCACGGATCAACACGGAAAGTCGCTTGGCGGTTTTTGGGCTGCGGGCTTGGAGGACGTTCTGATCGTAAATCGCCTTTCGCCATTCCCGGTCGGTGACATCACGGAGCAAAAGGCCAGCGATGATCCTGCTTTCCTGCACCTTGAGAGCGCCTGCCGTGATGTCCGCACTGTACAACATTCCGACTCATTTCCGAGGAATACGGCCTCAACGCAGCCTTTCGGCTTCACAGTCTTCCGGCTCATGTGGAGATTGTATAGTCCGCCTGGTTGATTGTAAACTATTCTGGGAATAGAATTTCCGTCGTCGCCTAGCGTGCGGATTCGTGGTCGGCCATTGGCGTAAAGCCTGGATCACCCTTTGGCTTGCGTCGATTGACCATGCCACCGCACGGGTGGTTGGAAATTCATCGAAAACCGTTGCTCCGACTCTGGCAGGGCCATGAAATGCGTTTTCGTAGTCGACAACCACCGCTTTCTCTGGACCTTGACCTATCCCTCGCCTTGGCCCTTCGGGACCACATTCAAGCCGTGCAACGTGATGCTGGAAATGGAATCGGTAAGACCGACGAAGACAGGGAGCTGGCAAAGAGACGAGCCGACATGAACGACCTGCTCCTCGACATCTTGAAGAACATCACAACACCTGTCCCCGACAGGTAAGGGGGCTCCCATGCGAATCCTCTTCCTCCACGGCTGGCATTTCGTTCCGGGCGGCGTCAAACCGACCTACTTGAAGGACCACGGCCACACGGGCATCAACCCGGCCCTCGATGAAGATGACTTCGAGGCCGCTATACGCACCGCTCAGGAAGAATTCGATCAGCATCAGCCTCAAGTCGTGGTCGGCAGTTCTCGTGGCGGCGCTGTTGCCATGAACATCAACAGCGGCACCGCCAAGCTCGTGCTGTTGTGCCCGGCATGGAAGAATTGGGGAACGGCCAAGACTGTGAGGCCCGATACCGTGATCCTACACAGCCGTGCCGACGACGTGATCCCGTTTGCAGACAGCGAAGAGTTGGCGACGATCAGCGGGGCAAAGTTGATCGAGGTCGGCACGGATCACCGACTGGCCGATCCAGAGCCATTGGCGGCGATGTTGGATGCGTGTGAAGGAGTGGTAAATGAAGCAATCAAATGAACGAGCTTCTTTCGTCAGGTCTTTGCCTTGATTGAGGAAACTGGCTAAACGTGCGCACGAAAAGGCAGCCCTACGACACTAACTTCTTCCTGGGCCAGACGCACTTCATGAAGTCCGTCGAGGACACTTGAACCTGGACGACGGAAACGGCGTCCTACTCTCAGAACGGAGGAACGTCCGATGTCCCGACAACCGGTTTTTATGGAAGGGTGGACCGAGTTTTACCCATTCTGCTACATGCTGATTGCTGCCGACACCGCACTGGATGCGGCCAGGATGGAGTTGCCGGGCAGGAACTTCCACTACGTCACAGCCGTGACGTTTTCGGCGTTTGCGGTCGAGGCAGCGGTCAACCATGTCGGCATTGACCACTTTCCCGAATGGATGGAGAAGTTGAAGGACGGGGGCCACGAACGGAAGTCTTGGGACAAGAAACTGGAACTACTGACGACAAAGTTCGGGATGCCGTTGGACTTCACGACCGGCTCAGCGAAGACCGTGAAAGAGGCTTTTGAAGTTCGTGACAAACTCGCCCACGGGAAAACGTGGGTCGGGCGACAGTGCTACCTGGACGACGGCCACATGGGGGACGCAAGTTTCCCGGACTGGCTGGCCCCGTGTCTGAACGAGTCACGGGCGAAACAGGTCATCGACGACGCACGGACGCTAATCGGTCAACTTCTCGACAAGGCGGGGTATCAGCCGCATAACCTTTACAGCATGGGCCAGGGATCATACGGCGAAACAGCCGGACCAGCACGCCCCGCAGTCTGGAAAGTCAAAGGAACGAAATGATGACAATCACAACGCCGAAAAAGGGGATGAAGGCGTTCAAAGCCACAAAGACGGGGAAGTTTTTTCACGTCCGCTCAACCCTTTTGTCGCCGTTCTATCCGGGACACGCTGAAGCCTTCAAGCTGGCGGCGGACATGGTGCTGGACTCGCACGAAGGAGCGACGAGCGGGCCGCATAACGACAAGCTCCTTTACCCCACAATCTACCTTTACCGGCACTGTCTCGAACTCAAGCTAAAAGATTTGATCCTTCTCGGCGTCAAGATCGGGAACCTCACACGAGACGAGAAGCTGGACGAAATCCTCACCAAGCATGAACTCACAAAGCTCTGGACGAAGGTGAAGCGGTTTCTTCAGGTAAACTACCCGGAGGACACGGAGAGGGTGAGCGCTGTTGAAGCGGTGGTTCAGGAGTTCCACCAAATCGACAGAGACGGCCAAACGATGCGATATGACCGGGATACCACCTTACGGAAGCGGAAGTACGAACACGTTCCTTCGCATATCAGCATCACTAACCTTCGGGAAACAATGGAGAAGGTCTATTCCTACTTGGACGGACGATACGGCGGGGTCTTGGACTGGTGGGATGCGATGCAACAAGCCGCACGGGAGGCATACGATCAGTAACCCCGTGGTTGGCCGTTCACATTCTTCAGCTAATTCGCCGTTTCCGATTTGAATGGGCTTACAGCACAAGGACGGCTTCCTCGCACTCCGGGTATCCTGACGAGCATCTTGCTGACTGCGACGTGTGGGTAATCTGGCAGATGAAACCGGGCCGGAAATCGTTGGAGAACGAAAATGAGTGAACCCGAATTCATTGATCCCAGCAAATTCCGACCGGGGCCGATCCGCAACGAGTCGCTGCCGCCCGAACTGCTGGAGCAGATCAAGGCCGTGTTCGACGTAATCGGGCCGTACATCAACATGACGCTGGAGCAGTTTGAGATCGGCTTCATGCGGGATATGCACCCGGAGAGCGAGGTCGCCCTGTGGTGCAGCATTACGGCGGCGTGGCTGGCCTATCACGAGAAGTTCCTGGGCGATGAGACGCTGCCCGACGAAGGCGAGCGGAAGATGCTGGGCGCTCTGGTTGCGATCTCCACCTGGGTCGATTATGTGACGAAGCTGAACGTGCCAGCGGAAGTCGGGCGCAGGCTTGTCCAGTGCTACGACGACTTGGGGAAAGAGTGAGGACAGTTCGGCGAGATTCAACGAAGAAAAGGCCCGTCAAGAGGGAATCACATGCCAGCCGCATCTGCATTGCAAATTCCTCCTCCTGCCAACTGGCAGGACTTCGAGCAACTTTGTTGTGAGCTTTGGAAACGCATTTGGGCCGATCCTGAGACGCAGATGCACGGTCGGAGAGGCCAAGCGCAGCATGGCGTAGATGTGTATGGTAGACCGCAGCCTGATCGTCAGTTTGCAGGAGTGCAGTGCAAGGGCAAGGACAACTTCGCAGCAAAGGTATTGACCGAAGCGGAAGTGCGTGGGGAAGTGACGAAGGCACAACAATTCACTCCTTCGCTGTTCCAATTCACTATCGCAACAACCGGACCGAAGGACACTGCCATCGAACTTTTGGCTCGGAACTTGACGACAGAACACGAGAAGGAAGGAAAGTTTTCCGTGAGCGTGAAGGCATGGGATGACATTCTCTTGCTTCTCAACGGCCACGACGACCTTATCGAGCGTTACTGTAATGTTCAGACCTCAGCCGCACGGATTGCCCAAGTGCTTGGTCCTCGATTTGATGAGATCAATGAGCGTATCTCAGCGACACTAAAGGCTCAGGCTCAACCATTGCCTTCAGCCTTGGGGATTCGGCAAAAGCTGGATGATGGGACGACTGCCGGTCGAGAAATGCAGTTTCAGTACGATGGCTTTCTTGCCGTCGCACGCAGCCTGCGTCTCGCCTATCCCCAAGTACCAATTTCGGAACTTCCTTGGCCGAATAACATCCTCGTTCTGGAATTCGCCGATGGCATCAGTCTTCGGGTGCATGTCCTCGCTCGGTTTCAAACCGCTGCGACAGATGTTGACATGATGGCCCGCTTCATACAGCAGACGAAAAGTGGAGGGGTTTTGGCCCAAGAGCTTGTGGTGTTCGTGACCGGCGATAGCTCCTTTCGCCATCTGAGTGACTACTTTCAAAAATTTCCCCGCTACGGGACGCCCGTGGCAATCGCAACCATGAACTCCAACGCAACCATTAAGGAGTGGCTGTACCTCCCTTAGATAGAAAGCCGAACCGAAGCGGAGCAGCCATCAAACAGGAGCCGAGTGCGTGAGAATTCTTTTCCTCCACGGCTGGAATTCGGTCCCTGGTGGCGTCAAGCCGACGTACCTCTCCACGCACGGCCACGAGGTCTTCAATCCAAAGCCGCCCGACGAAGACTTCGAGCAGGCAGTCCACATTGCCCAAGCCGAGTTCGATTACCACCAGCCCCAGGTTGTCGTGGGATCGAGCCGAGGCGGGGCGGTCGCCATGAACATCAACAGTGGCGATGCGAAGCTCGTACTGCTCTGCCCGGCCTGGAAGAAATGGGGGACCGTCAGGAAGGTTAGGCCGGACGCCGTAATCCTGCACAGCCGGGCCGACGATGCTGTTCCGTTTGCGGACTCGGAAGAGTTGGCCAAGAACAGCGGGGCGACGTTGATCGAGGTCGGGACGGATCACCGGCTGGCTGACCCGGAGCCGCTGGCGGCGATGCTGAAGGCGTGTGAGGGAAGTAACCATGAATGAGCTACTCTCAGCAGGACTTTGGCCTCGGTTGAAGCAACTCGCCAAGAGTGCGAAGAAGAAGCACGCCGCCATCGCCTACGTCACTGACGATACAAAAATCGCATTTGGCAAAGGCGACGTACTGATTACTGATGCGAGTGACGAGGCGATCAAATCAGGCCAGACAAGTGCAGCCGTTCTGAAGGCGGCGTGGAAACGCAAAACGCAAATCGCTTCGATCACAGGACTGCACGCAAAGGTCTACGTCTTCGACAAGTATGCCGTGATCGGGTCGGCCAATCTGTCGAAGGAGTCCGAGAAGCGGACTGAAGCCGCCCTTTTTACGGACCAGCCAACCGTGGTCAGCGCTGCTCGATTGCTGATCGACAGACTCATGGAAGAGGGGGATGAGGTTGACGAGGAATTCATCGAACGTATTTGCAAGCTCCCGGTCACGATGCGGCCCCATCCGATTCCCGGTCAGAAGGCGAAGGCCAAAGCCGATCCCGTTCCCCGATCTTGGCTTGTTGGCTTGAAGCCCGTCGAGGAGAAAGAGGAAGAGAAGGAAGTTGTAGAAGAGGGGATGGAAGAAGCTGAGAAGCACGTCAGCCAAGAAGACAGTTCAGTTTCGTGGATTCGGTTTCGAGGCAACTCACGATTCCGCAAAGAGGCAAAGGCGGGCGACGTGGTTGTTTGCATCTGGACGGAAAGCGGCAAAGGAAAGCCGGAAGCCGTTTACCACCACGCACCGATCCTGCTGCGAAAGGATGACGAAGAGAACGATGTGACATGGTTCTACGTCGAAGAGTTCCCCGATGCTCACAAAACAACTCTGACTTGGAAGCAGTTCCAGAAACTCTTCGTCCAGATTGGAGCGCCGGGCAAGGTCAGCCAGTGGGCCAGCAGAGAACTTCCTCGACACATCTCGGACGCAATGCACGATTTGTGGTTCGATCAGTAGCGTTTGGGAGCAGCCATGACCAATTGCACTCATATCCTCGACCTCGCCAAAGAAGCCGAGCCGCCTACGGACGGCATCTTGAGCCGCACGATCTTCCAGGATGACAAGATCAAGGCGGTGGTCTTCGGCTTCGGCCAGGGCCAGGAACTTTCCGAACACACGGCGGCAAAACCGGCCATGCTGTTCTTCGTGAAGGGCGAAGCGAGCATCGGCCTGGGCGACGAGATGCAAGAAGCGCAAGCCGGAACCTGGGTACACATGCCAGCGAACTTGAAGCACTCGATCAAGGCGAAGACGCCGGTGGTGATGCTGCTGGTGCTTCTGAAGTGAGTGCTTCCGGCACGGCCACAAACGCATCCCCGGCCCGGACGATGATCGGTTGGTCCAAGTCCACCCAACCGCCTTCGCCGACGATGGCCGTCGCCAGAAGGCCAAGGCGCTCGCCTGTCACGGCGTCGATCTTGAACACGGACACACGCCGCCCGGCCTCGATGTCTTCGAGATGGAATTTGGGGATGATCCGGTCGTCGGCAAATTGGAACGTGAAGTGCGGGTCTTCGTGGAGTGACAGCATTTTACTCTCTTTCCGCCCACACCCGCACGTCTCCATCGTCATCAATCTCGACGTGAATGACGTGCGGACGGCAGCAAACCGGACAATCTTCGACATATTCCTGGCGTGTTCCTGCTGTCAGGTCGATGGGGACCACGATCTCCTCACCGCAGGAATCGCAGTTGTAGCTGGCCTCGTCTTTCATCTCAGCCCCCGACCCGCTTCACCTTGTAGCCCAGCTTTTCCAACTCGGCCACGACACGCTCTCGTTGGTCGCCTTGAATCTCGATGCGTCCATCCTTCACCGTGCCTCCGGTTCCGCAGCGTTGCTTGAGCTTGGCCGCAAGTTCCAGCAAGCCGTCCTCGTTCAAAGGCACATCGAATACCGTGGTCACGCCTTTGCCACGCCGCCCTGCCGTCTCTCGTCCAACCTTGAGGGTGATCGTCTTTTTGGCAGGTTCCTTGATTGGCCGACTCGACTGTTCAATTTCCTGCGATGTGCCTTCCCGCATCTTTCCACCACCGAGAAGCCGAGCCATCAGGTCCATGATCTCACCCTCGATCAACCCCAGCGATTCCGGGGCATCATCGACGTGCCAGAACTCGACCTTTCCAGCAAATGCTGGGTAACGCTCTTGGAGCAATGGCAAATGCTCTGCGTGCTTCAGTGCAACGATTACATCGGCCTGTTCGAGATCATCGACCGTCACCTGGGCCGGAAGACGAGCGCATCGCTCACGGTCACGAATGCCCATCGCTTCCAGAGCTTTGATCGCCACCGCCGCCATCGGGCCGACGTTGTTCACGCCACGTTCAAGAGCGAGGCCCCTTGAAGATACACGCCAGGGCAACCCCATCTTTGCGGCTACAGAGATGAACAGAATCTCGGCGAATCGGCTACGGTAGTAGTTGCCGGTGCAAAGGAACAGGATCGTTTTTTGTTTCGCCATCGCTCACTTCGCTTCGGTCGATTCGCCTGCCTGCTTCTGTTGATGCCCTTCGCACCGCACGACCGGCTGGGGCGGATACTTCCGATAGGCAGAATTCGTTTTCGACAACTCGCACAGCAAGAAACGTGACCTGGGTGTGATGACCTCTCGCATCCAGCAGCAGGATTCGCACAAGGACTGTTTCATGGCCGATTCGTGCCAAACGTACAATGACCACAAGGAGAACAACCCATGAGCGACGTGCCGGACAAAAGCACCTTTGAATCACTTTATTCCAGTCAGCCTCCCTGGGATATTGGCAGGCCCCAGAAGGCATTCATCGACGTGGCCGACAGGATCACGGGATCGCTCTTGGATGCCGGGTGCGGCACGGGCGAGAATGCTTTGTTCTTCGCCAGCCGGGGCCTCACGGTCACGGGCATCGACTTCCTGGCCGAACCGATCAGCCGAGCGAAACAGAAAGCAATAGAGCGGGGCCTGACGGCGACGTTTTTGGTGATGGACGCCCTGATTCTGAAGAATTGGTCGGAGCGGTTTGACTGCATTATCGACAGTGGCCTCTTCCACGTTTTTGGCGACGACGACCGCCGACGCTACGTCGATGGGTTGGCGACGGTCGTGAAGCCGGGCGGTCGATTGTTCTTGCTCTGCTTCTCTGATGCCGAGCCGGGTGAGCAGGGGCCTCGGCGAGTGTCCGAAAACGAAATTCGGGAGGCGTTCGCCGAAGGATGGACCCTGGATCGCATCGAGCCGACCCGGTTCGAGGTCCGGCCCGATTTGAAAGACATCCGGTTCAGCGACGGAGGGCCGAAGGCGTGGTTTGTGGTGGTGCGGAATGTCGTGAACGACCCAGCCTGAGAGTCGCTGGACGAAAACGGTCTGAGTCATCGGCCCGACCGAGGCCCAGCGACAGACAAATTTGGTCAGGGCCACTGGTCCGAGGACCAGCGAAATCTTACCCCTTTCATTACCCCTTTGAGGTCGAAAACAGCCCTTTTTTGGCGTCCTCGCCGACAATATCGACAGGCAAACTTTCTGTCGCAACGACCTTAAATTGCAAGTATTTGCGGTGATTTGCAAGGTCGGGATGAAAATGCCGAAAAATGCCCTTGGAAGATTTGAAGACCAGGGCCCCCACCAGAGGTGCAAACACTCCCGGAGATAACCATTTACATCGAAGCCAAGAGGCTCCTCGCTCACCACATGCTGAGTTTACTGGGTGGGAAGAGGGACGCCAAGCTGAACGGCCTGACGGCTGGTGAGCGGATCGAGTTTTTCCTGTCAGCCAAGGTCGCGGCGGGCCACGGCCCATGCGTTCGGAAACGTGTAGGCGACTGCGCGAAATAGTGCTTTGCATTGGTGGTCCATTCCTTTAAAATCAGCCTGTCGCCACGTTCCGAACGGGTGGGCCGCGCCATGACCTTTGCTAGTCGCCGTGCCGGAATCGCAATCCTCATGATGACGCTGGGCGTTGTCACGGGCACTGCCCGGGCCGAAGGTCCGTCGCGAAAGGTCTCGTTCAACCGCGACGTGCGCCCCATCCTTTCGGACAACTGTTTCCTGTGCCACGGTCCGGACCCGTCGCAGCGCAAGGCCAAGCTGCGGCTCGACAGCGCGCAGGGCGCCTTCGCCGAGCGCGACGATCCCGTCATCGTGCCCGGCAAGCCCGCCGAGAGCACGCTTTATCAGCGCGTCAGTCGCAAGGACGGCAAGCGCATGCCGCCGGCCTCGAGCGGGCATGCCTTGACGGCCGAGCAGATCGACATCCTGCGCCGCTGGATCGAGCAGGGGGGCAAGTACGAGAAGCACTGGTCGTTCATGGCGCCGGTCCGCCCGGAAGTGCCGGCGCTCAAGGATTCATCGGGCTGCAAGAACGCCATCGACTACTTCGTCCGGGCGCGTCTGGAAAAGGAGCGCATGTCGCCGTCACCGGCCGCGGATCGGGCCACGCTGATTCGCCGCGTGACGCTGGACCTGACGGGATTGCCACCGACGCCGGCCGAGGTGGATGCGTATCTCGCGGACAAGTCGATGGATGCTTACGAGAAGGTGGTGGATCGGCTGTTGCGTTCGCCGCGCTACGGGGAGCGCATGGCCGGACCGTGGCTGGATGCCGCCCGCTACGCCGACACCAACGGCTACCAGACTGACGGCGAGCGCGTCATGTGGCGGTGGCGTGACTGGGTCATCGACGCCTTCAACGACAACATGCCCTTCGATCGTTTCACCATCGAGCAAATCGCCGGCGACATGCTGCCCAGGCCGACCCTCAATCAGCGGATCGCGACCGGCTTCAACCGCAACCATCGCGGCAACTCGGAGGGGGGCGTCATCCCGGAGGAGTACGCCGTCGAGTACGTCGTCGATCGCGTCGATACGACCTTCACCGTCTGGCTCGGTCTGACGATGGGCTGCTGCAAGTGCCACGATCACAAGTATGATCCGCTGTCGCAGCGCGAGTTCTATCAGCTGTTCGCGTACTTCAACAACGTGCCGGAGCGTGGCAAGGCAATCAAGTACGGCAACTCGCCGCCGTTCATCAAGGCGCCCACTCGGGCGCAGCAGGCAGAGCTACGCAAGCTGGAGGCGAAGCTCGCGAGGGCCGGCGCGGACTACGCAGCGCTGGCGCCGGACCTAACCGCGGCCCAGCGCGCCTGGGAAGCAGCGCTCGATCGACGACCCATCATCAACTGGACGCTGACGCGCGGCCTGGCAGCGCACTTTCGCTTCGACGGCAACGATCTTGACGCCGCTGGCGCGACGGATTCCTCGAAGCAGCGGCGTGGCCGATTCGCCGGCGGCGAACCGACCTACGTGCCCGGCAAGCTGGGTGGAGCCGCCCAGCTGGACGGCAAGCGCTACTTCAATGCCGGCGACGTCGGCGACTACGGCTTCAAGGATCGCTTCACGCTGGCTGCCTGGGTGCGCCCGGCCGGCAAGCGCGGCGGCACGATTCTGTCGCGCATGCTCGATACCGATCGCGCCAGCGGCTACAGCGTCGTCCTTCAGGACGGCAAGGTGCACGTCAACCTGATCCTGCGCTGGCTGGATGACGCCATCCGCGTCGAGACGGTGGCGAGTTTGCCCGCCGATGCCTGGAGTCATGTCGCCGTCAGCTACGACGGCAGCCGGCTTGCCAACGGCATCAACGTGTATATCGACGGCAAGCCGAGCAAGCTCAAGGTCAACCTCGACGACCTCAATCAACAGTTCAAGAACAAGGAACCGTTCCGCATCGGCGCCGGCGGCGGGCCGGCCAGTCGTTTCCACGGCGCCATCGACGATGTCCGCATCTACGACCACGTGCTGCCGGCCGAAGACGTCGGCCAGGTCGCGGTCGTCGAACCGATCAACGAGATTGTTGCTCTCGCTCCCGAACAACGCAGTCCCGGCCAGCGGCACAAGCTGCAATACTACTTCCTGGAGACGCAAGCACCGGCGAAGATCCGTCAGGCCTGGCAACGGCTCGCCGAGCTGCGCAAGGAATATGAGGTGCTCGACGACAGCATCCCGACGACGATGGTGATGGAAGAGATGGCAACGCCAAGGCCGACGCACATCCTGCTGCGCGGCGAGTACGACAAGAAGGGCAAGCGCGTCTTTCCAGCCGTCCCGGCCAGCCTGCCGGGTCTGCCGGCGAGCGTGCCCAACAATCGCCTCGGCCTGGCCCGCTGGCTGGTGGATCGCGCGAATCCGCTGACGGCCCGGGTCGCGGTCAATCGCTACTGGCAGATGTACTTTGGCCAGGGGCTGGTCCGCAGCGTCGAGGACTTCGGCTCGCAGGGTGAGTGGCCGAGCCATCCGGAGTTGCTTGACTGGCTGGCCACCGAGTTCATGCGCAGCGGCTGGGACGTGCGGCACATGCAACGCCTGATCGTGACCAGCGCCACCTATCGGCAGGCCGCGCGCGTATCCGCGAACAGCCTGGCCAGGGATCCCGAGAATCGCTTGCTGTCGCGCGGCCCACGGCTGCGGCTGCGGGCCGAGACCATCCGCGACCAGGCGCTGTTCGCCAGCGGCCTGCTGGTCGAGCAACAGGGCGGCCCGTCGGTGAAGCCGTATCAACCGCTGGGACTGTGGCGGGAACTGGCCGACGAGAAGTACGACCAGGACCACGGCGACAAGCTCTATCGCCGCAGCCTGTACACGTTCTGGAAGCGGACCATCCCGCCGCCGGCGATGATGACGTTTGACTCGGCCGGCCGCGAGGCCTGCACCGTCCGCCAGAGCCGCACGAACACGCCGTTGCAGGCGCTCAACCTCATGAACGACGTGACCTACGTGGAGGCCGCGCGCGTGCTGGCCCAGCGTGTCATGACCGAGGCAAAGTCGCCGGCCGAGCGGCTGTCGCTGGCGTTTCGTCTGGTGGCCACGCGCTTGCCGAGCACTGAGGAATTGAAAATCCTTTCGGCGAATCTGGAGTTTCATCTGGCCAAGTATCGTTCGGACCGGACGGCCGCGCAGAAGCTGGTCAGCGCCGGCGAGGCGCCGCGCGATCCGCGGCTGGATGTCGCCGAGCAAGCGGCTTACGCCGCCGTGGCCGGGCTGATCTTGAATCTGGATGAGGCGATCACCAAGGAGTAGCCAGACAAGCGTGGTTGAGAGTCGCTGGGCGGTTCCAGCCGCCACACGAGCTTGATTCATGTCGACAATCGATAGCAACGATGCTCCTCGACTACGTTCCATTGTTGCAAGTGCAGCGAGATCTGCACGATACGCCGCGCGACGCCTGGGTCAACGGCAAGCCCAAACGCTTCACGCGCTACCTGCGCACGCTTGCCAGTTCCGGCGGGCTCGAGTTGCCGCCCCTGGTCGCCGTCAACCCGATGGCCAAGGACCACGTCCGTAGCGCGCTCGATGATCTGCTGGCAATGGATGCCGACGGCATCGCCGCCAGGACACTCGCTGAGGCGGCCAGCCTCTTGAGAGAAGTGCCGGGCAACTTCAAGGTCACGCTGGTGGTCGTCGATGATTGGGGTGGCTGGGGCAACCGCTGTTGCCACGAATTTGCCTACCGCTTTCCCGCCGGCATTCCCAGCAAGACACCGCGCTGGACCAGGCATCTCTGGTTATCCGCGTTCGTTTGGGGCAGCGAATCGGCCAGTGCGCGGCTTGTGCGCGATGCAATCCTGACGATGGTCCACCGTCTGGCATACGTGCATGGTCACGGTCCCGCGCGCACACTGCTAGAAATGCTTGCCCAGGAGGGGCAGGTCATGGCCAGGGCGGGCTGCGTCCAGCCAACTCTCGATGCCGACGACATCGCCTACACGCGCGAGGTGCTGACTCCCTATCTGGATACGGACGACAAGCGGACATGCATGGAATGCCTGTTCGGCGACGAGGCCGCTCGCACGCTCGGCTTCACGCCGCGCGGCTTGAGCCCGTGGGCGGGACTGGCGCTGGCGCTGCATGATGGGAAGGCGAACGTGGCGACAAGCGAGCGTGCTTGAAAAGCACTGGGCGGTTTCCCGCGCGAGACCGCCCAGCGACGTGCTCCAAACTCAGTCCGACAATCACGGCAGCGGCACGGCGGTCAGGTCCAGCCGGCCCTTGTCGTCCGTGCGGACGATGAGGGCGCGATTGTCGTCCAGCCGATCCATGTGAACGACGCCGTGGTAATCGGGCATGACCTGGGCGCGATCGGTCACCGATTCATAGTTCCTGTCCACGCGCACCAGTGCCTTCTTGTTGACCTTTTCGTTTTCGGCGAGCAGGTCGAAGTCCACGCGCACGGCCCAGTGCGGGCTCGGCCCGACCGGCTTGCGCTTGTGGTGGAAACGGTTCATGCTCATCAAGATGTACTTCTTGCCCTTCTTTTCGTAGACGAACATATCGCGCGGCTCGTTGCCGGAGCCGATTTCGATGATGCTCTGCCCCTTGACCTTGCCGCCCGATTTGAGGTCGTCGAGCGAGTACTTGACGATGGGCGTGCAGGTGAAGGCGCCGACCAGATACTTCTTGCCGTTTTCCTCGTAGGGGATGGCCGTGCGGATGGGAGCACGCGTCTCCCAGTTGCTGTGCGCGACATGGTAGGTCTCGGCGCTGACGCAATCGCACCTGGTGTCGCCGGCCAGCGGCGCCATGATCGACACGAATTTGCTGGCGAACGTGTCGCTGGCTTGCACGGCTACCAGCACACGGTCGCCCGCCCAGGTGATATCCGTGATCTTGACGACCTTCACGTCCGTCGGCAGCGGTACGCGCACGTGCTTGACGTTATCGAGCGTGAACTCGCGGACCTTGCCATCAGCGTTCAGCGTGAGCAGCAGGTCCTTCTTGTCGTCCATCTTGCGGATGGCGAAGTATGCGGTCTGCGAGGCCGGGTTGACGGCCAGCTTGATGATCTCGATGCCCTTGCCGGTGGTGCCGATGCGTCCGGCCAGCTCGTCGGCGATGTTCGGGATCTCGGTCTTGCTGAGCTTTTTCGGTGCGGTGTCCTGGGTATCGACGGCCACCACTTGCCGGCCCTTGCCGTCGCCGATCAACAGCAGACCGTTGGGCCCGAAGCTGATCGCCTCGATCGATTTCACCTGCGGATCGCCCGACTTCGGCGACTTCAACGACTGGGCGTGCGCCGCGCCTGCCGGCAGCAGATAAGCGATGCCCACCGCCAGCGCCACAAGGTGCTTGCGTCCGATCATGTCGCTCCTCCTTCATGTTGGAATTCTTGAAACTGGAGAGTGTCTAGCGTAGCCGATGGCACTGCGGAATGCCACAAGAATTGAGGAAAAAACGTGGAGACATGGCGACCGTGCCACGCGGACGGAACCAATGAATTGGTTCCAATGGCGGCGTAGCAATTGAACCACAGAGACCTTGAGGCACTTGGGCAAAAAGAGTGCACCGCGAAGACACGAAGACACGAAGACACGAAGACACGAAGACACGAAGACGCGAAGACGCGAAGACGCGAAGAGCGCCAAGAAAGAAATGCCCTGGGTCCTGCATTATTTGAATTTCTAGGCGATCTTCGCGTCTTCGCGGTGGACAGCATGACCTCAACCCGGCAGCTGGTGAACCAGGTCCAGCGAGTCAATTGCTGGCGCCTCTGTGCAACTCGTCCTGGATCCTGGCGATTTCCATGCGTATGCGCTCTTCGTCAGCGCCCACCTCGCGGAGCAGCAAGGCGGCCAGGCCCAGTGCCGTCTCGCCTTCCTCGCTGACGACTTCGGTGGCACCGACCTCCTCCAGCCAGGCGCGCTCTTGAAGGTAGCGGGCCCGAGAGAATACGCGCAGCTCCGCGTTGAGGTCCTTGGCCGCCAGGATGACGACGGTCCGTGCGAGCACTTCCGGAATGGTGACCAGCAGATACTTGGCCTCGCAGATACCGGCGGCGCTGAGAATCTCCCGCTGCGTGGCGTCGCCATAAACGGCGAGCTGTCCGGACTCGGTCAAGCTCCGGATCGTGTCGAGATTGAGGTCCACGACCACCGGCCGCATGCCGAACTCTTTCAGGATGCGGCAAGCGGTCTGGCCCACCGGACCATAGCCGGCAACCACGGCCGTTACGGGCGCCACGCTGCTGTCGCCGTCGGCCAGGCGCCCGCGCACATCGACGTTGCTCTGGCTCCCGCAGGCAGCCGAGCGTCGGCTCAGCGCCCGCCAGAGTGCTGTCCGACCGCGCAGCCACCGTTCCAGGGGAACGGTCGCCCGAAACAGCAGTGGATTCAGCGTGATCGAGATGATGGCGCAGGCCACCAGCAGGCTCTGTCCCGCTGCGGACAAGAGTCCATCGCGCCTGGCTTCGTCCGCCAGCAAGAACGAGAATTCGCCAATCTGCGCCAGCGCGATTGCCACCATCAGGGCGCTGCGCACCGAGTAGCGCAGCAACCAGACGATGATGCAAGCCGCCAGCGGCTTGGCCAGCAGCACGATGGCCAGCAGCGCCAGCAACAACCCGAACTGATCCACGAGCACGTGCGGGTCGAAGAGCATGCCGACCGAGACAAAGAAGAGCACGGCGAAGGCATCGCGCATGGGCAAGGCATCGGCGGCCGCCTGATGGCTCATTTCCGTCTGGCCAACCACCATTCCGGCCAGGAAGGCGCCCAGGGCCATTGACACGCCGAAGACGACGGCCGAGCCCGTGGCGACCGCCAGGGCCAATGCCAGGATGGTGAGCGTGAACAGCTCCCGGGAGCGTGCCCGCGCCACCTTTCGCAGCAGCCACGGGATGGCGAACTTGCCGCCGACCACCACCACCAGTCCCAGCGCGCCGACCTTGGCGACAGCCAGCCCCAGACTGAGAATCACGCCCGGTCCGCCGGCCTCCCCGCCAAACGCACTGGCCAAGGCCGGGATCGCCACCAGCACCAGAACGGTGAAGATATCCTCGACGATCAGCCAGCCCACGGCGACGTGTCCATCCGCAGTGTGCAACACGTCGTTATCCATGAGCACCCGAACCAGTACGACGGTACTGGCGACCGAGACAGCGATGCCGATCACCAGCGCAGCGCCCGCTTCCATTCCGGCCAGCAGAGCGGCAATGCTGCCCAGCGCGGTGGCGACGACAATCTGTCCGGATGCTCCGGGCAGGGCAATCCGGCGCACGGCCAGCAGATCGCCGAGGTCGAAATGCATGCCGACGCCGAACATCAGCAAGACGACGCCGATCTCTGCCAGATCGGCGGCCAGCTTGGGATCGGCCTCGAAACCGGGAGTGTGCGGTCCCAGTGCGATGCCCGCCAGAAGATAGCCAACGATCGGCGACAGCCGCAGTCGCTGCGTCAGCAGCCCCAGCGCCAACGCCAGGACCAGGCTGACCGACAGGTTTATGAGCAGCCCCAGGTCGCCGTGCATCGCTGCGCTCCCGTCCTGAAAGTCGCTTGCCTCCGGCATGCGTGAGTCGAGTCGCGCGACCGACCGAGCAGACTCGTCTCCGTCGCGCCAGTGAATCCTCTCCCGGAATGATAGAGTCTCCGCGCAACAGGTGGGGACGATTTTGCCCTGGAGTGCGGGTCGGTTGCCCACACCATACTCGCCAACTGGTGTTCGCGGCGACGGACGGATTACCGTCAATGTTTTCCTGGCTTGACAGTTTCACGTGGTCATTCGCAAGTCTGCCGCCGGAAAGTACGTGGGAGGATGGCGGACAGAGGCCTGAGCGCGAAAGTAGCGATTATTCCCTTCGTGCCCAAAGCGCGACTCCTCGGAAGAGAAGTGCTTTGCCTGAATGAGGCGATCCTGGCAAGTTTCCCAGCGGAAACGACGAAAAGGATTGTGGACAAGAACAGGCATCGTGGACATGGATGGCTAGGATCGCCTGTGCACTGAACGACACCTTTGCTTCGCATTCGCACGGATGCATCCTCGGCCGTTCGCCACGCCGCTAACCCTGGAAGGGTTACCCGGCTGCCTGGAGCCTCTGCCTGAGGAAAACGCGATGCGCGGTCATCGAACCCTTCTGGGCGCCGTGGCCCTGGCAACCCTGGCTGCCCCGGTCCTGGCCCAATATCCCTCCTACCCGCAAGGATACGGCTACGGCGCTTACCCGCAATATCCGAATCCCCAGCAAAACACTTACCAGGCGTACAACCCCTACAGCCGGCCCGGGTATCCGGCTTATCAGGGAGCGCAGGGCTATCAGCAGCCGCGCGCCTACAACCCCTACGGCTATCCCCAGGGCCAACCGCAATACGGACAACCTTCTTACGGACAACCTTCGTACGGACAGCCCGTCTACGGACAGCCGGTCTACGGACAGGCGATGACCGGCCAGCCGATCACGATCATGCCGGCTGCCCCCGCCACGCCGGGCGCCTTGCCGTACCGGCCGCTGCCGTCGCAACTGACCAGCACTCCGTCAGGCGGCGTCAGCAGCGACAAGCTCAGCCTGGAGACGGACCTCGGACCATCGACCGAGAAGATTCCGACACTGCCTCGCGCCTCCAAGGAGCCGCTGACTCCCGGCGAGCTGGTCATCACCGATCCGCGCAATGCCTTCTTGCTCGATGGCGGCTGCAAGGACCTGACCTGCTGCCCGCCGCCGTGCTGCGAGAAGCCGGCTTGCCCGAAACAATGTCCGTGCCCGCACTGGTACGCGATGGGCGGCTTCCTGTTCCTGCAACCGCGGTGGCAGAGCAACCCGGCCTTCGTCAACATTGACGTGACCAGCGCAACGAGCTCGCGGTCGTTCAACAACGACTTCAACTACGACTGGACCTTCTCGCCACAAGTCGAGGCCGGCTACGTCGGCGCCAACGGCTTCGGCGGCCGCGCCCGCTGGTGGTACTTCGATCAGATCGCCAGCGTGAACTCGCAGACGGCGACCGGGCCGGCCGGTGTGGCGGGCACGGGCCTGGCCATCGCCACGGCCGCACCATTCGGCATCACCAATTTCCTGCTGCCCGGTGAAACCGCCACCGCCACGAGCCGGCTGTATCTGCACGTTTTCGATCTGGAGGCGGCCCAGGATTGCTGGATCGGCCAGACTCTGCTCAAGTTCGGCGGCGGCGCCCAGTACACCTACCTGGACCAGACCTACCGCGCGACGCAGTCGGCCGGCGGCGTCACGACCGGGACGATCTTTGCCCGCGAGTACCTCAACGGCGTCGGTCCTACTGTGTTTCTGGATGGCATGCGCGTGTTCGGTGAGTCCGGTCTTGGTGTGTACGGCCGGTGCCGCGGCGCTCTGCTGTTCACCTGGGAGCCGCAAGTCGTGACGGCCAGCGCTGCCGGCAAAGGCCACTCCGGCCAGCGCACCCGCGACGGCACCCTGCCCATCCTCGAGCTGGAAGCCGGCGTGCAGTACGCTCAGAGCGTCGGCCGGGCCATCCTCTTCCTGCGTTGTGGTTGCAATGGCCAGAGCTGGTTCGGCGCTGGCAACTCGTCGGACAGCAGCCCCACCGCCTTGCCGGGCGGCCTCTATGATCCCAACGGCCAGAGCCGCAGCAACCTCACCTTTCTGGGAGCCAGCGTGATGGCCGGCATCTACTATTAATGAGGCTCGGCCTCAGATCGTGGCGGAATTCGCAAGAATCGACAATGGCGACCTGACGCCGGCTGTCGCAACTCTCGCGAGTTCCGCTACGAACGCTGGTCACGGTTTGCTGGAAGCATCGCCGCCTTACCGCTTGTCCCCCGGGCCCACGGCTGACCACCGTGGGCTTTTTCTTTTCCGGCCGTTCGCGTCCGCGTATAATAGTGGCTGGGGAAGCGACGAAGGGGGAAGGCCATGCGAACTCTCGTCAAGTCGATGGCGGCAGTCCTGCTACTGGGCGTCGCCGCGGAGCGAATTTGTGCCCAGTATCCACTGGGCTTCTACAGCAGCGGCTTCGCGGTCAATCCATACGTCATGCCGCCCGCCTTCTCCACGTTCTCCGGCTACGCCTCGCCGTATGGCTATCGCTCGTATTTCAACGCCAGCGCGTACCCCGGCCCCTGGGGCTACAACACGTACTACAATTACGGCACTTTCGCCAGACCCTTCGTGTCCGGTCCGTTTCATTCCGTCGTCTACAATCCATTCACACTTGGCTACCGCTACATGCCAGGCTACCTGAACGCTCCCGTCTTTTTCTACGGCTATGCGGGCTGGTGATGCACCGTCCATCGAACTACCAGTTGCGCGATCAAGTCGCCGCCTTGCATTCCGGGCTGCGCGCATGAAAACTCCCCGGCATCTTGCCGGGGAGTTCGATGTTGCATGCCGACGACAGGAAAGATTTGACGACGCAAGGATGTTCAAGGCGTCAGCAAACTGACCGTTTCGAAGTTGCGCAGCTCGACGTTGGCGGGAACGCTGGGCAGCGGCGTCCGGAAAACATCTCCGGGTGCCGACGAGCTATTGACGGCGCCATCGATGACGGCTGAACCAGCGATGGAAGCCGCCGCATCCAGTCGGAAGGTATCGTCGCTCCACCCCATGTGGACGTAGGCGGAGTTGACGGAGCTCAGGTCGTCGAATTCGACCAGGTCATTGCCGAAGCGCGTGTAGATGTTCAGGTTGTTGGTGATCGTGCCGGTGAAATGCACCGTGTCGTCGCCATGACCAAGGTTCACGGTGGCATTGTTGCCCACGGTGCCGCCCAGATTTACCCTCTTGTGTCCGGTGAAGGGCGCGGAGAAGATCGACAGATCCTGACCGACCGAGCCTGCGAGATCGACGGCGTCGTTGCCGCCCAGCAGTGCGAGGTTGAGATTGGTGGTGATGGTGGCGCCGACGCCGACGTTGATCTTGTCGGCAAACATGGAACCGGTATAAGTCAGCGCACCGCCGATCGCGCCATTGACGTCCAGACGGCTGCCGAAGGGGCTGCCGACGATGAAGACATTCTTAGCGGCGGTGCTGCCAGCGTTCAGGAACACCCGTTCCACGAATGCCGTGTCCAGGCGCGAGTTGAGCGTGACGCCGGCCCGCACGTACAGATCGTCTGTGCCGCTCAAGAGATTCACGCGCGTGGCGCCGTTGACGGCGAGCGTGTTGGCATCGCCACCCAGGGACACGATGTCCCGGCCGGTGCCGCCCACGATGTTCAAGCTGCGAAGAATCGTGCCGTTGCGGATGTTCACATTGCTATTGCCGACTCCGAGGAATGCCGCCACATGGTTGATGGTGGCGAAGCCGTTCAGATCGATATTGAGCGCCGTGTGTCCATGCGGTCCGCGCGGCACGGCGAGGTTGCCGGTCACGCCTGACACATTACGCACGATGTTGCCATTCTCGCGAATCTGAAAGGTGTTTGCATTGGTCTGAATTACATCGACCGATTGCGAATCGATCGATAGCACCGTCAAGTTGCCGCCAACCACATTCGCGAACACGGCAGGGCAATCGCGCGCTTCCAGTTGCTCCAGCGTCAAACCACAACGATTGTGAGACTTCATCGGAACCTCCACGGCAAGCAGTGATACATGGTGCGCCAGGCGAGACCTCGATTTGCATTTCGCGTGCCAACGCGAACAAGGCGGAAAATGGCCACATTTAGCCGACAAATCCTGGCTAAACCCGGCCCGCTTGCAACGCCGTCTGCAACGCCCTGCCGCTTTTTGAGAAGCAGGTTGCCCGCTGCCGCAACCAAGCCGGGTGCCATTCGCGAATCGAGCAACCCAGAGCTCACTTTGCCACGCCGGATTTGGAACCGATCGTGCCTGCCGGCTACAATATCCGCTCATGGCGATATTCACCCTAGCCAGGAAAGACCTCCGCCTGCTCGCGCGTGATGCACGGGCCATGGTGATCCTGCTCGCGATGCCGGTGATCTTCATCCTGGTTCTGGGAGTTTCCCTTGGCGAAGGCTTCGGCAAGAAGGAAGCGGAGCGCCTGCGCGTATCCGTGCTGAACCTGGACCAAGGCATTCCGCGCTTCTTCGATCGGTCAACCATGCTGCGCGAAGGCATGTCCTGGTTTGCGTCGGGAGCGGCCATGCCGCTGGGCAGCGTGCTGGCCCTTCCTGGGTTGACGCTGGCGCGCGTCAACCACTCCGCCTGGTTTCCACACGGCTCGTGGGCCGACATGGTGCTGCAAGACCTGGCGCAGACGGCAGGCATCTCCGTCGAGCTGATCGGTTCGCTGGACGAAGCCAGAGCGTTGACGCGCAACGGCCGGCGGCCCGCGGTCCTGGTGCTTGGTCCCAGCTTCAGTAAGCGCGTCGAGCGCTGCTCGTTTCTGGCCGCGGGCTGGGAGGAGTTGTTTCTGCTGACGAGTTGCCTTCCGGAGCCGGGGTTGCCGGTCAACCTTGCCTTCGCCGCTTGCTTCAACGAAGGCCAGGACGCGCTGCCGCTCTACTTCCTCGACGGCATCAATCCGTTTTTTCGCGACGGCGTCAAGCCGGAGGAGCTCGACATCCAGGTTCTCAAGGATCCGACGCAGCAGACGGCGGCGGCGATCATCGACCAGGTGGCCCAGGGTACGCTGCTGCGCGTTGTCATGCCGTGGATGATTGGCCGGGCGTTCGGCAAGATCGGCGACCCCGACTTCATCGATCTCTTGAGCCGCGAGAACGTCAGCATCCGCGCGCTGGGTGTTCCAGTGTCACTGAAAAGCATCCTGTCGGTGATGAAGGCGCCAGAGAAGCAAGCCCTCGCCGCGAGCTTGCAGAACTCAATTCAGAATCTGTTCCCCAAGTACAACCTGACGGCGAACACCTGGGCGGCCCTGACGCGCTCGAGCGACGCCGACCGGGCCGGTGTGGACGCCGTTCGCTTTCGCGAAGAAGGCTCCGGCTGGCTCAAGCGCGGCGCCATGCGCTACCAGCTGCTGGTGCCGTCCTATCTGGTGATGTTCGCGTTTTTCTTGGTGCTGACGGTTGGCTGGCTGTTCGTTGCCGAGCGCCGGCAAGGAACCCTGAAGCGGCTAAGTGCCGCACCGTTGACGCGCGGGCAAATTATCCTCGGCAAGTTGCTGCCGTGCTATGCAATGTCGCTATTCCAGGGCTTCTTCATCCTGGGGGCGGGCTGGCTGATCTTCGGCATGACCTTTGGTCCGCAGCCGCTGTGGCTGATCGCGGTAGTGGCGGCAACGTCGCTGGCGGCGATGGGGCTGGCCCTGTTCGTTGCCGCCCTCGCCCGCAGCGAGACCCAGGTCGCCATCTACGGTACGCTGCTGGTACTGGTGCTCGCCGGCCTCAGCGGGCTGATGATGGGCGATCGCTCTCTCATGCCGGAACAGATGCAGCACATCAGTCAGTTCACGCCGCATGCCTGGGCACTGGATGCCTACAAGCAACTGGTCGCCAGCCCGGAGGCGCCAAACCTGGACATCGTCGGCAAGGCCTGTCTGGTGCTGGCCGGCTTCGGCGTTGTTTTTGTCGCGCTGGCGTGGTGGGTATTGCGGCTCGAGTGAGGAACCCATGTCGGTGATCCAGACTGGCAGCAGGCTGCACTTCGGCTTGCTACGTCTTGATGAAGGGCCGCGCCGTTTCGGCGGCGTCGGCCTGATGATCGATGAGCCAGCCGTGCGCGTCAGCGCGCGGCTGGCGCCGCGCTGGTCTGCCCAAGGGCTCTGTGCCGAGCGGGCGCTGGGTTTTGCTCGGCAGTGGTGTCAAGCCGTCGGCAGTGCCGAGACATTTCATGTTGAAGTCGAGGCTTGCCCGGCGGAGCACGCCGGGCTCGGAACCGGAACACAACTGGGGCTGGCGACGGCCCGCGCGCTGGCCGAGATCGGCGGCGCAGCGGGCCACGATGCGCTCGACTTGGCGCGGCATGTCGGTCGCGGCGCTCGCTCCGCCCTGGGGATCCACGGCTTCGCGCATGGCGGTTTTCTGGTCGAGGGGGGCAAGGGAGCGAAGACGGAGGTGGCCCCGCTGCTCGCCCGGGTCGAGTTTCCCGAGGACTGGCGCGTGTTGCTTGTGTTGCCGCACGGCCTGCAAGGCGCCCACGGCGCGTCGGAAGCCGCCGCCTTCGACGCGCTTGCCGGCGCGGCCCAGACCGATGCCCTGTGCCGGCTCGTACTCCTGGGGATGCTGCCCGCCCTGCACGAACACGACCTCGCGAGCTTCGGCGACGCACTCCACGAGTTCAACCGTCGCGTCGGCGAGATCTTCGCCCCGATCCAGGGCGGCATCTACGCCCACCCGCGCAGCGCGGAGATCATCCACTGGCTGCGCCGTCATGGAGTGCCCGGCGTCGGCCAAAGCTCCTGGGGCCCCGCGGTGTTTGCCATCGTCGATCCGGATCAGGGAAAGCGACTCTTGCCTGCTATCCAGCGGGAATTGCGGCTGGCTGCTGCCGAGGTGCGGCTGACGCGAGCCATGAATCGAGGCGCGACGGTCGTCCGGTCCGGCTGCGCGTCTTCGTAATACGGAACGTCCTGGTGCCGCGCGTGAACTGGTTGACGCGCCCGCACGCTTCAATCACAATGAAAGCAATCGATCCTCGCGCAGTCCACGAAGCCGCATCATGGGTTTGATCAAGTTCTCTCTCAAGAATCCGTATACCGTCGCCGTGATGGCCCTGGCCATCACCATCCTCGGCACGCTGGCGATGTCCAGCATTCCGGTCGATATCTTGCCCGTCTTCAAGGCGCCGGCGGTGCAGGTGATGACCTTCTACCAGGGCATGCCCACCAGTTCGGTGGAGAAGACCATCACCAATCGCATCGAGCGCTGGACCAACCAGGCGACCGGCTGCGAGAAGATCGAATCGAAGTCGATGCAGGGCGTGAGCGTGGCCCGGCTGTTCTTCCGGGACGACATCGATCCGGCGGCGGCGCTCACGCAGGTCAATTCGCTGGCTCTGGGCACGCTGCCGACGCTGCCGCCCAACACGTTGCCGCCAGTGGTGCTGCCGTTCGATCCCACGGGCACACTGCCGCTCGGTATCCTGAGCGTGCGCGGCAAGTACCTCGACGAGACCAAGCTGCAGGACCTGGCCCGGATCAACATTCGCAACATGCTCGGCGCCGTGCCGGGAACGGTCGCGCCGGCGGTGTTCGGCGGCAAGCAGCGAACTATTCTCGTCTACGTCAATCCCAACAAGCTTGAAGCGCGCGGCCTGTCGCCCAAGGACATCGTCGATGCATTGGGCCGGTCGAACTTCATGGTCACGCCCGGCGTGGCCCGGTTCGGCGCCTACGAGTTCCAGCTCGATTCCAACGCCATGGTCAAGACCGTGGCCGAACTGAACGACATCCCCATTCATCTCGAGCCGGGAAAGTCGATTTACCTGCGCGATGTCGGCAGCGCCGTGGACGCCGCCGCCATTCAGACCGGACTGGTCCGCATCGATGGCCAGCGCCAGGTTTACGTGCCGATCTACCGCCAGCAGGGCGCCAGCAGCCTGGCCGTCATCGACGGCGTCAAGGGACACATCCCGTTCATGAAGGAGCGTCTGCCCAAGGGCATCGAACTGGACGTGGTCATGGATCAATCGGAGTACGTTCGCCAGGCGATTCACGCACTGCTGCATGAAGGCGTGGTCGGCGCTATCCTGGTCGCGGCCATGATCGTGCTCTTCCTGGGCAACCTGCGCATGACCGGTATCGCCTTGCTGTCGATGCCGCTGGCCATCCTGTGCTCGCTGATTGGTCTGCAGGCCACGGGCAACACTCTGAACGCCATGACGCTGGGTGGACTGGCCCTGGCGATCGGCCCCCTCGTGGACAATGCCATCGTGGTCCTCGAGAACACGCATCGTCATCTGACGCTGGGCAAGAAGCCGCTCAAGGCCGCGTTTGACGGCGCCGGCGAGGTGAGCCTGCCCGTGCTGGTAGCCACCTTGACCACGATCATCGTGCTGTGTCCGATCGCGCTGATGCCGGGAATGGGTGGGTTTCTGTTCCGGCCGTTGACGCTGGCGCTGGCGTTCGCGATGATCGGCTCGTTCGTGCTGTCGCAGACGCTGGTGCCGGTCCTGTGCGGCAAGGTGCTGCACGCGCACGCCGACCAGGCGCAGCATGCCGGCCGGAGCTGGCTCGGCGTCCTGCTGGCCAGGTTCGAGCGGTTCCTCGGCTGGGCGACCGGCCGTTACCAGGCGATCCTGGCCTGGGCGCTGGCGCGGCGCGGCCGCGTCCTGGGCATGGCGGGCGGCCTGTTCGCGGCCGCGCTGGGGCTGCTGTTCTTCATCGGCCAGGAGTTTTTTCCGCAGGTGGACGCCGGTCAGCTGACCATCTACTTGCGGGCGCCCTCGGGAACCAATCTCGAGAGCATGGAGCATCGCGTGGCCCGGGTCGAGCACTTCCTGCACGACCACATCCCGGCCAACGAGCGGCGCATGATCATCGCCGAGCTGGGCCTGGTTCCTGACTGGTCGTCCGCCTACACCGCCAATTCCGGCTCGCAGGATGCCGTCATCAAGCTACAGCTCACCGACGAGCGGACGCTTTCCGCCCAGGAATATGCTGCCAAGCTGCGCTACCTGTTCGCGCGCGATCCCAAGTACTTGAAAGACTTCGCCGACCTGCGCGTGAGCTTCGACACCGGCGGCATGATCTCGGCGGCCCTCAACTTCGGCGCCAGCTCCCCCATCGACATCCGCGTCGAGGGGGGCACCGCCGCGCGGGCCATGCGACTGGCACAGATGATCCGCGAAAAGGTTCGCACCATTCCGGGCACGGCGGACGTGTACATCAAGCAGCGCCTCGACGCGCCGCAGCGGATCATCGTCGTCAACCGCCTCAAGGCAGCCGACGTGAGACTCAGCGAGCGCGACGTCATGACCCAGGTCGTCACTGCCATGAATTCCAGCGTCTCGGTCAGCCGTAATTTCTGGATCGACCAGAAGACCGGCAACCAGTACTACGTGGCGGTGCAGTATCCGGAAGACCGCAACATGGTGCTGCAAGATGTGCTCAACATCGTGGCCACCGGGACACGCGCCGCTTACCCGGTCAAGCTCGGCGATCTCGTTCGCCTCGAATACGGCACGGCGCCGGTGGAAGTCAATCACGTCGCCCTGGCTCGCGTTTTCGATATCCTGGTCGCCACGGAGGACCGCGACATCGGCAGCGTGGCCCAGGATGTGGAACGCAGCCTGAGCGACATCCGCGTCGAACTGAAGAAGAGCGTGCAACGACTGGAGGCCGAGTGCCAGAACCTGCGCCAGAAGCGCACGGACAAGTCAGCGGCGGGGGAACTGACACAGCGTGAACTCGAGCTGGCGGAAGCGCGATCGCTGACCGGCCTGCGCGTATCGCTGAGCGGCGAGTACGGCCGCATGCGCTGACATCGACCTTCCTGACTCTGATCGTCGTGCCGATTCTGTACACGCTTTTCAACCGCGGCCAGCGGCCGCCCGAGGTGGATGTGGATCGACTTCTGGCAGAAGACGTCGGACATTCCGTTTGTGTCAAGCCAATGCCCGAGGTATCATGAACGTTTCCCGGCGAGCCGTCGTTTCATTCCCGGCGTGCACAATGTGAACAGCCTGCTAAGCGGTCGTAAGACCGTCCCGAGGAGATCAACTACAGCATGACCACGCTTCTCCAACGCAAGATCGTCTGGCTCTGCACCGCACTGGCCTTGGTGGGCGTTGCCGCGCTGTGGTTTTCGGGCACGCGCGGCAACCGGCGGCGGCCCTATGCCGACGGCCTTGGCCTGAACGGCGAGGAGGCCGAGTATCAGGAAAACGATGCGCCCACGGTCAGAGTTGTCCGTCCCAGGTTCGAGAAGACGTTTTCGCGCACGGTATTTGGGCCGGCCTACGTCGAGGCATTCTTCAAGGCCGACCTGTTCGCGCATGTCGCCGGGCCGGTCAAGTTTATTGAAAAGAACATCGGTGACCCCAAGGCTGGGTATTTCCTATTTTTCGGCGATTGGACGAATATCGGCACGATCTCATTCGAGGGCGGAGCCATTATTGATCGTGCTACCTTTACCAATTCCGGGACGATGACGTGGACCGTGGATACGGCCATTATGGCCAATACGGTTGTGAACAATGGCACGATGACCGTTGGAAATTTCCTGTTCAGGGTCCTGCCCAATCCCGCCCAGATGGACAGTGGAAATTTCACCCAGGAATCGTCGGGAATCCTCAACCTTCAGATCAGCGGACTAGCTGCCAACGGGCGGATTGACGTGACCGGGCGGGCAATCCTTGATGGGACTTTGAACCTCAGCCTCGGCAACAACTTCCAGCCGGCAGGGGCGACTCCTATCACCTGGACTCTGTTGACGCACAGTGTGCTTGTCGGCCAGTTTGCAACAGTGAATCGGCCCACCCTGAACGCCGGCATTTTCACCGGACCGACGTATGCCGCGACCTCGACCACCATCACCTGGACGCCACCGCCGGCGATCATGGGCATCAACCCCAATGCCGGGCCGATGGCGGGCGGCACGCTCGTCACGATCAACGGCAGCAACTTCACCGGCGCCACCGCGGTGAAGTTCGGCAGCGCTGCAGCCACGTCGTTCACCCTCGTGTCGGCCAACCAGATCACGGCGATGGCGCCCGCGGGCTCCGGCATCGTGGACGTGACGGTCACGACGCCGGCCGGGTCGGACACGGGAACGGCGGATTACTTCACCTACGTCGCCGCCCCCACGGTGACCGGAATCTCGCCGTCATCCGGGCCAAGCAGCGGCGGCACGATGGTTACGATCACGGGGACCAACTTCGCCGGCGCAACCGCCGTGAAGTTCGGCAACATGCCGGCCGCGTCGTTTACCGTCGTTTCGGCCACGCAGATCACGGCCACCGCGCCGCCGCAAGCAGCGGGAACCGTCGATGTCACGGTGACGACCGTCGGCGGCACGTCCAGCGCTTCCGCGGCCGATCAGTACACCTATATCGGCATGCCGACGGTGACGGGCATCAGCCCCAGCATGGGGCCAACCGCTGGCGGCACGGTCGTCACCATCACGGGCAGCAACTTCACCGGAGCGACCTCCGTCAAGTTCGGCACGCTGGCCGCGACCTCGTTCAGCGTCGTCTCGGCCACGCAGATCACCGCCACCTCGCCCGCGCAAACGAGCATGGTCTATGTCACCGTCACGACCCCAGGCGGGACCTCGACCGGCGGAGCGCCCAGCCAGTTCACCTACAACCAGCCCAGCGCTTCCATCAACGACGTGACCAAGGTAGAAGGCCAGAGTGGAATCACGACCTTCACCTTCACCGTCAACCTGAGCTGGGCGACAACACAAACCGTGACCATCAACTACTCGACGGCCAACGGCACGGCCGTCGCAGGCACCGATTACACTTCCGCCAGCGGCCAGCTCATCTTCACTCCAGGCGAGACCAGCAAGACCATCTCGATCTCCGTCAACGGCGATACCACGCCGGAGGCAATGGAGCAGTTCTTCGTCAACCTCAGCGGCGCGGTGAACGCCTGGCTTGCCGACAGCCAGGGCGTCGGCACCATCATGAACGACGATATGTGATATGTGTCGGATACGGCTAGCGACGTTGGCAGCGTCGTCTACGCAAGGATCAGCCGATTGGGAGAGCCTCACAGCGCTGGCCCTGCCGTCCGGATCTCGGCGCTGGCTGCTGCCTCGAAGTTCCGGAAGTTGTCGCGAAAGAGCCCGGCCAGCTTGCGGGCCGCCGCGTCATAGCGATTGGCGTCCGGCCACGTGTTGCGCGGCGACAGGATCTCGCTCGGCACGCCGGGGCATTCGGCGGGCACGTCGAAACCGAAGACGGGGTCCGGCCGGCACGCGACCTTGGCAAGCGCGCCGGAGTGGACGGCATCAACGATTGCTCGCGAGATGGCCAGCTTCATGCGGGCGCCGGTGCCGTACGGACCGCCGCTCCAGCCGGTGTTGACCAGCCAGACATTGGTGGCGTTCTGCCGCAAGCGCTCGGCGAGCAACTCCGCGTACTTGGCGGGATGGCAGACGAGGAAGGGGCCGCCGAAGCACGGCGAAAACGTCGCTTGCGGCTCGGTGACGCCGACCTCGGTCCCCGCCACCCTGGCCGTGTAGCCGCTCATGAAATGGTACATCGCCTGGGCGGCATTGAGCCGGCTGACGGGCGGCAGCACGCCGTAGGCATCGCAAGTGAGGAACATCACATCCGTGGGATGCCCGGCCAGGCACGGCACCCTGGCGTTGCGGATGAACTCGATCGGATAGGCGCCGCGCGTGTTTTCCGTGATGTGCGCATCGTGAAAATCGATGTGCCGGTCTGCCTCATCCACGACGACGTTCTCCAGCACGGCCCCGAAGCGCAGCGCCTGAAAGATCTCCGGTTCCGATTCGGGCGTGAGATCGATGGCCTTGGCGTAGCAGCCGCCTTCGATGTTGAAGATGCCGCTGTCCGACCAGCAATGCTCATCGTCGCCGATCAAGGCCCGCTTGGGATCGGCGGACAGCGTGGTCTTGCCGGTGCCGGACAGTCCGAAGAGCAGCGAGGCGCGTCCGGTTTGCTTGTCGGCGGTGGCGGAGCAGTGCATGGACAGGATGCCGCGCCTGGGCATGAGGTAGTTCATGATGGTGAAGACGCCCTTCTTCATCTCGCCGGCGTACTCGGTGCCGAGGATGACGACCTCGCCGGCCTCGAAGTTGAGGTCGATGCTGGTCTTGGAGGTCATACCCGGCGTGTGCCGGTTGGCGGGGAACTGGCCGGCGTTGAAGATCACGTAGTCCGGCTTGCCGAAGCCGGCCAGCTCGTCGCGCGTCGGGCGGATGAGCATGGTGTGCATGAACAGGGCATGGTACGGCCGAGAGCAGATGACGCGGACCTTGATGCGATACTGCGGGTCCCAGCCGGCGAAGCCGTCGAAGCAGTAGAGCCGCTTGCGCGTGTTGAGATAGTCGAGCGCCCGCTCGCGATTGACAACGAAGCTATGCGGATCGAGCGGCAGGTTGACGTTGCCCCACCACACGTCCCGGTCGGAAGGCGCTTGCCGGACGATGCGCTTGTCCTTGGGCGACCGCCCCGTCTTGCTGCCGGAGTAGGCGACGAGCGCCCCGGTATCGGCGATGCGGCTGTCGGCCTCATGCCGGATGGCCTCCTCATACAGCCGCGACGGCGACAGGTTGCGATGCACCTGAGCCACGGCGATGTCGTATTCGCGCAGATGAAACTTGCTCATGCAGGCCATTGTGACGATGATGTCGAGTGGGTCAAGAGCAGACGTTCGAATGGGGAAATCATGTCGCGCCTCTGTGGATTGGCAATGATGCTCCTCGCCGGCTGCACCGCCAAGGCTCCGCACGAGGGCAAGTCGGTGGCCCAACTCGAGGCGATGCTGCGCGATCCCGATCCGGCGCGGCAGGTGCAAGGCGCTTACGGCCTGAGCCGGCTTGGGGCCGAGGCGCAGCCCGCGTTGCCGGCACTCGTCGAGCGCTTGCAACATGGCTCGGTGCTGGTGCGCGACAGCGCCGCCCTGGCCCTGGGCAAGATCGGGCCGGACGCCAGCGACGCGGTCCCGGCCTTGACGGCGGCGCTCAAGGACGCGGAATGGACGGTGCGCCGGCAGGCGGCGCTGGCGCTGGGACAGATCGGCCCGGCGGCCCGGGCCGCCCGGGAGGCGCTGACCGGCCTCGCGGCGGACGAAAACGCGCGCGTCCGCGAAGCCGCGCTGCTGGCCTTGAAGGCGTTGAAATAGAGCGCGATCAAGGCTGCGACGAGTGCCGTCTGCCAGCGCTCGCGGTCTTGCAAGGGAGGGCCTGCCATGCTTCACCGTGCCGGAATTGATCGCTACCCCGACACGCTCGCCGCGCTTGCGGTCGAGCTTGGCGACCTGCGCTACGATGCGTTCGTGAGCTTCCTGCACGCCCTGGCAGCCAAGCTTGAGACGGACGGCCAGGCTGACGCCGGTCGTGGGCGGCCCAGGCTGGCAGCGGCGCTGGCCGACGCTGCGGCAGGGATAAGAACGGCGGCAGCCGAGATGGAACGGGCCTGGTTCCTCTGCGCCCCGCATATGCCGGCATCGTCCGCGGACCACGCCGGCAACGAATCGGCAACGGGAGCTTGAGACGTAAGCGATTATTGCACCATATGTTATCGTATGCGGCTGGGTTGCAGATTCGTTGCCGGGGCGCACAGAGGGGGGTGGCGACGCAACGAATTCCGGCCGAGCGTGCGCACGCTGCGCGATTGACTGCATGGTCGCGAACCCGCCGTCGGCGGCATCTCTCTTAACCTCCGCGATGCATCCTTGTACGCTAATGAGGAGTCCTCGCAAGGAGAGTTCCGCCGATGCCGATGTACAACCCGAAGGAGATCGAGCCGCGCTGGCAGAAATACTGGGAAGAGCACAAGGTCTTCCGGGCGGCCGACGTCTCCGACAAGCCGAAGTACTACATCCTCGACATGTTTCCGTATCCGTCCGGGTCGGGGCTGCACGTCGGCCATCCGGAAGGGTACACGGCCACCGACATCCTGGCGCGTTACAAGCGCATGCGCGGCTTCAACGTCCTGCACCCGATGGGCTGGGACGCCTTCGGCTTGCCGGCCGAGCAGTACGCCATCGAGACCGGCACGCACCCGCGCGAGACGACGCAGAAGAACATCGCCACGTTTCGCCGGCAGATCAAGATGCTCGGCTTCAGCTACGACTGGGACCGCGAGGTCGATACCACCGATCCGAAGTACTTCAAGTGGACGCAGTGGATCTTTTTGCAGCTCTTCGACACCTGGTACGATGCCGAGCAGAAGCGCGGCCGGCCCATCGCCGAACTGCCCATCCCCGCCGAGGTCGAGGCGAAGGGACCCGACGCGGTCGCAGCCTATCGCGACGGCAAGCGGCTGGCTTACCAGGCGGAGGTGCCGGTCAACTGGTGCGCCGCGCTGGGTACCGTGCTCGCCAACGAGGAAGTCGTGGACGGCAAGTCGGAACGCGGCGGGCATCCGGTCGTCCGCATGCCGCTGCGGCAATGGCTGCTGCGCATCACCGCCTACGCCGATCGCCTGCTCGAGGATCTCGAGCCGCTCGACTGGTCGCATTCCATCAAGGCGATGCAGCGCGAGTGGATCGGCCGCAGCGAGGGCGCGGAGGTGGATTTCCGCCTGGCCGAGAACGAGGAGACGATTCGCGTCTTCACGACGCGTCCGGACACGCTGTTTGGCGCGACCTACATGGTGCTGGCGCCGGAGCATGCCCTGGTCAAGCGCATCACCACGGCCAGGCAGCAGACGGAGGTGGATGAATACCGTGCCGCAACGGCGCGCAAGAGCGATTTCGAGCGCACCGAGATCGCCAAGAAGAAGACCGGCGTGTTCACGGGCGCCTACGCGCTGAATCCGGTCAACGGCAAATCGGTGCCCATCTGGATCGCCGATTACGTGCTCGTGAGCTACGGGACGGGGGCCATCATGGCCGTGCCCGGACACGACGAGCGCGACTGGGAATTCGCCGTGCAGTTCAAGCTGCCGATCATCCCGGTGGTGTTGCCGCCGCAATCGTGGTTGCAGGCAACGGATGTGTACCGCTTGCTGAAGGAGCAGCTTGCGGAAAGCCAGAGCGACGGCAGGCAAGTACCGACGATGTCGCCGGGCGGGATGCAGGTTGTGCAGAAGGCCACGCCCCTGTGGGACCGGCTCGGCCAGGACCTCGGCAAGGTCGTCGAGCAACTGTATCGCAATCATATTCAGCTCTTCTCCGAGGCCTACACGGACGAGGGCACGGCCATCAACTCCGGACCGTTCGACGGCTTGCCGACCGCGGAGTTCAAGGCCCAGATCACGCGCTGGCTGGAGGAGCGCAAGCAGGGCCAGCGCAAGGTCAACTACAAGCTGCGCGACTGGCTGTTCAGCCGGCAACGCTACTGGGGCGAGCCGTTCCCGATCCTGCACGAGCAAGGCGGCCGCATTCGACCACTCGATGTCAGCGAGCTGCCGTTGACGCTGCCGGAGCTGGACGACTTCAAACCGTCCGGCAAGCCGGAGCCGCCGCTCGGCAAGGCAACAGGCTGGGTCCAGGTGACGCGCGACGGCAAGACGTATCTGCGCGAGACCAACACCATGCCGCAGTGGGCCGGCTCGTGCTGGTACTATCTCCGCTACATCGATCCGAAGAATGACAAGGCGTTCTGCGATCCGGCCAGGGAAAAGTACTGGATGCCGGTCGATCTCTACGTCGGCGGGGCCGAGCATGCCGTCCTGCACCTCCTTTACGCGCGCTTCTGGCACAAGGTCCTCTTCGACCGCGGCCACGTGCACACGCCGGAACCGTTCCAGCGGCTCGTCAACCAGGGCATGATCCTGGGCGAGATGGAGTACACCGGCTTCAAGAACAACGGCACCTGGGTATCGCCGACCAAGGAAACCCCGCCCGGGCTGGAAACCGTGCGACTGGATGAGGACCAGGTCGAGAAGAGCGGTGACAGTTTCGTTCTCAGGGAGAATCCGAAAGTTCGCGTCGAGGCTCGCGCCTACAAGATGTCCAAGAGCCGCGGCAACGTGGTCAATCCCGACGAGGTCGTGGACGAGTACGGCGCCGACAGCATGCGGCTCTACGAGATGTTCATGGGCCCGCTGGAGGCGACCAAGCCGTGGAGCATGCGCGGCGTGGAAGGTGTGTTCCGCTTCCTCAACCGCGTCTGGCGGCTGTTCGTCGATGAGCGCGGCGACAGCGTCAAGCTCAGCGATCAAGTGAAGGACGTGCCGCCGGACAAGGACACGCTGCGCAAGCTACATCAGACCATCAAGAAGGTGACGCTGGACCTGGACGCGATGTCGTTCAATACCGCCATCGCCGCCATGATGGAGCTGTCCAATGTGCTGACGCGGCATGAGTCGCGCTCGCGCTCGGTACTGGAGACGTTTGTCCTGCTCCTGAGTCCGTTCGCGCCGCATCTGGCCGAGGAACTGTGGCTAATCATGGGGCATGGCAAGACGCTGGCCCATGAACCCTGGCCGCCGTTCGACGAAGGTTTGACGCGCGAGGACGAGATCGAGGTGCCGGTGCAGATCAACGGCAAGGTGCGCGGCAAGATCGTCGTGCCGGCGGACATCGACCAAGCGAGCCTGGAGAAAGCCGCCCGCGCCGACGACAAGATCCAGGCCCTCCTCGCTGGCAAGACGATCAAGAAGGTGATCGTCGTGCCAAAGAAGCTCGTGAATATCGTAATCGCCGGTTAGTCATGACGCGGAGTCTTCGGAGCGGAGCGCGATGCACCAAGTGGGAGAAGCCGATGCGCTGGGGCATTCGCAGTCAGCTCTTGCTGCCGCTGTTGACGTTGCTGCTTGGCGTCGTCGGCATGGCGACGTGGACCGCGCTGGCTTCGGCGGCGCGAGCGCGGCACCAGCTGGAGAAACAGATTCACGATGTCGCCCTCACGGTCAACGCGGTCACGTTTCCACGCAACGTGCAAACCCTCAGGCTCATGAAAGGGCTGTCCGGCGCCGAATTCCTTCTCTGCGACGCCGGCCGGCTGCCGCTGACGGACGATGCCGGCCGGCCGTTGACCACGCTGCCAGCAGTCCCCGCGTCGCTGCCCGAGCCGAATGACGACTGGCAGGCCCTGCACCTGGGACCGCGGCTCAACGTCGGCAGGGCAAGTTACTTTTGCCAGGGGATTCCGCTCGGACAAGAGAAGCTGCACATCCTTTACATCTTTTACCCGGAAACGCAGTGGCGCGAGGCGTTGTGGGGAGCGATCCGGCCAGCGCTGTTCTTCGGCGTCATCGTCGGCATGGCCGCCCTGGTCCTGACCGTCCTGGTGGCGCAGCGCCTGGGCCGGCGCATTCAGGAGATGGAACGGCGCACGCGGCTGATCGCCTCGGGAGATTTCAGCCCCATGCCGCTGCCGGCGCGCAACGATGAACTGCGCGATCTCGGTCTGTCCGTCAACGAGATGGCCCAGAAACTCGCCCAGCTTCAGGATGCCGTGACGCGGACCGAGCGCTTGCGGCTTCTCGGCCAGGTGAGCGGCGGACTCGCGCATCAACTGCGCAACGGCGTCACCGGCGCCCGCCTGGCCGTGCAACTCCATCTGCGCGAGGCCAAGAACGGTGCGACGGAGACACTGGAAGTGGCGCTGCGGCAACTCGCGCTGGTCGAGATGCACTTGAAGCGCTTCCTCGATCTGGGCCGCCACAACGACTCACGCCGCGAACCGTGCCCGCTCGCCATGATCCTGAGCGAGACGGTCGCACTGCTCCAGCCGCAGTGTCAGCATGCCGGCATCGAGCTTGCCCTCGATACGGCCGCTGGCGGCGCCGCTGTCGTGCAAGGGGATGCCGACCAGCTGCGTCATCTGTTTCTGAACGTGATCCAGAATGGAGTGGAAGCTGCCGGGCCCGGCGGCTGGGTGCGCGTGCGGTTGACGGTTGCTGACGCTGCGCGCCGCGGCATCGTCGAAGTCGAGGATTCCGGTCCCGGCCCAGGCGCTGACCTGGGAGAGCGCCTGTTCGAGCCGTTCGTCACCGGCCGCGCCGAAGGCGTGGGCCTGGGCCTGGCGGTGGCTCGCCAGGTGGCAGAGGCGCATGGCGGCACCATTTCCTGGGACCGCAGAACCGGCCACACCTGCTTTCGCATCGAATTGCCGGCCGCTTCGTAGGCGACGCTGCCAGCGTCGCCCACTCTGTCGCCCACGAGGATTGCGCTAGGCCAGCACCTCGCGAACGACGTGACCATGGACGTCGGTCAGGCGGAAGTCGCGGCCACTGAAGCGGAAGGTGAGGCGCTCGTGGTCGAGGCCGAGGAGGTGCAGCAGCGTGGCGTGCAGGTCGTGCATGGTGACGATGTTGTCGATGGCGTGCATGCCCAGGTCGTCGGTGGCGCCATGGGCAAAACCGCCCTTGACGCCGCCGCCCGCCATCCAGATCGAGAAGCCTTCGGGATGATGGTCCCGGCCGTCTCTGCCGGCGGAGTGCGGCGTCCGCCCGAACTCGCCGGCCCACAGCACCAGGGTCTCATCGAGCAAGCCACGCGACTTCAGGTCCTTCAGCAAGCCGGCAATCGCCTGATCGGTGTCGAGAGCGTTCTTCTCGTGACCTTCTTTCAGGTTGCCGTGCTGGTCCCAGGTGCCGTTGGAAGCGCCGGGCGGGCAGCAGATCTCGACGAAGCGGACACCTGCCTCGATCAGGCGGCGGGCACGCAGACACTGCGTGGCGTAGAGTCGCTTCGATTCGGGGCCGGAGTCGAGGCCGTACAAGCGCCGGGTTGCCGCCGTTTCCCGGCCTAGGTCGAGGACATCCGGAACCAGGCTCTGCATGCGAAACGCCGTCTCGTGGTTGCGGATCGCCGACTCGATGGCGTCGTCGGTGCCCAGCGCCCGTGAGAAGGCGGCATCTTGATCGCGCAGCAGATCGAGCATGGCCCGCTGCGCGCGCTGATCGCTGCGCGGCGCTTGCAGGTTTTCCAGCGGGATGCCGCTGGCCCGCAGCAGTGTCGCCTGATGGCTGGCCGGCAGGAAGCCGCTGGAGAAATTCTCCAGGCCGCCGCAAGGAATGACACCGAAGCTCAGCACGACGTAGCCGGGCAGGTTCTGGTTGTCCGTGCCCAGGCCGTAGGTGGTCCACGAGCCCAGACTGGGCCGGCCGGCGTTGTTGTGCCCCGTGTGCAGGAAGAGCACACCCGTCGAGTGCAGCGGCAGCTCCGCCCGCATCGAGCGGATCACGCACAGGTCGTCGGCACAGGTGGCGAGATGGGGAAACAGGTCGGTCACCGGCAGGCCGGATTGCCCGCGCCGCCGAAACAGCCACGGGCTGCGCAGCCAGCGGCGATTGCGGTTGGCCGTGGGGTTATCGACCCGGCCCACTTCCCGGCCATCCAGTTCATCCAGCTTCGCCTTCGGATCGAAGGAATCGACGTGCGACACGCCGCCGTCCATGAAGCAGAAGATGACGTTCCTGGCACGAGGTCGAAAATGAGGCACCGGCCTCGGAGCATCGGCGGTCGCCGATTCCGCGAGCATCCCGGAAAGTGCGACCAGACCGAAGCCGTTGGCCGTCGTCCGCAAGAGATCGCGGCGCGACGGCGCCAAGGGCCGGCTGCCTGGACACGTCATACGCATCGTCAGCTCCACACTCGCTTGCTCGCGCATCGTGCTGGTACGTCGCGCATGTAGCGGCGGATTACTCCTGTTTGCCTTCGCCGGGCATGGAGATCAGCTGTCCGGAGCCGCTGCCGGTGCCGCCGCGCAGCTCGCGCTCGCGCGGCTTGGGGGCCTGCTGCGTTGCGGCGGCCGGTTCCTCGACCGGCGTTTCCTCCTCGTCCGCTTTCGTCTTGCGGCTCAGGCCGATCTTGCGGTCGGCGGCGTCCACGCGCAGCACGCGGACCTCGATCTCGTCGCCGACCTTGACCACCTCCTCCGGGCTCTCGACCTTGTCGTCCGAAAGCTCGGAGATGTGCAAGAGTCCCTCCAGGCCCGGCTCCAGCTCGACGAAGACGCCGAAGTTGGTGAGCTTGGTGACCTTGCCCTTCTTGACGTCGTTGGGATGGTAGCGGCCGGGAATGTCGCCCTCCCACGGGTCGCTGGCCATCTGCTTGAGACCCAGCGCGACGCGCTTGCGGTCCTGATCGACGTTGAGGATGACGCATTTCACCTTGTCGCCCTTGGCGACCACGTCGCTGGGGTGGCTGACCTTGCGGACCCAGCTCATGTCGCTGACGTGCAGCAAGCCGTCGATGCCTTCCTCGATCTCGATGAAGGCGCCGTAGTTGGTGAGGTTGCGGACCACGCCCTCGATGGTGACGCCCGGCGGATAGCGTTCGGCCACCTTGTCCCAGGGATTGGGCTGCACCTGCTTGATGCCCAGCGAGATCTCCTGCTTGTCCTTGTTGATGTTCAGGACCTGCACCTCGATCTGGTCGCCGATGGCTACCACCTCGCTGGGATGGTTGATGCGCTTGGTCCAGCTCATCTCGCTGATGTGCACGAGGCCCTCGATGCCCGGCTCGAGCTTGACGAAGGCGCCGTAGCTCATGACATTGACGACCTCGCCGGTGTGCCGGCTGTTCATTGGATACTTGCGTTCGACCTCTTCCCACGGGCTGGCCGACTTGTGCTTGAGGCTCAGCGCGATCTTCTCCTTGTCCTTGTCCACCGACAGGATGTAGACCTCCAGCGGCTGGTCGATGTGCACGATCTCGTGCGGGTTGCCGATGCGGCCCCAGCTCATGTCGGTGATGTGCAGCAGGCCGTCGATGCCGCCAAGGTCCACGAAGGCGCCGAACTCGGCGATGTTCTTGACGATGCCCTTGCGAATCTGCCCGACCTGGATCTCGGAGAGGAGCGCCTCCTTCATCTCCTGCCGCTTGTCCTCGATCAGCTTGCGGCGGCTGACGACGATGTTGCGCCGCGCCTCGTCGATCTTCAGGATCTTGCACTCGATGGTCTTGCCGATGTAGTCGCCGATGTCCGGCGGACGGCGGATGTCCACCTGGCTGGCGGGCAGAAACACATTGACGCCGATGTTGACGAGCAGTCCACCCTTGATCTTGCGGGTGACGGCCCCGGAGACGACGTCGCCTTCCTTGTGCTTGGCGATGACGTCTTCCCATTCCTTCTGCCGCTTGGCCTTGCGGTAGCTGAGGACGATGGCGCCCGATTCATCTTCCACGGCGTCGAGCAACGCTTGAATCTCGTCGCCGGGATTGGGGGGGACGATCTTGTCGAGTCCCTCGTCGTACCATTCATTGAGGGGGATGACGCCCTCGCTCTTGTAGCCGACGTCGACCCAGACCTCGTCGCCGACGACGTTCAGAACCTTGCCCTTGACGATCTTGTTGACCTCGAACTCTTGCTCCTCGGGAGGCAGCCAGGATTCTTGCGTGAAGGCGGCGTCCAGCTCGTCCTCGGAAAGATCAAACTGGCGGAGGAGATTGCGATTGACCATGAAGTGCGGATCCTAACATGAAAAAGAGGCTTCCGGGCCCCGCCGGCCGCTCGGCCAGCGCCCACAGGCACGGACCGAGTATTCTATCAACATCGTCAAATTCGCTCCAGGGGAGAGACGGGAAATATTGGCCGAGGTATACTGAAACGGCGTGCCACCCAATGGCGAGGGGGCCGTCGTGTCATATCCGTTGATGGTGCCGTTGCGACAGGAATTCGACCGTCCACGCGTGGACAACATCGCCGGCGAGATCCGGTCCACCCTGGACAAGCTTGACCTGTCACGGACCATCCGCCCCGGTCAGACGGTGGCGCTGACGGCCGGCAGCCGCGGCATCGCCAATATCCCGCTCATCCTGAAGTCCGTCGCGCAGTTTGTGAAGGATCTTGGGGCAAAGCCGTATCTCGTGCCCACGATGGGCAGCCACGGCGGCGGCACCGCCCAGGGCCAGCGCGAGGTCCTGGAAAGCTATGGCATCACCGAGAGCTTTGTCGGCGCTCCCATCCGCGCCTCGATGGACGTCGTCTCCCTCGGCAACACGGCGGCGGGCTTTCCCGTCGTCCTCGACAAGCACGCCTCGGAGGCGGACCACATCGCCGTGGTGGCACGCGTCAAGCCGCACACCAGCTATCATGGCCCGATCGAAAGCGGGCTGATGAAGATGATGATGATCGGCCTGGGCAAGCACGTCGGCGCCATCAACTATCATCGCCTGCTCCTGGAATACCCCTACGACCAGGTGGTCCGCGCCGTGGGCAAGACGATGCGTGCCAAGGCGCCGATCGCCTTTGGCGTGGCCGTCGTCGAGAATGCCTACGACGAGACCGCCCGCATCGCCGCCATGCTGCCGCCCGATTTCGAGAAGGTCGAGGAGCAACTGCTCGCCCATGCCAAGACCTGGCTGGCCCGGTTGCCGTTCCACGAGGCAGACCTGCTCATCGTCGACGAGATCGGCAAGGAAATCAGCGGCTCCGGGATGGACACCAACGTTGTCGGCCGCAAGCGCGCCTTCCGCACCGCGCCGCCGGAGAACCAGCCGGCGATGCGCTTCATCTTCATCCGCGGTCTCTCGGAACACACGCACGGCAACGCCGCCGGCATCGGCCTGGCCGACTTCACCACCACGCGCCTGGTCAAGTCGATGGATTACAACGCGACCGTCATCAACTGCTTGACCTCGGGTTATCCTGACAGCGCCAACCTGCCGGTGCACTTCGACAGCGACCGGCAAGCCATCGACGCCGCCCTGTCCATCCTGGGCACGCGCACTCCAGAGAAGGCCCGCATCATGCACATCCGCAACACGCTGAACCTGGAGACAGTGGAAGTCTCGCAACCGTGCCTGGACGAGCTGGAGCAGAAGACGCGCTTCACCATCGGCTCCGCCGCCGCGCTGAAGTTCGATTCGCACGGCAACGTGCCAAAGATCGGTTAGGTGCACAGTCGCGCCAGAGCCGCGCACGCAGTACGCGGCGAAGAATGTCCCATGGGCAACACCGGCCATGACTCGCCTCAACTTGGGGCTCTGACGAGTTGATTCCGTAGGCGACGCTGCCAGGGTCGCCTGGCCGGGTCCCATGGGCAACACCGGCCATGACTCGCCTCAACTTGGGGCTCTGACGAGTTGATTCCGTAGGCGACGCTGCCAGGGTCGCCTGGCCGGGTCCGATGGGGGAGCAGACTCGGCGACGCTGGCAGCGTCGCCTACGAGAGATGCCACGCATGCAAGGTCCCGCCGTCTTCCTCGCGCAGTTCCTCCGCGATCAGGAGCCATTCTCGACGCTCGACGGCATCAGCCGCTGGTTTGCCGGCTTCGGCTACAAGGGCTTGCAAATCCCCGCGTGGGATGGCCGCGTCATCGACCTCGATCAGGCGGCGACCTCGCGTGCTTACTGCGACGACTATCGCGGCAAGCTCGCCGGCATCGGGCTCGCCGTCACCGAGCTGGCCGGTTACTTGCAAGGACAGGTGCTGGCCGTGCATCCCGCCTACGCCGCCGGCTTCAGCGTCTTTCATCCGCCGGGACTTGAAGGCAACGCCCGCACGGAATGGGCGACGGCGGAGCTGAAGAAATGCATCCGTGCCTCCGCCCACATGGGGCTGCGGAACATCCCCACGCTGTCCGGCGGGTTCGCCTGGCATCTGGCCTATCCCTGGCCGCAGCGCCCGCCCGGGTTGATCGATGAGGCGTTCAAGGAACTGGCGCGGCGCTGGCTGCCGTTGCTCGATTTGGCCCGCGATCACGGCTGCGTCTTCGGCTACGAGTTGCATCCGGGGTCCGATCTCTTCGATGGCGCAACCTTCGAGCTGTTTCTGGAGCACACGGGCAATCACCCGGCCGCGTGCATCAATTACGATCCGAGCCATCTGCTCTTGCAGCAGCTCAACTACTTGCAGTTCATCGAGCTGTATGGCCAGCGCATCTCCGGCTTCCACGTAAAGGATGCGGAGTTCCGGCCCAGCGGCCGCGTCGGCGTCTATGGCGGCTATCAGCCGTGGACGAAACGGGCCGGCCGCTTTCGCTCGCTGGGCGACGGCCAGGTCGATTTCAAGCCCGTGTTCACGCTGCTGGCCGAGGCCGGCTACGACGGCTGGGCGGTCATGGAATGGGACTGCTGCGTGAAGAGCCCGGAGCAAGGAGCGGCCGAGGGCGCCCCCTTCATCGCCCGGCACATCATCGAGACGACCACCGTCGCTTTCGACGACTTCGCCGGCGGCAGGAGCGATCCGCAAGCCAACCGGCGCATGCTGGGACTGGAATGAGCGCCGGGCCGCCGAGGGCGATCGCCACGGCATCCTTGGATTTATCACCGGGCAGCCTAAAATAACTATGACTGTCAGCTTCGCCGAGTCCCCTGGTCCTCTCTACTGGAGGGAAATGTGCAAACTGCCAAGCAGATCACCGTCTTTCTGGAGAACAAGCCGGGCCGGCTGGCCAACGTGCTGTCCGCACTGGCCCGCGAGAAGGTCAACATCACGGCTCTGTCCGTGATGGATCGCCACGAGCACGGCGTGTTGCGGCTGGTAGTGGACGACCCGGCCAAGACGGCCCAGATCATCCAGGGACTGAACTCGCCGCTCACCGAGACCGACGTGCTGCTGGTGGAGCTCAAGAACCAGCCCGGCGCGCTGGCACACGTCTGCGAGGTGCTGGCCGAGGAGCACATCAGCATCGACTACGCGTATTGCAGCTCCGGCGGCCGCAACGGCAAGGTCATGGGCATCTTCAAGGTCTCCAACGCCGACAAGGCCATGCGCGTCCTCGGCTCCGGCAGCAATCATGCCGAACGCCGCCGCCTCGAACGCCGGCCCATGGTGGATCGGCGGAGCTATCACAAGGGGTAGATTTGAATGATGAATACGGATCATCGAAGGTGGCGCGTTTCGCCCCCTGTCCGATGCTATCCCGGGTGACACCCAGGGACGTAGCGCCTTGAATGAGCGCCGGCCTCCGCCAAGGAAGGATGCCCGCCGCTAACGGTCTCGCCAATCTCCTCCTAAGATAACCACCAGGCAAGGTCATGCCATCCGTATGGCCACGCAAGTGATGGGGTACGCCCCCGGTCGGGAGGGCGAGGCTTCTGCCGAGCCGTTTGGACATTGAGCACACCGAGGGTTCGTGGCTCGGCGGGAGCCTCGCCCTCCCAGTTTGGAAGCAGTCGACATGAGTAACACCTTCGGCGCCCAAAGCACGCTTCGCATCGACGGCGTCGACCATCCCATCCATCGGCTGGCGCCGATCTACAAGCAACATCCCCACGCGGAGCGGCTGCCGTTCTCGCTGAAGATCCTGCTCGAGAACCTGCTGCGCACCGAGGATGGGTTGAACGTCCTGGCCCGCGACATCTCGGCGCTGGCCAAGTGGGACGCCAGGGCCGAGCCGAGCAAGGAGATCGCCTTCACGCCGGCGCGCGTCCTGTTGCAGGACTTCACCGGCGTGCCGGCCATCGTCGATCTCGCCGCCATGCGTGACGCCATGAAGAAGATGGGCGGCGATCCGCGCAAGATCAATCCGCTCCAGCCCGCCGAACTGGTCATCGACCATTCCGTGCAGGTCGATAGCTTCGGCAGCGCCGCCGCGTTTCAGCAGAACACCGACATCGAGTACCAGCGCAACCAGGAACGCTATGTGTTCCTCCGCTGGGGACAGAGCGCGTTCAACAACTTCAAAGTCGTGCCCCCGGAGACCGGCATCGTCCACCAGGTGAATCTCGAGTATCTCGCCCGCGTCGTGTTCCACGACGAGAAGACCAACGCGTTGTACCCCGACACGCTGGTCGGCACCGATTCGCACACGACGATGGTGAACGGCCTGGGCGTGCTCGGCTGGGGCGTGGGCGGCATCGAGGCGGAGGCAGCCATGCTCGGGCAACCGCTGTCCATGCTCATCCCGCAAGTGGTGGGCTTCAAGTTGCATGGCCGGCTGCCGGAAGGGGCCACGGCCACCGACCTGGTCCTTACCGTCACGCAGATGCTCCGGGCCAAGGGCGTGGTGGGCAAGTTTGTCGAGTTCTTCGGGCCCGGCCTCGATCAACTGCCGCTCGCCGACCGGGCCACCATCGCCAATATGGCGCCGGAGTATGGCGCCACCTGCGGCATCTTTCCGATCGACGACGAGACGCTGGCGTATCTCCGGCTCACCGGCCGCAGCGATGCCCAGGTCCGCCGCGTGGAAGCCTACTGCAAGGAGCAGGGGCTATTTCGCACGGCAAAGTCGCCGGAGCCGAGTTATTCCGACACGCTGGAGCTTGACCTGGCAAAGGTGGAGCCATCGCTGGCGGGGCCGAAACGGCCGCAGGATCGCGTGTCGCTTTCGCAGGTCAAGAAGTCGTTCCTCGATGCGCTGCCGAGCTTGATGAAGAAAGACACGAAGACGGCGCTGCCGGTCGCCGCTGCTCCGGGTACTCCGGTCGCTAACGCTCCCGGCTCGCCAGGCTCGTTGCCCGCGGAGCATGGCAAGGTGGTGATCGCGGCCATCACCAGCTGCACGAACACGTCGAATCCATCCGTGCTGGTCGCTGCTGGCTTGCTGGCGAAGAAGGCGGCCGAGAAGGGGCTGCAAACCAAGCAGTGGGTGAAGACGTCGCTGGCGCCCGGCTCGAAGGCGGTGACGGAATACCTGGTCCAGGCCGGGTTGATGCGGCCGCTGGAGCAATTGCGCTTCTACCTCGTCGGCTACGGGTGCACGACGTGCATCGGCAATAGCGGGCCGCTGGCGCCGGAGATCTCGAAGACCATCGCCGACCACGCGCTGGTGGTGGCCAGCGTGCTCTCGGGCAACCGCAACTTCGAAGGGCGCGTGCATCCCGAAGTGCGGGCGAACTACCTCGCCTCGCCGCCGCTGGTGGTCGCCTATGCCCTGGCCGGCCGGATCGACTTCGACTTCGACAACGACCCGCTGGGCACCGGGACCGACGGCAAGCCGATTTTTCTCCGCGACCTCTGGCCGAGCCAGAAGGAGATCACGGAGACCATCCGTCGTTGTGTGACCCCGGAGACGTTCAGCCGGATTTACCGGGATGTTTTCAAGGGCGACTCTGCCTGGCAAACGATGCAGGTGCCGACGGGCGATCTCTTCGCCTGGGACGGCAAGAGCACGTATGTCAAGCATCCGCCGTACTTCGAGGACATGCCGGCCAGGCCGGCGCCGCTCAGCGACATCAAGGGAGCCCGTGTCCTCGCACTGCTGGGCAACAGCATCACTACCGACCACATCTCGCCGGCCGGGTCGATCAAGAAGGACAGCCCCGCCGGGCAGTATCTGCTCGCCAATGGTGTGGCTCAAGGGGACTTCAACCAGTACGGTGCGCGTCGCGGCAACCACGAGGTCATGGTCCGCGGCACCTTCGCCAACGTGCGCCTGCAAAATCTCCTCGCCCCCGGCACCGAAGGCGGCGTCACCCGGCATCTCCCTGACGGCGCTCCGATGTCGATTTACGACGCCGCCATGAAGTACAAGGCGGACAACGTGCCCCTGCTGGTGATCGCCGGCACGGAGTACGGCTCGGGCAGCTCGCGCGACTGGGCCGCCAAGGGGCCGTACCTGCTCGGCATCCGTGCCGTCATCGCCGAGAGCTACGAGCGCATCCACCGCAGCAATCTGGTCGGCATGGGCATCCTGCCGCTGCAGTTCATGCCCGGCGAGAACGCCGCCTCCCTGGGCCTCACCGGCGAGGAGGTGTACGATCTTGAAGGCATCGCCGCCACGCTCGGCAAGGACTTCGCCGCCGGCAAGACCATCCAGGTGAAGGCCGGCGGCAAGCCGTTCACCGCCATCATCCGCATCGACACGCCCGGCGAGGCGCAGTATTACCAGCACGGCGGCATCCTGCAATTCGTGCTGAGGCAGTTGCTGGGGCAGAAGTGAATAGAGTCCGACGCGTCACGCTTCGGGTTCGGAAGACAAATCCCGCAACGCATGATCCAGTCGCCTGAGAGCCTCGTCGGTATCCGCCAGCGTCATGGCCGCGCAGAAGCCGTGGTGGCAGGGGGCGCCGCCGTAGTCGTGGAAGTAGACGCCGTGTCGGATGGCGGCGGCGACGAAACGCAGCATCATTTCCCGATGATGGCTGATCGCATCGCGATAGTTTAGCACTGGTTCCTTGACGCCGAAGTAGATGCCGAAGCGCGCCCCCAGGCCCTGAACGCGGGCAGCAACCCTGTGCCGCGCCAGGATGTCCGTGAGCCCGTCGCACAGCTTGCGGCTGACGGCATGAATGTGCTCGTAAAAGCCCGGCTGACGGTAAGCGGTCACCGCGGCGAGGCCGGCGGCAACGGCGACCGGATGGCCGTTGTACGTGCCGCTGTGCTGGCAATCGCCCGTCGGCATGAGCCGGTCCATGATGTCGCGCCGACCGCCGAAGACGCTCAGCGGATAGCCGCCCCCCACCGCCTTGCCCAGCGTGCACAGGTCCGGCGTCACCTTCAGATATTCCTGGGCGCCTCCCAGACAGGCGCGAAAGGCGCTGAGCACCTCGTCGAAGATCAGCAGCACGCCGTGGTCGCGCGTCAGTTGCCGCAGTCGCGTGATGAACTCCTGGCTGGGGATGACGCAGCCGGCGTTGTAGTAGATCGGCTCGCACAGCACGGCAGCCAGCTCGTGCTTGTGCCGCAGAAACGCCGTCTCGAAAAGGTCCGGCCGGTTGTACGGCACGATGACAAGGTGTTGCTCGAGTCCCGGGGAGATGCCGGTGGAACCGGGAAACGCCGCCGGCGCGCTTTCGGGGCCGAGACGATCGGCCGGCGTGCCGATGGCGAACATGACCTGGTCATGATAGCCGTGAAAATTACCCTCGAACTTGAGGATCTTGCCCCGGCCGCTGACGGCGCGAGCCAGCCGGATGCAATGCATCGTCGCCTCGGTCCCCGAACCGGTGAAACGCACGCGCTCCAGGCACGGAATCACCTCGCACAGCACGCGGGCGAATTCGGTGTGTTGCTCATTCTCGTACGAGCAGGCAGCCCCGCGCTCGATGGCTCGATCGACGGCCTTGCGGACGCCCGCATCGCCGTGGCCGAGCAGCGTCGCGCCGTGACTGCAACAGAGATCGATGTACTCCTTGCCGTCGAGGTCCCACAACCGGCAGCCGGCCGCACGATCGAACAGCATGGCATGGCCGACGGCGCGGTTGACACGCGTCGAGGACGACACTCCACCCGCCAGATATTCACACGCTTGCCGGTATTGCTCGACGACGCGGCTCATGCCTTTTGTTTACGCCTCGCGTTCACGGAAGCCAGTCAATCCTCGTGAGGCTTCGACCGCAATTCTTGCCGGGTCGTCAGGGCACCTTCAGGTGATTGAGAATCCGCTCCAGCAGCTTTTCGGACGGAATCTCCTCCGCCTCGGCCTCGTAGGTAGTGCTGACGCGGTGACGGAGCACGTCATAGCCGACGTTTTTCACGTCCTCAGGCGTGACGTAGGCCCGGCCGGCAAGGAAGGCATGAGCGCGGGCACCACGCGTCAGGAAGATCGTCGCCCGCGGACTGGCCCCGTACTGGATATAGGCCGCCAGGTCGAGGCCATAGTCACCCGGCCGACGCGTGGCATGCACAATTTCGACGATATAGCGCTTGATCTTGTCATCGACGTAGATGCGATCCACTTCCCGGCGAAGCGCGAAGACGTCGTCGGCCGACAACACGGCGTCCACGGCGATCTCCGGCTCGATGGCCTGCATCCGCTCCAGGATGGCCAGTTCCTCCTGCTTCGACGGATAGTTCAGCTTCAACTTGAGCATGAAGCGATCGACCTGCGCCTCGGGCAGCGGATACGTCCCCTCTTGCTCGATCGGGTTTTGCGTGGCCAGCACCAGGAAGGGTTGCTCGAGCGGATACGTCGTGTCGCCGATGGTGACCTGCTTCTCCTGCATGGCTTCCAGCAGAGCGCTCTGCACCTTGGCGGGAGCACGGTTGATCTCGTCGGCGAGGACGATGTTGGCGAAGATCGGCCCTTTCTTGATGCTGAACTCGCCGGAGCGCGGGTTGAAGACCTGCGTGCCGATGACGTCGGCCGGCAGCAAGTCCGGCGTGAACTGGATGCGCTGGAACGACAGGTGCAAGGCACGCGCAATCGTCCGCACCGCCATCGTCTTGGCCAGCCCCGGCACGCCTTCGAGGAGCATGTGCCCGCCGGTGAGTAGTCCGACCAGCAGGCCATCCACCATCGCCTTCTGGCCGACGATGACGCGGGCGATCTGCTGGTACAGTGGGTCCAGCCGGGCCCGGGCGGCCTGGATCTCGGAAGTGATGTCCATTTTGTCCGTTGCTGTTTGTCCGTGGTCGGTATCAGTAGCCGTCGTCCCTTGCTCCCTGCGATTGTACTGCAATCGCCCGCACGTAGACATACAATTGCTCCACAACAAACCACGAACACGGGCCAATCACATGCGTGAAAACTCTGTCAAGAAAGCGTTGCGGGCCGGCAAACCCGCCGTCGGCACCTGGCTATCGCTGGGCAACATCATCGCCTCGCGTTTCCTGGCGCGAGCCGGCTTTGACTGGTTGACGGTGGATATCGAGCATACGCTGGTAGATTGGGAGACGGCGACGCACATGTTCGCCTCGATCGCCGATGCCGGCTGCACCGCCCTGGCCCGCGTCCCCTCCAACAGCCACGAGAACATCAAGCGCGTCCTGGATAATGGCGCCCACGGCATCGTCGTCCCCATGGTCAATTCCGTCGAGGAAGCAGCACGTGCGGTCGATGCAGCACTCTATCCGCCGCGCGGCACGCGCAGCGTCGGCGGCAGCGTCCATGCCCTCAACTTCGACACCGACGCCAGCGACTACTTCGCGCATGCCGACGACGAATTGCTGATCGTCCTGCAGTGCGAGCACATCCAGGCAGTCGAGCACGCCGACGAGATCTTCTCGGTGCCGGGCATCGACGCCATCTTCGTGGGCCCCAACGACCTGGCCGCCAGCATGCGCGACCACAACGGCGCGCCGCCAAGCGCCAACGCCACCCGCCAGGCCATGAAGCATATCCTCGACACCTGCCAGAAGCAAAAGGTCGCCGCCGGCCTGCACTGCGGCAGCGCCGAGGAAGCCCTGCAGCGCATTGCCGAAGGCTGGCAGTTCATCGCCATCGGCAGCGACCTGCGCCTCATGCTCAGTGCCGCCGGCGACACCATCAAGAAGCTCGGCAACGCCGCGGGAGGTACGGAGATGGCAAAGTACTGAGAGGCTGTCCGCTTGCTCCCGGTCGATCCCGACGCACTCAAGCGTATTTTTCCAGGGCCGTCTTGCAGTACGAGAAGAGCAAGTTCAGTTCGATGAGTTCGCGTTCGATGTGGTCGGCCGGAACCTTCTCATCGCCGCTGCGCAGCGAGCGGGCAACTTCCGCAACCAGCAACTCACCGAAGCGTTCGCGGGCACGATGAACGATCTGGCGGGCGCCGGCGGCCGTGTATTTCTTGCCGACGGCCGTGAAGTGTGCGGCGATGTCCGCTGAGCGGCAGCCGGGGTGGTCCGATTGATAGCGCAAGAACGATGCAAATGGCTGGCCGGTCGCTTGCTCCGCCGCCTCCAGTGCTTTCCAGGCCTGGTCGATCAATTCCTGTCGCCACAAGGCGATGAAGCGCTGGTCCTCCTCGGGAGTGGCGGCGGACTCGGCCGGCTCATTGTCGCTGCCGGCCATGAGGGGTTGCTGCTTCTTCTGCTCGCGTTGCTGCTCGCGGTAATGATCGACCACCATGCGACGCAGGATGGTGCGCAGGTAATCGCGGAAGCGGCCGCGTTCCGGATCGGCACGCCTGAGGAAGGCATGCACCTCCAGGACGCGCAGCGCGAAGTTGCTGAACAGCTTGCCGGCCGCATGCGGATCGCGGAGCTGTTCCTGAAAGTAGCGATGCACGGCGTGGTGATAGCGGACCAGCAGGTCGTGCCGCGCCGCCTCGGCACGATCGCCGCGCGACTCCTGCGCCTCGAAGACGCGCGTCCACTGCGTCGCCAGTTCGCCCAGGCTGTCAGCACTGCTTGGCACGGTGCATTCCTCCGCGCGCTGAGCACCGGAGGCTCAGGACTGAAAATGCGACGGTGAGCTGGGAAGGATTGCCGGAGACAGGACTCGAACCTGCACTTCCCGAAGGAAACCAGCCCCTCAAGCTGGCGCGTCTGCCAATTCCGCCACTCCGGCCAGAAAGCTGGCTTCATCTTCACTTTATTGGGACGGCCCAGGAAAATTCAAGCCCCGCCCGGCGTCTCGCGGCGAAATGACTCGGCGCGCGCGAACGTCGAGCCGGGCAACGGCTCCTCGCCAGGCCCGCCGTCCTCGCGCCGCGCGGACCCCACGAGCGGAGCGGAGCGCCGGGGCCAGGGAATGAATATCAAGATGAACATCACGGCGCCGGCGGTGAGCAACCCGGCGCCGATGCCAAGCAGCAGCGGACCGAACGGCGGCGGCTGGCGGAAGTTCCATACTTCGGGGGACTTGATCGCCAGCGAACCAATCGTCACCAGCCCCACCCCCACGCCGATGAACAGCGCGATGAGAAACTTGATCAGGCCGCGCCCCAGAGCGTATAGCACGTCCCACATGATTTGCTCTCAATTTGGAAGCCGGGAGTAACCGTAGAAGAGAAGCGAGTTCGCCCTGAAGGTCCCGAACGTCTCCGGCTCCGGTCAGGGCACCGGGTCATGCCAGCACATTTTACGGATGGCAGGGTCATGTTGGCAATCCGGATCAGAGCGCGTTGCATCTCCCGCCGGCCGAGCCTGCCCCGCAGCATGGGCGACGGTCGCCGTCGCTTGCTGGTTGCTGCCCTCCGGCTCGCCACCATCTTCTTCGTCGGTGCGGCCAGCCGATTTCGGCAACGAAAACGTTGACATTTCAGCGTTGCCGGTTATGTTCTTCTCATAGACCCACTCGCAAAACCCGAATACGCAGGCTGTCGCCCGAACCGAGGCGGCCGTGGCGGAAGAGATCGTAGGCAACTACCGGTTGGTGAACGTCATGCTCACCGGCCATAGCATGCAAACCTGGGAAGTGACCGACATGTCGGGGCGGCGCTTCTGCATGAAGCTGCTCCTGCCCGAAAAGGCGGGCGACCCGGCCCAGCGGCGCATGCTCTTCAATGACGGCGAGGTCGGCAAGCTGCTTGCCCATCCCAATCTCCTCAAGACCATCGAGATCAACAAGGACGCCCGCAATCCGTACGTCGTCACCGAGTTCTTCCCGATTGCCAGCCTCAAGCATCGCATCGTCCGCAAGCAGTTCGACTTCATCAAGGAGCATGCCGCCCGCGTTATCACGCTGGCCGCGACCGGGCTGGGCTACATGAACCAGCGTGGCTGGGTGCATCGCGACGTGAAGCCGGACAATATCTTCACCAACAATGCCGGCGAGGTGCGCGTCGGCGACTTCGCCCTGGCGCAGAAGAAGCAGAAGGCCGGGTTTTTCGGCAAGCTGTTCGCCCGCAAGACCACGACGCAAGGGACGCGCAGCTACATGTCTCCCGAGCAGATCCGCGGCGAGGACCTCGACGAGCGCGCCGACGTCTACAGCTTCGGCGCCTCGATCTACGAGATCACGACCTATCGACCGCCGTTTCGCGCAGGCAGCAACCAGGAACTGCTTGGCAAGCACATCGCCGAGAAGCCCGTGTCGCCGCAGGCGCACAATCCGGACCTTTCCGATGAGTTTGCCCAGCTTGTCCTCGACATGCTGGCCAAGAAGCGCGAACAGCGCCCGGCCGATTTCAATCAGGTGCTGGCAAGGCTGAAGAAGATCCGCATCTACAAGAGCGAGGCGGTGGCGAGCGGCGACTGATGAGAATGGCCAGAATCCACAGTCATTCATTTTCGGAGTGGTCACCATGAATCGCAGGAGCTTTCTCGGCGGCACGACGGCGGGCGCCCTGGCGCTGAGCGCCTCGGCACGGGCAGCGGGGGCCAACGACAGAGTACGCGTGGGTGCCATCGGCGCCGGCGGCCGGGCCTTGCAGCTCATCCGCACCTTCGCCAGCAACAAGAACGTGGACCTGGTCGCCATCGCCGATCTCGATAGCCGGCGTCTGCCGGCCGCGGTCGCCGAGGTGCAGAAGCGGCAGAATCGCAAGCCGTGGACCACCGGCGACTTTCGCCGCATCATCGACGACAAGAAGATCGATGCCCTTGTCGTCGGCACGCCGGATCACTGGCACGCGATCCCGACCATCCTGGGCTGCATCGCCGGCAAGGACGTATACGTCGAGAAGCCGGATGCGCACAACATCGAGGAGGGCATGCGCATGGTGGCGGCCATGCGGCGGCACCGGCGTATCGTGCAGATGGGCTCGCAGCATCGCACCACGCAGCGCATGATCACCGCCCTGGAGTACATCCGCAGCGGGGCGCTGGGCCGCTGCCTGGTGGCCAAGGCATGGGAGAGCGACAGGCAACGCCCCATCGGCAGGCCGGCCGACGGCAAGCCCCCTGACGGCGTCGATTACGACATGTGGCTCGGCTCGGCGCCGCTGCGGCCGTTCAACCGCAATCGCTTCCACGGCAACTGGCGCTGGTTCTACGACTACGGCACCGGCGACCTCGGCAACGATGGCGTCCATCGACTCGACATGGCCTTCGCCGCCCTCAATGCCGCCTGCATTGCCCAGAAGGAGGAACCGCTCGGCCTGCCGGCTGCTGTCTACACCAGCGGCAACAAGTGGTACTTCGACGACGCCCAGGAATTCCCCGACACCATGCAGGTCAATTACGAGTACCACGGCAAGACGCCGAAGCTGCTGACCTACGAGATGCGCATCTGGGCGCCGTATCGCATGGAGGACGAGACGGAAGGCGCGGCCGTGTACGGCGACCAGGGCTACATCGTGCTCGGCAATCGCCGCTGGCGCGCCTTCGGGCCGGGCGGCAAGCTGGTCCGCGAGGTCTCAGGCGACAGCCACGAGGGACCGCACGTCCAGGACTTCATCGACTGCATCCGCTCGCGCCGCCGCCCCGCCTGCGACCTGGAGACCATCGGCCACCCGGCGTCCATCCTCTGTCACGCCGGCAACATCTCCGCACGGCTCGGCGGCCGCAAGCTAATCATCGATCCCAGGACCGAAACCTTCGGCAACGACAAGGAAGCCAACGCTCTGCGCGGCCGGCGCGAGTATCGCAAGCCGTGGGTGCTGCCGGAAGTGGGATGAACAATCAAGCCGCTCGTGACGTGACTTGAGATTCCCTGATCGACTCATCCAGCGCCTGCAACGTCTTCGCGGTAGCGCCTTGCTGCGAGAAGACGAAGTGCCGGGCCGCTTCACCGAGTTCTTGCCGGGCATGTGCATCGCCCAGCAGCCGGGCGACTTCGTTCTCCAGTTCGCCGGCGTCGGCGACTTGCACTGCGGCACCATGCTCCAGCAGCCGGGCCACGGTGTCCTTGAAGTTCCAGGTATGCGGGCCAAAGAGCACGGCGGCGCCATACGCGGCCGGCTCGATCATGTTCTGTCCGCCGCGGACGCCGTCGAGGCTGCCGCCAACATAGGCGACATCGGCCAGGCCCCAGATGGCGCTCAGCTCGCCGATGGTGTCGCTCAGCATCACGTCATGCCGCTTGGCAGGGCCGTCCATCCGGCTGCGACGCAGAAACGGCACACCGGCCCTGTCGATGAGCGCCGCTACCTCGTCGAAGCGCTCGCGATGGCGCGGGACCAGGATGAGCCGCAGGTTGGCATGTCGGGCTTTGGTCTTGAGGTAAGTGTCGAGGATGACCTGCTCTTCGGGTGCCTGGGTGCTGCCGGCCACCAACACGAAGTCGTCCGGCGTGATGTCCAAAAGCCGGGCCATGTCGCGCGTGCGTGGATTGTCGCGGTCCAGGCTGGCGCCGTCGTACTTGACCGAACCGGTGACGACGACGCTGGGCGAGCCGAGGCTACGAAAGGCAGCGGCGTGCTCCTCGGTTTGCACCGCGCAGAGATCGAGCCGGCGAAACAACCCGCTCACCAGCCAGCGGAACTTCTCGAAGCGCCGCCGGCTGCGCGGACTCATCCGGCCATTGATGACGGCGACCTGAACACCCGCCGATTTGCACGCGGAGAGAAAGTTCGGCCATAGCTCGCATTCGGCCAGGACGACGAGGCTTGGCTGCACGCGACGCAGCGCACGCGACACCGCCCAGGAGAAATCGAGCGGCCAGTGGAACACCGGCAGATCGGCGAAGCGCTTCGTCGCTTCCTCGAAGCCGGTATCGGTCGTCGTGGACACGACGCACTGCCAGTCGGGATGCCGTTTCCGGAACGCCGCCACGACCGGGCCGAGGAGATGGATTTCACCGAGCGAGACTCCGTGAAACCAGGCGCACGACGCTTGCGTTTCGCGCACGCAGGCCCGACCGGTCAGCTTGACCCACAGACCGCGGCGAAATTTACCGGTGGTGAGGGCCTTGTAGATGAGCCAGGGGGAGAGTACGAGCAGCAAGAGCAGGTAGATGATGTTGAGGACGTAGCGCATGGGAGTCCTTTCCCGAAACAGTCGGATTACCGAGGGGCTGCGCGATCAAGGTGGCGCTTACCAGATTGATCCCAGATTGAGGCGCTTGGCTCGCGTTTCAGCAAGCCGAGTCCAATCACTTTGACTCCTTGGTGAACGGATCGCACACCTCTCCGAGCAGCAGACGGCTGGCTGCATTCAGATGCCCGACTGCATGAACCAGAAACCCAAAGATAACCTGGCGCGATTGCTTGCGGTCGAAGGTAGTCGGATCCTTGTAGAGAGCGGCCAAATCCTCCAGGTCCGAAATCCAGTCGGTCATGTGGAAATAAAAATCGTGCTTGTCGGCAGCAGACTCAGCATGCATGGAGTAGGCGTTGAGCGCATCGATCAGCCGATTACGGAGTGCCAGGTCCGATTTCGGCTCCTTACGCCTTTTCGGCGCGGCCACGCCATTCGGTGATCCGGGCCGACCATTCTTCCGCGGTTTTCTTGCCGACATGGTCCAGCACTGCCTCCATCTGATTCAACCAGTTGTCAATCTCTACCCTCCAATGGAGCAGATCAACTTCTGAAGGTTCGCTGAGCTTGGCGAGATGTTCCAGTACGCGAGTGCTTAACCCTCGCAGTCTTTTCAGCGCAGCCGCCCGTCTAGTCGGCATCATCCGTATCCGTCAGGCTGCCCTCGGCCTATCCCGCCGCCTTGCGCATGCAGCAGTTCTTGTACTTCTTGCCGCTGCCGCAGGGGCAGGGGTCGTTGCGGCCGACGCGTGCCGTGCGGTTGCGAATCGGCTCCTTCTTGACGGCGGTGTGCTGGCTGGCCGTGCCTTCCGACTGGAACGACTGCATGCTCGGCCCGGAAGCGTGGCTGACCGAGTCGATGGACCAGACCGATTCTTGAAAGCTCTCGTCGTCCTCCATGCGGAAGACGATGTCGCTGACCTTGTCCTGCAGGGCTTCCCACATCTGGTCGAATTCCCTCATGCCCTGCCGCTTGTATTCCGTCTTCGGGTCGATCTGGGCGTAGCCCACCAGACCGATACCCTGGCGGAGATGGTCCATCGTGTACAGGTGGTTCTTCCAGGAGTTGTCGAGTTGGTTGAGGAGCAGGCTGCGCTCCATGCGCTTCATCTCGGGGCGGTGGCGGTCATCGAAGGCGGTCCAGAGGATGTCGCGGGCGCGCTCCTCGCTGACGCCGGTGAGCATTTCAACGGGCACGTCGAGGTCCAGTTCGGCCTTCATCCACTCGGCCACCTCGCGGGCGTCCTCCTCCTCGGAGACGCTGGCGCCCTGGAAGGCCTCCGCCAGCTTGGCGTCGATCTCCTTGTGGCCGATCTTCGGGTACGACTTGTGGCTGATGTCCATCAGGGCTTCGTTGAGCTTGACCCGGGACTGCGTGCGGAAGTCCTCCTCGCTGAGGCCATAGGCCGCCAGCGACAGCGCCGGCGCGACGGCAACGGCCGTGCCGCCGCCTTCGCTCGCGGCCACGGCGGCTGTCTCTCCCTCCGCCTTGGCACTCTCATCCTGCTTGCCGAAGCGCTGCAGGCTCCAGCGATACAGCCCCTCGCGGTCGTAGCGCTGGCCGCCGGGGCCGCTGTGCTGCCGGTCGGACATGAATCGGGCCATCGCCACCGTCACCGGGAACTCAATCTCCTTCTGCCGGTAGAGCTTGCCGATCTCGTCCAGGAGCCGTTCCTTGATGATCGGCTCACCGAGATCGGCCAGCGAAGCTGGATCGATCTTGATCTGGAACTTGTAATAGACCCAGTCGCATAGCGAACGGCGACCCCAGTCGGGCAGCAGATACGACTTGCCCTTCGAAAGATCGACGGCGGCGATGGATTTCTCCGCCTGCTCGATGAGGTAAGTGGAGAGGTTGTCGCGGCCGATCTGCTTGAGCTGCCGATCGTTGGTCTTCAACCCCCAGCGGCCGTTGACATGGTTGGCCATCGCCTGCCAGTTCCACTCGCTTTGCTCGACGTCGGGGTTGAGGTTCTCCTCCATGGCCTCGTGAATCTGCGTGGGGACCATGCGGCTGGCCTTGTCGCGTGCCGACTTGTCGGCGTCCTCGAACTCGGCGCGGCTGAAGTCGCCGGCGCCGAACTCGACGCCCAGCCGTTGCGACGCCAGTTCCGCGAAACTGGACGAACCGTAATCGTCGTCCAGGAATCGTCCCAGGGCGACGTCGAGCTGTTCCTCGATCATCTTCAGGACGCGGGCCTTGCAGTTGCCGCCCTCCAGCACGTCCTGCCGGTAGCTGTAGACGCGCTTGCGCTGATGGTCCATGACCTCGTCGTACTCGAGCAGGTTCTTGCGGATGTCGAAGTTGCGTTCCTCGACTTTTTTCTGGGCCGACTCGATACGGCGGCTGACCATGCGGCTGACGATCGGCTCGTCGCGCTGCATGCCCATGCGTTCGAGGAAGTTGCGGACCCACTCGCCGGCGAAGATGCGCATCAGATCGTCTTCGAGAGACAGATAGAAGCGCCCGGAGCCGGGGTCGCCCTGGCGGCCGGCCCGGCCACGCAGCTGGTTGTCGATGCGCCGCGCCTCGTGCCGCTCGGTGCCGACGATGTGCAGCCCGCCCATGGCAGCCACTTGCCGGCCTTCCTCGTCCATCTTCTCCTTCTCGCGGATGTCATCGACGGTCTTCTTCCAGACGTCGGGAGGCACGTCGAGGCGCGTGGGATACTTGTCGCGCAGTCGAGCCCAGGCCAGCGTCTCCGGGTTGCCGCCCAGGATGATGTCCGTGCCGCGGCCGGCCATGTTGGTCGAGATCGTCACCGCGCCGATGCGTCCGGCCTGGGCCACGATCTCCGCCTCGCGGGCCGCGTACTCCGGCTTGGCGTTCAGCAGTTCGTGCTTGATGCCGTGCCGCGACAGCATCTTGCTGAGCATTTCCGACTTGTCCACGTCGATGGTGCCGATCAGAATGGGCCGACCGCGACGTTCGATCTCTTCGATCTCCGCCAGCGGCACGGTCCGCTTCTGCTTGGCATCCTTGTCCAGGAACTCGAGCTCTTCCTCGGTTTCCTTCTTGATGGTTCCCAGCACCTCGCTGCCGTCGGCCATGCGCAGCAGGTCCCACTTGTGCATGCGCTCGATTTCCGTCAGCACCGCCTCCCACTTCTCCTTGGCGTACAGGTAGATCACGTCAGGATAGTTGTCGCGAATGAGCGGCTTGTTGGTGGGGATGGCGATGACCTCGAGCTTGTAGATCTTCCAGAACTCGTTGGCCTCGGTCATGGCCGTGCCGGTCATGCCGGCGATCTTGTCGTAGAGCTTGAAGTAGTTTTGCAGCGTGATGGTGGCGAGCGTCTGCGTCTCTTCCTTGATCTTCACGCCTTCGCGGGTGTGCTTGGCCTCGACGGCCTGGTGCAGGCCGTCGGACCACTGCCGGCCGATCATGAGCCGCCCCGTGAACTCATCGACGATGATCACGCTCATCTCGTTGGTCTCGGGATGGCGCATGACCACGTACTGCTTGTCCTTCTGATAGAGGTGATGCGCCTTGAGGGCGTTGTCGATCAGGTGCGGCCATTCCATGTTGCCGGCGGTGTAGAAACTCTCGACACCGGCCAGTTCTTCCGCCTTGCGCACGCCCTCGTCGGTGAGATGGCAGGTCCGCTCCTTCTCCTTGACCTCGAAATAATAGCCCTCGCGCACCTGCTTCTCGTCGGCAACTGGGCCGTCGTCGGCCTCCCCCTCGTTTGCCGCTTCACCTTCTTGCCTGGGAGCCGTTTCGTCCTCGGGCTTCTCTTGCTCCGGCGCAACCCTGGCCGGCACGAGTCCGCGTGCCTTGGCGCGCTTCTCCAGTTCCGACAGCTGCGCGGCGATGTCGTTGGCGCGGGCATAGCGGCGCAGGTCGCCGAACGCCGACCCGGAGATGATGAGCGGCGTGCGGGCCTCGTCCACGAGGATGTTGTCCACCTCGTCGATGATGGCGTAGTGCAGGCCGCGCTGCACCTGCTGGGCGCCGGGTTCGTAGGCCGGGTCGCCCCAGCGGGCCGGCTTCATGTTGTCACGCAGGTAGTCGAAGCCGAACTCGCTGTTGGTGCCGTAGGTGATGTCGCACTCGTAAGCTTGCCGGCGCGGCACGTTCTCCATGTCGCTCTGGATGAAGCCGCAGGTGATACCCAGCGCGTGATAAATGGGCGACATCCACTCGCAGTCGCGACGCGCGAGATAGTCATTGACGGTGATGATGTGCACGCCCTGGCCGGTGAGGGCGTTGAGATACGCCGGCAGCGTGGCGACCAGCGTCTTGCCCTCGCCGGTGACCATCTCGGCGATCTTGCCCTGGTGCAGGACGATGCCGCCGATGATCTGCGTATCGAAGTGCCGCATGTTCTTGGTGCGGAAGGCGGCCTCGCGGCAGGCGGCGAACGCCTCGGGCAGCAGGTCCATGAGCGTCTCACCATCGGCGAGCCGTTGCCGGAAAACGGGCGTCAAGGCCTTCAGCTCGTCGTCGGACAGCGACTTCATGTGCTCTTCGAGGGCGTTGACCTGAGCGAGCAGCGAGCCTGGCGCGATGGCCGTCGAGCCGTCGCGGTAGCGCAGGAAGCCGAGCGAGCGCACGAAGCGCTCGTTGCTGGAGCCGAAGATGCGCCCCAACCCGCCGACGACCCCCTCCATGAAGGAGCCGAAGCCGTCGATCATGCGTTCGATGAAATTGCCTTCGATCTGAGATTGCGCCATGTGCAGTGGTTCCTGGGCCCGCACCCGGGCGAGCCGAAATAACGTAGGACGGCCTTCCGGGCCGTCCGTCCCGACGGACCTGGAGGCCCGTCCTACCTACAATGGGACGCCGGCGGCAGTGAAAATCGGCAACGAAGCCAGCACGCCACGCCCCGCAAATTGGGCATTTTCATTATAATCCGCAGATTCCGCCCCACCGACCCAAAACTCCAGTCTAAGAGTGCGGCTAAAGGGGGTCAATACGGATGCGCGAGTGTTCAGAATGAAGAATGCAAATGAAGAATGATGAATCATGAACCGACTGGACCTGTCACTTCGAGGAGGACCGCCGTCTCTTGGCCGCGAAGAAGTCGCTCAGGATGGCCGCACAGCGGTCGGCCAGCACGCCGCCGACCACCTCGGCACGATGATTCAACCGGGCATCGGAGGTGATCTGGTACAGCGTGTCGCAGGCCCCCGCTTTCGGATCGGCGGCGCCGTAGACGACCAGCGGCAGCCGGGCCTGCACGATGGCGCCGGCACACATCGGGCACGGCTCCAGCGTCACGTAGAGCACACACCGTTCCAGCCGCCACGATTGCAGGGCGTTGGCGGCCTGCGTGATGGCGATCATCTCGGCGTGGGCGGTTGGATCGTGCAATTGCTCCCGCTGATTGTGGGCCCGGGCGATGACGCCGCGCTCTAGCGACACGATCACGGCGCCGACGGGAACCTCGTCCTCGTCGACGGCGCTGGCCGCCTCCTCCAGGGCCATCTCCATGTGCAGCCGATGAAACGGATGGCGCGGATCGGACAGCGGCAACTCGCCGACCTCGGCCAGGGACTCGTCCGTCACGCTGATGCTCCCGCTTTCAGGATTCGTTGCGTTGCCACCCCCCTCTCGGCACCCCGGCAACGAATTGTCGCATGGCGAGGCCATCCCGCCTGCAATCATTTGCTTGCCGCACCCTGCTTGCGCGGGATGTTGACGCGGACGCGCTGGCCGATGCGTAATGCCGGGCCGCCGGGGGCCACGTCGATGACGCATTCCAGGGTGCGGACGTCGTTGAAGACCATCGGCTCGATGATGGGGTGTCGGCGAGGACTGAACCAGTCGGAAACTTCGCGTATGGTGCCAGTCCATTCGCGCCTGGCCCGGGTGTCGTCCTCGATGGTCACCTTTTGACCCTTCTCGACGAGATCGGACCATTCCTGCGGGACCTCGGCCCGAACGATGCGGCGTGCGTCCGGACAGAACTGCATGGCAGGCAGCTTCGCCTGGGCGGTGAGGACCTCGCCGGCGCTGATGTTGACGCGCAGGACAGTGCCGTCGCTCGGCGCACGCAGCTCACATTCATCCCGTGCCAGCTCGGCTTTCCTGAGCAGCACCTTCTTGGCCTCCACGTCATGATTGGCCCGGGCCACCTGCAATTCCGGCTTGATGAGTTTCAAGGCGCGAAACTTGGCCTCTTCGGCTTCGATGAGCGTCTTCTGGACGTGGGCCTGCACCTTGCTGATCTCCAGCTCCTCGCGGTTGATGAGCTTCTTGTCAAATTGCCTTTGCTTGATCTTCAGCTCGTTGTCCTGGATTTTCAGCTTGCTTTGCGCCACTTCGATGGCGTCCTTTTGTAGCTCCAGGTCGATGAGGTGCTTTTCGGGAAGATTCTTGGCCCGGTTGAGTTCTTCCCGGGCGTCGGCGAGGGCGGCTTGGGCAGCTTCCACCTCCAGCTTGGCGATGCGATCGTCGAGGCGAAGCAGCACGTCGCCCTTCTTGATGAGTGCCGGGCCCTCGGGAGCAACGTAGTCCACGCGGCCCGGCCGTGTCGGAGACAGGTTGACCACGTCCGGATCGGAGAACACGAAGCCCAGCGCGACCACGGCCGGAGGGGCGTCCTTTCGCTCCTTGTCTACCGGGCTGCCGCCGTTGTCCCCGGAAGAATTGACTGCCCAGATGGCGATCACAGCGGTGATGATCAGGAGCAGGATGCCGAGGGCCCAGACGAGGCGTGACGGGCCGGAGCGGCCGTTCATCTTGGCCTCCTTGAGCGTCTTGCCGGCCGCACCACCGTGCGTGGGCGCGGCGACCTCGGCCGGAGGTTTGCCCGGTTCGGGACGCTCCGGATGCAATGCCAGGGGAGAAGGTCTTTGCTCGAACTCGCCGATAGCAGCATCATTACGTCGCATGGTCGGCTCCCCTGCACATCCATGTTCCCGTCGAGGACGGTTCGGGCCAGCTTGGAGGCCGCAGAAGCCTCAGAAACCTCAGAAACCTCAGAAACCGCTGGCCAGCGATTTCGATCCTTGAATAACCCTCAGGGCGCGCTCGGCCTCGTCGATCCCGGGTTCGAGCAAGCAACCATCCTCCAGATGGAATACACGATCCGCATGGGGGATGATGCGCGAATCGTGGGCGACGACCAGAATGGTGGCTCCCTCGTCGTGGGCGGCCATGCGCAGCAATTCGATCACTTGCTCGCCATGCTTCCAGTCGAGGGCGGCAGTGGGCTCGTCGGCGAAGCAGAAGGCCGGTTCCTTGATCAGCGCCCGGCCGATGGCCACGCGCTGTTTCTCGCCGCCGGACATCTGGGCAGGGCGGAGATCGGCCTTCTTGGCGAGTCCGAGCAGACCCAGCATGTCGGTGGCGCGCTCGTGTGCCTCGCGGGCAGGCAAGTTCTTGCCCCAGCGCAAGATCATCTCGAGATGCTGTCGCGCCGTCAATGCGGGGAACAGATTGTAGCCCTGGAAGATGAAGCCGCAGTAATCGAGACGGAACTGCTCGCGCTGTCGTTCGGACATGCCCCAGAGGTCGCGTCCGAGAGCATAGACATTGCCCGCGTCGGGGCGCAAAAGCCCCGAGAGCACCGCCAGCAGCGTGGATTTGCCGCTGCCCGACGGACCCATCAGCAAGGCGAGTTGCCCCGGATACATGTCGATCGACACGCTGTTAAGAGCGGTGGTCAGCGTCTCGCCGGCTCCGAAGCTTCGCACCAATCCTGTAGCGCGGAGACTTGGCTCGCCATGTCCCCTCTCGTGGTACATGCACTGTTCCTCAGTACACCCAGGCTTCAAGTCGATCATTATACTACAATTTCACCAGAATACCGCATCCTTTCCAATTGCAAAATCATTTCATTGCAATAAGTTGCTGCTCGCCGCGGTGGGATTGTGCCAGATGTACCGGTGAGACAAAGTGATCCGACCAGCAACCGTTCACCTCGAAACGCACGCGTGAGCAGCCGGGCAAATGCCAAGTAAGTCCAGCGGTCGGCGGTGGGAGGGCGAGGCTCCTGCCGAGCCGTGGAGCGACAATAACCAAGTGGGTTCACGGCTCGGCAGGAGCCTCGCCCTCCCGAAATACGACCATTCACTGCTCAGGAATTGTGAAATGGCCAACTAGCGCAACAGCGCCACCGGCTCCACCATGCGTAGTGACCTCAGGGCCATGAGCCCGGAGACGAGGGCCATCAGCATGGTGACTGTGACCGCGCCGGCCAGGAGCCAGGGGGGCATGTCCACCTTGGCGCCCAGGAGATTGCCGAGCTTGGCCAGGGCGAAAATCACCGGCACGGACAGAACGATGCCAGCCACGCCGATCCAGAACGATTGTGCCACGACCGTGGCCGCCATCCGCCAGCGCGGGATGCCGAGGGCGCGGAGCACGGCATACTCCCGCAATGACGCCGCTGTGGCCGCGTACAGCGTCTGGCTCGTCACCACCATGCCGACGAGCAAGCCCAGCGCTGCCGCCAGCCCCAGAGCGATGCCGGCCTTGGTCTTGAACAGCCAGTGGACACGGCTCTTGCGCGAGAACTGCAAGCTGGTGAAGGCATCGACCTTGTCCGTCGTGTTCTTCAAGCGCTCGACCACGCTCCGGGCATCTTCGGGATTCTTGCACTTGGCCAGCAAGAACGTGGTCTGCCCCGGCGGCATCTTGAGCAACGCATGGGCTGTCTCCAGCGAGCAGAACACGTATGGCCCGGCGATGCTGCGCAGGCCCTCGACGATGCCCACGACCCGCACGCGCTTGCCGGCCACCTCGGCGGTCTCGCCAACCTTTTCAATGCCCAGTCGCTTGAACTCACTCTTGTCGATCACCACGGCGCCGGCCTCCGAAAGCGCCGCTCGATGCTCGGCCTTCAGTCCGTCCACCGCGCCGAGCGCATCCTTGCCGAGTCGGGTGCCGACCAGCATGCATAGCTCCATGCCGCCCGCCGGTGCCGGCTTGCTCCAGTAGGCGTAGCCCTGTATGTAGCTTTCCGTCCGCTCGACTTCCGGATAGGCCAGGTACGATTGCCATGACTCGGGGATCGGCCGGCCCAGATCCACGCTCTCCACCTTCGGCTGCCCGACCCAGATGTCGGCCCTGGACCGGTCGATCGGAATCGACGTGACCGAGAACAGGCCCAGCAACAGTCCGGACTGCAGGGCGATCAGCAAGGCGCTGAAGCCGACGGCCAGCACGCCGGGCAGGTAGCGTTGCCGTTCGTACCACAGAGTTGCCAGAGAGTAGGACATGTCATTCCCCGTCGGGATTCTATGCAAAGGGCCCGTTCAGATCGACGATTGCAGATTGGCAACGCATTCTTCGCTTTGCCGTGCCGACGAGTCAATACCCGGCAGATCGGCAAGGCTGCTGTCGATGTACGTGTGATGCCAGAGCTGCGTCGAGATGACGCCAACCAGGCCCATCTCGATCATGGTGCGTTGCGCCGACCCTGCGCGCAGCCTGCGATAGGCGTCGCGCCAGTGGCGCACATTGTCGACATCGAAGTAACCCGTGCGCGCCAGGGATTCCGGCGACAGCAGCTGCTCCACGAACGGCGGCAAGTCTTTCGGGTCGGCGTGAAAGGCATCGAAAGGGGCGCGAAACATCGCCTTGCGCCGCCAGGCGATCTCGCGCGGCACCCAGCGCTCCGCCATTTTCCGGAGGATGTACTTGTCGCGAAAGCCACGCATCTTCCAGCGCGGATGCAGCTTCGCCAGGAAGGCGTACACCTCCTCGTCGAGAAACGGATAACGCGTCTCGACCGAGGAATTCATGGCCACGCGATCCCCCTTCGAGGCCAGCAGCAAGCCGGGCAGCATGACGCGAGCGCCCAGGTACAGCGAGCGATTCAGCGGATGCCAGCGCCGTGCCCGCTCCAGGTTGAGCTGCAGATCGGCGTAGGGAATGTGATCGCCCAGCCGTTCCCACATGTCCGCGCTGAACAGGCGCAGCTTGCTGGCGCTGAACAGGCCGTAGATATCGAGCCAGGCGTTGGCGCCGCCGACTGCTTCGTGAACCCGTTTCACCATCGACCACGGAAAGCGCGGCGCTCCGGAAAAGCGCAGATAGGCTCGCCGCACGAGCTTGCCGAGTCCCGGGATGATGTCCAGAAAGCCGAGCAGCTTGTGGACCTTGTACCAGGGATAGCCGGCCAGCCATTCGTCCGCACCCTCGCCCGTGAGGGCAACCTTGTACCCCTGGGCGTGCACCTCGCGGGCCAGCAGCAATAGCGCCGCACATGCGGTATCGATGACCGGACCTTCCGCGGCGCGAATCAATTGCGGATAGGCATTGAGAATCTCGCTGGGCCCGCAATCGACGATGACGGGCCGCGCGCCGAGGTGCCGGGAAACGATACCGGCCTCGCTGCGCTCGTTCAGCTCCGGGTCCTGGATGGAGATCGTGAACGTCGGAATGGCGGATTTGCCTTCCTGGCGGCGCAAATGGCAGGCATGAGCGACGACGACGCTGGAATCGACGCCGCCGGAGAGATACGAAACAACCGGAACATCGGCGCGAAGCCTGCGGTCGACGGCCGCCTGAAAGATCTGCTCGAATTCGTCCACCACCCGGCGCGGATCCCCCCGCTCCTCCTGCCCGCGATCGGGGAAATCGATCTGCCAGAAAATCTTTTCCCGCACGACGGCGGCGCCCGAGTCCACGAGGTCGATGACCAGGTAATGTCCCGGCAAAAGGATCTGCACGCCGGCAAAGCACGTCACCGGGCCAGGCATGGCGAAGAACGTGAACGCGTGATTGATGCCGCGCGGATCCGGCTCGGCACGCACCAGCCCCGATGCCAGCAGCGCCTTGATCTCGGAGGCGAACAGCAGCCGGTCGCCGTCGGCCCCGGTCTGCCGTGTCCAGTACAGCGGGCAGATGCCGAAACGGTCGCGCGCCAGGATCAACCGCTGTCGGCGCTCGTCCCACAAGGCCAGGGCGAATTGCCCGCGGAGCTTGTCCAGCATCTCCTCGCCGTGATCTTCATACAGGTGGGGGATGAGTTCCGTATCGCAGTGCGTGCGGAAGACGTGGCCGCGCGCGACGAGATCGGCGCGGCGCTCGGGATAGTCGAACAGCTCGCCATTGTAGACGACGGCAATCGAGCCGTCTTCATTGGTGATCGGCTGCCGACCGTCCTGCAAGCCGACAATGCTGAGCCGGCGCGACGAAAGCGCTAGATTGGGGCGGTCGAAGTAGCCGTCCTCATCCGGTCCACGATGCACGATGGCAGCCGCCATCCGCCGCGCGATTCCCGGCTCGATCGACCGTGACCCTCTCAGATCCACGATGCCCGCGATGCCGCACATTCCTTTGCCTCTTGCCTCCTGGCCACAAGCCTCGTAGCCACAAGCTGCCAGCTTGCCGCTACGACGTTTCATACAGTTTTCGCACGCGGCGGGCTATCAGACGATCGAGCAGACGCGGAAAGAATCGTTGAAAGCGCAGGAACCAGCGGGCATCGCTGCCGAGGACAGTTTCCGTGCGGTTGCGCTCGATGGCACGGATGATGTCGGCCGCAACCGTCTCGGGTGGCATGCCGGCGCTGAAGTCGATGGGCATGCGGCCCTCGTTGCGCAGGAAATGGTGCGAGAAATCGCTGCGAGTCAGCCCGGGTTGCATGATGAGGATGTCGATGTCGAATCGCGCCAGCTCGCCGCGCAGCGCCTCGGTCAACCCGCTCAGGGCATGCTTGCTGGCAGAGTACTCCGTCCAGGCCGGCATGCCGCGCCGCCCGCACATCGAGCCGATATTCACAACCGCGGGCTGCCGCCCGTCAACCAGGATGGGAATGGCCCGGCGAATCAACTCGGCCGGCGCGAAAAAATTGACCTCCATCACCTGGCGCAGAATCTCTTCCGTCGAGTCGGCGAAATGGCCCCAGCTGGCAACGCCGGCATTGTTGATGAGAACATCGAGCCCGCCAAAAAAATCCACGACCCGATCCAGCAGCCGCTGCCGATCCGCCTCGACTGTCACATCGGCCTGCAGCGGCAGGACGTCGCCGCCGCGGGCGTTCAGGGCATCTGCCAGTTCGGTCAGCTTTGCGCCCGAGCGCGCAGATGCGGCAACACGCGCCCCCTTGGCGGCCAGCTGCTCGGCGAGCGAGCGGCCGATGCCGCTCGACGCGCCCGTTATGAGAATCCGACTACCGGCCAGGTCTCGCTTCATCAGCACCAAGCTCCCCGGGAGTATCACCTTATCCAAATCTACCAGACTACCGAGCCGGCAACGCAAAAGCGAGCCAACTTTAGGGATAAAGCTCGCTCCTCCAGATTCCCAAGGCGGCATAATCGCACATACTCGAATCCGTCCTCGCCGCCGAGTCGGCAGATTACGGCTGCAAGTCGCGCCGCTCCTTTGGAGTGGGCGGAGGCCGGTTGGACACTATGTGGCGGACATCCCCGCCGCGTCGTAATGCTCTATGAACAAGACAGTTGTGACTGCCCTCGGCACCCTCGCACCCGGTCCGTTTGCCAAATTGGATAGTTTGGGAAAGACAGGACGACTGTCCGGCGTCTAGGAGGCTCCAGCTGCAAATCCGATCGTTCTAAGTTGGTTGAGACGATCGGAAGAGTCGTGCCAAAGGGCGAGAAAAAATATCAAAAAGCTTGCCGCGCCCCTTGACGGGCAAAAATTGGACGGGTACGATAATAGGTGAGAAACCTTGCCCGCAGTCCGTGCATACTCCCAGCCGCAGCATCACGGATGAAAAGGTTCTCGCCTGGTTCTTTGCAGGGGTGGTGGATCTGCCCCTGGCGCGCAGCTTCCCCGCTGGATTGAAGCATCGCGTCCGGACCAGTTACCAGGATTTGCTCCCTTGTTTCCAAGAAGGATAGGCGGCGATGTTAGTTCTGTCCAGGAAAAAAAACGAGAGTATCGTCATCAACAACGACATCACCGTCACCGTGGTCGAGATCCGCGGCGACAAGGTTCGGCTGGGAATCGTTGCGCCGAAAGAAGTCCCGGTGCATCGCCAGGAGGTCTTCGAGGCCATCCACGGCAAGCCCGGCGCCGAGCCCGCCCCCTCCACGGTGGCCGCCAAGCCAGGGGAATGACTCACCAAGCGTTCACATTCCCCTTCTCGCTCGAGATCACTATCGCGCGAGAAGGGGTTTCTTGTTTTCAAAGACCTGCTTCCAGCTGCAAGTCAAATCCAAGATGAGAACTCACTTGGGCGCCGCCGCCGTCGTCGCCCCGCTCGCCTTGCGGGCCGCCTGCACCAGCCAGTCGGCGCCGGGCGGCAGACTCAGGCCCAGCGTCAGCAGCGCACAGATGCCGACGGCGGCGAGACCGGCCGGGCACCACTTGCCTTCCACCGGCCGCACGCTGGTGCGCAGATACATGACGGCGACGAGCCGCAGATAATACCAGGCGCCGATGGCGGCGTTGATCATGCCGAGCACGGCCAGGATGGGGAACAGCGTCGCCCGCTCGCCTCCGGGGACCGCGAGCGCCCCGAAGAAGATGAGAAACTTGCCCGTGAAGCCGGCCGTCAGCGGGATGCCGATGAGGCTGAACAGGAACAGCACCATGAGCAAGGCGACGCCGGGATGGCTGCGGCTCAGCCCGGCGAGATCGTCGACGGTCTCGATGGGCCGCTCCGGCGTGCTCAGATAGGAGATCACCGCGAAGGCGCCGACCGTCATCGCGCCGTAAGCGACCAGGTAATAAAGCAGCGCCTCGATGCCGTCGGCGCCCTCGTTGCGGCCAGCCTGACGCAGCAACGGCGCTGCTGCCAGCGCGATCAGCATGTATCCTGCGTGAGCGATGCTCGAATATGCGAACAGCCGTTTCAGGTTGTCTTGCCAGAGGGCGAGCAGGTTGCCAACGAACATGGTGACGGCGGCCAGGAAGCAGAGCAGGATGGGTGTCTGATCGCCAAACGCCATGCCGATGCCCGCCCGTGCCGACACCGCCGCCGGAAAGACAAATCCAAGGACGCGCAGCAGCGCGACAAAGCCAGCGGCCTTCGGAATGAACGCGAGCAGCGCAGCGCCGACCGTCGGTGCGCCCTGGTAGACGTCAGGCGCGTAGAAGTGAAACGGCGCCGCCGTGATCTTGAAGCCGAGCCCCGCCACCACCATGATGAGCACCACTGACGCCAGCGCCGGACGGTCGCGCACGTCCGTTGTGTCCAGCGCGTGCAAGATGCCGGAAAGGTTGGTCGTCCCCGCCAGGCCGTAAAGGTAACTGAAGCCAAAGAGCAGAAACGCCGACGAGAAAATGCTGAGCAGGAAATACTTCATGCTCGCTTCCTGCGACGCTTCATCGTACCTCGGCAGATAGAGCAACACGTATGTCGGGATGCTGATCATCTCCAGGGAGAGGAACAGGCCGATGAGATCGTTGGCGGACCCGCACATGCTGAGGCCGGCGATGGTGACGAGCATGCAGCCAAGGAAGTCGGCCGCCTGTTTCTCCGGCACCTCGCTCCAGCTGAACAGGACAAACACCAGGCCGCCGCCGAACGCCAGCAGCCGGATGAACCAGGTCAGGTTGTCGAAGAGCACCGGGCTGGCGAATGTTTCCGGCCGATTGCTGTTGCTTCCCGACAACGGCGGCCCCTGGGCGATTATCAGCAGCACGCCCGTCGCCAGCGCACCCAGGCTGAGGAGATACCAGAGGTTGCGGCCGGCCCGCGTGGTCGCGCCCAGGAACACAACGCAGGCAATCGCAACCAGGATCCCTTCCGGCAGAAGGTGCGGGAAAAACTCGACCAGTGCTCGGCTCAGCGATTCTGTTCCCATGTCAAGAAACAGTATATGAGCTGAGCAATCAGCCATCAGCGATTGCGCAGAACCGAGGCGTGGGCAAGAATGATCGTAGCCCCCGCAGACGCTTCGGCCCCTGCGCAGCTATGTCAGCAATTCGGCCACGACCTGTCCGGTGCTGGCCGGCCTTGTGAAGCCATCCAGGCCCAACCGGCTGTCCGGCGGCACTCCCAGGAGGTGAAAGAGCGTGGCCCCAAAGTTTTCCGGGGAAACCGGGCGGTCCTTGACATAGGCGCCGATGGGATCGGAGGCGCCAATGACGGCGCCGCGGCGGACGCCGCCGCCGGCGAGAAGCGCGGCATAACAGGCGGGCCAGTGGTCGCGGCCGGCGCCGCTGATCCGCGGCGTGCGACCAAACTCGCCCACCATCACCACTAGCGTGTTTTCCAGCAAGCCGCGCAGCTCGAGGTCTTCGAGCAGGGCCGACACGCCCTGGTCCAGGTTTGGCAGTGCCCAGCCCAGGCCAAAGGCGGTGGTGCCAAAGATGCTGCCCAGGCCCGGGCCGTCGCCGTGCATGTCCCAGGTCTGCACGTTGCGAAAGCGCTCGCCGGGGGGCGTACCGGTCCAGGCGGTGACGCTGACGAGACGCACGCCGGCTTCGACGAGCCGCCGTGCCATGAGCAGGTTCTGGCCGAGCGGATGCCGGCCATAGCGATCGCGCAGCCGCGACGGCTCGCGCTCCAGGTCGAATGCGCGCCGCGCTTCCGGACCGGTGACCAGGTCGAGAGCGCGTTCCTGAAACTGCCGCAGATGGCCCGGCTGGCCATGGTCCTCGGACGATTGCAAGCGGCGCAGCAGGTCGAAGCGATTGCTGAGGCGATCGCGCGACACCGCGCTGGGCGGATCGAAGGCAGTCACGCGGAAGCTGGCCGCCGACGGATTGTCCAGATCGTTGCCGACGCGCAGCGGGCTGTAGGCAGCTCCCAGGAAGCCGCCGCTGAGGTAGCGCGGTTGCACGTCGCCGGCCAGGTTTTGCAGCCAGACGTAGGACGGTATGTTGCGCGTCGAGGGGCGCACTCGCGCCATCACCGATCCGAAGTACGGCGTGTCCGGCGTCGGGTTCGAATGTCCGGTCATGCAGATGTGCATGCCGCCGTCATGCCCGCCGTTGCCGTGCGTCATGGAGCGAACGATCGTGAACCGATCTGCCAGCCCGGCCAGTCGAGGCAACTTCTCGCTCAGGTGCATGCCGGACACGCGCGTGGCGATGGGACGGTACGGCCCGCGCATGTCTTCGGGGGCGGCCGGCTTCGGGTCCAGCGTATCGATGTGACTGGCCCCGCCGTATTGCACGATGAAGATGCAGGACTTGTCGCCGGCAGCGCGTCGGCCGCCGGTGCCGGGAGACCGCGCGTGCAGCAGTTCCGGCAAGCCCAGACCGAGAGCGCCGATGCCGCCGACCTGCAAGAGTCGCCGTCGGGTGATGGTGGCCGCGTGCCTGGTCATGCGAAGTTTCCTCTGGCAACATCCAAATAACACTCCCTATGATCGTAAGGTCGGCACGAAGCTTTTACCAGCGAGAACTGGAGAATGGAGAATGATCATGCACGTCCTCAAGAAGGAAAACGCGCCGCGCTATGTCCGTCCCGAGGGGATCACTTCGTACTTGCTCGCTTCGCCTCGGACCAGCCATGCCCAGCACCTGACGACGACGCTGGCTGTGATCCAGCCCGGCGGAGAGCAACGAATCCACAGCCATCGACCGGAACAGGTCTACTTCATCATTGAAGGCAGCGGGTCGATGACCGTGGCAGACGAGACTCAGCGCGTCTCCGCCGGCGACTGCGTGTTCATACCGGCCGGACAGCCGCATGGCCTGAAGAATGACGGCGATGTGGCCGTGCGCTATTTCAGCGCGGCGGCCCCCGCCTACGAGCCGGGTCATCTGGAGAGAAGCTGGCCGCTCATGAGTGAGACAGCTCTGCAAGAGACGGACCGATAACTTCGATTCTTTGGAAGGAATGGCGATGAAGGACCAGGAAGCACCCAAGCGCTGTCCGTGGGCGAAATCAGCGCTGTACGTCCGGTACCACGACACCGAATGGGGCGTGCCGGTCCACGACGATCGGCTGCTGTTCGAGTTCTTGATCCTCGAAGGAGCGCAGGCGGGCCTGAGCTGGGAGACGATCCTGAAAAAGCGGGAAAGATACCGAGAAGCCTTTGACAACTTCGATCCTGCCATTGTCGCCCGCTACGGCCTCAAGAAGAAACAGGACCTGCTGGCCGATGCCGGCATCGTCCGCAACCGGCTGAAGATCGAGGCTGCTGTCGTAAATGCACAAGCGTTCCTGGCCGTGCAACACGGCCTCGGTTCCTTCGACAGCTACATCTGGACTTTCGTTGATCACCAGACGAAACAAAACTGCTGGAAGTCCATCAAGGTCGTGCCGGCGAGGACGGCAAAGTCTGACGCGATGAGCAAGGACCTGAAGCGGCGCGGCTTCAAGTTCGTCGGCAGCACGATCTGCTACGCCTTCATGCAGGCCGTCGGCATAGTCAACGATCACGTCGTCGCTTGCTTCCGGCACGCCGAGCTGAGGACCGAGAAACGATGAAGGACGAGGCCGCCTACACCTGCGACTCGTGCGGCGAGGAGATCATCGTCCCGATCGACCTGTCCGCGGGCTCGAGCCAGGAGTACGTCGAGGACTGCCCGGTGTGCTGCTGCCCCAACGTCGTTCACGTCGAAATCGACGACGCTGGCGAGGTGCGCGTGTGGGCGGAAAGGGAGTAGCTTCTTCACCGTCCCGAATAAATCAGTGCCATCAGCTCGGAGCGGCTCGACAGATTCGTCTGGAACGAGCCGCGCATGGCGCTGGTGGTGCACAGGCTGGTGGGTTTGCGGATGCCGCGGATGGTCATGCACGTGTGCATGGCTTCGAGGACGACGCCGACGCCGCGGGCGCCGAGGCGTTCCATGACCAGGTCGGCCAGTTCCTCGGTCATGCGCTCCTGCACCTGTGGACGGCGGGCCAGCAATTCCACCACGCGGGCGATCTTGCTGAGCCCGGCGATCTTGCCGTTGGGCAGGTAGGCCACGTGCGCCTTGCCGATGAACGGCAGCAGGTGATGCTCGCACATGCTCTCGAAGCCAATGTCCTTGACGAGGACCATCTCGTCGTATTTTTGCGTGAAGGTCTTCTTGAGCGGCTCGCCGGGGTCCTGGCCCAGGCCGGCAAAGAGTTCCGCGTACATGCGGGCCACGCGCGCCGGCGTCTCCAGCAAGCCCTCGCGCTCGGGATTCTCGCCGACGGCCAGCAAGATCTCGCGAACCGCCGACTCGATCCGCGCGTGATCGACCGATCTGCCGCCGCCCGAAGCTTCACGGCCTCGCCTTGCGGTCAACAGTCGATCATCGGGAGGCGGCGGCTGGTTCATGTCTGTCCTTCCACGGTTGCCGTGCAGTGATTGCTCAGAGTCAGTGTAGATGAGCTTGCCCGGTTCGGCAGCAGAAAAGGAGGCGTTGCTGATCGCAAACGTGATGATGGAGCGTGCGCAATCGCCGGCAATCCGGGACTCAGAGGCAAGGAGTCTGAGGTCTGACCCGTTTTCGGACAGCCTCTCACTTGCGTTCTTGATCCGGACGCTTGCGCAGGGCATCGACGACGATGCGCAGCGTCAGCATACCGCCCACGACCAGGAAGAAGGCGGCCACGAAGCCCAGCGCGATCGACAGCGGCGCCAGAATCTCCTTGCCCTTAACGAAGGAAAGCGCGATCGTCGTTCCCGCCAGGCAGGCGCCGCCGCCCACGATCATGCCGATATTGGCGAAGTGATCTGCGTAGCTGGAGAACCATGGTTCGCCCGGTACGGGAGCCGGGGCCGGAGGCTCCGTTTCAGGCTTGGGTTTCTTCTCCTTGCCGGGGGCGCGCGAGGCCTCGTAGCAATTTCGGCAATTGATCTTCTTGCCGGCCAGATCCTCGCTGACTGGGTAGACCTCGCTGCAAAAAGGACAGACAAACGTGATCTGCGGGCGCCCGTCGTGCTCGAAGGCATGCACCTCCGGGGGCGGCGCCGGCGCCGCGAACAGTGCCTTGACCGCCTCGGTCTCCTTGCAGTTGGGACAGATGATGCGCTGGCCATCGACGACGGTGACCCGGTGACCGCAGCGCGAGCAGGAGATTTCCGTGGGCATGAATCGGTTCGCGGCTCGGCGGGAGCCTCGCCTCCCGGTGATTCAGTCTTGCTCGGAACGGACCTCGGCCAGTTCGTGCGTCAGGCTGTCCCGGAGCATCTCGGCGGCTTCGATCAAGAGCTCCAGGGTGACCTCGAGATCGACGGCTTTTTCTTTCAGCGGGAATGTCGCCTCGGCCAGGTGAATGAGGTATTGCTCGCGAAGCTGCTGGAGCGGCGGGGAAAGTTCCATGGCGCCTCCTTGTATGGGCGGGCGATATGTTATTTTACCAGCTTCGTTTATACTTCTAGAAAGATTTCGCTACTGCCGTCCGGGCATCTGGACGAGCCGAGGATGGTTCATGTTTGTGGATCGGGTCGTGATCTACGTGAAGGGGGGCGACGGCGGCCGGGGCTGCTGCAGTTTTCGGCGAGAAAAGTACGTGCCTCTGGGAGGGCCGGACGGTGGCGACGGTGGCGACGGCGGCGACGTGATCATCCGTGCCGTCGCGGGCGCCGACAGCCTGGCGCCGATCGTGCATCGCAAGCACTGGCGGGCCCAGAATGGCGGTGGGGGCGGCACGGCGAACTGCCACGGCCGTCGCGGCAAGGACCTCGTCATCGACGTGCCGCCGGGAACGCTCATCATGGACCGCGACCGCGGGCATGTGCTGCGCGACCTGACCGAGGCGGACCAGCACGTCACCGTGGGTCAGGGAGGACGCGGCGGACGAGGTAACAAGGCATTCGCCACCGCTGTCAATCGCTCGCCGCGCGAGTTTCAGCCCGGCACGCCTGGCGAGGAGCGCTGGATCGTTTTGGAACTCAAGATGATCGCGGACGCCGGGCTCATCGGCCTGCCCAATGCCGGCAAGTCCACGCTGCTGAGCCGGCTGTCCCACGCCCAGCCCGAGATCGCCGATTACCCGTTCACGACCAAGCACCCGAATCTGGGACTGGTCAGGGTTGGCGGCGAGCGTACCTTTGTGCTGGCTGACCTGCCCGGACTCATCGAAGGCGCGCATGAGGGCATCGGCCTCGGGCACGAATTCCTTCGTCACGTCGAGCGGACGCGCGTGCTCGTGCACCTGGTTGAACCGTTGCCGCTGGATGGCAGCGATCCCGTGCAAAACTATCGCACCATTCGCCGCGAACTGGAGCTGCACGGGCAAGACCTGCGTGACAAGCCGGAGATTATTGCCGTCAGCAAGAGCGAACTCACGGATGCGGAAGATGTGAGCCGGCGTCTGGCGCGTGAGCTGGACCGGGAGGTTCTGGCGATATCGGCCGTTACCGGGCAAGGATTGTCGCGCCTGGTCACGCTGATAGCCCAGTCGCTGGCGGCGCTGCCCATGGAAAAAGCCGAAACAGTTGAAGGCAACCAAAAAACCCAGTAGGATGTGCACAGTCTTCGAGGCCCGGATCGAAGGTCGATGGATTGACCCAAGTTTGACGGCGGGCCTCGATCATATCTGGCCCGCCCGGCATCCGCCCAGCGGAGGCATTGTGGACGGCGACTTTCTGGTGGACGTGGGCAATAGCCGGATCAAGTGGGCGAGACCGTCGGCGACTGGCATCGAGATTGCCATTCTGCCGCCCGATGATCCGAGCGCGTGGCAAAAGCAATTCAACGCCTGGCAAGCGTCATCCGGCTCGTGGATCGTGACCGGAGCGAACCCGCCGGTCCGGGATCGCTTGAGCGCATGGCTTCGACCTCTTGTATCCGCGGTCGCTGTCATCGACGCGCCGGAAGACCTGCCGCTACTGGTCAAGCTCGAGCAACCCGGTCACGTCGGCATCGATCGCCTCTTGAACGCGGTGGCTGCGAACACGCGCCGCGAGCCGGGGCAGCCGGCGGTGATTGTCGATGCCGGCTCGGCGGTTACGGTCGACTGGGTTGACGGCGACGGCGCGTTTTGCGGCGGCGCCATCTTTCCAGGCCTGCGCCTCATGGGCAAGGCCCTGCACGACTACACGGCATTACTGCCTGCGATCGAGGCCAAGGTGCCGATGCCTGAGGTGCCGGCCAAATCCACGCCGGCTGCGATCGAAGCCGGCATCTACTGGGCAGTCGCGGGCGGCATCGGCAAGCTTGTTGGCCGGCTGTGCGGGCAGCAAGCACAACCGACCTCGATCTTCCTCACCGGCGGCGACGCCAGCTTGCTGGCTCCTGCCGTGCTGCCCGCAGTCCTTTGGCCCGAGATGACTCTCGAGGGGGCGCGCCTGTCGGCGCGATTCAAGAGAGGGAAGTGAGCGACGCGACATACATGGCGCTGCTGACTCCTCCCGGCCGGGGCGCCATTGCCTCGCTGGCCGTTCGCGGCACGCGGGCCTGGGACATCGCAAGAGAGTTGTTTCATTTCCCCCCCTCGGCGAAGGTGACCGAACTGCCGAACCGGCCGGTCACGGGCCGCATCTGGCTCGGCCGACTCGGCGAGCCAGGCAAGGGCGGCAGCGACGACGTCGTCCTCTGCGCGCGCCACGCCGAACCGATTCCCTGGCTTGAACTGCACTGTCATGGAGGCGACCAGGCGGTCGGCATGATATGCGACGTCCTCGCGAGACAAGGCGTGGTCGCCTGTGCCTGGCAGGAACTGGAGCGCCAGGCAGGTGCGCGACAGTTACAACTGCTGGCGCAGCAACAACTCGCACAGGCGCCCACCTTGCGTGTCGCCAGCATCCTGCTGGATCAGTTTCATGGTGCGCTTGCGCGAGCCGTCCACCGTGTGTTGCTGAAGCTGGAGAATGGCGAAGGCGAGGCTGCCGACGAGGAGTTGAGGTCGCTGCTGTCGCGGCGACAGCTCGGCACACATCTGGTCACACCCTGGCGTGTCGTCGTGGCAGGCGCTCCCAATGTCGGCAAGAGCAGCCTGGTCAACGCGCTCGCCGGCTTCACGCGTTGCCTGGTCTCTCCCGAGGCGGGAACGACGCGCGACGTCGTGACCACGACGCTGGCCATCGACGGCTGGCCTGTGGCCGTCTCCGACACGGCAGGCTGGCACGACAACGCGGCTTCACTGGAACGCCAGGGCATCGAACGTGCCAGGCAACTGGCAAGTGACGCCGACCTGTGTCTGTGGCTGCTGGATGGCTCAGCAGCACCCATGTTGCCCGAAGATCCTGCAGGCATCATGGCATTGGTCATCAGCAAGGTCGATCTGCCGGCAGCGTGGGACTGGCAGTCGGTTTCGGCCGTCGGTCAGGTGTCGTCGCCGGCCGGTGTCGGCATCAAGGAACTGTGCGCTGCCATCGCGCAACGGCTCGTGACCGAAGCGCCGGCAGCTGGAGATGGAATTCCCTTCACCGCGGAACTGGGCGAGCAGATCGAGCAGGCGCAGTGTGACTGCCGCGCCGGTCAGTACCACAAAGCCAGAAACAGGTTGCTCGAGCTTCTGTCGTGAACGCGACGATCAATTGATGCGTTCGTTCCTGGCTCGTTTGGAAACGCTGCCGGCATTGGCGATAAAGAACCAGTCCCGGCCGGTGTCGCCGACGAGAATGGAATCGTACAGCGTGCCGGCGTTGGCGCCGAAGCGTGGTCCGCGGCCGCCGTTGAAACCGGGATGAAGAAACACGGTGTCGCCGACGACAAGCCGATTCGGCCCCGTACGCAGGGCAGCGACGCGTGCCTGGTAGGATGCCGCGGATTTCCAGGTTGCCAGGATGGCTTCAAGTGCCGTGAAGTCATTGTCGAAGGTGGTTCGGCCGGCAATGATGATGTCGTCGCTCTTGCCGCCGACGCCGGCATTCAGTCCGAAGCCACCGATGAGCAAGCTGCGGCCTCGGCCGGCAGTGAGCGAATTCCGGGTGCCGTGTCCGACCAGGATATTGCCCGGGCCGCTGCCGATCAGCTTGTCGCCGCCGCCGGCGCTGCCCGAGAGGTGCAGAATTCCGGCGAAACCGCCGGTGATGCGTGAGCCGGCACCCTTGGCGAGGTTCGCCCGGACGCCGCCGGCGACCTCGGAATAGTCGAGCCAGTTGCTGCCGCCGCCCGCCTGGATGCGGCCTTTCAGGGAGCCGGCGGCGCCGAAGGCAAACACGTCACGCTGGCTGCCTCCATTCAGATTCTGGAAGTTGCTGAAAAGAGCGTTCAACCCCTGGATGTGGCCGCTGTTGACGCCGGTCAACTTCCAGGTGAGCGCGACATCGGGGCCGATCAAGGTGTCGAAACCCCCGCCGCCGTCCAGGTCGAGCGACATCAGTCCGGCAGCCGAGGCGGGATTGTTGATCGCGACGATGTCGTTGCCTTGCAGGGCGTTGATGCGGACATTCGTCTTGTTGGCAAAATCGACCACGGTGAAGGCGCTGCTGGCGCTGCTGAAGCGCGCTGCCTGAACCCCGGAGAATACGGCGCCGTCCGTCAAGCCGATGAAGTCGCTGCCGGCGGTCGCGTTGTAAGTGGCCGTCGTGACGCCGGCCAGATCGACGAACTGGAAGACATTGCTGTAGCTGACCAGCGATGTGCCGAACTGCACGGTTCCGGCGGCGAGACTCATCGGCGTGAAGATCTCGCTGGCGAAGGCGCCGCCGACCGTGCGCAGCACATTGGAACCGGCGCCACCGTCGTAGGTCAAGCCGTCGGCGGGGATGAAATTGCCGCGGCTGAAGTCGAGGATCAGCGTGTCGTTGCCTCCCAGGCCGTTGACGATGATGCGGCGAATGAGTTGCGTGGAGTAGACGGACGTCGGCGTGGCCGTGTTGTTGTTGATGAAAACATTGAGCCTGTTGGCCACGGTCGCGTCCATGACCATGCGGATAACGTCATTCTGGTTCGGCGAACTGGCGTCGCCGTTGATGACGAGGTCGGTCGGCTGCGAGACAGTGCCGGTGATGCGATAGTTGCCGAGGCTACCGTAGTTGGGGTAGCCGTCCGTCCCCGGCCGACCGGTGCCGCTGACCCTGAGGTAGTAGTTGCCGTTGGCGGGGAGGCTGATGACGAAGCTGGCGTTGACGTTGTCTACCGGGTTGCTGCTGGCGATCAGCGTGCCGCTGGCATTGTAGAGCTCGGCGAGGATGTCCAGGTTGCGGCCGACGAAGAGCGGATCAACTTGAATGCTGGCCGGGCCCGCGCCTGCATAGAAGGTGAAGAAATCGCTGTCGGTATTTCTCTCGATGATGCCGTAGGTCGTCGTCAGCGTGGCCTGGAATTGTGCGCCAATGGAGAAGGCCGTGGCGATCGTGTCGCCATAGTCATCCGGCCGGCAACCAAAGCCGTTGCCGGTCACGATGATGGACAGATCGTCTTCGGAATTGTCGGCGTCGGTGTAGGAGTCGCGGCTCCATTGCGTCAAGCTTCTGCCGTAGGGGCCGCCCATGATGGGGCCCCAGCTGACAGCGCCAGTGCCGTGGCCGGAATAGTATTCGTCGGTGCTCGTGCCGTCGTGGGTGAGACCGAGCGTGTGGCCGACCTCGTGGCTGACGGTATCCGGCAACGAGACTTCGGGCGTGGCGCTGGACTCGCCGTTCCAGGCGAAGCAACCGATGTCGTTGCTGGAGCCGAAAGACGGCGTGACGGCGATGCCGCCGGCAGAGTCCCAGTCGGCCCCGCCTCCCGTGGGATCGGAAACCGACGGCCTCGGGCCGATGAGCACGCGAATGCCGTAAGTGGTGTCGGCCGCGTTAGACTGGGTCAGGGCAGCCACGCCCGGATCCTGCGTTGTCACGTTGACGTCAAAGGGGACAAAATCCTCGGCGATCATGCGCCAGAGCTCGATGATCTTGTCGCGCTCGGCGGTGCTGAACGTATTGCGATCGCCGTCCATGCTCCAGGCCTCTTGCACGATGTCGTTGCCACCGTTGTAAGAGGTGTTCCAGGAAGTGTTGGATACGGTATGTCCGTCAAAATCCAGGTAGATGACCTTGGTCGCGCCCGGATTGCTGTGCAGCGAGAAGGCTTCCGCGGCAGTGTAGTTCCTCCAGATCAGATCGTTGCCGGCAGGAGCGGCCGGGACAATGCGTCTTTCCAATGTCTCGAGAGCCAGACGAATCGTCTGTCCGGCACGGCGCGAACCCGGTCGGCAATGCATGGCGGCCTCTGGTAACTGGATCTTCCGCTGGGGAGCTGCGCTAGCACAAGGTATTAACATGGATTATAATTCGCCGCGCATGCAAATCAAACCATAGAAAAAAAGAAAAAAAAGAATCCGCTTGACGATACGGGAAGCATCGGAGTACTCTTCACTGTGAAGAGTTGCATTTCCGCGGGAGGGAGTTCGACCATGAAGAAGGGCGTCGTCGTTGCCTTGTCTCTAGCAGCCTGCCTGATGACAGTGGAGAAGATCCAGGCTCAGGCGCTCCCTCCGGGTGACTTTCTTGAAAAGATCGCCAAGAATAACTTCGGCAACGACTGGCAGAAGTACCTGCCAAACTTCACCCCTCCCGGCGGCATGACACCTCCTGGGGGCATACAGCCACCAACCAATATGCAGCCTCCAGGCGGCACGCAACCTCCAGGCGGCGTTCAACCACCTACTAACATGCAACCGCCGGGTGGCACGCAACCTCCAGGCGGTATTCAACCACCGACCAACATGCAACCGCCGGGTGGCACGCAGCCGCCGGGTGGCACGCAGCCGCCGGGCGGCACGCAACCTCCGGGTGGCACACAGCCGCCGGGTGGAACTCAACCTCCAGGTGGGATGCAGCCCCCAGGTGGCATGCAACCTCCGGGCGGTATTCAACCTCCGGGTGGCACACAGCCGCCGGGTGGAACCCAACCTCCAGGCGGGATGCAGCCTCCGGGTGGCATGCAACCCCCGGGCGGTATTCAACCTCCGGGCGGCACACAGCCGCCGGGTGGA